>Ga0265316_10000837_pt1 | contig 34100 bp, 29 predicted proteins | sample 4522metaG_FD_202092 | JGI IMG/M metagenome (GOLD analysis project Ga0265316, IMG submission 202092) | Rhizosphere microbial communities from Carex aquatilis grown in University of Washington, Seatle, WA, United States - 4-5-22 metaG | ecosystem: Host-associated > Plants > Roots > Rhizosphere >...
AAGCCCTGAGCCCGCCTTCCTAGGCCAGGCGCCTAGTAACACGACGATCAGCGCGGCATGTGCTTGATCTATCTGTGATCACGGGGGAAGTGCATGCAGCCGCGATGCGGCGCTCGTCAAACTCGGGCTACGGGCCGCCGCCCCCAAGCCCGTTCATCTTCGCCGCGTCGAAGGGCTTGGGCTTTCTAGTTATGGCCGCCTTCGCGCCCTTGCCGACGCCTGACAATTCCATGGTGGCCGCCGGAATTTGCATCGTGGACAGTGCGCCTTTCTGCACGTCGGGTGTCGTACGTACCTTGACGAGACCGAGCGGCAGGACGGTCTCGTTGACCCAAACGTCGACGATGCCCATAGCGTTCTTGTCGTGGTAGTGGGACGTCTGAAAAACTCCAGCTGGGACCTTGACCTCCTCCTTGCCGACCAAGGATTTGGGATTGGGATGCTGGAATTCTTGCACTCGTGTTTCGGGGGGCGCGATCATCGGTGCATCATCTCCAAGTTGGAGGACGATTGGCTTTCCCGGCTTGCTGTCGCTCGTGGGATCCGCGGCCAGCACCATTCGCAGCACAACCGGCTTGCCGAGCGCCCCACTCCGGGTGCTCATCTCCAGCGTGTTCGACTTGGCATCGCGAGCCACCAGCGCCCAGCGCGAGGTCAGAGACATGCTACCCATACTCATCGCGTACTCGGCCCAGGCCCCAATCTCTACCTTCTTGAGATTCACCACGAGGGGCATAGCCGCGGGCGCACCCTGGGCTCTGGCGGACGGAGGCACCAACAAGGTAGCGAAAACAAGGGACGAGAAGAGACGCATGAGAACTCCTTTGCACCTTTTCTACCCCAAGGTGGGGCTTCGGGCTTCGCCAAATTGCAACGACGTCCTGCGGAATATCCCTGCCCTGGGTGGGGGATATTCGTTGAAAATTTCGGGAGCCACTTGTCCCCTTGCTGTCCGAAAACTGATCGCCGAGGCTCATTCGGCCTCCGGGTCGGGTCGAGGGCCGGCGCGGTGGTGTGCGGGGCTACCCTTGGCCGTGTTGTAGACGGCCAAGAGGATCCGGGGTTTTGACCCTCGAAACGAGGTGTTGGTCGGATCGGGGGTCATATGGGATTACTTGGTTTTCTTTTGGGGAACCGTCTGGGACTTCTGGAGCCAGGAATCGGCGAGTGCTCGACGAAGCGATCTACAAGCGTTTTGTCCCACTATTCGATCCGCTCCCGGGCGGTGGTCTTCCGGTGAGAGAAACTGAGCAGTCCGCCGATCCGTTCGCGACGAACGATGCGACCGGCCTCGGCTACGTCGACCAAAGCGTTCCCCAGCCCTTGATGGTTCCTCTCGCGATGGTGGCGCGCCATGTGCTCGGAGATTGCATGTCGCAGATGTCCCGGGTATAGGGTCCGGGCATAGGGCCGGGCACAGGTTTTAGGTGACAGAGTGTATTCTGTCGGACATTATGGTCCTGTGCGGCGCGAAGCAAATCGGCGCTTGGTTGCCCTATGTTTCGAAATCTGGACACCGTCGCCAAGTGCACGCCACTCACGCAATCAGTTGACATCGAGGTGGTATGTTCTGCGAGATCTCAATGTCGTGGCAGCATCTCTATCCATTGATTTCAGGCATCGCGTGTCTTGGCGGCCTTGCCCTGCTCGCGAGCAACGGATCCCATTTCTCGATAGCAAGACCGTCCTACTACCGTTTCCTATTCCAGCGCTGGAAGCTGGTGACGTTTTTCCTCGCGGCTGCTCTGATGGCAACCGTGGCGCCATACACGGGCGACCCGACGTGGGATGGTCCGGATGCCTTGTTGATGTCGGCGTTGACGTACTGGACCGCTCCCTGGTCGATAGGCACGCTCGCGCGGCTGCCAAGGTTTCGGGTTGGCGTGAGGCAGGCATACGTGGCCATTTGCTTGTGGTTGCTTTCCGCCAGCCTGTCGTACGACATTTACCTGTGGATCCGTACCGGGGCATACCCGGATACCTCACAATTGAATCTGGTTGCTTCCTCTGGCCTGTACATCGCCGCCGGCCTCTTCTGGAACCTCGAATATCGCGATCACCGTGCTGTTCACCTCGCGTTCCTGGACACGGACTGGCCTCGAGTCGCAAGACCCTGCCCATTCCGCCGCATTTGGCCCTATGCCGCGCTGGTTGCCATCTTCGTGGCCATGCTGTTGAGCCCCTTCTTCTGGCACGCCTTGACTCTGCTGCTTTCCGAGTAGGCGGGCGGCACCCCAGTTGTCGCGTCCCCGCAGGCTCAGCCGCAGGGGTGCCTGATCCCCGAACCAGGTTGCGTGCGCCAGGAACCCAATCGCCCGAGAAATCCGCAAACCGCAGAGCACTCCGGCCAAGCGCCAAGACAGGAGAGGACGCGGGTGACGGTTGTGTTCGCGCTCGGGCTTCCGGGGCAAAGATCGGTGATTCCCGGTCAATGGCGAGGCGTCCGCAGGCCGCGAGCGGGCGATTGAACACCCGCACATGCGTTTCAGAGGCTGCCAATGGCTGGCAAGCTGCCGTCGGCGGCGCGCGGGGCGGCGATCATCTTGGCGGCGGTGGGGCCGCTTGTCACCGTAACGCCGGTGATGTTCGTGCCGTGGACACTGGCGCTCTTGTTGCTCCAGGCGCCGCAGGTGCCGGTGCAGGGCATGGGGGCGGTATTGGAATTGGCCTCGAAGCCGTTGCCATTGCCGTCACCCGACTTGGCATTGGCGCCATTGCCGACGGCGTAGAGGTTCTTCAGGATGTGGGGCACGATGATGTTGTTGCCGCCCAGTTTGAACCCGTTGCCGTTGCTTTGGCTGCCTGACAGCGTGGTCGACTGGCTCATGACCCAGCAGTTGTCGACGGTAATGGGCGAGCCCCATCCGTAGAAATCAAAGCCGTCGTCGGAGTTTTCCCACGCTCGGCAGCCGCGGAAGATGTTCCCCGGGCCGCCCGTGTTCTCTTTGGCGCCAAAGCCGTCAGCATTGCCTCCGTCAGTGGCGGGATCGTAATTGGCGTAGGAGTCACAATTGAGCACCAAATTGCCGAGGCCGGTGGCATCGGTTCGGCTGGCATTGACCCCGATGACGAATCCTGCGTCTTGATTGTGGTGGGACACGCACTGTTCGATGGTGTTGTTGTTGCCCATAATGAAAATTCCGGTGTCGCCTGCTTTGGTTACGGTGATGCCCTTGATGTGCCAATAGTCGCCGCCGACTTGAAGACCGCGATTGGCCGAACCAAGGGGCATGCCGGTGAAATCAAAGACGGGTGTGGCCCCGGCAACGGCAAAGACGTTGAGGGGACTGGCGGCTGTTCCGATCTTGGCCGATCCGATCTTTTGCGTGATGCCGCCATATTTGTAGGTGCCATCCATGACCCAGATGGTGCCGCCGCTGCAGCCGCCGCCGACCGGGCACAGCTTGTAGCAGGCGCCGGTCTTTTGGCTGTCGTTGCACAGGGTGAACAGCGGCGCGTCTTTGGTCCCGGCGGCGGTGTCGCTGCCGGTCGGCGAGATCCAGAATTCGTTTCCGGACGCCGGTTTGGTTCCCCCGGTTGCGCTCGTCCCACCCGTAACGCTGGTTGTACCGCCTGTCTCCTTGCTGCCACCCGCGGCGCTTGCACCGCCAGCCGCGGCGGTCGTTCCCCCTGTTGGGGCCGACCCGCCTTTCGCGCTGCTGGTGCCCCCTTGAGAAACCGTCGTGCCGCCTGTGCTCGACGCCGCTCCGCTTGACGCGCCACCCGCCCCTCCAGTCGAAAGGGTCACCCCGCCAGAGGCCCCGATCGTCCCGCCTGTGGATGGCGTGCCTCCGGACTGAACCGTGGTGCCTCCGAGTGAACTCAAGGTTCCGCCAGAAGCCGTGCTCCCGCCGTCCGCTGATGCCGTGGCTCCACCCGATGCCATGGTCAATCCGCCCGTTGGGGTCACGCCGCCGGTGGCGCTCGTTGTCCCACCCGGCTGGCTCGATCCACCGCTGCTCAGCGTCTGGCCGCCAGCGCCGCCGGTTCCGCCCTCCGAGCTGCCACTGCAGCCCTGAGTCAATAGGCCGAGCGTGAGCAGGGCTGCCAATTCCATTCCAAGACTGCACTTCATCGTCGTTCTCCTGTTGCCGACATTTGGCGATCTCGTGTTTGGTGCCCGGACCGCCGAACTTCTTCGGTCGGGCTCGCGACCGCGCGGTTGTGTCACGCACGGCGGTGTCAATCGCCGGGCGAGCGCGAAAGAAACCCCGTAGGCGGGCACCAACAGCAGAAGCAAACCTGATCCTCGAACCATGAAGAACGCAGGAGTGTCGATGCGCAAGATGTTCAAAGTGCTCCCTTGTTTCGCTTGCCTTGCTTTCTGTCAGTGCAGCAGCGACGGCGGCTCGACCGCGAGCCGACTCGACGCCGGCAGCGGCTCCCCCGATGTTTCAGCCGCCACCGGTGGGGCCGCCGGTGCCTCGGCGCTGGCAACCGGCGGGGTAAGCGCAGACGGAGGCAGCACCGCGATGAGCAGCGGCGGGACGACCGGCGGCATGGTCTCGTCTGGTGGAACGTTGCCCACCGGCGGCGCCAGCGGCGGGATGACGATGGGCAGCGGCGGGATCGCAGACGCGGGTGTCGCAGCGACCGGCGGCAGCCAGGCGACCGGGGGAAGCAGCAAGGCGGGCGGCACGGCGGCGACTGGCGGTGGTCAGACGACCGGGGGACGCAGCAGCGTGGGCGGCACAACGGTGACCGGCGGAAATGCGGCCGGTGCGACGGCCGCCGGAGGCACTACAACAAAGGGTGGCGCCACGTCCAGTGCGACGACCGCAGGGGGAAACACCGCGACCGGTGGCGCGGGCGGCGGGTCGAGTGGCGCAGGCGCCTCATCCGCGAGCACCGGCGCCCCCGAAACCCACCCCGGCGGCTACGGCAAGAGCACCACTGGCGGTGGCAGCGCGGCCGCTGTCACTGTCGCCGACATGGCGGCCATGCAGGCAGCCATAGACAACTATTCGGGAACCGGCGGCCTGGTGCTGAAATACACGGGCAAGTTCGACTTTGCCACCATTACGGATCCGTGCGTGCAGCACACCCTGCCGGAGCAAACGGTGGAAATCAAGAAGAAGAGCAATATCACAATCACCGGTGCGGATGGCTCTTCCGCCAATTTCGGCCTTCACATCGCCGCATCCTCAAGCAACATTATCATCCGCAATATGACGATTGCCCTCACACCTGGGGGCGGCGATTCCGACATGATTTCATTGGAAGGTATGAGTGGCGGGATTCCGACTAATATTTGGATTGACCACAATGAACTCTACAGCTCAATGAAGGACTGCGTCGGCGCTGGCGACACCGCTTTCGACGGCATGATCGACATCAAGAAGGGCGCCGACAACGTCACCATTTCGTACAACTACATGCACGACCACCACAAGATGTCGCTCAATGGCTACTCGGACAGCGATTCGGATCCTCGGCACGTCACCTTTCACCACAATCTTTTCGAGAATATTGGCTCACGCACGCCGCTGCAGCGCTTTGGCTATTCCCACATGCTCAATAACTACTTCTACAAGGTTCTGGTTTCCGGCATCAACGTGCGCATGGGTGGCTATTCCTTGGTCGAAGCCAACTACTTCGAGACCGTGCTGAACCCGGTGACGGCGCGTGACAGCTCGGCGGTCGGCTTTTGGGATCTGCGCAACAACAACCTGGCGACCAAGGCCGACGTTTCCGCCGGCAACAAATTCGGCATCACCTGGGACGCAGGCAACAGTGGCACAGTCAATGCCACTGATTGGACCACGACCGCGGCATTCCCCGAAGCCCTGGGCTACACCTACACAGCCGATCCGTTCCAGTGCGTGCACGATGGACTGCGCGCGGTGGTCGGCGCCGGCAAGGGTCTGGCCACGCTGAAGTGCAACTGAGCAATCCCGGCAGGCTGGATGGCCGGCTTCGCCGCGCGGCACAGAGATCGCCTCCGCGGCGCCGCGGTTGACGCCGCAAGAATTCTCGGACATTCTCGCCAACCAATGACAACCACACTCTCGAAGTACTCCATGGGGATTGGTGACCGCTTTGGGCTGGAAGGATGCGCGCAATTGCGGGCCTTCCAGGCTGCCAAGGACCAGGGTGTCACCATCGCACCGGTTTGGAACAAGTCGAACCGGGAGCATTCCCTGATCGGGACGCGCCCGGAGGATGTGCGCGCCGAGGCGGACGCCACCGTCAGGTCTTGCCAGTGGAGCGAGCCCCACTTTGTCGACGCTGATCACATCGGCCTGGCAACAGTCGACAAGTTTCTCGGGGCGAGCGACTTCTTTACTATCGATGTGGCGGACTTCATTGGCAAGGCGGCGTCTGATGCATCAATGGCCGCGTACGTGGCCGAGATGCAGCGCTTTGTCGGCGCGCTGCGCATTCCGGGTATTGCCGAACCCGTGGCCGTCAGTTTGGCGTCCTTGCAGGCAATTGCGGCGAAGTACCTTTTCGCAGTCGAAGAGGCGGGCCGCGTCTACCGCCACATCGCCGAGAAGAAGGGTGCAGGGAATTTCGTCACAGAGGTCTCTTTCGACGAAGCCAACACGCCGCAGACACCAGCCGAGTTGTTGTTCATCCTGGCGGCCGCGGCCCGCGAGCAGATCCCCGTGGCCACAGTTGCGCCCAAATTCACCGGGGACTTTCTGAAAGGCATCGACTACGTTGGTGACATCAAGCGATTTGCCCAGGAATTCGAGGAAGACCTTGCGGTCCTGGAATTCGCCAAGCGGACCTTCGGGCTGCCCGCTTCGCTCAAGCTGAGCATCCACTCAGGCAGCGACAAGTTTTCGCTCTACCCGATCATGCACCGAGCGATCAAGAAGGCAGACGCCGGGCTGCACCTGAAGACGGCGGGCACCACCTGGTTGGAGGAGGTCATCGGGCTGGCCGCGGCTGGGCGCGAGGGCCTGGCTTTTGCGAAAACGCTGTATCGGGACGCCCTAGGCCGCTACGACGAGATGGCCAAGCCCTATCTCACGGTGATCGCGATCGACCGAGCCGCGCTCCCCACGCCGGCCGCGGTGGATTCGTGGAGCGCGCAGGAATACGTGCAGACCCTCGAACACAACCAGGCCTGCCCGCGCTTCAACATCCACTTCCGCCAGATGGTGCACATCAGCTTCCGCCTGGCCGCCGAAAGGCGCGAGTCCTACCTGGCGCTCCTGCGATCCAACCGCGCCAGCATCGAAGCCCACGTCACCGGCAACATCCTGCAACGCCATATCGAACCCCTGTTTCTTGGCGTCGCCGCGTGATACGCTCTGCCTGCGCCGCCAGCACCTTTTGACTCATATCTAGGAGCAACGATGGACCCCAAGAGCATCATGAATGCCTACGACTTTACCGGAAAAACCATTGCCATCACCGGAGGCGGCGGCGTCCTGTGCGGCGAGATGGCCAGGGCCTTGGCTGGCTGTCACGCCAACCTGGTCCTTCTGGACCGGGATGTCGGCTTGGCCGAGAAGGTCCTCGCCACGCTCGGCGAAACCAAGGGAAGCCACAAGGCGCTTTTCATCGACGTGCTCGACAAGGCAGCGATCCAGCAGGCGGCCGACAAGGTCATTGCGGAGTACGGCAAGATCGACGGACTCATCAACGGCGCGGGTGGAAACAGTCCCAAAGCCACCACAAACCCCGAGCAATCCTTCTTCGACATCCCGCCCGAGGCCATCCAGTTCGTGACGAACTTGAACTTGCAGGGGACGATCCTGCCCAGCCAGGCCTTCGGTCGATGCATGGTCAAGCAGAAGGAAGGCGTGATTCTGAACGTCTCGTCGATGAACGCGCTGCGACCCCTGACCAGGATTCCCGCCTATTCGGCGGCCAAGGCCGCGGTCAGCAATTTCACGCAGTGGTTGGCGGTGCACCTGGCCCAGGAGTACTCGCCGAACATCCGGGTGAACGCCATCGCGCCGGGATTTTTTCTCACCGAGCAGAACCGCTTCCTGCTCACCGACAAGGCAACCGGCGGGCTCACCGCGCGCGGCAACAAGATCATCGACCACACCCCGATGGCCCGATTCGGCACGCCGGAGGATTTGGTGGGCGCCGTGCTGTGGCTGATGTCACCTGCATCGAAGTTCGTGACCGGCATCGTGCTGCCGATCGACGGAGGATTCTCGGCCTACAGTGGGGTGTAGCCCTTTCGCTCTCTATTGAAACCAAACTGAAGGAACGATCATGGCAAAGCAGAGTTTCGGCATCGTCGGCCTGGGCGTGATGGGGGAAAATCTGGCGCTCAACATCGAAAGCCACGGTTTTTCGGTGGTCGGCTTCGATCTCGACGGCAAGAAGGTCGACAGCTTCATCGCCCGAACCCAGGGCAAGCAGGCGGTGGGCGTGCGAACCGTGGCTGATTTCGTCGCGAACCTGGCGACGCCGCGACGGGTTCTGATGATGGTTCCCGCGGGCAAGCCCGTCGATTCCGTGATCGCCGATCTGCGCCCCCATTTGCAGGCAGGCGATGTCCTGATCGACGGCGGCAACACCCTGTTTGTCGACACCGCTCGCCGGATCAAGGAACTGCAAGGGACCGGCATCTACTACATTGGCACCGGGGTCAGCGGCGGCGAAGAGGGCGCTTTGCGCGGACCGGCCATTATGCCAGGAGGTGATCCCGAGGCGTGGCCCCTGGTGAAGCCGATTTTGCAGGCGATCGCGGCCAAGGCTGACGACGGCGCCCCCTGTTGCGAGTGGATCGGCAGCGGTGGCGCCGGTCACTTCGTCAAGATGGTTCACAACGGAATCGAATACGGCGACATGCAGATGATCTGCGAGGCCTACTTCCTGATGGAACGGCTGCTCGGCATGTCGGCGGATGAGATGAGCGGCGTGTTTGCCGAGTGGAACCGGGGCGAGCTTAGCAGCTACCTGGTGGGCATCACGGCCGAGATTTTGGCCAAGAAGGACCCGGATACCGGCAAACCCATGGTTCAGGTCATCCTGGATACGGCCGAGCAAAAGGGCACCGGCAAGTGGACCAGCCAGGTGGCGCTCGACCTGGGCGTCGCGGCCCCCACGATTGCCGACGCTGTCTTCGCCCGCACCCTGAGCGCCGTCAAGAAGGAACGCGTGGCAGCCGCTGGCGTGCTCGCCGGCCCGACAGCAAAGTTCGCGGGCGACAAGCCGGCCTTCATCGAAATGATCCGCAAGGCGCTCTTCAGTTCAAAGATTTGTTCCTACGCCCAGGGCTTCCAGCTCCTGCGCGCGGCTGACCAGGAAAATCACTGGGACCTGCAATTCGGGACCATTTCGTCGCTTTGGCGCGCTGGCTGCATCATCCGGGCGCAGTTTCTTGGCCGGATCAAAGAGGCCTACGGCCGCAGCCCGGCCCTGGCCAACCTGTTGCTCGATCCCTATTTTTCTGGCCTGATGGCGTCCTACCAGCAGGACTGGCGCAAGGTCGTTTCCGTGGCGGCAGAGAATGGCATCGCCATCCCGGCTTTCATGAGCGCGCTTTCCTACTACGACGGCTACCGTTCGGCGGTCTTGCCCGCGAATTTGCTGCAGGCGCAGCGCGATTACTTCGGCGCCCACACCTACCAGCGTGTCGACAAGGAAGGCAAGTTTCACACCCAGTGGACGAAGTAGGGCTATGACTACGGTTCACGGCCATGGATCGATGACGGATCGGCTTTCGCCCCAGGATGTGAAGAACATCTGCGAGGCGGCGCTGACCGACCTTCCGCTCGACGGCAAGCGCGTGCTGGTGCTCATCCCGGACCACACCCGGCACGCTCCCATCGATCTCTTCTTTCACGTGCTGAGCGATCTGCTTCAGTCGCGGGTCAGCGTGCTCGACTACATGGTGGCAACCGGCACCCACGCCGCGATGGAGCCGGATCGCCTCTATCGCCACATCGGGCTGACCGCCTCCGAGCACGCCCAGAAGTACCCGAGGATCCGCCTTTTCAATCACGAACACCACAAGCTCGACGAATTGGTTTCGCTTGGCACGCTGCCCGGTGAAGAGGTGGCCGAGCTCACCAACGGGCTTTTTTCTCGCGATATTCCTATCACCATCAATCGCAAGGCCACCGAGTACGACCACATTCTCATTGTCTCGCCCGTGGTTCCGCATGAGGCCATGGGGTTTGCTGGCGGCAACAAGTACTTCTTTCCAGGGATCGCCGGACTGGACGTGGTGGAAAAATTTCACTGGCTGGCCGCGGTCATCACCAACCCGGTGGTCAACGGGGTCAAGGACACGCCCACCCGCCGCGTGATCAACCGCGCGGTGCAATTCCTGGCGACGCCGCGCACCTGTTTCGCCTTCGCCGTCGACGACCATCATCAACTGGCCTGCCTGTTTGCCGGGGATCCCAAGGAAGCCTGGTCTTGCGCGGCCGACTACTCGGCGCAGTTGCACATCAAATACCTCGACAAGCCGGTGCGCCGCGTGCTCGGCCTAACGCCTTCCATCTATGAGGAAGTCTGGGTCGCGGGCAAGGCCATGTACAAGCTAGAGCCGATCGTAGCCGACGGGGGCGAGCTGGTCATCCACGGGGCGCATGTCAAGGCCGTGTCGTTCATGCACGGCAAGGAGATCGAACGCATCGGCTACCACGTGCGCGACTACTTCGTGAAGCAGTGGGAACGGTTCGCCGAAGAATCGAAGCTAATCCTGGCGCACTCGACCAACGTCAAGGGCATTGGCAAGTTCGAAAACGGCATCGAATATCCACGCATCAACGTGACCCTGGCCACTAGCATTCCCAAGGCAAAGTGCGAGGCCATCAACCTCGGCTACCGGGACGTGAAGGCCATCGACATTGAACGCTGGAAAGAAGACGAGGACACACTGGTGGTGGAAGAGGCGGGACAGGTGCTTTATCGACTGAAGGACGGGCTGCGCTGAACGCGCCCGGTGACGGACCCAACGACGAGCAAGGAGCAGGAATTTAACATGAGCCACACTTTGAACATTCGTCCCGCTGGCGGGCTTGATTTCGTATCCGTGGGCGCGCTGGTCAACCGACTCGACCCGGGAATCACGCCCTGGCGCAAGGCGTCGAGTTGCCAGATCCACGTCAGCGGCGGCGAATTCAACGTGGCCGCCAATCTGGCCGACTGTTTTCGCCTGAACACCGGCGTCGCCACCGCCATGGTCGACTACCCCATCGGCGACCTGATCCACGAACGGGTCAGGGCCATGGGCGTGACGCCGTTTTACAAGCGATTCAAGCACAACGGTGTGAATGGCCCCAATATGGCCACAGTGTACAGCGATCGCGGACACGGCGTGCGCGGACCGGTCGTGTTCTACAATCGCAGCAACGAGGCCGGGGCGCAGCTCAAGCCGGGCGACTTCGACTGGGGCGCGATTTTCAAGAATGGCATTCGCTGGTTCCACAGTGGCGGGATTTTCGCCGCGCTTTCCGAGACCACCGGCGAAGTGATTATCGAGGGCATGAAGGCTGCCAAGGCGGCGGGCGCCATCTGCAGCTTCGATCTCAATTTCCGCGAGAAGTTGTGGAACATCTGGGGCGGCGCGCACAAGGCGGCCGAGGTTATCGGGCGCATCGTGGCCAATGCCGACGTGCTGGTGGGCAACGAAGAAGATTTGCAAAAGGGTTTGAATATTTCCGGCCAGGACGTGGAGAAGCGGTCCAAGCTCGACCCCACTGCGTTCTTTGGCATGATCGAAAAGGTCACGTCCAAGTTCCCCCAGGTCAAGGTTGTGTGTACGACCCTGCGCGAGGTCGCGTCGACCAATCGTCACGCCTGGGGCGCCGTGGCCTGGGTGAACGGCAAGACCCATGTTTCGCCGACCTGCGACCTTGACGTGCTCGATCGCGTGGGCGGCGGCGACGGTTTTGCCAGCGGCTTCATCTACGGCATGCTTTCCGGCGAATCACCCGAGGAATCGCTCAAGCTCGGCTGGGCCCACGGCGCCCTGCTGACCACCACGCCCGGCGACACCACCATGGTCACCCTGGAGCAGGTGAAGGCCTTCGCCAAGGGCGGTTCCGCGCGAATTCAGCGGTAGGGCAGGGCTCGCGCCGTCGGCGTGGATTGCGGGCCTGGTGCGTGACGTGAAGTCTTGGCTGGGGGCATCCAACCCAATGAAGGGAATGGATGCCCATGCCTGCGAATTCCGATTTCGCCGCCCAGTTGTTCGCGCCGCCCGCCCATGTCAGCCAGCGCGCCCACATTTCATCTCTTGCTGACTACCGCAAGCTCTACGCGGAAAGCCTGGGGGATCCCGACGGGTTCTGGCGAAAGCGTGCTCTGGAGAACCTGTCGTGGTTCCATCCCTTCAGTCAGACGAGCGATTGCGACTTTGAACATGGCCAGGTGGCGTGGTTTCTCAACGGACGCCTCAACGCCTGTTACAACTGCGTCGACCGGCACGTGGCAGAACGCGGCGACCAAGTCGCGCTGATTTGGGAATCGGACACGCCCGGCCAGGGAACCAAGCTGACCTATCGCGAACTGCAGCGCGAGGTTTGTCGAATGGCCAACGTGCTTCGCCACAACGGCGTCCGCAAGGGCGATCGTGTGGCCATCTACATGCCAATGATTCCCGAGGCCGTGTTCGCCATGTTGGCCTGTGCGCGCATCGGGGCCGTACACAATGTCGTGTTCGCGGGATTTTCAGCCGAGAGCCTGCGTGACCGCATCAACGACGCTCGCTGCGCAACCGTGATAACCGCTGACGAGGGCGTGCGTGGCGGGAAGCTCATTCAGCTCAAGCGGATCGTGGACGAGGCCGTGATGGCGTGCCCGACCGTGCGCACGGTGTTCGTGGCCCGGCGAACCGGCAACAAAGTTCCCTTCTATCCCCAACGCGACATCTGGTTGCGCGAGGCCATGAACGGTGAGCGCACCTATTGCCCCATCGAGCACATGGACAGCGAAGACACGCTCTTTCTCCTCTACACCTCAGGCAGTACCGGCCGGCCCAAGGGCGTGGCCCACACCACCGCGGGATACCTGCTGCAGGCCGCACTCACCCATCGCTATGTCTTCGACTATCACGACGGCGACGTCTACGCCTGCGTCGCCGACATCGGCTGGATCACCGGCCATTCGTACGTCGTGTACGGGCCACTGTGCAACGGCGCGACCACGCTGATTTTTGAAAGCGTGCCCTTGTTTCCCGATGCGGGCCGATACTGGGATCTCGTCGAACGCCACCACGTGACCCAGTTCTACACGTCGCCGACCGCCATTCGCTCGGTGGCCCGCGAGGGCGACGCCTTCGTCAAGGCGCACGATCGATCCTCTTTGCGCATCCTCGGCAGCGTGGGCGAGCCCATCAATCCCGAGGCCTGGCGCTGGTATCACCAAGTCGTGGGTGAAGGCCGCTGCCCCGTGGTGGACACTTGGTGGCAGACGGAAACGGGGGCCATCATGATCACGCCCCTGCCCGGGGCGACGCCGCTCAAACCCGGCTCGGCGACGCTGCCATTCTTCGGCATCGAGCCTGTGCTGCTCAATGAACAGGGCAAGGAGATCGCCGGCACCGATGTGTCCGGCCTGCTCGCCATCAAGCGCGCCTGGCCAGGTATGGCCCGCACGGTGCAGAATGATCACACGCGATTCGTCGAAACCTACATGCGGCCGTACCACGGCTACTACTTAACAGGCGACGGCGCCCGCCGCGACGAAGACGGCTACTACTGGATCACCGGTCGCGTAGACGACGTCATCAATGTGTCCGGGCATCGTCTGGGCACCGCCGAGGTGGAAAGCGCCTTGGTCACGCACCCCGCCTGCGCCGAAGCCGCAGTGGTCGGCTACCCACACGACATCAAGGGCCAGGCCATTTTCGCCTTCGTGATCCTCAACCAGGGCTGGAGCGAAAGTCCCGAGCTGCTCGGCGAGCTGAAGAACGAAGTGCGCCACCACATCGGCCCCTTTGCCACGCCCGACATCGTGCTCATTGTGCCCGGCCTGCCCAAAACCCGCTCAGGAAAGATCATGCGCCGGATCCTGCGCAACATCGCCGCGGGCAAGAGCGACGACCTGGGCGACACCACCACTTTGGCCGACCCGTCGATAGTGGACACACTCGTTGCAAGGCGGGCAACGATCTAGCACTACTGTGAACGCCTATTGGCTAGAACGCGAACGACACAAGCGGCCATGTGATGATTCCAGCAGACGATTGAGACTGCGTTGACTTGACGGGAGCCGCTCCGCTACTCGGAAAAGGGCTCGGAGTCGCGGCGCGATACCTGGCCACGGCCTCTTCCTCCAGGGAGCTTTGGCTCGCCATCCTGACAATTCCAGGAATGCCGAGTGCCAGGCCAACACCGACGCTTACCGCGCCAACGAGGAGGCCAAGGTATGCGCGGCCATCATTCCCACTACAGCCATCGCTCGAACAATTGGCAGATATGCTCGAGAAAACTAGGGCAACGCCACCGATGGTACCGACTCCAAGAATCGAGAAGCCGGTAATTACCATCACCTTCCCTGACCTCTTGCGATTCATGCGCATCTCACCGGCCGCAAGGGCAAGTGGCACTAGATCAGGGACAGTACGCAAGCGCCCCGAGACCACAGATTCAGGTTCACCGACCAGAGCTGCGAATGCCTCCAACTGTCGCCCGCCCCAGCTTGAATCGGTGAGATGCAGCCCGGACTTTCCAGGATTCGCATCGACATCTGCAGTCGCCTGCGGCGTGGCGCCTAGTGCGACGCATGCGAAGACCGCGCTGCTGATCCCCCAAAGGCATATCCAGTGCTTGTTCATGACCCTCCAGGCTGGATGCAAAGTGGCTCCGGACAATAGTAGTGCTGGGAAAGGAAGACGGCCATCGAAACGCCTGGTTCTTGCTGAATCAGAGTGACACCCGTCACAGTTTCCCGTGTCTGTCTTTGCACTCGGATGGATGGCCCGATTGTCGATTCCAGAAGCTCACCGGCATCGACCTCGGCACCTGCTGCAGCTGCGGCGGCCCCATGTTGAGCCTGCCGCTCACTGACACACGACCATCTGCACGCGCCCCGCCGCTCAAGTCGTCATGAATCTCGTCTCGCCTTCAACAGTCGCACGCAACCAGGCTGTCGTCTCGATTTCGACGGCCATGGGAACCTCTGTGCATTCGCCGCGGCCGATGGCTCTCCGGCGTTTTCGAGCGAGCACGATTCTCGTTTCCACGTCCCACGCGCGACCGTCGATGCTCAGCGCCACCAGCAAGGTCGCCGTCGCCCCCGCCTCATCGCCCACAAGGTCGACCCTCTTTGCCCATGGGGAGAAGCGCGACTTCTCCTCCCGAACCCGCAACTTGGCTCAACCAGACGTTTAGTCCGGCCGCGCGGCAATCCAGCCAGACAGTGGAAGACCTATGGCTGCGGCCGGATCAAACGCCTACTTGTTGGACAGCCCTCCGCGAGGTCAAGCGCAACCCCTCTGGCACTTCACGGTGTTCCGGTTGACCAGCTGGCAGACAGGGAAGTCGCTGGGGCAGTACTGCTTGCATACCGAGTCCGCGCGCCACTCACCGACTGATGTGAATCCGCCAATACCAGCATCCGTCTCCACCAGCCCGCCGTCGGGGTGAATGACATACGATGGACACGAATCCGGGCTACTCCCCACGCATGCCGAGAGCAACGAAGATGCCGCCAGTGCTGCCCAAAAGGCGCCTCGGCGCAAAGACATAGAGACAACGGTCGCCATTGCCTCGAATATAGCAGATGACCGAACCGGAACGTCAGGGCCTGGTCTGTCCAACGCCTTGCCGTTGAGCTGCAACGGCTTTCGGCGGCTCTCACCTTCATGGAACTAATTCAAGGGCCTGAGAAAGTCGAAGGCCGATTCGTATGGCACCAAGGTCGCGCCGATCTGTCGTCAGGACTCGGTAAACGCGCCGTCGTTCGGCAACGGCAGCTACGGTGCCATCAACCAAGCCGAGGTTGAGCCCTTCGAATCTTGCATCCAGTTCCATGGATCTGGCGATGTCGGACGGAAGCGGTAGTTCATACTCGTATCGTGTTCCTGGATCGAAGATATCCGCGACCAGCCTTCTCATGGCTGTGCGGTTGTCTCTTAGAAAGTAGTCAACCTCGGCGAGAACGAGCCCGGGCACGATTACCGAACTCGCTGACGTTAGGGCCTCCTCGTACTCCGGAAAGCTTGGCGCGCCATCTCGGTCGCAGGCGAGCGCGCGGAGGAGTCCACCGGTATCCGCGACAAGCGCTGATTTCAATCCTTGATATCCTTAAAATGCAGCGACTCGTCGCCGAGTTTGCTGTCGGTCGACTCGAATAGACCGGTCGTCGGGGGCCGGCGGCCCGAGTAGTACCGTGAGGCCACAACGCGTAACCCCTTTCGGACAAGCTCCGAGGCCGAATGCCCCGCAGCACGAGCCTTCTTCAAAGCTCGGACATCATCCTCTTCCAGTCGAACCGTGGTTGAAGTGAGACGCGCCATACACTCACCATACATCGCAAGGACAGCCGTGGCAAGGCTTCCTCGCAGCCAGAACGGTCCGCCGAACGGCTTGGCGTCCGCCCGAGCAACGCGCAGGGATCATGTTGCACGCCCGCACAGCCCGCCCCGTCGACGCACAGCGACCATCATGTGTGCCCGCATGGCCCGCCCCAGCAACGCGCAGGGATCATGTTGCACGTCTGCACGGCCAACCCCATCGACACGCAGGGATCATCATGTGCGCCCGCATGGTCGGCCCCATCAACGTGCAGGGATCACGTTGAGCGTCGTCTTCTCGGGCTTTTCGCATCCCGGGAAGGCGCCGACGCACGCCGCGCCAGCCAATGGTCCAAGTTGTGCTGGCACGGCATGGCTTTGCGGGGCTACGATTTCCTTCATGCCCCCGAAGGTGTTCCCCGCGAGGCCGCGTTCCTGCCTATACATCGGTTTGTTTTTCCTGTGCCTGCTCGGCGGGACGAACTGTCAGAGCAACACTGCTGGCCCCGGGCCGTTGGGTGGCGCCGGTGCGGGTGGCAGCACTTCGAGCGGTCTTGCCTCTGGGGGAAGCGGGGCGGGCTCGGGCGGCGTTCTTGCGGGCGGGGCAGGCGGCTCTGCTGCAGGTGGCAGTCAGGCAGGCGGGGTGACGGGTCAGTCTCCTGGAACCGGCGGGGCCGCGGTCGGTGGCAGCGCGGCGGGCGGCGACGAAAGTTCTGGCGCCTCCACGCGTGACGGTGGCGTCGACAGCGCCGCGGGGGCTGCGGGTGGTGGCGGTGCTGGCGGAAGGATTGTCGCTGGCGGAAGTATTGTTGCTGGCGGAAGTATTGTTGCTGGCGGAAGTGCCAGCGGCGGCAGGACTGGAAGTGGCGGAACTGCGACAGGCAGCAACGGCGGAGGAGGGGGCGACGGCACTGGCGGAAGTTCGCTAGGCGGCGGAGGTGCCGCGGGCGGGGTGGCTGGCAGTGGGGGATCTTTGCCGGGCACGCTGTTCGTCGGCCTGCAATGGGCGGACACATCGGGAAATCCCATCCAGGCCCATGGCGGCGGCGTCATCAAGGTCGGCAGCTATTACTATTGGTTTGGCGAAAACCGAAACCCCGATGGCACGTTCTTCGCGGTGTCTTGCTACCGATCCGCCGATCTCGTCAATTGGGAATTTCGCAACAATGTGTTGACCCAGAAATCGGCCACGGAACTCAATCGAGCCAACATTGAACGGCCCAAGGTCATCTATAATGCGACCACAAGCCAATATGTGATGTGGATGCACTGGGAAAACGGGACCGACTACAGCGCCTCGCGCGCCGCAGTCGCGAGTTCAAGTTCCGTCGACGGAAACTACACGTACCTGGGCAGCGCGCGGCCCATGGTGGGCACCGGCGTGGTTGACCACGGTATCGCGGGCTACCAGTCGCGGGATGCGACCCTCTTCGTCGACACGGACGGCAAGGCCTATTTCATTTCGGCTTCCAACGAGAACTACGACCTCAACCTCTACCAACTGACCAGCGACTATCTCAAAATCAGCGCGCTGGCGGCCGTGCTTTTCCCCGGCGGACATCGCGAGGCTCCGGCCCTGTGGAAGCGCAACGGCGTGTATTTCCTCTTGACCTCGGCTGCCACTGGATGGGCGCCCAATCAAGCCGCCTACGCCACTTCGTCCGCGCTGGCCACTGGATGGAGCGCATGGAGCAACGTGGGCGATGCGACGACGTTCTATTCGCAATCTACCTTCGTCGTGCCGGTCGCGGGCGCCGCGGCCACGGCCTACCTTTACATGGGCGATCGCTGGGCCGGGGCCTGGAGCGGGCCGGTCAATGATTCGACCTACATCTTCCTGCCCATTTCCTTTCCCTCGAACACATCGATGACCATGACCTGGAACAACACCGTGACCATCGACGCCGCGGCCGGGACCATCACGAGCGCCACCAACCGTTTCAAATTCGTCAACCAAGCCAGCGGTAAGGCCATGGCCATCCAGAACGCCTCGATGGCTGACAGTGCTCCCGCTGTCCTGGTTGCCCCCAGTGGCGGCAATGAGCAGCGCTGGAGCCTCAACTACAACGGGGCTGGCTTCTTCAATCTGACCAATCTCAACAGCTCGCGCGTGCTCGACGTGCTTTCCGGTGCCACGACTGATGGTGCGCCCATTGTTCAGTTCGCCAGCAATGGCGGCGACAACCAGAAATGGCGCGTGGTCGACAAGGGCGGGGGCACCTACCAACTGGTCAACAAGAAGAGCAGCAAGCTGGCCGAGGTTCCCGCTGGCGCAACCGCCGACGGAATCGCCCTCGACCAGCGAGCCGCCTCCGGGGCCACAAATCAATTGTGGCAAATGAGCGTGGCCAACTGACTGCATTTGGCGGGCGAGCCGGCCGCCAACGGCCGGACCGCGCCACAACGGCTTGGGCAGCCATACGCCGTTCGCTCACCTTCCCCCAGCCAGGATCACACGTTGCCAAGGGCTCGCAGCAGGCTGGCTCGAATACGCGCGATCTCTACTGTGACCTCTTCTCCCCGCAAGATCCGACCGTGACCGGGGACCAAGACCTCAGCGCGCAGAGACTCAAGACGGTCGAGCGACTGCAGCCAACGACGCCAGTCCGACGGCGCACCCGACGCCAGGTTGGGGTGGTAGTCGCTAACCACCGTATCGCCCGAGAAGAGCACGCGATCCTCTGCGACCCACACCGCGAGATTGGCCGTCGTATGGCCGGGAACCAACAGAAGCTCGACGGTCACACCTTCGAGGTCCAGCGCTTGATCGCGATCCACAACCTGGTTTGGGTTTGCGATGTGCGTGCCTAGGAAAGGCAAGCGCGCTTCATCATGCCGATCGGGGTCGACCACGCTGGCCCCGTATGCGGTCACGTCCGCCATGAGATCGGCGTCAGTGCGCATGATGGAAGGGTGCCCGTACACATCGATGCCCTGCTCGCGCAGCAGGGAATTGCCAGCCAGATGATCCAGGTGCAGCTCGGTATTCACCGCCATCACCGTATTGGCTGGCCGTGCTGCTTGCGCGTAGCCGAGAATGGTAGCTGCTGCGTATGCTGTGGGACCGGTATCGACAATCAGAGTCAGCCGCTCGCCACAGACAAAGCCTGCGTTGACCGACCAGGGAGGCAGGTAGGCGAATCCAGCAAGAGCGTAGCAGTGGCGTCCCAAGCGCATGGATCCAGTAGAAGACAGCCCAAGGGCAGAAGCCAGGGAATTTCTGCCCGAGGCGCTGCCGTTCAGCAGCACGCGGCGCGCTTGGATCTGCCTTCAGCTCTCAAACCCGCGCCTTGGTTCAACACGCAATTGGAGCCGCCCGCGCCTGCTTCCCCCCCGATAGGGAACTTCTATTCATGCGGCCGGACCAAACGCCTATTGGTTAGCACTACGCTGCAAATCCAAACCAAAGGCCAATTGCGCGGTTGACTCGCACCATGGTGCTGTCGTCCAGGCGACCAACGGTCTTCCCTACCTTGTCCCGCCGAACAGCGGTGATTTTGTCGACCATGATCTGCGAGACCGACTTCAACCCGTTTGAGTTTGTCGGATCGACTGTTAGTCGAAACAAAGGGGCGTCTACGATGGTGCTGGTCACGGGAGCTACCTCAATGCTGGGATGCGTGTCGTTGAACAGGTCGGATTGAATCACGAGGGCTGGCCTAGGCTTGCCGTAGTCGCCCTGCATAGCTATGACGACGACATCCCCACGCCTCACGATGTCCAACCTTCAGTGTCGCCCTGGGCCTCCACCCACGCCATCGCATCACGTTCAGAACGAATAATCCTCTTTGCAGCGAGACTCTGCCGGCGGCACTCGTCAGCGAAGCCCCGAGCCCGTGTGTCAGGCAGCCAAACCTGCACCAGGCGCAAGCCCGAGTCCTTCATTCGCTCCCGATAACGCTCAACGGCCTTTCTTGCTGCAGCAGCCTTTGACATAGCATGCAGTATGACATGTCATCTGGAATGTCGCGAATCCCTGTGTCTGGATGACGCATACGTCGATCGCCTGGCGCGGCACGAATTTTATGAGCCGTCTGGTGGTCGCCAAACACTGCGTTGATGGAACTAGTTGATTCAAGGGGATGTGGCCCACCCCAACGGGTCATTCCGAGGTGTCGTTTCTTGCGAAGATTCAGCCAGACTGGATTGTGCGCCGGGACATTTCACTGCATTGGAAAGTCAACATGATGAATGTTTGTATCACCCGAGTTTTCGTAGGCGTTTTCGCTGCTGCGGCTCTTTCCCTGCTGGGCTGCAGCTCAGACAGCTCTCCCGCCGGAACTGCCTCTGGCGGAAGCACCGGTGGCGTCCCGTCTTCCGGTGGCGTGGGCGAAGGCGGCAGCACGACTGCCCAAGGGGGATCCCCGCCGAGCGGTGGTAGCCCCGCGTCCGGTGGACAGGCGCAAGGCGGGTCAATTGCCCAGGGCGGATTGCCCACCGGAGGTGATGCAGCCAGCACTGGCGGCCAGACATCAGCAGGCGGCAGCGCGACCGGCGGCAGCGCGACTGGCGGCAGCGCGACCGGCGGCAGCGCGACCGGCGGCAGCGCGACCGGCGGCGGAAAGACGGGCGGCAGCGTGGCCGACGGCGGCAAGATGGACGGGGGAATCACTGGCGGCACCGGCGGAATTTCCACTGGTGGCGCAAAGGTTGGTGGCAAGACAGCAACGGGCGGAACTGCCGGCGGAACCAGTGGTACCGTTTCGGTTGGTGCGGTCGTCACCCCGGCCACTGGCACCTACGCCGTGTCGGCCGGAACGCCCACTATCTATTACGCGTCAGATTCGACGGTCTCGTATTACGCCACCAACCCCAACAACCAAGAGGGGTTGGGACAGGAACTGCAGAATTTCTTCACCAGCGATGTCGCTGTCGTGGACGATGCCATTGGCGGCAGAAGCTCAAAGTCGTTCATTGATGAAGGACACCTGACGGCGATCTTGGGCGTAATAAAGGAAGGCGATTACCTCTTCATTGAATGGGGAATCAACGATCGATACACCAGCGACACAACCCGCTATACCAATCCAGCCACCACGTTCAGAACCTACGTGCAACAGTACATAGACGGCGCCCGCGGCAAGAAAGCCATACCGGTCCTCGTCACGCCCACGCCACGTTTGGACTACAAGAATGGCGCCTTCACCAATGACTATGTGGCCTATTGCGCGGCCGATGCCGCTGTGGCCGCGTCAAGCAACACGCCCCTCATCGACCTGCAAACCATGGCGCTCGCCTACTACACGAAGATCGGCCTCCCTGCGGTGCAAACGACAATAGTGTTGGTCGAAAATGGCCAACCCAATGTGTTGCACTTCCAGAAACAGGGAGCCTATGAGATGGCCAGGCTCGTGGCGCTGGGGGTGCAAGCGCTCAATCTCCCGATCTCGAAGTTCGTGATCCAGGCGAAGCTGGACGGCGGCTAGAACGCTGAACGGGTTGAAAGCTGTGGAATATCAGGGGATTGAACGGCTCGCGTGAGCGAGAGGGTGAGCGTGTTCGTGTGCGGCACGCGGGATGCGGAAAGCGTGCGGCGAGGGCGTGAGCGCTCGCGTGTCGCGGGCCCCGAAGGGCTTCGGGACGGACAGCCCACCCTGCCCGCCCCTCGCGCTTCGCGCTCGCCCGTCGCGCGAACCCCGAAGTCCGGGACGGACCGCCCACCCCGCCCGCCCCTCGCGCTTCGTCCCACAGGGACTCCGGGACGGACAACCCACCCTGCCCACCCCTCGCGCTTCGCGCTCGCCCGTCGCGCTCACGCAAGCCGCCCACGCAAGCCGCCTGCCGAACGCGCTCACGCTACCGCTCACGGGGCACGCAAACTGTCTCCCGAGGTGTGCCCCAACGTCGCGCAACGACTGCTGTTTCAAACCGGGTGTTCTAGGGGGCAGCTACTCGCGGATTTTGGCTCTCAGGTGTTGCAACCACAGTTGGCACGAAGCTTTCTTTCATCTTGTCATTGCCAAGTTGGCCAGAAGCGTTCGATCCCCAGCAGACAACCGTCCATCCGCTGGTGATTGCGCAGGTGTGGAATGCGCCAGCTGCGAGCTCAATCGCCTGTAGTCCCGGAACGGCCGCAGGCTTTTGTAGAGGTGCCAATCGTTCTCCAAATTTGCCAGTCTCCCTGGTCTTCGCCAAGTCGGGTGGAACGTCCACGCACGGTGCGATAGGGCTGCAATACCTGTTGGTCCCGTTTCCAAGCTCCCCGTAAACGTTCATGCCCCAGCACAAGACAGTGCCATCGACTGTGCGCGCGCAGGTGTGCTCCCCGCTTGCGACGATTTCCACGGCATGGAGCCCGGAGATGACGACGGGCTCTGCGCTGTCACGGGAGCGGCTGCCGAGTTGGCCGTGCCGGTTCATTCCCCAGCAAGCCACGCCGCCGTCCAGTAGCAGGGCGCAGGTGTGGTGCCCACCTGCCGCAATGGCCTTTGCTCGCAGCCCATTGATTGGCATCGGTGTCTCGCTGCGCTCCCGTGTGCCATCCCCAAGCTGGCCAAACCCATTCCCAAGTTGGCCAAACCAGTTTAGGCCCCAACAAGTCACCGCGCCATCAGCCAGCAGAGCGCAGGTATGGAATCCACCCGCAGCAATTGCCACAGCCCGGAGACCCGAGATGGTGACAGGCGCAGGACCATACGCCCATTGGCCGTCAGGGCCTCTGCGCCCGGCGTTCTGCCCCCAACATGACACAGCTCCGTCTGTCGCAAGCGCGCAGCTATGATCCTCGCCAATCGCGATTCTTGCCGCCCTAATCCGAGGTACCGTGATGGGGACGGGGCTGTAGTAAGTCGGGGTATTGCTTCCAACCTGGCCTACCCGGTTGTCTCCCCAGCACATCACCTCGCCTTGAACGGTGAGCGCGCAGGCGTGCTCGCCTCCCACTGCAATCTCGATGGCCTTTAGCCGAGGGATCACCAATGGCCTTGCGCTCGGCGCAGTTGTGCCATTGCCAAGCTGGCCGTATTCATTGCCGCCCCAGCATGCGACATCGCCCCCTGATGTGAGAGCGCATGTGTTCTCTGAGCCTGCTGCCAGGTGTTTGGGCTTGCTTGCGACAGCGCGACCTGCTGGCAAACCCAGCACGTCCCGGGCGCCAGCATCGATTCCGCCATTGGCTTGCGGCTGGACGACCGCAGCTGGACCAGAGGCCCGCTCCGATCTGCCCTCAGGCCGACGGTAGCAGGCTGGCAAACACAAGGCGATGACCAGCCAACCAGACAACTTCGCTCTTTGTGTCCGGCGACGAATCATAGGTCAATCAGCTCCCCACCTGGCTGCGACTGTCGAACTAAATGGGGTTTGCTAAGACGAATGATCGCACGAGAAGGCGGGCGGGTCCATCGCGAGCTGAGGTGGGCTTGTCCGCGGCGGCGGCCCTTCACCAACCGCAGGTTGAACTGAGCCGCGGGTTTGGAGCGATGGGGAAAGTGACCTTCCGGATGGCAGGAAAACTCCAGGAAGACCTTGAAGCCGAAGCAGAACCGGAATCGCCCTCGACCAGCGAACCGCCTCCGGGGCTTTGGCAGAACACTGATTAGTCGCCCGGATGAATCTTCACGTCATACGGGTGAGGATGGCCCCCGGCTCGCTCGATCCAGTTCTTCAGGCTCAGCATAAATGTGGCCCACTTGGTGCTGCAGTGGTGCATGAATTCAACCGGTTCACGCCAGCCCGCGTGGGTGAACAGGACGACCGTCTGGTCTTCCTTCTGTTGCAGGCGAAAGGTCACTTCGGTGCCGATCCATTCGTCCGGCCCGCCCACGCATTTCCATTTCACCGTTTCGCCCGGCTTCGATTCCAGCACCTTCATGTCAAAGCCGCCACCCTCGGGCCGAAAATGGATGGTCCCGCCCGGCTTCGCATCGCCGGTCGTGCCGACGATCCACCAGTGCGACAGCCCATCGAGGGTTGCCACAGCCTCGAAGACCTTGGCGGCTGTGGCCTGAATGCCGACCCTGTGAAGAATATCCGGCATGACGTCCTCCTCGGCGTTCTAGTGTCCCTTGGCGTAGCGGTGAAGGCTAATGCGGGCGTGCTTTGCGCAGCTCCTCCAGCTTTGTTCGCACCTCGGCAGCGTGGCCGTCGGCGCTGACCTTGGGGAAGTGGTGGGCGATGCAGCCCGCGGGATCGATGATCGCAGTGGAGCGGATCACGCCCTCGCTGGTCTTGCCGTACAGTTTCTTTTCGCCCCATGCCTGATAGGCCTGCAGGACCTTGTGTTCAGGATCGCTCAACAGGGTCAGCTTCAGTTTGTACTTATCAATGAATTTGCGGTGGCTCTCGGGCGAATCCGGACTGCAGCCCAGCACCGCCGCGTCCAACTTGTCAAAGCCGGCGAGTCCGGCGGTGAAATCGCACGCCTCCACCGTGCAGCCGGGCGTGCTGTCGCGGGGATAGAAATACAAAACGACCCAGCGACCCGCGAAATCGGACAATGCCACCTGGTGGTCGTCCTGGTCGGGCCGCTTGAAACTCGGCGCCTTGCTGCCAGGACTGAGATTGGTCTTGCTCATTTGCGTCTCCGTTTTCAGTCTGATGTCGCGTGGCCCCCAACGGTTTCACGGCCCTGGGCGAATGGGGGCTATAATGGGCGGGCGTCGAGGAGGCGCGCGCCGATGAGGACATGGCACTTCGGGTTTCTTGCAGTGCTGGCAATCCTGTCAGTGGGTGGTTCTGCGTGCAGTGGCAGCAAGGGCAGCGCCAGCGGTGTCGACGCTGGAACAGGCGGCGCAGGAGCCGGCGGTGTTTCTGCAGGCGGCAGCGGCGGTTTCGGCTCGGGCGGCAGCTCCGGCGGGCCCAGCACAGGCGGGGTGCTCGGAGCGACCATCGGCTCGCTTGAACTCTACGGGACGTTCCAGTCCATGGGCGTGATCGCGACCCTGCCCGCGGGCGTGGATGCGAACACGAACGCCGTGGCCAATGTCGAATACCGCGTATCGGGCGCCAGCGCGTACGCCGCAGGATTTCCGCTCGCGCGGGTGGATTCGACCCGTTTCGTGGGGAGCCTTTTCTGGCTGACGCCAGGAACCAGTTACGACGTGCGCGTTCGCTACAGCGATCCCGACGGTGCGCCGCTCGACACGGGCTGGGTGGGTGCGACGGCTTTGACTCGCGCTGAGATTGCGATTCCGATTCCGACGCGCACGTTGCAGGTGAGTCCAACTGGATCGGGCACGGCCTGCTCGGCGGCGACTCCCTGCGCACTTTCGCAGGCCATCAGCCAGGCGCAGGCCGGCGACGAGGTTCTCTTGACTGCCGGCACCTACTACCAGGGCGAGTTCACCATCTCGCGTTCGGGTACGGCTGCGGCGCCCATCGCGATCCGCGGAGCGGCCGGCGCGATCCTCGACGGCGCTGATCCCGCGACCTTCACCTGGACCAGCCAAGCGGGCGGCGTCTTTGCGACAACAGTGAATCGACCGGACCCTCACTTGGTGACGGCCAACGGCGCCCGCCTCTATCCCTACAGCGATCTCGCTTCGCTGACAGCGCTTGCGGCGAGCAACACGCCAGGCCTTTTTGCCGACGGCACGTCGCTCAGTGTGCATCTGGCGGCTGGCGCCAACCCAACCAGCGCTGCCATAGCTGTCTCTCGCTACAATTACGCCTTCACTGTCACCGGCAGCTTCGTCGTCTTTCGCGATTTGACGTTTCAGAACTACGGTCAAGGCGACTATGCCAAGGCCATTTACATTCACGATGGCAGCGACAACCTGGTCCAGGGCTGCCGATTCATCACCAACGATCTCGGCATCGGCCTCAAGGGAACCACCGACCGCAATGTCATCCAGGACAACGAATTCTCCGACACAATTTTCAACTGGACGTGGGAGGACGTGAAGGCCGAGGGCAACCTCGAAACCGGGGGCGTGCGCTTCTACAGCCCAGATGACGGCCGCGGTACCGTGATCCGGCGCAACAAGTTCCACGATTTCTTCGACGGCCTGGGGATTTGCCCGAACGAATCGGCCGCGACAACCAACGAGACTGATTTCTACGACAACCAGAGCTACAACAACGGTGACGACGGCGTCGAGACCGACGGCCGCTGCGCCAACGTCCGCATTTGGGGAAACACGTTTCACGACACGCTGTCAGGGATTTCGTTGGCGCCGGTCGTGGGTGGGCCGGTGTATTGTCTGCGCAATCAAATCTACCTGACAGGGGCAGGGCACAGTCAGGCCGGCTACACGGGCTTGCCCTTCAAGTTCAACAGCAGTGACGGGGACTCAGGGGCGATCTATCTGTTCCACAACACAGCAGACGCCCAACGTGTCGGCAATACTGGCTTTCGCATTATGAGCCCCGGCACATGGACCATTCTGTACACGCGCAACAATGTCTGGAGCGGCACCCTGCAGGCCATGGAAAACGCCAACCCCAGCCAGCCGCTCGACATGGATTACGACGATCTCTGGCGTAGCGGCAGCGACTATCTGGTCTACTGGGATGGCCTGGCCAACCGACACCTCACCACTATCGCCGATGTGACCACCGCCACTTCACAGGAAAGTCACGGCATCAGCGCCGCGCCGCTTTTTGTCGCCCCGGCCACGGCAGATTTCACCCCTGTCCCGTCGAGTCCTCTCATCGACCGCGGGGTCGCCATTCCCGGCATCAACGATGGCTACGCCGGTCAGGCCCCTGACATCGGTGCGGTTGAGTCCAAGTGATTGTTCAGTGTGCTTTGGCGTAGTCGCGCAGTCCCTGGAAGTCCACCACCACTACCGGCTCGTTCCCCACCACCCAGGCGTCGTGCCCTGCCGCGAACGTCGATACATCTCCCGCTTTGCACTCGAATTCCTGGCCGTCGTCCGTCCGGACCATCAGCGTCCCTGACAGATGAAGCTGAAAATGCGGCGCCTGGCAACTTGGCGTCTTGACGAGCGGCTTCACGCTGGTCGACCAGCGCCAGCCAGGCAAGAAGGTCGCGCGTCCCACCGTGGCTCCGCCAAGGGTCACCAGTTCGATCTTCCCCCTGGGAAACTCCCGAATCTCCTCAGCCTTGCCGAGACTCTTGCGCTCAGACATTCCATGTGTCTTTTCCATCGCAAACTCCTTCCCGAAGGCCTACGGCCTGTGTTCCCTTTGGATGCCACCCTTCGCGATAGGTGCCGGTTGCGATTGGACGAGTTTCACGAATTCGACTGACGGGCGACGACACGCTAGATTGGCCGGCATGTACGCCATCGCGATTTCAGGCAGTCCCCGCAAACAAGGCAACACCGAGACGCTGCTGCAGCGCTGTCTCGACCGGCTGGAGGATCGGGGCGTGCCAGGCGAGCTGGTGCCGTTGCGAGACAAGACCATCAAGGGTTGCCGTGCGTGCGCCACGTGTAATCGCCTCAAGGACAAGACCTGCAACCAGAAGGACGACGACTTCCATCCGGTGTTCGAGAAGATGCAGCGCGCGGATATTATTGTGGTCGGGTCGCCGGTCTACTTCGGGTCGGCCACGCCAGAGATGATGGCCTTGCTCGACCGGGCAGGGTACGTGTCGCGCGCCAATGGCAATCTGTTTTCACGCAAGATTGGCGGTCCCGTGGCGATTGCCCGGCGGGCGGGCCAGAATTTCACCTTCGCCCAGTTGCTCATGTGGTTCATGATCAACGACATGGTGGTGCCGGGCTCGTCCTACTGGAACGTGGCCGTCGCGCGCGAGGCGGGCGAGGTGGCCAATGACAGCGAGGCTCTGGCCACGATTGAGCGGTTCGCCGAGAATTTGGCCTGGCTGGCCGGGCGTTTGGCGTAGCAGCCGCTACGGCGCCGCCGCGTCCCGCCTTGTTACCGGTTCTACCGGCGTACAGGTCGTCATGGCCGCATCGCACTGACCGTCAGGATATCGGAACGCCTCAATGGGCGTCAGCGCTCCTCGGGCCAAGACAACCCGCTGCGAACTGCCTGGCCGGAGAAATGCGGCAGGTCCCTCTTGAATGGCTGTGACCGTGTACGCCTGAGGGCTGGAAGAAGGGCACCCTGCGGGAAGTTCTATGCTAATGGTGTTCGGCATCTGGGTGATGAACCACCGACCCTGGCCGCTGCACGCCCAGAAGCCAAGGTTGCTATTCACGGCATCCTTCCCCTCCAGAATGTCGACGGTGCCATAGCCGGGCGGTGGCGGGTCGGTGGCCGTGGCGGGGGACAAGGCCGAGAAGCGAATCCAAGAAAAGTGGTTACTTCCACCTGACCAGCCAAAGAGCCAGATTCCTTCAAACAACTCCGGAAAACTGTGTGAGGCGTCCAGTCGCGGAAGGGGAGCGTCCCAGGACGCATCTCGGTCGAGGTCAGGGCCGCCCCCATCCAACGACGAAACGCGATCGGGGCCGGCGGCGTCTGCCAGGGCAGTGCCCCCGTCCAGAGTTGCAGCGTCCTGCGCTCCCAGGGAATCGATGAACGCGCCAATCGCATTGACCGTCGAGGCGTAGTCACACCTTTCGCACATGTTGTCGACGTAGCGTCTCGTGCCGATTGTGACGGTCGTACCCCAGCAGGTGTCGCACCCGAGCGAGACGGTCGGGCATGGAGCCGGAGGCAGCGCCGCCACGAGCGTTTGGAATTGCACGATCTGCTCACTGGTCAGTGCGATAGGCCCGACGGGATCGGCTTCGCCTGTCGTGATGTTAGCTGAACGGTGGATCGATCCGGTCAGCACCAATCCGCCGTTGGCGCTGTCAGGTCGAATGACCGCGTCGCGGAACTGGCCCTGCTGGACACACGCGCCAAAATTCCCCCCTCTTTCCAGACTCACCGGATCGGTGAGACCAGGCGAACTAGAGGTACTGGCCGGGGTCGTGCCTCCCGCTGCGACAGTACCGCCAGCAGCAGATGCGCCGCCGGCCATGCGCCCGCCGTCGCTGGACGCCCCGCCAGCGCTGCTGGCCGCGGCGCCTCCGGCCACTGACCCGCCTGCACCTGCGTTGCCCCCCTGCGTACCGCCCGTCCCACCCAGCCCCCTGCTGTGCGAGCTGCAGCCCGGTCCCAGGGTTGTGGTCCCCGCCAAGAGCAGCCCCAAACATATTGGGGCCACCATTCGCACGCTGCGCCAATCCTGCGTTTGCATGGCGATCTCCGTGAAATCGGCATTTCTGCCGGTATCCGACACTGGTTTCGGCATCAAACCTACATGATCCCAGAAGCCATGACCATTGAAGAGGCGATCAAGACCGCAATCGAGTTTGAGAAGAAGGTCCATTCGCTGTACGACGTCGCGGCGAAAGCTGCCGGCGATCCCACTGCGAAGAAGGTCTTCGCGACCTTGGCGCAAGAGGAGCAAGGGCATGTTGCGTACCTCGAAAGCCGCCTGACCGAGTGGCGCAAAGCTGGCCGTCTTTCACCGGAAAAGCTGCGCACCATACTGCCGTCTGCCGAGCGCATCCGCGCTGGAATCGGGCGTACCAGCGCGGAGGCCACCAAGGCCGTAGGCAAGCACGGCGCGGAACTGGATTCGCTCTATCAGGCGCTGGCGGCGGAGGACGAAACCTCGGCCTTCTACCTCAAGATGGTTCGTGAATTGCCGGCCGAGGGTCAGAGCCTATTTTCTCGATTTCTGGAAATCGAGGATGGGCACGGGGCCATCGTGCAGGCCGAGATCGACAGCGTCAAGCACATGGGATTCTGGTTCGATCTCAAGGAATTCGATCTCGAAGCCGGCTGATAGACCGCCGTCACTTACACAGTCCGATGTCCGAGATGGTGGTTTCGACCACGAAATCGGATCCGGTCACGTGGCGCTCGGCGAAGAAGATGTGCATCGGGTAGCTGTCGCCTTTGTGTAGGCCGAGCGTGGCGGCCTGGCCGTCGAGATCCACGGTGCGGCTTTCGGCCGAGTGGATGCCACCCAAGTCGATCGCGAGTTTGCGGTTGATGAACACCCACACGTCGTCGTCGCCGGAGAAGGTGAACGTTTCGCCGCCCTGGTAGCGGAATTGTGTGACCACTTCGGCAGTGAAGTGATAGTTGTGCGGCAGCCCTTCGTCGCCGTAGAGCTGGCCGTCGATGGGAAAGAAGGACAGGTTCTCGTAACTGTAGACGCCGGGCTCGGTCGACGAAGGCGAAAGCGGGAGATTGACGGTGGTCTTGAGATTCACGCCCGGCACGTCCCGGTACCACTGTGCGAAGCTGGCTGGGCCACCGACTGTAAGGGTGGGGCCTGTGTGGTCGTAGACCGGCTTGTCGTCGGCTCCCAGTTCAAAAGCCACAATGCCGGGGTCGTCCACCCAATTGGCGGGCTCCATATCCGGGAAGCTGTTTTGGAAGTCGCGAATCGTTGCGGTCAGCGTGGGCTGGTTGGGCTTCGGGGCGTCACACGCCGTCCACTGGTTGTCGGTGCAGGTTCGGTGGCCGCTGCCGCAAACGCTGGTGCATGTTTCCACCACGGTCGCGACTTCGCAGATCCCCTTGGTCTCGTTCTCGCAAAGCTGCGTGCCCTGGCCGCAGTCATTCGCGCAAGTCAGCCGCGCGCTGGGAATCACGCACGCCTTCCACTGACCGTCCTGGCAGTCCTGCGCACCTTGCCCGCAGACGCCCGTGCACACGCGGGTGGCGACCGGCGCCTCACAACTCTGCCAGGCGCCCTGCTTGCAGGTTTGCACACCTTCGCCGCAAACAGTCGAACATGGGCGGCTCGTGCCGGTTTTGGCGCAGAGATCGGCACGCAAGCCTCGACCATCACAGGCGCCGACACTGATCACCGCCAACGCCAGAACGAAACACGTGGTCCTCATGGCCCGATATGATACTCCCGCCACACACCACTTGCACAGAAGGCCGGTTTTGGGGCTAGAATCCGGGGCTGTGAGCCCAGACAAGCGTTGGCCTGATCCGAACCAGTCCCCACAGGCACTTGGGTCCTCAGTGTTCATGGGGCCTCTAACCCTGCCCGAAGCCCCGCGCAAGCGGAGATGGGGCTGGTTGTTCTTGTGGACCCTGCTGGTGTTCGCAGGTGGTGTGGCCGTCGGTCTGGCATTTGCTGACCAGGCGTCCCCGCTCATCGAACGCGCCTGCGCAATCCTCGGGATATCCCCGCCGCACTTCGTGAACAAGGTCAAGCCGCCGGTGCCCGAGACCGCGCCTGCGGCCCCCTTGATCGAGCCCTTGCCTTCGGCGCCGCCTGAAGGCGACAAGACGACCGCGGGCGAGCCCCGAGGTGAACCGCCGGCCGGCGCGGCAGAAGCCCCGGCGCGGCGGGTTGACAAGGCTGTCGAGCCCGAGAAACCAGCGATCGCTGCCGCTCCGCAGGCCGTGGCGCACGCCGCGGTGGTGGAAGCGCCGGCCGCTCGTCCTTCTCACGCGAAGAGCGAAACGAAAGCTTCGGCCGCCAAGGCCGCGCCCGCACGAAGCGGTGCCAGCGCGCCCGAGCCGGCCCCAGCGATTGGCGCGTATCGTGATCCCTTTGTCAGCGACGATGATCGGCCCAAGCAGCCCCCGGCCGCCGCCGGCCGCAAGCCCAAACCGTCATTCGACGATGCGGAGCCGACGGCGAAGAGCGAACCGGCCACCAAGCCCGCGGCGCCCAAGTCGGGGGATTCGCTCGACAACCTGATGGCGGACGTGGTGACAGACACCAAGGGCAAGTCCAAGCCGCGCGAGGGCAAGGGCCTGGACGCCCTTCTGAAAGACGTGCAGTCAGGCAAGTCCGAGCCGGCGCCCGCGCCCAAGCGCGAAGCCCCAGAGGCGCTTCCGCAGCTCTCTCCGGCCGACATTTCCAAGGTCATGGTCGGCGTCAAAATGCGCAGCAAGGACTGCGCGCAGCAGCTTGGTCAAAAGGGCATCGCGGAAGTGAAACTGGCTGTGGGCAAGGACGGCGCCGTCACCGACGTGACCGTTGGCGGGAAGATGGCCAATACGCCGATCGCGGCGTGCATCCAGAAGGCCGCGCGCGCGGCGTCGTTCCCGCGTTCTGCAGGCCTACGCTTCGACTATCGAATCGACCTGCGCTAGCAGTCTTTTGGCAGCAAGAGGAGTACCCAATGCGAAATCACCTGGCAGGCACCGTGGCAGTCGCGTTGGCCCGCAATCCCGCGATAACCGCGGAAACTCGTGGTCGTAGACGTGGTCGTGGCCGTGGCCGGACATCTTCCGTCGACCACGGCCACGGCAATACCCCCAGACGATTGCTTGTCGCGGGCTTGGGGTTGGCGGTCGCCTTGGGCGCCGCGTGTACCAGCGGGGAACCCGGGACCACAGCCGTCGGTGGAAGCGGCGGCGCATCCACGTCCCCGGCCTCGGGCGGTGCGAGCGCCGCATCCAGCGGAGGCACCATCGAAGCGTCAAGTGGCGGTTCAACCACGGTTTCAAGTGGCGGGGCAAGCGCGGTGTCGAGCGGCGGAGCAAGCTCCACTTCAGACGGCGGCGCCAGCACAGTGTCGAGCGGCGGGGCCAGCGGCGGGTCCAGCTTGCCGCCAGTCAAGACCGGCGGAACGAGCTCGCCACCTGGAGACACCGGTGGCTCGACGGGCACGCTCGGCGGAGCTGGAGGATCGAGCGGCGGCTCATCGAGCAGCAGCAGCGGCGGATCCGTTGGCGGCAAGGGTGGCACTGCCAGTGGCAATGGCGGCGCCAGCGGGAGCGGTGGTGCCAGTGCGCGTGGCGGCGGCGGCAGCAGTGGCGGCGCCGTGGGCAGTGGCGGAGCCACCAGTTCCACGCTGGCCATGCCGCCGGTTCGCGATACCGCATCCAAAGTGCCAATTTCGAGTTCCCCTGGAAACACGGTGGAAGGCAACTACGCCTACGGGCCGCTGACCGCCCAGCGCCTCGACATCATCTATCCGCCGGGCGCGGGGCCGAAAGGCACCCAGGTGCTGCCCATGGTGGTGATGTTCCACGGGGGAGCCTGGATTCACTCGTACACAAACGACTACGGGTCCGGCAAGGACCACATGTCGACGTTCTTCGATCGCTTCCTCAAGCACGGCTTCATGGTCTGCAACGCCGAGTACCGGGTTAACGACAACACCGCCGACGGCGCGGTTGCCCCAGCGGCTGTGCAGGACGCGCTCCTGGCTGCCAAGTGGTGTTGGGACTACATGGACTACTTTCACGGCGATAGGACTCGCTATGTGGTCACCGGAGCCTCCGCGGGCGGGCACCTGGCGCTCATGGTCGGCATGACCAGCGCGGATGCCGGCCTGGGGCCCACGTCCCCCACTGATTTCAAGATCGCCGCCATCGTCGACGGGTATGGACCCGCTGACATCGAGGCCGAGGTCGATGCCGTGGCCAAGGGCTGGATTCCTGCCAGCTTGCCCAACCGCATGGCCATAGCCAAGCAAGTCAGCCCGATGACTTACGTCCGCAAGGACATCCCTCCGCTCATCGTCGTCCAAGGGGCGAACGACAATACGGCTCCGGTGGCGGACAGCCTCAAGCTTGTGGCCAATCTAAAGACGGCTGGTGACACAGACGTCACCATGCACGAGGTCGCTGGCGCCGGGCACGGATTCACCACCCCCGCCACCGCCTGGCCCGACGCAGAAGCGGCGATGTTCAACTGGCTGACAGGCAAGGGCATCGGCAAGTAGAACTAGGGAGTGTCCCTAATAGGCGGGGCGTATGAACATGACCACCCGCCACGCGAAGACCGCGCGCAACACCCTTGCCCTCATCCATCTCGCCTGCGCTCTGCAATGGATCGATGCCCAAACATCGGACCGCTGAACCATCTGGTTGCACCGCAAACTGGAACCCGGCGCGGCCGCCTAAGTCGGTGGCCGTCGTC
>Ga0265316_10000839_pt1 | contig 34068 bp, 27 predicted proteins | sample 4522metaG_FD_202092 | JGI IMG/M metagenome (GOLD analysis project Ga0265316, IMG submission 202092) | Rhizosphere microbial communities from Carex aquatilis grown in University of Washington, Seatle, WA, United States - 4-5-22 metaG | ecosystem: Host-associated > Plants > Roots > Rhizosphere >...
CATCAATGTTAATGCGCAAACATCGCCGTATTTGAGCATTTCAAATAATTCTCCAACTACCGTCCAATTAAATTGGACAAATCAAATCGGAATCAGTTACCGGATATGCAAGAACTGTGCATGACGCTGTGATAGCTGCCAACGCAGCCAACCCTGGCGTTACCACAAGCCTGCCGATGATGATTTACGGCAGCCAATCATTGACTTGGAGCAACTGATGAGAAAAGCGACATTTGCCTTGCTCGCTTTGCTCCTTTTCCCCGCGCTCGTGAGGGGCGGGGAAAAGGAAGCGGCTTATCTCCGAGAAAAGATGATTCCGCTGGCGCAGGAGTTCATCAAAAAAGTCGGGCTTCCTTGTGATTCTCAACTTGGAACCAACCAGATTATGAAATACAAGGTGGATTATTTTAGAGATCGTCCCGGGTGTCTAGCTGAAATGAGGTTGACGGATGATTATCTTTTTTCGTTCCACACCGAAACGAACAGAACGGAAATCTGGGAATTTATCCAGCTCCGTGTTAAGACCTATTATGAACTAGACAATGTGTCGAAAGAAAAGATTGAGGCTGTCAAAGCGCTCAATTTGAAAAACAAGCTAAATAATAAAAGCGCTCTGGAGTTGGCTAAAAAATACTTTAAATTGCTAGGGCACAAAGGACAGGATTTTCACCCCCCAGAATTTCGTCAATCCTATTGGGTCGGAAAAAACGACGTGTGGGGAAACTTGCCATACTACGAGGCGGTTTGGTACCGTAAAGATTCCAACATGGCTGATGTTCATTCAGGAATTGCAACGATTCCACAAGTAACAATGACGGTTTCAGGCATTGATTCGAGCTTGATTAGTTATTCAAAAGGATTCATGCCCGTCGGCAGCGATTTTTGAACCCGCAAAAAGTTATGACAAAGATCAGACGGCTTCTGCTCGGAATCCTCCTCGGCGCAGCAGGCGGCGCAGCGCTCATCCGGTAAGAGTGCATGATTTGCTGGCCGCCTCCTATGAGGGCTGATGGGGCAACACTAAGTGAAGGGTTTAATTTCTTTTCTTAAAAGCGCGGCGCGCAGCGCCGCAGGCGCAGCATATTTGTAGAACCACAACCCAACAAAATTCCAGTCCCGTCGGGGCGGGATATTCCGATGATTTCGCTCCTGACGGAGCTTGAAATTTTTCACATGTTCGTTTTCTACAAATATGCCAGCCCTGACGGGCTTTAAAATCCGTGCCCATCCGTGTCATCCGTGGTTAAAAAGTTTGGTTTCGTTTTAACTCGTGCAATCCGTGTCAAAAATATCTGTTTTCAATCATCATCCACCGCTATCCCGCCGGGTCCATCCGTTTGTCCGGCACCAGATAATTACGGACATAATCGCCCACAGCCTCCTCGAGCGGGGTGACGGGCGCGGCGTAACCGGCGGCACGCAACCGTGACAGATTCGCCTGGGTAAAATACTGGTATTTGTCACGGATACTTTCGGGCATTTCGATGAATTCGATTTTTGGTTCACGTTTTAACGCGGCAAAGACGGCACGCGCCAAATCCAGCCAGGTCCGCGCCGTGCCGCTGCCGATGTTGAACAGGCCATTGGCTTTTTCGCTGGCAGCCAGGTGCAGCGTCATGGCGACGGCGTCCTTGACGTAAAGAAAATCGCGCTTCTGCTCGCCGTCGCGGTAGTCCGGGCTGTAACTTTTGAACAGACGGATGGCCCCTTCCGTTTTCACCTGCGCGAAACTTTTGTGAACGACCGACCGCATGTCGCCCTTGTGATCCTCGTTCGGGCCAAAAACATTGAAATATTTCAGCCCGACGATGCGGTTTAAAAATCCGGCGCGCTTGGCGTGCAAATCGAACAGGTGCTTCGAGTAGCCATACATGTTCAGCGGACGCAAGGCGTTGAGTTTGGAATCATCGTCTTCCATGCCCGCCGCGCCGTCGCCGTAGGTCGCGGCGGAAGAGGCATAGACGAAACGCGTCTTTTGGCCGAGCGCCCACGCGGCCAGATCCTTGGTGAATTCGTAATTGTTGCGGACAAGATAACCCGCGTCGCGCTCGGTGGTGGATGAACACGCGCCGAGATGCAGCACAAAATCAAATTTTCCCAGCCCGCCGTTTTGCAGCCGCGGCAGCAATTCGTCGGCCTCGACATAATTGGCAAAGCGCAACGGCGTGAGATTGCGCCATTTCTCGTCCGGGCCGAGGCGGTCGCAAACCACGATGTGTTCGCAGCCGCGGCGGTTCAGCGCCCAGACCAGCGCGCTGCCAATGAAGCCCGCGCCGCCGGTGACCAGCACCCGCGCGTCGGAAAAGTCGTTCGGTTTCATGGATATTTACCAGTCCAGCACACGCGTGAAAATCAGCGACGCGACGCACGGATTGCCAGGGGCCAGATCTTCCCGGCCGGACACAACGCCGGGCAGATTTTTTTTGGCGGCGAAGCGAGGTTGAATAAAACAGGAAACCGGCCCGCTGGACAATTTGGGCTGTGCCTTTTTATTCATAAGTGGATTCTGAAAATTTCGCGTCAGCCCACGATACAAATGTTTGCGCACTTGCCAACATCAAATTTGAAATTTGCCCGCGCACGAATTTTTTTCCGCGAGTTTTCGCCGCATCCCGAAAACGAAGCGGCCGGGCAGATCCAATGAACAGAAAAACGCGAGCCGGTTGGCCAGGCAGGATCAGAATTTTCTATCGCACAACCACCAAATCCGGCCGGGCCAGTGAGAGTCCGCCTTGAATGTTGTCATGAAATTGGGCGCCGATGATGACATTATTGGTGCAGGTGGTGTTATTGACCCGGAAGGCCGCGCTGCCGCAATTGCTGGCGATCAGGTTGGTGAAGGCGTTGCGCATGCACTCGGTCCGGGGGGCCGGCTGCCAGCCCCGCACGGTCTGCCGCTCGGTATGCGCCATGAAAATCCCGTAGTGATGGCTGTCATGGATGGAAATGTTGTGAAATTGATTATTGCAACTCGCCCGCATGAAAATGCCCAGGTCGTTTGCAACCAGCACGGCGTTGCTGACGACGTTGTTGTTGAAAGCCAGATCCAGCGATATGCCGGCCCCGGGATTGTCATGGAGATAGAGTTCGGTGAACAGACAATCTTCCGTGTGATAACAGGCCAGGCCGTCGAACTCGTTGTTAAACGCCGTCAAATCCCGCACCGTCAGCCGCCGCACGCTCAGCGTGGTGACCAGGCCCCCCGAACGACAGCGGGCACAGGTCACATGTTCCACCGTTGAATCGCTCACGTTCTGCACCGTGATTCCGTTATTGCGGATTTCCGAGCCTTCGCCGTCCAACCGCCAGAGTTCGCGCCCCTGGTGAACACGGTTTCCGTCAATAAAAAGCCCGCTGACGCACAGGTATCGGACGGTTTTTTGTGGATGGTTCACCGGCTCACCCATGATGATGACCGGGCTGTTGACGCCGTCCGCCAGTCGAAGAACCGTTTCTTTCCCGGAACCGCGCAAAGCTTGATGGTCGCGCCGCAACACAATCGGCTGGCGAACTTCAAAAACACCGGGCGCCAGAACCACTTCCCCGCCACGCTCGGGCAGGGCGTCCAAGGCCCGTTGGATTTCGGCGCTCGTCACGCCAGAGGCCAGTTTGATGACCATCGGCTCCGAAGCAAGCACAGGTGTTTGAAGAACAGCAAGATATGCGAATGGAAATACCAACAACCCCACGAATGCCGTGGTGATCACAGCCGTCCAACTTCTGGTTCTTTTTAGGCTCATCTTCATAAGAGCGAGACCTTTGTTAGCAATCGCTGTTCCTATTTTAGATTCGCCCAGATCAAGTGAACTTTCACCAAACCACCATCACTTTTAGTAAGATTTTTTATTTGAACTAATTTGCAACGTGGACGATAGTGATAGTTGGGGAATTGAGTGCCCCAAGATTGGATGTGATTTCTTCGGCGACCGGTTTTTGTTTCGCCCCCCCCCGGCACAATGAAATGGTTATTGCCCGCCCTCAATCTGACCATCTCCCCTGGGGAGAAGGAACAACATTCGCACGTTTTGAGTTTTGCAGACGGTTGTCCGGCAAATCCAGAGCCACAGTTTTTCAAAGACGCGGCAAATGGTTCTCCTTGTCCTTGGGAAGAAGGCCGGGTTAAGGAAGAGCGTCAAAAACCGATTTCTTTTCAGTTGGGATTTTGATTTGAAGACTCAATCACGCCTTGAATTGTTTCACGGCCTCGACGCAACGGCTGCAAATCGTCGGATGCTCCGGATTGGAACCTACATCCGTCTCCCAATGCCAGCAACGTTCGCATTTCTGGCCGTCGGCTTTGGAGACTGAATGAGAAATCGGTTCGCCAACTTTCATTTTCAATTCCGAAACATTCAAAAGCTCGCGCAATAAATTTCGATCAGAAAACTGGTTTTGAACCTGCGGAATGACAATCTCGATTTTTGCATCCAAAGCTTTGCCAATAGTTTTAGTTTGGCGGGCTTTTTCCAATTCAGGCAAAAGTGTTTCGCGCCACTGATTAAGCCAGTTCCATTTCTCGATTTCATCGGGGTACAATGTGAAAGCGCTTTGCTTGAATTCGCTTTCGTGAACGGAATTCAAATTCTTCCCCGGCACAAATTCCCACGCTTCATCGGCCGTAAACGATAGAATCGGCGCGAGCATCTGGCACAGGCCGGCCACGAGGTGATGCAGTGCGGTCTGCGTTGAGCGGCGGCGCGGCGAATTCGCCGGGTCGGTGTAAAGCCGGTCCTTGATGACATCGTGATAAATCGAGGACAGCTCAACGGCGATGAACTGGCTGACTTTTTGATAAACAACGTGGAATTCAAAATCGTCGTAAGCCTTCAGAACTTCGGATTCCAGCTTCGAGAACTCGCCGAGAATCCAGCGGTCGAGCCCGGTAAGTTCGTCCGCGCGCGCGGTGTGTTTGGCCGGATCAAAGTCGTAAAGATTCGAGAGCTGATAACGCAGCGCGTTGCGGATGACGCGATAGGTCTCGGCAACCTTGGCGATGCGCTCCTCGCTCACGATGATGTCGTTGCGGAAATCCTGCGACGAAACCCAGAGCCGCACGATGTCCGCACCGTATTTCTTGACGTAAGCCTCGGCGGTCTGCGGTTTTTCATAACCGCCCTGCCCTTGCTTGCTCTTGGAAATCTTTTCGCGGTCGGCGTCCACCATGAAACCGTGAGTCAGGACGGTCTTGAACGGCGCCGCGCCGTTGCCCGCCAGCGACAGCAGCAGCGACGATTGAAACCAGCCACGATGCTGGTCGGAGCCTTCCAGATACATGTCGGCCTGCCACAGGAGCGCGGACGGCTCGTCCGCGGGTTGATTGATTTTTGAGGAACTCGCGGACGGCTCGTCCGCGCTCCGATGCAAAAGCTCCCCACGCCGCATCAGCACGGACCGGGACGAACTCCCGGAATCAATCCAGACATCGAGGGTATCGTTGGACTTGGCAACGGCGGCCGCGCCGTTCCAAGCTTTGGGCTTAACCAAGGACCACAAATCGGCGGCGGATTTCTCGAACCAGATGTTCGAGCCGTGTTTCTCGATCAAATCGGCCGTATTACGGACAATGTGCGCGTCGAGGATGGGTTCGCCTTTGGCATCATAAAACGCGGGAATCGGCACGCCCCAGGTTCGCTGGCGCGAAATGCACCAGTCGGGGCGGGATTCCACCGCGGCTTTGATGCGATTGACGCCCCAGTCAGGAATCCAGTTTACGCGGTCAATTTCAGCAAGGGCAACAGCGCGGAAAGTAGCCGCGTTTGTTAAAACGCGGTCGCCGCCAGCAAAAGATTCGGTCCGCGCTTTTACAAGCGCAGCTACATGATCAATCTGGATAAACCACTGGTCCATCGCGCGAAAGATGACGGGTGTTTTGCTGCGCCAGCAGTGCGGGTAGCTGTGATGATAATTCTCCTGATGCAGCAGCGCGTGGCGGGCGCGCAGTTCGTGCAGAACGGCTTCGTTGGCGTCACTTTTGCCATGTTTTTCGAGAATGGATTTGCCGACCATTTCGGCGGGCATTTGCTGTTCAACCGGCAGGTCGTTCGTCTGCGCGAACCTGCCATCGTCGTCCACGGGCGAATAAATCGGCAAACCCGTCTTCATGCCCAGACCGTAGTCTTCAAGACCATGTCCGGGTGCAATGTGGACGAAGCCGGTGCCGGTATCGCTGGTGACAAACCCGGCCGGATACAGTTTTCCGGTGCGCTTGGCAATAAAGGGGTGCTGATATTGCAGTTGAGCCAGCTTCCCGGTGGGAAAAGGTTGCTCCCGGTAATTGCTCCAGCCGCATTTTTCCGCGACCGCAGGCAGCAAACCGCGAAATAAAATATATTTTTCGCCGCCGATTTCGACCTGGACGTATTCCAATTTGTCGTTGAAAGCCACAGCGAGGTTCGCCGGCAGCGTCCAAGGCGTCGTCGTCCAGATGAGCACAAAGGTGTTCGGCTGGCCGACCACGGGAAATTTCACATAGATGCTCGGGCTGACGTGGTCCTTGTATTCGACTTCAGCCTCGGCGAGCGCCGTGCGGCAGGGAATGCTCCAGTAAACCGGCTTTTTCCCGCGATAAACAAATCCCTGTTCGACGATGCTGGCAAACAAGCGCAGCTCCTCGGCTTCGTATTCCTTGTTCAGCGTGAGGTAGGGATTGTCCCAATCACCCAACACGCCAAGGCGTTTGAATTGGACACGCTGGATGTCAATGTATTTGCGGGCATAGGCTTCGCAGGCTTTGCGAATGGTGACGGCGTCGGCGCTGGTGTCGCCGGCCTTGCGCATTTCCTGGGAAACCTTGAATTCGATGGGCAGACCGTGGCAGTCCCAGCCCGGCACATATGGCGCGCTGAAACCGCGCAGCGTTTTGTACTTGATGACGATATCCTTGAGAATCTTGTTCAGCGCGGTGCCAATGTGGACGTCGCCGTTCGCGAATGGCGGGCCGTCATGCAGGATAAATTTTTCCTTTGTCTGGCTGCGGACGGCCTGAATTTTGGCGTATAGCCGGACGGTTTCCCACTTTTTCAGCCGTTCCGGTTCCCGGACAACGAGGTCGGCTTTCATCGGGAAATCGGTGCGCGGCAGATTCAATGTGTTTTTGTAGTCCATTGTGGCTTTCAGAAGGAACGAAGCTAACAGCCGGGAAAAATGGTGTCAACGAACGCGCAGCGCCGGTAGTGGTACAGTTTGGTGGGGCGAGGCTACTGACGAGCCGGCTCGCGAGGACGCTCGCCCCACCGAAAGTTGCAAAACGTACCACCACCGCAGCGCCGTCCAGGTTGACGCCGGAAACGAAAAAACCGGGTCAAGCGGTCAGGGGGTGGCCGAGAGACCCGGGGAATTTTCGACAGTACGTACGTAGGATTACGAAGAACTCCAATCCGGGAGCGTACCAAATCCCGGATCGAAAACGGTTGTCAGAAATTCAAAGAACACTGTCGTCTGGGCCAATGCCTCATCGCACCGTGGCGATAGTAAATCATGTTTACTAATTGTTGTCAATAGAGACAGGAAAGTATAAGCGGTTCTGGTTTTGACCGCCGGTCTGATAAGCGGCCGGTTCAATTAACCACAGATCGGAAATATTTGTGGGCCATTTGCGCACAAGCAGCGTTAAGACAAAGATTCCTGTTTACAGGGCGGGATTCGCTGTTAATATCTTCGACGAGGCGAAAGAAAGGAAAGCGCATGAAAAAAATAGAGGCTGTCATCAAACCTTTCAAACTTGAGGACGTAAAATCTGCGCTGGCCGCACTGGGCGTGCAGGGTATGACCGTGTCTGAAGTCAAAGGCTTCGGCCGTCAAAAAGGACACACGGAAATTTATCGCGGCAGTGAATATGTCGTCGACTTTCTACCCAAGATAAAAATCGAGGTGGTGCTTGCCGATGCGCAGGTGACTTCCGCCATCGAGGCCATTGTCAAGGCGGCCAAAACCGGCAAGATTGGCGACGGCAAAGTTTTCGTCAGTTCCATTCAAAATGCCACTCGGATTCGCACCGGTGAAACGGGTGAACAGGCGCTTTAAACAGGATTCAGCAGGATGCGCGGCGCAACGAAAACATTATTCGCTGTTGTTGGATTGAAAACCGAATTTTTGATTTGTAGAAGCGATCAGCAAAAGCACGAAATCATTATCGATTTAACCCGATGGACGTTAATGTGAATAACTCGTGAATAAAAGTTAATATGTTGTCCTAGAAACGTCCGGCCCGTTCGCGTAAAAGGTTCGCGTAAGCACAAGTTGGTCGTGACGTTTCAGTAATTGCAGAAGACCTGGAACTTGGTTTTTAGTTTAACAATTTGTAACATATTGTGAATCAGCGTTTTGCTTTGATGTTTGAGCGAAGGTTTCGGTTAATAAGGGCGTGGATGTGAAGGCTTTAACGTAACATTGCATCTGAAGCAACGCGGGTGAGCATGGCGGGCAAGGTCAAACGCCAATTTTAGGGCTAGGTGAATAAACGCTTGAAAAACGGGCTTTTTGACAACACGCAAATGCAGCTTTCGGCAGAAAAAATTTGGGATTCAGCGCGGGAACATCTCCGTTCCAGGTTGAATGCAGACACTTACAACATGTGGTTCGCTCCCCTGCGCGCCAATGCGGTTGATCCCAACCACGTCACCCTGGAGGTCGCCAACGAATTCTGCGAAGTCTGGCTCAAGGACAATTATCTTGGCCTGTTGCAGGATGCCCTGACCGTCGCCGCCGGACGCCAGTTGCAGGTAAAATTCAAAATCATCGCCGGCGGCAGCGCCCAGGCGCTTCCTGCCGCTCCGGCACCGGTCAAAACGACCAGAACCGCCGACTCCGGCCACGAGCGAACATCACACAACGGGGAAATCAACTTCAACCCCAAAAACACGTTCGAAACCTTTGTCGTCGGCAATAACAACAATTTCGCCCACGCCGCCGCGCTGGCCGTCGCCCAGGCCCCCGGCAAATCCTACAATCCGCTTTTTCTTTACGGCGGGGTCGGTCTTGGCAAAACCCACCTGCTGCACGCCATCGGCCAGCATGTCACCGGCAGCAAGAAGAGCGCACGCGTGGCCTATGTCTCGTCCGAAAAATTCACGAACGAATACATCGACGGAATTCAAAACAACCAGCTCGCCCGGTTTCGCAAGAAATACCGGCAAACCGACGTGCTGTTGATTGACGACATCCAGTTCCTGGCGGGCAAGGAACGCATTCAGGAGGAATTTTTCCACACGTTCAACGCGTTGCACGAGGCGCACAAGCAGATCGTGCTCACCTGCGACCGACCGGCCAGCGAAATTCAGGGGCTTGAACACCGCCTCGTTTCACGCTTCGAATGGGGGCTGGTCACCGATTTGCAGCCGCCGGACGTCGAAATGCGCCTGGCCATTCTCAATAAAAAGGCGCAGATCATGGGTGTCACACTGTCCGAGGATATCCTGAACTTCCTCGCCAATCGCATTCGCACCAACGTACGCCGGCTTGAAGGCGCGCTCATCCGCGTTGCCTCCTACGCCTCGCTCACCGGCAAGAAACTGTCAATTGAAGTGGTCGAAGGTTTGCTGCGTGAAATCCTCCACGAAGAAGGCCGGCTCTCCATCAGCATTGAAGTCATCCAGAAACGGGTGGCCGAGCATTTCGACATCCGCCTCGCCGACATGACCAGCAAACGCCGGCCCGAGAACATCGCCTTCCCGCGCCAGATTGCCATGTATCTGTCGCGGCAGATGACCGAAAGCTCGCTCAACACCATCGGCGAAGCCTTTGGTGGCCGCGACCATGGCACCGTCCTCCATGCGTGCCGCCTCGTCAAAGACCGCATGGAAGTGGACGCCAACGTCCGTCAGGTCGTCCATTATCTTGAAAAGCAGTTGATGCGCTGATTCCGCGCTCGACACTTTTCACTTGTCACTCAACACTTCGTCATGCCCGTTATTGAAGTCAACGGCCTGACCAAAGCCTTTCGCACCTACAAAAAGCAGCCCGGCTTTGCCGGCGCGGTCAAAGGGCTTTTCCACCGTCAATACGAGCAGACCGTTGCCGTCAACGACGTGCATTTCCAGATTGAACCCGGCGAACTGGTCGGGTTTCTCGGCCCGAACGGCGCGGGCAAAACCACCACGCTCAAGATGCTCGCCGGCCTGCTTTACCCGACGGGCGGTTCAGCCAGGGTTCTCGGTTACACACCGTGGGAACGCGCTGATGGTTATCGCCGCCAGTTCGCACTCGTCCTGGGCCAGAAAAACCAGCTGTGGTGGGATTTGCCTGCGCGCGAGTCGCTCGAACTGAACGCGAAAATCTACGGCATCCCCGCCGACCGTTTCGAGCGCACCGTCGCCGAAATGAGCGAACTGCTCGCCGTCAAAGAAAAGCTCAACGTCAGCGTGCGCGAACTTTCCCTCGGTGAACGCATGAAAATGGAACTCATCGCGTCGCTGCTGCACCAGCCAAAGGTGCTCTTCCTCGACGAACCGACCATCGGGCTGGACGTGATTTCGCAAAAGACCGTCCGGGAATTCATCCGCCGCCACAATGCCGAGCAAAAGACCACGATTCTGCTCACGAGCCATTACATGGCCGACATCCAGGCGCTCTGCCAGCGCGTCATCATCATTGACCACGGCAAAATCTTCTTCGACGGCAAGCTCAGCGAGATTGTGGACCGCTTTGCCGATTTCAAATTCGTCACGATTCAATGCGCCAGCACGGATTCGCACCCGAATGAAAATCTTTTGCGTTACGGCGAGGTGGTGGAAAAAACGCCAAGCGCCATCACGCTCAAGGTCAAACGCGACCGCGTGATTTCCGTCTGTAAAGCCCTGCTCGACGAACTGCCGGTGACCGACATTGACATTCAGGAAGTGCCGATCGAAGACGTCATTCGCCAGATTTTCGCGCGTTAACTATTTTTCGGAGGGGCAAGTTATACGAGCCCCTAACTCATAGAATGCCTCTGAACATGGGGACTCGTGTAACTCGCCCCTCCGACGAAAAATATGTTTCCGAGACAGTCTCAGCAGGTCGCCCTACCTTGTAATTTTGCGGAAGAAATGTTCCAATTCGTGCATGGACGCATTTCTTCAAGCGGCGGTTGATGAAGCCAGGAAAGGCCTGGCGGAAGGCGGAATTCCCATCGGTTCGGTGCTGGTGCTCGACGGCAAGATCATCGGGCGCGGCCACAACCAGCGGGTGCAACAGGGCAGCGTCATTCACCATGCGGAAATGAACTGCCTTGAAAACGCCGGGCGGCTCAAGGCGTCGGCTTATCAGCGCTGCGTTTTGTATTCGACGCTGTCGCCGTGCCCGATGTGCAGCGGCGCGATGTTGCTCTACAAAATTCCACGCCTCGTCGTCGGCGAAAATACAACGTTTCAAGGCCCGGAGGAATACATTCGCTCGCAAGGCGTGCAGGTGGAAGTGCTCCAGGACCCGGCGTGCATCCAGCTCATGCGCAATTTCATCAAAGCCAGGCCGGAACTTTGGAATGAAGATATTGGGGTGTGAACGCAGCGTTGCAATTACGCAAACGGTTCAAGTATTCTCGCCTAAATGAAATGTCCAAAGTGCCAAATCGAACTTCAACATCGAAATGATCGGGGAGTGGATGTGGAGGCTTGTCCCGGTTGCCAGGGAATGTGGCTGACCCCGGCTGAGCTGGATCAATTGGAAAATGAAGCTTTCAACAATGAAGCGAACAAAGGTTCGCTTTATCTTGTCAGTCAGGAAACGGAGCTTAAATGTCCGGTCTGTTCCGCTCCGCTCAGGCGATTCGATTATCGGTTCTTCGATTTACAACTCGATTGTTGTCCTGAACATGGTTTCTGGCTGGACAAAGATGAAGACAACCAAATTTTGGAATTGATGCGCAACGAGGAGGCGCGCGTTGAAAGAAAATTTGGAACGGAAGACTCGTGGGTAAAATATATCAACCATTTGCGTTCACCTTCATTTTTTACAAAGGTGAAAGGACTGTTTCATCGGTAAGAAGCTACGCCGCTTCCATGTCCTGCTTGCGCCGCACAATGGGCTGGGTTTCACCCAGCACAACGGCCCGTGTAATTTTTACATGAACGACGTCGCCGCTTTCGGGCGCGTCATACATCACGTCGAGCATGAGGCGTTCGATCAGCCCGCGCAGTGCGCGGGCGCCGGTGCCTTTTTTAAGCGCCAATACGGCGAGTTCACGCAGCGCATCGGGTGTGAATTCCAGTTCCACGCCTTCCATTGCCATGAGTTTGGCAAATTGCTTCGTCAGCGCGTTTTTGGTGTCGGTGAGAATCGAAACCAATTGATCCTCGGACAGCTCGGTCAGCGTGGTCACCACCGGCAGCCGGCCAATGAATTCGGGAATGAAACCGTAATCCAGCAAATCCTCCGGCTCGGCGTGCTGTAAAATTTGATCGCGCGCGGCGACGGCGCTTTTTTGCATCTCGCCAATCGCGCCAAAACCCATGGTGTGCCGGCCCAGCCGACGGTGAATGATTTTCTCCAGACCGACAAACGCCCCGCCGCAAATGAACAAAATGTCCGTCGTGTCCACGCGGATGTATTCCTGCTGCGGATGTTTGCGGCCGCCCTGGGGCGGCACGTTGCAAACCGTGCCTTCGAGGATTTTCAACAGCGCCTGCTGCACGCCCTCGCCGGAAACGTCGCGTGTGATGGACGGGCCTTCGGCCTTGCGCGCAATCTTGTCAATCTCATCAATGTAAACGATGCCGCGCTGGGCGCGCTTCACGTCGTAATCCGAGTTTTGCAGCAATCGCAAAATGATGTTCTCCACGTCCTCGCCCACATAGCCGGCCTCGGTGAGCGTCGTGGCGTCAGCGATGGCAAATGGCACGTCGAGAACCCGGGCGAGCGTGCGCGCCAGCAGGGTTTTGCCGGAACCGGTCGGGCCGATCATCAGAATGTTGCTTTTTTCGATTTCCACACCGGCATGCTTGGTCTTGCCGGCGGCCGTGCCCGCTTCCGGTTCCTGCTGAATGCGTTTGAAATGATTGTGCACCGCGACCGCCAGGGTTTTCTTCGCGTGTTCCTGGCCGACGCAATGCAGGTCCAGCAGCCGTTTGATTTCGGCGGGTTTGGGAACGGTGAATTTCGGCTGTTTTTTCTGATTTTGAAGCTCGAGTTCGCGGTCGAGGACGTTTTTGCAAAGGATGATGCAATTGTCGCAGATGTAAACGCCCGGCCCGGCAATGAGCTTGCGCACTTCCGCATGCGACTTGCCGCAGAAACTGCACATCGTGAGATTGTTGGGGCGGGCCATTTTATTTTGTGAATTTCAAAATCTTCGATTTTGGATTCCGCAAGTGTCTGGCGCCCAAAACGTCATACGACGACCGACGTTTTGTCCATTCCGCCGGGAATTTCCTTGCGCGATTGCACAACGTGATCCACCAGGCCGTATTCCTTTGCCTCATCGGCGGACATGAAACGGTCGCGGTCGGTGTCGCGCGCGAGTTCCTCGACCTTGCGCCCGCAATGTTTGGCGAGAATTTCATTGAGCCGGTCCCTGAGCCGTAAAATTTCCTTTGCCTGGATGCTGATGTCGCTGGCCTGGCCCTGCACGCCGCCCCACGGCTGGTGAATCAGGATGCGCGCGTTCGGCAGCGCATAGCGTTTGCCCTTGGCGCCCGCCGCCAGCAGCACCGCGCCCATGCTCGCCGCCTGCCCGACGCAGTAGGTGTTCACGTCGCAGGTCAGATATTGCATGGTGTCGTAAATTGCCAGCCCGGCGGTGACGCTGCCGCCCGGCGAATTGATGTATATATGAATGTCCTTTTTAGCGTCGGACATCTGGAGAAAGAGCAACTGGGCAATGACGATGTTGGAAACCGTGTCGTCCACCGCCGTTCCGAGAAAAATGATGCGGTCCACCAGCAGGCGCGAGTAAATGTCCCACGTCCGTTCGCCGCGACCGGTCTGCTCGACCACAATTGGAACCAAAAAGTTTTGCATGGCTAAATAACTACTCCATTTTCAGCGCAAGTAAAGGAGCAAACCTCACGCCAAGTTGCGCAGGTTCGAAGAAATTTATTTCCCCCTTGTGACTGAATACTTTTTCCAAATGAACCGGAACGCACTGGCAAAATCCTCCGGCTGCCGGGCAATCCAGCGCGTGACTTTTTCCGGCGTGAACCAGCCGCCGCCCTCAATTTCATCGGGATGCAACTGAAACGGCCCCTCCGCGTCGCAGCGATAAACCCAGACAAACTCCTGATCCGTCTCCACGCAGGCGTCAATTTTGAATAAACGTTTCGGCGCCTTTTCGATGATTAATCCGAGTTCCTCGCGCAATTCGCGCACGGCACAGGCGTCGTAATGCTCGCCGGAATCCACGTGCCCGGAGGACGAGGAATCCCATTTGCCCGGCTCGCGGTCCTTGGTCATCGAACGCTTTTGAAGAAAAGTTTCCCCGCGCGAATTGAATACGAGCACATGAATGGCGCGGTGCAGCAGCCCGCGCGCATGGACTTCGCGACGCGGCTTTCGGTCAACCACCTCGTCGCGCTCATTGACGACATCAAATATTTCTTCGCTCATAATCTTGCAGCCGCCGATGTCGGCGGAAATTTCCGCGCTTTCACAAGCGCGGCTACGATAAAAGCTCCTCCGTCAAATGGACAAACTGCTCCAAGCTCAATTTCTCCGCGCGCTCCTGCGGCGAGATTTTCAATACTTCAAACGTCCGCTGCAATTTTTCAACCGGCCAATCTTCGCGCAACAGTTTCAGCATCATCTTCCGCCGCTGGGAAAAGGCGCGCTTCACAATTTTCACAAAATATTCACGCTGGCCATGCGGTAGAAGCGGCGTGGCACGGCGATCCAAAACCACGCATACCGAATCCACGTCGGGCTCGGGGAAAAAACAGCTTGCAGGAATCTTGAAACAGTCGCGTGGCGCATAATCCAGTTGCACCAGCAGCGTCAGCCCGCCGTAATTTTTGTCACCGGCCCTGGCCAGGAGCCGTTGCGCAACTTCTTGCTGGAGCGTGGCGACGATTTTTTCCGGCGCGCGCGCGCCTTGCGCCAGTTCCACCAGAATCGGCGACGCGACGGAATACGGCAGATTGGCGACGAGCTTCCACCCGCTCCAATCCCGTCGCTCGCGTTTCAAAAATTCCAGCGCATCGGCGTGGAGCAGCTCGAATTTTCCCTCGCCCGGCCTTCGGCCACCCTCTCCCATCGGAAGGGAGAGGGACGGGGCGAGGGTTTTAAAATATTCACGCAAAAATTCCACAAGCCGCGCGTCTTTCTCGATGGCAAGAACTTCGCCCGCGTGCTCCAGAAGCAATTCCGTCAGCGGTCCCAGCCCCGGCCCGATTTCAAGAACCTGGTCGTCCCCGGCCAATTCGGCGGCTTCAATAATTCGCCGCAACTGGTTGCCGTCGTGCAGAAAATTCTGGCCGAGGGATTTCGTTAATTGAATCCCGCGCGTCGCCAGCAGTTTCCGCATTTCGGAAAGCTTCATTCAGAAAACAGCCACAGATAAACACAGATGGACCCAGATGAAAAACAAAACCAAAATCTGTGTTTCATCTGTGTTTATCTGTGGCTAAAACTTCGGCGAGTACGGCCACAGCTTTGGCCAATTGCGCCTGGGTGATGGTCAACGGCGGGGTGAAGCTGATGATGTTGGCGTGCTCGCCTTCGGGCAAAAGAATGAAACCGCGATGCAGCATGTTTTTGACGGCCTGCACCGTGGCTGCGGTCGCCGGTTTGCCGTCGGGCAACTGAATTTCGACGCCGGCCATCAACCCCAGACCGCGTGTTTCAACCTTGAACCGTGAACTTTGGATTTTGGACAATTCGTTGAGCAGAAATTCCCCGAGTTCCACGCTGCGTTGGCAAAGGTTGAGCCGCTCAATTTCCCCGATCTGCGCCAGCGCCATCGCGCAGCCGACCGGATGGCCAAGGAAGGTGCTGGTATGGATCGCCTCGCCGCGCGATTCCGGCCAGGCGGCGTCCATGAGGTCCGCGCGCCCAACGCATGCCGACAGCGGCAAGCCGCCGGTCAGCGCCTTGCCGAGGCAGATGAGGTCGGGCACAACGCCGCTGTGTTCGCAGGCAAACCATTTTCCGGTGCGGCCGAACCCGGTGTAAATTTCATCGAGAATCAACAATGCGCCGTGATCGTTGCAAAGCCGGCGAAGCGTTGCCAAAAATTGCCTGGGCGGGATATTGATGCCACCCCGCGCCTGCACCGGTTCGACCAGAATCGCGCCGATTCGCTCGCGACGCAGGACCCGATGGATGGCCCATTCGACTGCAGCCAGGTCGCCGGCCTTCGATGGAAACTGGACGAAATGACCGAACTCGCGAAGCTGGTAATGGAACGGGCCGCGGAAAAAATCGCGGTGCGTCACGTTGAGCGCGCCATAACCGAGCCCGTGATACGCGCCGGAGAAGGCGATGACACCATGTTTGCCTGTGGCGAGCATGGCCGTTTTGAGCGCGGATTCGACGGCTTCAAAGCCCGAATTGCTGAAAATGACCTTGCCGCGAATCGGGTCGGGCGTCGGGCGTCGGGCATCCGCGGATTTTGTCCAGCGTTCGAAGGTGAGGCGGCTCAATTCGCGCGCGAGTTCGGCCTTGCGCGGATGAGGATGCACGTCGCCCATCGCATGTGGCAGGCGGGCCAGCTGTTTTTGTCCGGCTTTCACCACGCGCGGATTGGCGTGACCGGCGGCGGCCACGCCAAACGCCGCGGTCAAATCAAGATATTTTTTTCCGTCGGCATCCCAAACATGCGCGCCCCGGGCGCGTTCCCAAACCATCGGCCACGAACCGTCGGGCTCCATGAAAACAATGTTGCGCGACTCAAAGTCTTGCAGCAGCCGCAGAATTTTTTTTGTTTCGGTCACGAATTTATGATTTGCGATTGACGATCGGCGCGCCGTCGCGTTTTTCAATCGTAAATCATAAATCGGAAATCGGAAATCCTAAACCCCGCGCTGTTCCGGCGGCCAAACGACCTTGTGCATCTGAATTTGAAAGCGCACCGGCAGCGCATCAGCAATGATTTTTTCCGCCAACTCGCGCCGCGTAACCGGCGTCTGGCCGGCCGGGACTTTTTTCAACGATTTGTCCTGCTGCTCCGGTGACAACGGATGCACCCACGAAATCAGCAGGGGACAAATGGCATCGAGCTTGCATCCGGCGATGGTCTGTTTCGTCCAGTCGTAATCCTGCTGTGTGCCGATGACGAATTTGATTTCATCGGCGGCTTTGAGATGCTTGAGATTTTCCCAGCGGTTGCGTTCCACTTCGCCGCTGCCCGGGCATTTCAAATCCATGATGCGATGGACGCGCGGATCCACCTGTGAAATGTCATGCGCGCCACCGGTTTCCAGCAGCACGGTGAACCCGTCGTCGCAAAGTGATTTCATCAGCGGCAAACAATTTTTTTGAAGCAGTGGTTCCCCGCCGGTCAGCTCGATGAGCGGCAGTTTGAAACTGCCGATTGGCGATTGGCGATTGCCGATTTGAAAAGGTCGCGCCATTCGCAGAACTTCGGCCCGGGCAGCGGTGACGGATATTTTCTTTCCTTTGGCAAAAGCGTAAGCGGTATCGCAATAGGAGCAGCGCAGATCGCACGCGGTGAGCCGGATGAAGATGCACGGCAGGCCGGCAAAGGTGCTTTCTCCCTGCAGGCTCAAATAGATTTCGTTGACGACAAGCGTATCGGACATCGTTTGAAGTGTAACGGGTTGGCGCAAAAAGGAAACCGCGCCATGCACCGGCCGCCAGAGTACATTGAAACACATAACGGCCATTGATTTTCAGGGTCTGGCGTTTTTATCCCTGGAGCAAGCGCGAAGCTTAAACCGGATGCGGAAGGCAATGAGCTGAGGGTGTGGCGGTTGTGCTGTAACCTGAAGCCGTTTTTCCAGCTTGGACATGAGGCCGTTTTAATCAAATCAATTCTCCCAGGCAAAAATTCCGTGAAAAAGACGTCAAATCTTTGGTTTTCGCCGATAAGAAACTGGACTATTGAGCATAAAACCTGCTAGAGTAACGCTCAGAAGCCCATGAAAAAAACGCGTTGTTTGCGAATGATCCGGGTTTTGCTGTTCCTTCTGGGAGTATCGCAACTGGGTTTGGCAGTTCACGCAGAGCATCTTGACTCCATCGGTGTCACGTTGTTGCGGACGGTGACCACGAATGTGGATGGCACAGGCGTACGGGTGGCACAACCCGAAGCCGGAGCGCCAACTTTTGAGGTCAATCCGGCAAACAGTCTGGTGCAGCAACCCGCCAGCCTTTTCACTTATATCTCCAACAACGTAGCCACGAATTATTTTCCCAATACTTTGGGTTTAGAATCGGGTCACGCGGATGACGTGGCCTCGAATTTTTACGGACTGCCGGGCGGCATTGCCACCAATGTCGCGCACGTGGACAATTATGATGCGAATTATTTCATCCAAATTACCGTCACGGTCCCTTTTCCAGGAATTACAAACTATACCGCATTCCTGCCTTCTTCCAACATTGACGATTCCGTTGTGAATCAGAGTTTTATTTTCAGTTCGCCACCAGTCACTCTGCAACAAGCCGTTGATTACGCCTACGACAATTACGCCGCGCGTTACAACACGCTTTTTGTCTCCGGAGCCGGCAACGGCGGTCCGGTGAGTCCCCCGGCGACGTGTTATAACGGTCTTGGCGTCGGTGATTACGGCGGCGGGTCGAGCGTCGGGCCAACGCCGGACAATGGCCGGGCCAAACCGGACATAACCGCGCCTGAAAGCTATTCGAGTTTCTCCACCCCGGAAGTCAGCGGTGCGGCGGCGTTGTTGATGCAGGCGGGTTTGCGCGGCGATGGTGGCGGCAACACCAATCCCGCCACCGACATCCGCACGGTTAAGGCATTGCTCCTCAATGGCGCCATCAAGCCCGCCGACTGGACGAACAATCCTCCCTCGCCGCTCGACACGCGCTACGGGGCGGGCGTATTGGACGTTTTCAATTCCTACGAGCAACTTGCCGGCGGCAAGCACGGTTACATCGTTTCCAACGCCGTGTCCACCAACAGCCCGCATCCGCCCACCGGCGCGAGCGGCACGATCAGCGTGTTGAGCGGCTGGGATTTCAACACCAATTCCAGCAGCAGCACTACCGACGGGATAAACCATTATTATTTCGACGTCACCAACGGCTTGAACAATGCCGCCTTCACCGCCACCGCGACGCTGGTGTGGAACCGCCAATTCAGCCACACCAACATCAATAATCTTGACCTCTTCCTGTATGACGCTGAGTCCAGCAATCTCGTTGCCGCCAGCACCAGCATGGTGGACAACGTGGAACACGTCTGGGTGCCGCAGTTGCCGCAAGGCCGCTACGATTTGCAGGTCCTCAAGCATGGCGGACCGAACCCCGTCAGCATCAGCGAATCCTACGCGCTCGCCTGGGAGTTTTTCTCAACGTCATTGACTGTCGCATCATCCGACACCAATGTGGTGCTCGCCTGGCCCGTCTATCCGGATGGCTTTGTCGTCGAAACCACGACCAACCTTGCACCCCCAATTGTTTGGAGCGCGCCCGGCGCGACCCCGACAGTGACCAACAATCAAAACCAGGTGACGTTGGACACCGCAAACACCAGTCAATTCTTCCGGCTGCAAAGGCCGTAAAGCTTCGCAGGCGGCAACCAGCCTTGTTGGCGGTCTCGCCGGGAATCCGGTTGGACCTGCCGTTGCTTTTGGACTTTCGTGTGAAAACGCGCACGGTTTTTCCCGAACATTTTCACGCAAACGAGTAAATGGCGGCATTGCGTAACGCCGATTGATATCGTGGCGCGCCGGGTCATCTCCTGCGGCCAAAGTCGTGATTCAACCCGCAATGATTTCCGATGCGATAACTCCGCGCAATGGCCTGGGTGATGTAATTTTTGGCCAGCCCGACGGCTTGCGGCAAATGGTGACCCAGCGCCAACGCTGCCGTGATGGCGGCGGAATAAGTGCAGCCGGTGCCGTGCGTTCGCACGCCTTTGATAAACGGCGCGGTCAGGAGCAGTTCGATTCGGCCATCGAAGAAAATATCCACCGCATCGCGAACGTCAGTCAAATGGCCGCCTTTGACGAGCACCGCGCAGCCAAAACTCGCGTGAATGTTACGGGCGGCCGCGCGCATATTTTCCACCGACGTGATTCTTCCCCCGGTCAAAACCTCGGCCTCATGCAAATTGGGTGTGACCAGCAAAGCGGATGGCAATAATCGTTCTTTCAGAATTTTAATGGCCGCCGGCTGGAGCAAACTCGCACCGCTGGTAGAGATCATCACCGGGTCAACGACCAGCAGGGGACACCTTCCCCTTTTGAAAAAATCGGCGGTAACGCGGACGTTTTCCGTCGAGAACAACATTCCGGTTTTCACCGCCGCAGGGCGAAGTTCCTCAAAGACCGCTTCGATTTGACGTTTCAACATCCTGGGGGAACACAATTCCACGGCGAGGACGCGTCGGGGATTTTGCGCGGTCAGGCAGGCTATCGCGCTGGCACCATGGACACCGAACGCGGCAAACGTTTTCAGGTCGGCCTGAACACCCGCGCCACCGCCGCTATCCGAACCGGCGATGGTGAGCGCCACCGGGCAATGCGCGATGCTTGGCATGAGCTCCAGCTTGCCAGCCTTCGCAGGAATCGGCACGGAAAAATAAACGCGTACGGAGAAAACGGGAAGCGAGTTGGAACCGGCGCCTGACTTACGCAGTGAGTTTAAGGAGCAGATTGTTCAATTCCTGGATGCGCGGCGGTTTGCCGACCACGGCATCCACTTCCGGGGCGGCTTCCCCATCCTCTTTCATTTGCGCCCCCCAACCGGTCATCATAATGACCGGAGTGCCGGGCGATTCCGCCTTGATGGTTTTGGCGACCTGGTGTCCGTCAATATCCGGCATTCCCAGGTCCGTTATCACCATCTCATAAGGCTGTTTCTCGAGCATGGCCGTGCGAAACATTTCCACACCCTGTTTGCCGCCCGAAGCCGTCGTCACCTGATGCTCCAGTGTCATGAGACAATGCTTTAACAACTCCTGTATCTGTGATTCGTCATCGATGCAAAGGATGCGCAGGGAACGGCTTTGACCAGCGCGCGACACGGAAATCGGGGTGATCGCCTGTGAAGTTTTTTCCCGAACGGGAAAAGTGAGCCGCACACAAGTCCCGCGACCAGGCGCACTGTCAATATCAATGGTCCCATCGTGGCGTCGCATCATTCCGTAAACCATTGCCAGTCCCAGACCGGTGCCCCCGCGCTTGGCCTTGGTGGAAAAGAAGGGTTCCAGGCAATGTTGGCGGGTTTTTTCATCCATGCCAATGCCATTGTCCCGCACCTCGATCTGTAGCTGCCGTTCCGAAGGCAAATTTTCGCCGTGAGCCGGATGGTTGATGGAACGGGTGACCAGGGTAATCGTACCGCCTTGCGGAAGCGCGTCCACCGCATTGAAAATGAGGTTGATCAGTGCCTCCCGCAGATCGCCGGCGTCACTGAGCAAAAGCGGCAATTGGGGCTCCAGTTCGCGCTTAATCTGTATGGAAATGGACTCGCGCTGTGAAAGGTCGCGCCAGCGCGGGCGCGTGAGTTCGATCACTTCTTCAATAACCTTGTTAACGTCCACCTTGGCCAGTTCCTCGGTATCGGAACGGCGGCGGTAAAATTCCCGCATGCGGGCGACGATGTGCGAAATATCTTCGCCGGACTGGCGGATAATTTGCAAATACTGGCGCGTCACGTCCGACAAATCCGGCTGGGTGACCAGCAGCAATTCGGAATAGGCGACGATGGGCGACAGCGCGTTGTTGACATCATGCGCCACCCCGCTGGCCATCTGGCCCAAGGCGCGCAGCCGCTCCTGCTGCACCACCACCTGCTGGGTCCGGCGCAATTCATCGTAGGCTTTTTGCACGCCGTCCGTCAGGCGTACCTGATCGTAAAGGTTGCGGCATTGTTCCTCGGTGGTCAGGACCTTGACCTGCAGGGCATCCTTTTCAGAGCGCACCTCGGCAATCTCCGCGCGAATCTGTTCGGCGTTATAGCGCACCTCCTCCATGACCAGCACCACCATGCTGACGGCAATGAACAATTGCAGCACGGCCGCTATCAGAAAACCCGCGTTGTAAAGGTCTTGGTACTCCTGGGAAAACGGATAGCTCCCCAGGTAAAGCCCCCACAGCAGGAAACCCATGGACAACATGCCGGCCCCGACAAAAGGTATTTTTTTCCGCACCCGATAAAAACAAACACCGGCGAACACGCTGCTGAGACCAATCAAAATGAAAACCGGCAGTTGAATTTGAAACTGGCTTGAAAGCACCTGCGGACTGACAAAGGTCCAGGCCAGCAGGAACAACATGAACAAACCCAGCATGCTCTGCCGCACCGGCAAACTCAAAAAACGCGCGCTGCCCCACAACAGAAACACCGCCGAAATCGCCACACAACATTGCCGGAGCATGAAGATCACGTTGTTGGAGACAACATCGTGCATCGTCAACCCCAGGGTCAGCCATAGCGCATAAAAAAGCCACGCGGTGGTCCAGACGGCAAAGTACTCCCGTTTCGTGTAGCGATTCAGATAGTAAAAAAGCCCGACCAATACCCACACGCTCAACAGCGACACAAACAGGGTCGCCTGCAGGTATTGTTCTGAAAAGTTCAAATGTACGTTCGCAAAATTCATTGTTTCACTTAAAAACAGGCTCCAAACTTCACCGATTTCTTGACCCTTTGTAGCAAAACATGGGCCATTTCCCCAACCGGTTCATTTCCACCCAAAACCAATTGACCGGACGGCCCCGTCCAAGGCGCCAGAACTGCAATCGCCGCAAGGCAAATCGCACCTACTTTCGCTTTTGTCCCCATTTCAACAGGGTTATACTCCTGTTCATGGATAAAGATCAGGTTGCGAACATTCTGCTGGAAATCGGGACGTTGCTGGAACTGAAGGGTGAAAATCCGTTCAAGACGCGCGCTTACACAAACGCCGCGCGCACGATTGAAGGTTTGAGCGAACCGCTGACGAAAATCATCGCGGAAAAACGGCTGGGCGAAATCAAGGGCATCGGCAAAGCGCTCGAACAAAAAATCACCGAGCTGGTGGAGACGGGCAAACTTGCTTACTACGATGCGTTGAAAGCCTCGATCCCCCCGGGGTTGATCGAGCTGCTGGAAATTCCCGGACTGGGCCCCAAAAAAATCCAGGCGCTCAACCAAAAACTCGGCGTGGATTCGGTTGAGCAGCTTGAGACGGCGTGCCGGGCGGGCAAAGTCGCGCAGCTCGAAGGCTTCGGCGAAAAAACGCAGGTGAATCTGCTCGAAGGCATTGAGCGCCGGCGCACCTATGCTTCAAAACACTTGTTAAGCGACGCGTTACTGGCGGCCGAGCCGTTGCTGGACAGTTTGCGCACGCATCCGGAGGTCATTCGTTGCAGTGCGGCCGGCAGCCTGCGGCGTTTCAAAGAGGTCATCGGCGACATCGATTTGCTCGCCTCGTCGAAAAAATCGGCGGACGTGATTGACTTTTTTACCACGCAACCGGGTGTCATCAAAATCACGGCCAAGGGTGAAACGAAGGCAAGCGTCATCCTTCAAGGCGGCATTCAATGTGATTTGCGAGTGGTCAGCGACAGGGAATTTCCGTTCGCCCTGGCGTATTTCACCGGCAGCAAGGAGCATAACATCGTCATGCGCCAGCGGGCGATTCAGCGTGGCCTGCGCTTGAATGAATATGGCCTGTTCAAATCAAAAGCTGAAACCCGCGATCCCCAATTGCTGGTGCCGTGCCGGGATGAAACGGAAATTTTTGCAAAGCTCGATTTGCCGTTTGTGCCGCCGGAGCTGCGCGAAGACCACGGCGAATTTGCCGCCGGCGAGAAAAACGATCTGCCGAAACTCATCGAATGGACGGACTTGCGGGGCGCCCTGCACAATCATTCGAACTGGAGCGACGGGCACAACCGCCTGGAGGAAATTGCCGGCTACATGGAAGAACTCGGACTCGAATACTGGGCCATTACCGACCATTCAAAATCCTCCGTTCAGGCAAATGGTCTTGATGCGAAACGCGTCCGGCAGCAAATGGAGGAAATCAAAAAAATCAATGGACAGCTTGTTGAACGCGGCAGTGAATTCCGGCTGCTCACAGGCTGCGAGGTGGACATTTTACGCGACCGGCTGGATTTCAACGATGAACTGCTGGCAGAATTGGAGGTGGTGGTGGCGAGTCTGCACGTGCCGGCCAACAACGAAGCAGAGAACACGAAACGACTGATTCGCGCGGCGCAAAATCCGTTTGTTCACATGCTGGGCCATTTGACCGGAAGGCTGTTGCTTGAACGTGAGCCGTATCCGGTCAACGCGCAGGCCGTGATTGACGCCTGCGCTGAAACCGGGACATGGATTGAGTTGAATTGCAACCCGCATCGGCTCGATTTGGACTGGCGGCTTTGGCCCTACGCGAAAAGCAAGGGCGTGAAATGCGTCATCAACCCTGACGCACATCGGAACGAACACAGCGGATTTCTTAGATTTGGCACTGAAATTGCGCGCAAAGGCTGGCTGGAAAAGCGAGACGTGGTGAATACATCTCCGCTAATGGTGCTGTTGGAAGAATTGAAGCGTAACTAATTGAACGGCAACGTGGTTGTAATTGGAACGCGAAGGTTTTCAAAGTTTCTTTATGTGGAATTTTTTGTATAAAATAATGAAAATGATGTTTGACAGGATTCTTAATTTCCTGATAAAGCTTTTTCAGTCATTAGCTGTTCGCTTTTCCTTGAACATCAAAAAGATGTCAAGTATTGTATTGTGAAGTACCGTAGACCTAACGCTATGAGAAAATTTCTTGTCTGTGCCGGACTGGCAGTGGCGGGGACAACCAGTCTTCAAGCTGCCTACGCACCGGATTTGAATTCGATACAAGCCGCCAAGATGTGGAATGTATCAGGCACCTTGCGCGGTTTCTATGACGATAACTACAACACCGCGCCGGTGGGGCCAACCAAGCGTGACAGTTTTGGATTTGAAGTCAGCCCTTCCCTGAGTTTGAACGTGCCGTTGCAACAAACGGAACTGGGGCTGCGTTACACCTACGGATTGTATTTTTATCAGGACCGGTTGAACCTCAACGGAAGACCGATTGACCAGACGCATCAATTTGATTTGTGGGTGGACCATGCGTTTACCGAACGCTGGCAGGCGAAGGTGCAGGATTCGGTGGCGGTGGGCCAGGAACCGCAACTCGTCAATGGTGGCACGACACAACGGACGGAAGGAAACAACCTCCACAACAGCGGAACGATCACGCTGAACGCACAATGGACCCGCCTCGTCGGCATGGAATTCAGTTACCAAAACAACTTTTACGACTACCAAAACAACGGTGGTACTGCAGCCAACCCAAGTCTTGCCGGGCTGTTAAACCGGCTTCAGCACGATGCGACGCTGAGTGTAAACTGGCGAATCCAGCCGACATTGCTGGCGTTTGTCGGCTACCAATATGAGCAAGTCAATTATATTGGAAATGAGCCGATCGCCCCAGGATTTGTCAGTGATAACCGCGACAGCCGTTCACATTTTGGATATGTCGGCGCACAATACGACGTGTTGGACAACCTAAACCTTGCGGGACAGGCGGGCATCCAATACGCAGACTACTACAATCCTCCAGCCGGCAACCCCACAACCAGTCAAGTTTCTCCCTATGCGAAATTATCAGGAACTTACACTTATTTGCCGGGAAGCTATGTTCAGTTGGGTTTCACCCAATCACGGAATGCCACGGATGTCATTGGGCTGAGCGGAAACAAAGTAACCTTGGATGAGGAAAGCTCGGTGGTTTATGCCACCCTCAACCATCAGATTACCCCACGATTGAGCGGCAACCTCACGGGCCAACTTCAATACGCAACCTTCAACGGTGGCGCGCTTGATAAACAATCGCAAACCTGGTACACCTTGGGGCTCAATCTGGCTTACAACATCAACCCTCATGTCTCGGCTGAAATTGGCTATAATTTTGACGATCTTACCTCGGCTAGTGGGGGTGGGGTGAATCAGCCAGGGTATGAGCGTAACCGCGTTTACCTGGGTGTCACAGGCACTTATTAGGCGGAAAGCATTGCGTGAGATGTTTTTGAACGTTTGAACGGGAGCGGGAGTCATTACTCTGGCTCCTATTTTTTTTGAATTATGGATCTCGTAAAACCCGATAGCGTACAGGAAGCTAAACTGCATTTTCTGGACTATTTGCGCATCTTGCGCATACGCAAGGCCATCATCATCACCGTTTTTTTGATCACCTTTACCATTGCCGCGGTGGTCACGTTCATATTGCCGGAATCCTACTCCAGCACCGCCCGAATCAAGATTGAACCGGACATGATTTCAGACATTCAAGGCGTCAGCGGTGGAGGGGGTGATGTCACCTATGCCCCCTACGATCCCTACTTCATTCAAACCGCGTTTGAAATCATTCAAGACCAGGTGGTGCTCAGCAAGGTCGTCGAAAAGCTGGATCTGAATACCGTGTGGGGCAAACGCTACAATGGCGGCGCGCCACTTCAGACTTCCGTCACCATAATGATGCTTGAAAAACGTCTGACCCTTGACCCGGTTCGGAACACCAAACTGATCGAAATTACGGTCTATGATGAGGACAAAACCATGGCGGCTAATCTTGCCAATGCCATTGTGGACGCCTATCGCAACTACCGGTTTAGCGTGCGCAATGAACAAACAACGCGCGGCATCAAGGCGTTGGAAGTCCAGTACCAGAGTGATGAACAAAAAATTGATGCCGTACAGGCTAATGTGGATCAATTGCGCAAGGACCTGCACATTCACGATTATGACCCCAACGCCATCAGCCCCACCCCCACGCTGACTTCGGAGCAGTTGCATAACTACAACAACTTGATGATCGAGGGCGAGCAGCGCTACATGAAGCTGGAAAAACAGCTGACTGAACTGCAGCCATTAAGCCCGGATAAATTAAGAGAGGTCCTGCCCACAGTCACCACGGACATGGCCTTGAATGATTTGTTGGATAAACTGAACGGCGCCCAGCAGAAATTCGTCACCATGACAAATGATTATTCGCTGGAAAACCCGGATGTCATCCGCATGCAATCCTTGATTTCCGAGTTGAATCAGGAGATTAACGACCGGGTCAGCGGCATCATGGCGGGCCTGAACAGTCAGGTGCAATCCGAAAAGGCCGCGCTGGACGCACTTACCGAGTCGGTTAATGAAGCCAAAAGACAGGACCAGGACGAAGCCTCAAGAGGCCAGCCCTACTGGGAGGAAAAACGCAAACTGTCGAACTTTCTGGATTTCCACAGGTTGCTGGCCACCAAGATTGAAGCCGAAAAGCTCGATCTGGAGATTCCCAAAACGGGAATGGTGGAAATTATTCGTCAGGCTGAACCGGGTAAATACCCCGTCCGTCCGAACAAAACGCTGAACATCAGTCTTGGTGTAATTGTTGGACTGATTGTCGGCGTTGGTCTGGCTTTCTTCATCGAGTATCTGGATACCAGCGTCAAAACCATTGATGAAGTTGAACGCGCCTTTCAAGCGCCCGTGCTGGGTGTCATCCCCCAAAACGTCGGTTATTTGCTGGAGGAGGGCCTGGACAGCCAGCACGCTGAAGCCTATCGGGTTTTGCGAACTCATTTCTTGTTTTCCCGAAAGGATGACAAACTCAACAGCATTGTTATTATCAGCGCCGGCATGGGAGAGGGCAAATCCACCACCGCCCTGAACCTCGCCACGGTTTTTGCCCAGGCGGGCCAGCGCGTCGTAATAGTGGATTCAGATCTGCGCCGCCCGACCCTTCATAAGTTGCTGCGCGTCAGCAACAATGTCGGCCTGACCAATTATTTGCTGAAACAAAATACGCTCGAAGAAGTCATTCAAACCACCCCTGTGCCGACGCTTGACTTCATGGCCAGCGGCAAACTGCCCAGCAGTTCCATGAGCATTCTCAATTCACCGCAGATGAAAGATTTGATCGCAGAATTGAAACAGCGTTATGATTTTGTGTTTTTCGACTCGCCCCCCATCCTGGGCGTGAGCGACGCCGCGGTGCTCGCCAGTGAAGTGGATATGGCCATCCAAGTCATACAATATCGCCGTTATCCGCAACCCATGAACATCCGTGCCAAACAGTTGATTGAAAAAGCCGGCGGCAACCTCGTCGGCATTGTCCTCAATAACATTACCATGTCGCAGGACGAAGGTTATTATTACTACTATTCGCGCAACGAAGACGAACCGGAAGCCCCGGCTCCGGGCGCTGCGGACGACCCGGGCAAAACCGGCATTAAACAAAAGTATTGATTGCGGAGCCAATGTTACAAGGATTACAGTCAATGAAATTGATTTGGAAATTATCACATTTGAAGTGGCGTGCCTTTGGATTTTTGCTGGTTGGACTCATTTTCAGCGGATGCTCATCGCCCTCCAATGACATCCTTTTTTCCGACAACCCTCAGCCGCCTTCAGCGCTGACGGGAACCGGCACCACCCCAACGAGCGCAACGGCAGGAGGCGATCTGACTGCCGCTCGCTTTCACGTGGGAGACACCGTGACCGTGAGCTTCTCCGGCACAGCGGATACAATCCCTGACCACGTGGAACCCATCAAAGAGGACGGGACGATTACCCTCCCTTACATCAGCGCAGTGCGAGCAGTTGGCAGGACGGCGGGCGAATTGCAAAATGACATCCATAATCTCTACGTCCCCAAATACTATGTCCGGCTGACCATCACGGTAAGTTCCCCGCAACGCGTTTTCTACGTTGGCGGAGAAGTAAAACAGCCCGGTCGCCAGCTCTACCTCGGTGAAACCACTGTCACCAAGGCCATTCAATCCGCCGGCGATTTCACCGACTTTGCCAATCAAAGCAAGGTTTGGCTCACGCGCAGCAACGGAGAACGCATCAAAGTCAACTGCTCCAAGGCCATGAAGGATCCGACTTTGGATCCGCCGGTTTATCCGGGGGACCAGATCCAGGTACCACGCCGTATTTTCTGATGATTGAACTCCACATTCTGGCGGGAAAAAAGGCGGGCAGCCAATCGGTTGTCCGCCATTTTCCTTTCCGCATCGGTCGCGCCCGGGAAAACGACCTGCAATTGAACGACGACGGCACCTGGGATCAACACTTGATGCTTGAATTTCATCGGCAGGAAGGCTTCAAGCTCGCGGCGGCGCAGAACGCCTTGGTCATGGTAAACAACAAGCCGGTCCAGACCGCGCTCCTCCACAATGGCGACGTGATTACGCTCGGTTCGGTCAAACTTCAATTCTGGCTTGCCGCTGCCCGGCAGCGCGGCCTGCGGCTGCGTGAAAGACTTGTGTGGGCCCTTTTGCTCGCGGTCGTGCTCTGCCAGTTTGCCCTGATTTACCGGCTGATTCGTTAATGCCGGAAATGCCGCGTGCCGGTGAACGCCATCGCCACGTTCCGCTCATCCGCCGCCGCAATGACTTCCGCGTCGCGCACCGAGCCGCCCGGCTGGATCGCCGCCGTGGCGCCCGCTTCCGCCGCGGCAACCAAACCGTCGGGAAATGGGAAAAAGGCATCGCTGCAAACCACACTGCTTTTGAGCGAAAGCTTCGCTTCGCCCGCCTTCCAAACGGCAATCCGGCTCGCATCCACACGGCTCATTTGCCCCGCGCCGACGCCCAGAGTCCGATCGGCCCCCACATAAACAATCGCATTCGACTTCACATGTTTGACGATTCGCCAGCCGAAGAGCATCGCATTCAATTCCGCGGCACTCGGTTGGCGGCGCGTGACCATTTTCAAATCCTTCGCCGCCGCCGTTTTTAAATCACGTTCCTGCAGCAAAAATGAATCAGCGCCCACGCCGCGGACATCCCACGGCTGCGCGTTTAACGGCGATTTCAAGGATTTGAGCAACCGCAAATTTTTCTTCTTTTGCAAAATGGCCAGTGCTTCCGGCGAAAAATCCGGCGCGATAATGACTTCGCTGAAAATTTCCGCAATCGCGTCCGCGCACGCGCCGTCCAACGTGCGGTTTACGGCAATGATGCCCCCAAAGGGCGCCTGTTTGTCCGTCGCCAACGCCTTGTCCCAGGCCTCGCGCAAATTCGGTCCTTGACCGACCCCACACGGATTCATGTGTTTAAGAATCGCCAGGGTCGGGGAATCGCCAGTGAATTCGGCGATTAAATTTGCCGCTGCCGTCAAATCCAGAATGTTGTTGTAAGAAAGTTCCTTGCCGTGAAGTTGCTGGAAAAACTCGCGGAATTTGCCGTAAAGTGCCGCCTTTTGATGCGGATTTTCGCCGTAGCGCAACGGCTGCGCCAGTGGCGCGGAAATCGAAAGTAAAGGCGGCAGACCGGAACCCTGGGCCGCCTTGAATTCCTTCTGCAGATGCGCCGCAATGGCCGCGTCGTACGCTGCCGTTCGCGCAAAAACCTTCGCCGCCAGCCGGCGCCGCAGCTCGAGTGTCGTGTCGCCGTTCGCCTTGATTTGGCCGGCGACCTCCGCGTAATCCAAGGGATCAACCACCACGGTCACGCTTTCGTGATTTTTCGCCGCGCTCCGGAGCATGGATGGCCCGCCGATGTCAATGTTTTCAATCGCGTCGTGCAGTGACGCGTCCGGTTTCGCCACGGTTTGCTCGAACGGATAGAGGTTCACCACGACGAGATCAATCGGCTGAATGCCATGCTCGCGCACGGCGGCCTCGTGCTTGGCGTTGCCGCGAATGAAAAGCAGCCCGCCATGAACCTTGGGGTGCAGCGTCTTGACGCGGCCATCGAGCATCTCAGGAAAGCCGGTATGGTCGCTGATGTCTTTTACCGCCAGCCCGGCCTCGCGCAGCGACTTGGCCGTGCCGCCGGTGGAAATCAGTTCAACACCCGCCGCCGCGAGAGTTTGTGCAAGCGAGACCAGGCCGGTTTTGTCAGAGACCGAGAGCAATGCCCTTTGAATTGTTGCCATAACGTCATGAAAAATCTCCCAAAGCTGCCAATGCCGTCAATGGCAAATCACGATTTCGGGTTTTCCGTTTGAACCATGTTCGCGCCCATCGCACGTTCGAGCCGGGCGCGGGCGGCAGCGTAATCATGCAACGCCTGAATCTCGGTCGTGCGTGCCTGCGTAAGCGAAGTCTGGGCGTCGAGCACATCGAGTTGCGTCCCGGTGCCGGCGGCAGCGCGCGCCTCGGCTTCGCGCAAGGCCTCCTCGGCTTCCGCCTGCACGGTTTTTTGCGAATCCAGCAACTCGCGGGCTTCGATGAATTGGGAATACGCCGTGCGCACCTCCAGTTCGATTTGCCGACCCGTGTCCTCGACCTCCGTCCTGGATTTTTCGTAAAGCGCCCTGGCCTGGATGACTTTTCCGCGCGTCAGCATCCCGTCGAAAATGTCCCAGGTCAATTGGGCCCCGGCATTCCAGCCATGCAAATCATGGCTCAAATCATCGGTAAATTGTGAATTATACCAACCGTAACCGGCGAACACCTGAACGGCCGGTTTATAGCCCGATTTGGCGTTGACGATGTTTTCGCGCTGCAAATCCTGCTGTTTGCGCAAGGTGGCGAGTTCGGTGCGATTCGCCAGCGCCTGCTCGATGGCTTGCGGCAGATCAATTTGATAGGGCTGGGCGTCGAGCGGGTCGGACAGGTCCAACGGAATATCTTCCCAAATATCGCGCGGTAGATTGTAGCCGAGCAGGTTGGCCAGGTTGTTCTTGGCAATGCGATAATTGTTTCGCGCCTGAATCAAGGCCGGCCGTTCGTTGGCGACGGCGACCTCGGCGCGCAGCACGTTAAAATGCGGCACCGTGCCGGCGTTATAGCGGCGTTGTTGATCCTCCAGTTCCTGGGCCAGAAGTTTCACGGACGCCTCGTGCACAACGATTTGCTGTGCCGCCAGCAAGACGTCGTAATAAGCCAGCCGCGTGTTCAACAGCGTATCGTCAACAACGGTCTGATATTGCAACAACGACTGCTCCTTGGTGAGCCGGGCGGCGCGGATGGCAGCGAGCATCTTTCCGCCTTCATAGACCGATTGAACAATCTTGATGCCGGCATTCCAATTTTCATGCGGCTGGGCGAAGCCCGGGGCCGTGATGGGAAACTTGTCAACCGCTTCCGGATCGGTATCCGTGTAATTGCCGGTGGCCAGCACCTGGGGCAAGGCCACGGCGCGGGTCTGGACCACCACACCGTAGGTGGCCTGTAAATCGCTTTTGGCCTTGAGAATCGTCGCGTTCTGGCTCAACGCCACGTTCAGACAGTCCACCAACGACAATGGCCGGGTGATCCAGGCCGGAGCGTTGGTGCCAGCAGCGGTGTTCTGCGCCGGGCCGTTCGAACAGGCAACGAAACAGACAAGCCACACCCGGAAAATAAATTTGATGGTTTTCATGTTGTTCAAACATTTTCAACGCCGTCCGCGCCTGGGCACCGCCGCTCCAGGCTTTGCCATTTTAGAGTCAGGAAGGTGTTTCATCGCGGCCAGCGAGAAGCGGGCGATGTGCCCGGCCAGTTGTTCCACCGCCGAGGCGTCCAGGCGTTGTTCCGGAAACAATCGGAAAATCATGGTCCGGCAATGATGATAAAAAACGCACTGGCTGACGACGCTAAAACAACATAACCGGACATTTTCGGCCCGGGCCGGACAACCGAGAATTTCCGCCACAATGCCGCGAAGCAGATCGGCCATCGGCTGCATGCGCTCGGCCACCAGCAAATCCAGCGCCTCGGTCGGCTCCACCATTTCACGGGACATCATTTTGCCAAACCACGCGGTGGAGCCGCTGTCGAAAATACGGAGCAAAAAGGACTGGATGAATGCCCGGAGCCTTTCCTCCGGCGGCGCGTCCGCGGCCACCCCCAGCAGCGGTGGATATTTTTTAAACGCCTCTTGTTGTGAACGGCTCAGAACCTCGGCGTAAAGGGTTTCCTTGTCGCCGAAATGGTAATTGACGGCGGCGATGTTCGCACCCGCCCGGCGGCATATTTCGCGGATGGTCGCATTGCGAAAGCCAACCTCGGCAAACACCCCGCCCGCAGCTTTCAAAAGCTGATTCCGCGTTTCTTCCTGCGTCGATGCTTCGGCACCGGAACCCGATTTCAAATTCATGTTTCAAACACTAAATTAAAACAATTGTTTGACATGTCAATAAAATTCTGGCAGGGTCGTTGGAAAAGAGATGCCAATGAAGACGGGCCGCACCATCGCTTTGTTCCTTTTACGGCTGCCGTGCCGGCGGGATTCCTTGGCGCCGTTCCATCACATATGAAAATGAATGGAAATCAATCAATGAGAGAGCAACCGGGTTTTGATCGGAAAATACAGGTTTCCCGCGCCTTTTACCCGTCTGTATTTTCCTCGATCGACATGTGTCTGCGAAATCGTTTGCTTCAAATGGTGGTCGCGCTCGGCACCGTGTTTATCGCCGGCTGCTCCCCGAATTCCTCGAATGAGTTTCAAGGCTACCTTGAAGGCGAATACGTTTATGCGGCATCGCCCCTGGGCGGCACGCTCCAAACTCTGGCTGTGGCGCGCGGCGACGGGGTCAAAACCGGGCAATGGCTGTTTACCCTGGAACGCCGTTCCGAAGCCGATGCCGCCCGCCAGGCCAGCAACAATCTGGCGCAGGCGAAAGCCAGCCTCGCACTTTCCGAAGCCCAATACGCCCGCCGCGAGCAGTTGCGCAATGATCAGGGGGTGATTTCTGCGGAGGAACTGGACCAGGCCCGGGCGCAACGCGATGCCAATCAGGCGCAGGTGGAAGCCCGGACTGCCGCGCTCGCCAAGGCGGACTGGTCGTTTGAGCAGAAGGAACAATTTGCGCCGACAAACGCGTTTGTTCAGGACACCTTGTATCGCGTCGGCGAATGGGTGGCGGCGGGCAGTCCGGTGGTTGAGCTGTTGCCGCCAGCCAACCTCAAGGTGCGTTTTTTCGTGCCGGAAGCAGCTTTGCCCAAAATCCAGCCCGGCCAAACCGTTAACGTGACGTTCGATGGCGTTAAACGTGTGTATTCAGCGACGGTAAACTACATTTCGACGCAGGCCGAGTTCACGCCGCCGGTGATTTACAGTC
>Ga0265316_10000840_pt1 | contig 34046 bp, 30 predicted proteins | sample 4522metaG_FD_202092 | JGI IMG/M metagenome (GOLD analysis project Ga0265316, IMG submission 202092) | Rhizosphere microbial communities from Carex aquatilis grown in University of Washington, Seatle, WA, United States - 4-5-22 metaG | ecosystem: Host-associated > Plants > Roots > Rhizosphere >...
TCGCACGCAGTGCCCCTCCCCCCCCCCCCGTTCTGCGGCGCGCATCCGTCACGGACACCTCGCAGGCGGCGTAGGCTAACTTGTTCCAGCGTACTTTAAATTAAATTTATCAGTTTATAACTGATAAAAAATATATTTATAAACATTTTCATAAAGATAATCAGGCTTGTCTATGTTTATTATGGCTTATCGGCCCCCAAGCATGGGCAGCCCAGGCCTTGACCGCGCTAATGGTAGGTTTCGGGGGACTGGAACGCCGCGACAGGCGTACCCACGCCGGAACGTCACTGTCGCCCCATCCGGAGTGCGAAATTTATTTCGCACAGGGCCGTAGGGCGGGTTAGGCGCGCACAGAAGAGTCTGACTCAAATCGACGGATTCGCCGCGCGCCGTAACCCGCCATGCTCGAAAAAGGCGGGTTGCGGCGCGGGCGGGCATGAGCTGTTCTACCAAAGCGGTTGCGTGCCTAACCCGCCCTGCGCAGGCTGTGAGTTGTCGCGGCCGCTTCCGGTTGACTTGGCGGGATTTAGTGGGGACAATCTGGCCCGGCCTTTTTCAGGCATCGCCGCCAAGGCCGCCCCTGTTCACGGAATTTCAACGAACTCTTGCGAGGAACACAAATGACTGTCCTGTCCTGTCCTGTCCTGTCCTGTCCTGTCCTGTCCTGTCCTGTCCTGTCCTGTCCTGAAAAAGCCTAGCCGGCTGGCTTGGCTGGGTCTAGCCATGGGGCTGTGCGCCGCGTTTGGCGCTGATGCCGCCGACAGCTACGCCGCCTTCCCCGAATCTGCCGCCAATGGCGTTACGCCCTATGCCGACTCCCTGAAAACCTTGTGGCCCGGCAACGGCCATTATTACAAGCGCTACGACAACCAGACGATCACATGGACTGACGCCCAAAAAGCTTGTCAAGCCTTGGGGGCGAATTTGGCAACCATCACCTCAGATGGCGAGCAGTCGTTTGTCTGGGGGCTGGTGAGCGGCTCGCCGCTGCGAGGTTGGTTTGCCATCGGCGCCAACGACATTGCCGTCCATGGAGCGTGGCAATGGGTCACGGGCGAGGCCAGCGGGGGTTGGACGTATAGCCACTGGTGGAATGGGGAACCGAGTAGCGGCGATTATATGGCCATGCAATTTGTTGGTGATGGTACGGATGGCTACTGGTTCAGTGGGGATAACTCACCTAGTCATGGCTACGTCTGCGAATGGAGCACCAACACCTACATCGGCACCGCCGCAGTCCCCGACCAGAACGCCAACAACTATCCCGAGGACGCCATCCTGTACGTGGACTTCACGACCAGCTTGCATACTGTGATACTCAAAGACCGCAAGTCGCCCCATGCCGCTGTTGGCATCAAGCTGACCTACGCGCAAAACGACATTCCGCCGAAGGGCTTGGCCGTGATCGCTGACACCAACGGCAACGGCAAGCTGGAAATCGCGGTGCTGGATCAAAATTACAGCACCAACATGCCCATCGTCCGCGTCAAAGACATCAGCAACAACGCCGCCTATATCCACAGCTTCCAATTCTTCACCGACGGCAACTACCGCCCGGTGTCGCTGGCGGTGGAGCCGGACGCCAACGCCAATGGCAGCAACGAGTTGACAGTGACGGCCCTGCACAAGGACACCGGCAAAGCCTACACCGAGACCCGCGACAGCAAAACCGGGGGATTGTTGTACACCAACGCCTTCTAAAACCCGCCCTAAGCAGCGGCATCAGACCGGCGTGGTCTTTAAGACCGCGCCAGTCTTGTCCGCCTGGTCAACCAGGCCAGCCAATCCCCCAGCCTCGACCCAGGATACGCGCGCCGCACCGCCGCCATGACCGCGTCCCAAGCCTGCCTGTCGGCATCGCCGAGCCGGGCGCGCAGCGCGTGGTGGTCGCGCAGCACGACGCCCAGGCTGCCGAGGACTTCACTGCCCGTCGCCCCCGCGCGGACGGCATCGACTAGCAAATCAGCCACGGCAGGCTCGCCCGCCCGCCGCAGCGCCGCCACCAACTCGTCCAACTCGGGCCAGCCGCTTTGCCATTCAAAATCGGCCACGGCAGCCGCCTCACGCCTTGAGCCATTCCGCCAACTTAGCCCGCGCGGCTTGTTTAAGCCTCACCGCCTGCTGATAAACAACCGTCGCGCGGATACGCTCGTGCGCCCAGCCCAGCCAACGGGTAATCGTCGTATATAGCGCATTGAACCAAGCGAAGCTGAGTAGCTGCGTCCGGGTGACGGCAAACATCCGCGAAATAAGCAAGGTGGCAAACAATTTGGCGGCGAGCAGCAGGGCGATGCCTTGGATGATTTGACCATGGGCGAACAATAACAAGGCGGCGAACTTGACCGGCAAAACCAGCGCGACGGGCAACACAAAAGCCGCCATGGCCACCCTGGGACTGGATTTCGCCAGCCAGCGCTCGAAACCCGCCAGATGCAGCCAGACAAACAAGCGATGGCTGAATGCCGTCAGCATGTCCCATAGCCATTCTTCCACCAGTAGGAAAACAGCCAGGATTGAAAGGAGTAATTTTTTCATGATTGACTATGCCTGTTGGGTGGGAAGATAAGTGTTCCGGAAAAACTGCTTTGAATCCCGTTCAGGCTGAGCCTGTCGAAGCCCGTAAAAACAAAAACCCCCGAATCAAGCATGAATCGGGGGTTTTCGCATCGCCTGACAACTTAATGCGACTCGGCCGGCTCGCCTAAATTGGCGGAATCCTCAGGCTGCTCCTCCCGCGGACTCCGGCCATTCTGCCCGCTGCCCGGCGGATTGTCTTCCCAATTCTCCGGCGGGCGGGGAATCTTGCCTTCCATGATGTCGTCGATTTGCATACGGTCAATGGTTTCGTATTTCATCAAGGCGTCGGCCATCAGGTGCATCTTTTCCATATTCTCGCGCAGCAGCCGGTCGGCACGCTCATAGTTGCGGTCGATGACCGAGCGGATCTCCTCGTCGATCAAGTGCGAGGTCTCCTCGGACACCGACTTGTGCTGGGTCACTGACCTCCCTAAGAAAACCTCGCCCTCTTCTTCGCTATAAGCCAAGGGGCCGAGACGCTCGGACAAGCCCCAGCGCGTCACCATGTTCCTGGCCAATTCCGTGGCGCGCTCGATGTCGTTGGACGCGCCGGTGGTGACTTTGTCTTTGCCAAAGATGATCTCCTCGGCCAGGCGTCCACCGAACAGGCTGGAAATCATGCTTTCCAGCTTCTGCTTGCTGGCGCTGTAGGCGTCGCGTTCCGGCAAAAACATCGTGATGCCCAAGGCCCGCCCGCGCGGCATGATGCTGACCTTGTAAACCGGATCGTGCTCGGGCACCAGCCGGCCGATGATGGCGTGGCCGGCTTCGTGGAAGGCGGTCAGCCTCTTCTCGTCGTCGCTCATCACCATGGACTTGCGCTCCGCGCCCATCAGGATCTTGTCCTTGGCCTTCTCAAAATCCTCCATGTACACTTCGCGCTTGTTCTTGCGCGCCGCGAACAGCGCGGCCTCGTTAATCAAATTCGCCAAGTCCGCGCCGGAAAAGCCCGGCGTCCCCCGCGCCAAGTATTTAATTTCCACATTGTCGGCGCAGGGCACGCGCTTGATGTGGACTTTCAGGATTTGTTCGCGCCCACGCACATCGGGCAAGCCCACGACGATTTGGCGGTCGAAACGCCCCGGACGCAACAGCGCCGGGTCCAGCACGTCGGGACGGTTGGTCGCGGCGACGACGATGACGCCCTCGTTGCCCTCGAAACCGTCCATCTCCACCAGCAACTGGTTCAGCGTCTGTTCGCGCTCGTCATGCCCGCCGCCCAGCCCCGCGCCGCGATGGCGGCCCACCGCGTCGATTTCGTCGATGAAAATGATGCAGGGCGCATGCTTTTTGGCCTGCTCGAACATGTCGCGGACTCTCGACGCGCCGACGCCGACGAACATTTCCACGAAATCCGAACCGGAAATCGTGAAGAACGGCACCTTGGCCTCGCCGGCGATGGCGCGGGCCAGCAAAGTCTTGCCGGTGCCCGGCGGGCCGACCATCAGCGCGCCGCGCGGAATCTTGCCGCCCAGCTTCTGGAATTTGCTCGGGTCTTTCAGAAAATCGACCATTTCGGACACGTCTTCCTTGGCCTCGTCGCAGCCGGCCACGTCGGCGAACGTGACTTTGACCTGGTCTTCTTCCAGCAGCCTGGCCTTGCTCTTGCCGAAAGACATCGCCCCCCGTCCGCCGCCGCCGCCGCCTTGCATCTGCCGGATGAAAAACACCCACACGCCGATGAACAACAGCATTGGGAACCAGGAAATCAGCACCTGCATCCACAAAGACTGCTGCTCCGGCGGCTGCGCCTTGACCTCGACATGGTTGTTGAGCAGGTCATCGACCATGTGCGGATCGTCGGGGCTGTAGGTGGAGAACCGGTCGCCCGTCGTCGATACGATATGGACGACCTGCCCCTCGATGGTCACTTGCTTGACCCGCCCTTCCTTCACTTCCGCGAGGAACTGGGAGTAGGCCATGTTCGAAGCGTCGATGGATTTGCGAGAGCCGACGTTATTGAACACGGACATCAGCACGACGGCGATGACCACCCACAAAATAATGTTTTTTAGCATATCGTTCACTTCACGCTCCCTTATCGGACGGGTATCCGCAGCATTCTCTAGTAATCTTATCAGGATAATGTCTAATCGACAGTATTTTCGGGGCTATGCGTCGCAAATATTGGCGGCTTTTCGCTTGACTCCCCCGAAACGTAGACCCCAGCCGGTCGGCCTGGGTTCCTGTGCCGCCCTGTCACTGGCCTTTGAAGCCTTTGCAGACCAGATAAACCTCCCGGCTGCGGTCGCGGGAGGCTTTCGGCTTGCGGTTCGCGAGGCTGGCGAAGGAGGCCCGCGCCGCTTTCTGGTATTCGTCGAAGCCGGCCCCCATGAACAGCTTGGCCACAAACGCCCCGCCCGGCCTCAACACCTGCGTGGCCGTGTCCAAGGCCAGCTCGGCCAAATACATCGCCCGCGTCTGGTCTACGACGCGGGTTCCGCTCATGTTCGGAGCCATGTCCGACAACACTAGATCGACCGGCCTCCCCTCCAAGGCGGCCAGCAACTGGCTCAACACCGCCTCCTCCTGGAAGTCGCCTTCGATGATCGTGACGCCCGGAATCGCTTCCACCGGCAGGATGTCCAAGGCTATAATCCTGCCGCTTTTGCCGATCTGCTCGGCCACGAACTGCGACCAGCCGCCAGGCGCCGCGCCCAGATCCACCACCGACATGCCGGGCCTCAGCAAGCGGTCTTTGGCCTGGATTTCCTCCAGCTTGAACACCGCACGGGAGCGATAACCCCTCGCTTGGGCCAGTTTGACGTACTCGTCGGAAAAATGCTCGGTCAACCATCGCTGGCTGCTGCCGCTACGTGCCATCGGCTATAACCCTTTTAAAAATTGTGTAGATAGGAAAATCGTTTGAAATCTGACTTGAAAAAACAGCTCCGCGCCAAAGCCCACGCGCTGAAACCCGTCGTCATCACCGGCCAGGCCGGCATCAGTGAAGCCGTGTTGAACGAAATCAACCTCGCTTTAGACCACCACGAGCTGATTAAAGTGCGGGTCAACGCCGAAGACCGCGAACAACGCAAGGAAATGGCGGGGCACATCTGCGAGGAAACCGGCGCGGAATTGATCCAGTCCATTGGGCATATCGTTACCTTGTATCGGAAAAATCCTGATAAATAAACGAGAATTGCCGGGGATTCCCCGGCAGTTTTTTGCCAACCATATCTTATGGAGTCCAAAGCTTGCTTTGGACAAAGTTTAAACCGCCAAAGCAAGCTTTGGACTCTTTGTAATACTTGTAGGGTGGGCAAGCGATGAGGCAATTTGCTAGTCTACCCGCCTTATTAACCAATTATGCGGAGATTAGCAGCAGTGGACTCGACAATATCCAAACGGCTTAAGTTCTGTTCACTAAACCAGGACTTTCCATTCCATAGAAATTCAAAGAGTTCTGGGTTCTGCAATGCGTTAATAATTATGCATATTCGATATTTTGCTCTTGATCTATTGCTTACTCTGTACTCGTTCGGGGTAAGAGTTACACGAGCCTCGTCTTGATTGTTGATAGAGTGCCTTTAACCTCCACATACAAAACCTCCCTTCCCCTTGATGCCAATAAGTCATAGCCAACATTATCGCTCTCTACGGATTCAACATTATAACCTCTATTTAAATAGAATTCGACTGCAGTATCTATTGCAGACACTTCGATCCTCGCCTTGGTTTCCGCATCAATCTGTCCTCTGCGCCCCCTTACAGGTGCCGCATAGTTCCCATCTTCGACATTTTCGATATAACCTTCTAAAAGCAGCCTAAACTCTGTGACCTCGTTAATTTTTTCATTATCAAGAAACGAAACAAATGTTTGCGCTCCGAAGCCTGGATGTGTTACTGGAATATGGAAAAATCTATGTTGAGCTGGGACTAAAAAAGCATTTTCAGCCCTGGCCCTAATTAAATATCCTGGGTGATATATTATATTTTTGTATTCAAAGTGACAATTTCCATTGCCTTCCTGCTCGTGCCGATAAACTCTGGCGTTTCGATACCAACCAATAACAACAGAGCCTATCGTAGACCTCGCTCTCCATACTACCAGCACATCATCAACATAGTCTTGATCTTGCCCGCCAATTCTATCGATATTGATTGTTCCATTTTTTGCCTGAACATAGCCATATACAAAACGACCATTTTTCTGAAAATTAATCACCTCGTGACCATAGCCATTTCCATCGATAAATGCACCACCGTTTATTGGGTAGTCTGTATCGGTAATTCCTTGGTAATGTCTCATCCATGCTGAATTACACATTAGCATTGTCATATTCCCAGGATCTCAATAGGTGCATTGTGGCTAATAGGCAAACCGCAAAGTAGTTAGCGTAGCGCGTAGGGCACAATAGGCGATAGCCGTATTGCGCCGAATGTTAAACCTTGCTATGCGGCGCAGTACGCTTCGCTATTGCGCCCCACGGCCCTGCAATCTCTCAGCCAACCAAGATTTGATAATATCTTGCCGGGTCAAGCCCAAAATTTGGGCTTCTTTGTCAATAGAGCGTACCATCCAAGCGGGAATGTCCACTTCGACATGGGTTTTATCCAAGTTTGGACGTTTGGCTCCTTGCACATTAAGGCAGGTGAGCAAATCCTCATCCTCTTCAAATTTTTGGTCAAATTCCGAAGCTTTCATACAGTTCCACCTCTTCTTTTCGAGACCGCAGGACGGAAATCAGGCGTATATTGTCATTGCGATAAGTGATAACGGCAGACCAGTGTCGGCCCGAAATTTGACCAATGACCAGATAACGGGGTTCGTCCGATGTTTTAGCGGGAATCTCCAGCAACCAAAAATCGCTCCATAACGCTTGCGCCTCAAGGAAATCTATTCCATGTTTATCCTTGTTGCTTGCGCTTTTCCTAGGGTCGAACTCAAACGCCAGAGTGCTGCCCACAGTGTTTAAATATACTTCACCGAAACAATCTCATACTCCTTGTCCCCTCCCGGTGCCTTGACCGTGACCACATCTTCGACCAATTTGCCGACCAAGGCGCGGGCAATCGGCGAGGTGATGTTGATGCGGCCGTGTTTGATGTCCGCCTCGTCTTCGCCGACGATTTGATAAGTGACGTTCTGCTCAGTGTCCAGATCCAGCAACTCCACCGTCGCGCCAAACACCACTTTGCCGTCGGCGTTGACCTTGGTCACGTCGATGATCTGGCAATTGGACAGCTTCCCTTCGATTTCCTTGATCCGGCCTTCGCTGAAGCTTTGCTGTTCGCGGGCCGCGTGGTATTCGGCGTTTTCCTTCAAGTCGCCGTGGGCGCGGGCTTCGGCGATGGCGGCGGTGATGCGGGGGCGAACCACGGTCTTCAGGTGGGTCAGTTCCTCGCGGAGCTTTTCGGCTCCCTTGACAGTAATCGGCACTTTGTTCATTCGTTATACCTTTAACGGGTGGGAAACTTCCCCTCTCAGGGGGATATTGAAATGCTGTGTGGATATTAAACCTAGCGCAGGGATAACATCGCTTGAAGCGATGTTATCCCTTTTAGGCTTCACCAGTTTTTGTGCAAATCTTGCAGCCGGTTGACGCCCCCCGAATGCAATTCGTCCAGCGCCAGACAGGTGGCCCAGGCCCCGGCCAGCGTGGTGGTGTAGGTCACTTGCTGTTGCAAAGCCTGGCGGCGGATCGTGAAGGAGTCGGCGATGGCTTTTTTGCCTTCGGTGGTGTTGACGATGAACTGCACTTCGCCGTTCTTAATCATGTCCACGATATGCGGCCGGCCTTCGCTGACTTTGAACACGCGCTTGCATTCGACGCCGACAGCGTGGATGACTTGCGCGGTGCCGCCGGTCGCCACCAACTGGAAGCCTTGTTCGACCAGCTTGCGCGCTATCGGGCCGATTTTCGGCTTATCGGCGTCGCGGATGCTGATGAACGCCACGCCGCCCGTCGGCAGTTTGACGCTGGCGGCGCGCTGGGCCTTGGCGTAGGCTTCGCCGAAGCTCGCGCCGACGCCCATCACTTCGCCGGTGGATTTCATTTCCGGCCCCAGCACAGGATCGACGCCGGGGAATTTGATGAACGGGAACACGGCTTCTTTGACGGAATAATACGCCGGGATGCGCTCTTCAAACACCCCCTGCTCGTCCAGCGTCTTGCCGACCATGCAGCGCGCGCCGATCTTCGCCAGCGGGTAGCCGGTGGCCTTGGACACGAACGGCGCGGTGCGCGAGGCGCGGGGGTTCACTTCCAGGATGTAGATGTCGTCGTTCTGGATCGCGAACTGGGTGTTCATCAGGCCGACCACGCCCAACGCTTCGGCCAGCAAAGTGACTTGCTCGCGGATGCGGTCTTGCAATTCTTGCTTCAGGTCGTACGGCGGGATCGAGCAGGCCGAGTCGCCGGAATGCACGCCGGCCTGTTCGATATGCTGCATCAAGCCGCCGACCAGCACGCGCTGGCCATCGCGCACGGCGTCCACGTCCATTTCGATGGCGTCGTCGAGGAAGCGATCCAACAAGACCGGCGAGTCATTGGAGACGCTGACCGCCTCGCGCATGTAGCGCTTGAGTTCATCGTCGTTGAAGACAATCTCCATGGCGCGCCCGCCTAGCACATAGGAAGGCCGCACCACTAGCGGGTAGCCGATTTCGCGGGCACCGTCCAAGGCTTCTTCCAAGGAGCGGGCCGTACGGTTGGGCGGCTGCTTCAGGTTCAGGCGGTCGACCAGCTTCTGGAAACGCTCGCGGTCTTCGGCCAGGTCGATGGAGTCCGGCGAGGTGCCGATGATCGGCGCGCCGGCGGCTTCCAAGGCCCGCGCCAGTTTCAGCGGCGTCTGCCCGCCGTATTGGACGATGATGCCATAAGGCTTCTCTAAATGGATGATCTCCAGCACGTCCTCCAGCGTCAGCGGCTCGAAGAACAGCCGGTCGGAGGTGTCGAAGTCGGTGGACACCGTCTCCGGGTTGCAGTTGACCATGATGGTCTCGTAGCCGTCTTCGCGCAGCGCCAAAGCCGCATGCACGCAGCAATAGTCGAACTCGATGCCCTGGCCGATGCGGTTCGGGCCGCCGCCCAGCACCATGATTTTCTGGCGGTCGGTCGGCGTGGCCTCGCATTCCTCCTCGTAGGTGGAATACAGATACGCCGTGGCGGTGGCGAATTCCGCCGCGCAGGAGTCGATGCGCTTGTACACCGGGCGTAGCCCTAGCTTGTGGCGGATCGCCCGCACTTCCGCCTCGCCGCTGCCCAGCAGCTTGGCCAGCCGGGAGTCGGAGAAGCCCTTGCGCTTGAGGCCATACAACTCGTCATGGCTCAAGGTTGCCAGTGTGCGCTTGGCCAGGGCTTTTTCCTCCTCGACCAAGTCTTCGATTTGCGCCAGGAACCAGGGGTCGATATGGCTGTAGGCATGCACCTCGTCCAACGTCCAACCGGCGCGGAAGGCTTCGGCGACATACAAGATGCGCTCGGCCCCCGGGTCGCGCAGTTCGCGCTGGAGGATTTCCTGGCCGTCCTCGGCGTTCGCATCCAGTTTGGGGCTCAGGCCGTCGATGCCGGTCTCCAGGCTGCGCAACGCCTTTTGCAAAGACTCCTGGAACGTGCGCCCAATCGCCATGGCCTCGCCGACCGATTTCATCTGCGTGGTCAGATGGCTGTCGGCCTGTGGGAATTTCTCGAAGGTGAAGCGCGGAATCTTGGTGACGACGTAATCAATCGACGGCTCGAACGAGGCCGGCGTCGCGCCTTTGGTGATTTCGTTCTTCAACTCGTCCAGCGTGTAGCCCACTGCCAGCTTGGCGGCGACTTTGGCAATCGGAAAGCCGGTCGCTTTCGACGCCAGCGCCGAAGAACGCGACACGCGCGGGTTCATCTCGATGACGATGAGTCGGCCGTCTTTCGGGTTGACCGAGAACTGCACATTCGAGCCGCCGGTGTCCACGCCAATCTCGCGCAGCACCGCGATGGAGGCGTCGCGCATGATCTGGTATTCCTTGTCGGTCAAGGTCTGCGCCGGGGCCACGGTGATCGAGTCGCCGGTATGCACGCCCATCGGGTCGAAGTTTTCGATGGAGCAGATGATGATGCAATTGTCCTTGTGGTCGCGCACCACCTCCATCTCGAACTCTTTCCAGCCGAGCAGGGATTCTTCGATCAGCAGTTCATGGGTCGGCGACAGCTCCAGGCCGCGCTCGCAAATCTCGACGAAATCCTGCTTGTTGTAGGCGATGCCGCCGCCGCTGCCGCCCAGCGTGAACGAGGGCCGGATGATCGCCGGGTAGCCGACTTTTTCTAGCACGGCCAGCGCTTCCTCGATGTTGTGGGCGATGCCCGAACGCGCCGAGCCCAGGCCGATCTTGTCCATCGCCAGCTTGAACTTCTGCCGATCCTCGGCCTTGTCGATGGCTTCTTTGCTGGCACCGATCATCTCGACGCCGAATTTCGCCAGCACGCCTTCGCGGTCGAGATCCAGGGCGCAGTTCAAGGCCGTCTGCCCGCCCATCGTCGGCAGCAGCGCGTCGGGCCGCTCTTTTTCGATGATATGGGCGACGGTCTGCCAGTCTATCGGCTCGATGTAAGTCGCGTCGGCCATCTCCGGGTCGGTCATGATCGTCGCCGGGTTGGAGTTGACCAGGATGACGCGGAATCCCTCTTCCTTCAGCGCCTTGCAGGCCTGCGCGCCGGAATAGTCGAATTCACAAGCCTGCCCAATGACAATGGGGCCGGCGCCTAGGAGGAGGATGCTTTTTATGTCGGTGCGTTTTGGCATGGGGAGATGATGGCTATCGGAATAAGTAACTAAATTGGACTACTTCATCGTTCCCACGCTCTGCGTGGGAATGCAGCGTTGGGCACTCTCGCGTCGCGTGTTTCGCGGCGCGGAGCGCCGTTGGAGGTGTTCTTACGCGGAGCGTGGAAACGGATAGGATTTACTCTTTTGGAATCGCGGATAAAATTGCCCGCAACGCCTTATTCACCGCCTCTGAAGTCGTAAAAACTGCCGCCACGTCGGAATCCAGCACGACGGTAGTGCTGGGCTTGGCTTCTGCAAATCGGTTGGGTTTTGACTTTGAATAGTCAAAATCGTACTCCGGCAACATATCGGCATCCAAGTCAGTGGTATCGGTGTTCTTCATAGTCCTTTCGCTCTTTGGTGGTGGCTTCGCGGGAGCTAATAATGCGTATGGTTCCCTCGTTGCGTTCGGTAAAACAGACGATGAGCAATCGTCCTTGGCTAGAATTACCTATAATCGTTTCCCGGCGTTCATCCGCTGAATGCCAAATATCGTCAAAGATGCGAGCTAGCGGATCGGTGAAAACCGTCTTTGCTTCGTCGAATTCAACCCCATGCTTCTGTCGGTTAAGCCAGGCTTTGTTCTCATCCCATTCAAAATTCACGGTATGGTTTGTCTCTAGTGCGCAAAGTGCGCTACACGGCTAAACAATATCAGGCGCAAAAAAATGCGCCCGACCCACAGGCGATTATCATGCCGGATTGCGATGTTTGTCATGTGCCTTCACGACGAACCCCCAATTGATATAACATATGTTCAATACTATCGTTAAAATCAGCCGAAATAGACTCTAATTGCTCATAGTCTTCAGAATATTCTGACCATTCAATTGATGTATCCACAATCAATACAGCAAGTGATAACAAATCAGGATTGACTTTTTCTCTAGTTCGATGCCGCTCATCCCTTATATATGTAATCAGAAGAAAAGCAACTATACGATATAAAAGAGCTGTTTGTGCCTCCTTAGATAATTTATTAGATGCGGTTAATCGTTTAAAATGTATCGTTACCTCCATATAATGCGGAAGCTCTTCTATTTTAATTCCAAAATCATCAAAGAAATTCTGTTCTTGTTCGTTGGGCAGGCGTTTTATCTCAGTCGCATGATTAGCCTTATCAATTTCCTGTTTAAACACAGCCCACCGGGCTTGAGAAATCAGATTTCTCGGTAGACAGTAATCAACAACTGATTCAATGCGAGACAGAAGACTACTTGCATCAGCATTGAAACCACCCTTAATAAGACCGCAATAATATAGCATAGCAATATAAAGCGCACCTTCGTCTTCCGTCATTTTAGAATTCCAAGCATTATCTATCAATTCAAGGTATGCCAGTGCGCCGGGAAATAATGGATTGCCGCGAGTAAGAATTTGATAAGCGTTATTTAATTTTTGATCTACAGCGCCGTTATATTTTTTGCGCGAATTGCCAAAGCCTAGCATTTTTATCTCCCAAAAATTTAAATTGAATTTCCGACCGCCACATAGTCAAGTAGCCGAGTAGGCTGGGTAAACGGCTTTATCGCTTGCCCACGCGGAACCTGAAAGCTAGAGCTTCCAAGACCGCATTCCCAAGCTGGAGCTTGGGAACGAGCAAATCCAGAAAATCATGCCGCCAAGACAGGATGGTCAAAGCGGCGGCTTGCGAAACGCAGGCAGGCTTGAATATCCTGGTATTCCAGATCAGGCAATTCTTCGAGAATTTGCTCGAATGAAAGCCCGTTCGCCAATAAATCCAAAACATCGCTAACACGAATACGCATGCCACGAATGCAGGGACGACCGCCACATTGGGCGGGGTTTACAGTAATTCGTTCAGCTATAGTAGCCATTTAAACCTCATAACTCGGTGCAACGGCCTTCCTCAAAATCGCGCATGGCTTTTTCGGCTAGAGCGTCAAGTCTGCCCGCCGCGACATCTTCCTCGATTTCCCTATCCCAAGCGTCGGAGTCATATTCCTGAAACCAGTTCCGAAAAGCGGAAAGCTCTTCGCGGGAAAGTCTGGCTACTGCGGATTTGATTTCTTCGACTGTGTCCATTATCAATCTGCCTTTATGAATAGGATGGGCAAACGGCTCTATCGCTTGCCCGTCCTAGCCCTGCATCATGCCAATAAACCGGTCAAACAACGGCGCCAGATCATGCGGCCCGGGGCTGGCCTCCGGGTGGCCTTGGAAGCTGAACGCCTGGCAGTCGGTGCGTTCGACGCCTTGCAAGGTGCCGTCGAACAGCGAGCGGTAAATCGGCTTCAAATTGACAGGCAATGTGTCCTCGTCCACCGCGAAGCCGTGGTTTTGGCTGGTGATGACGACATTGCCGGTGGAAAGTTCCTGCACCGGATGGTTGCCGCCGTGGTGGCCGAATTTCATCTTGGTCGTTTTAGCGCCCGAAGCCAAAGCCAGCAACTGGTGGCCTAAGCAGATGCCGAACACCGGCACCTTGGCCGCCAAAATGGCCTGGATCGCGGCAATCGCGTAGTCGCAAGGCTCCGGGTCGCCGGGGCCGTTGGACAGGAACACGCCGTCGGGATTCAACGCCAGCGCTTCGCTGGCGGGCGTTTGCGCCGGCACGACGGTCAGGCGGCAGCCGCGCCCGGCCAGCATTCTGAGAATATTGCGCTTGATGCCGAAATCATAGGCGACGACATGGAACGGCTGCTCTTGCGCCCCGCCGTAGCCGGATTCCAAGCGCCATTCGGTCTGTGTCCACGGATAGGACAACTTCGCCGAGACGACCTTGGCCAAGTCCATGCCAGCCAGCCCCGGAAAGCCCTTGGCCTGCTCCACGGCCCAGGCCGCGTCCACATCCCCCGCCGCAAGGCAGCCGCGTTGCGCGCCTTGGTCGCGCAGCAGCCGGGTCAGCTTGCGGGTGTCGATGCCGCTGATGCCGACCACGCCATGCTCGATCAGATATTCGCTTAAGGTCTTTTCCGCGCGCCAGTTGCTGACCCGCGCCGGCACGTCGCGCACGACCAGGCCGGAAGCGAAGATGCCGGAAGACTCCACGTCTTCGGCGTTGACCCCGACATTGCCGATGTGCGGATAGGTCAGCGTCACGATTTGCCGGGCATAGGACGGGTCGCTGAGGATTTCCTGGTAGCCGGTGATGGAGGTGTTGAACACCACTTCGCCGACGGAAGAGCCTTCCGCGCCGATGGAGGTTCCCCGGAAAATAGTTCCGTCTTCAAGGGCTAGGATTGCGGGCGTTTTCAAATCTGCGTCACCTTAAACATGCGAAACGGGAGGAACCCTCGGGCTCTTCCCGTCGTAGTCGATCAATAAAATTGCCGGGATTTTAAGGGATAGGAGCCCAGGCTGTCCATGCGGACACGAAGCCGGAAAGGGATAACATCGCTCGAAGCGATGTTATCCCTCAAGCGTAGCGGGTCGGGTCGGCCACGCCCGCCGCCTCGAAGCCCGTTTTGCGCAAACGGCAAGCGTCGCAGACGCCGCAGGCCCGGCCCCGGTCGTCGGCGGCGTAGCAGGACACGGTGTGGACGTAGTCGACGCCCAAGCCCAGCCCCAGGCGGATGATGTCGGCCTTGCTGAGGTCGATCAACGGCGTGTGGATCTTGAAGTCCTGCCCTTCCACGCCGGCCTTGGTGGCCAGCCCGGCCAGGTTTTCAAACGCGCGGATGAATTCGGGCCGGCAGTCGGGGTAGCCGGAATAGTCCACGGCGTTGACGCCGATGAAAATGTCGGCGGCCCCCAGCACTTCCGCCCAGCCCAGCGCGAAGGAGAGGAACACGGTGTTGCGGGCCGGCACGTAGGTGACCGGGATGCCGGGCGCTAGCTGGCTAGGCACGGCGATGTTGGTATCGGTCAAGGCCGAGCCGCCGAACGAGTCCAGGCCGATATGCACCAGCTTGTGCGCGGCCACCCGCGCATGTTCGGCGATGTGCCGGGCGGCGTTCAACTCGGCCCCATTGCGCTGGCCGTAGTTGAAGCTGAGGGCGTGACACACATAGCCTTGCTGTTTGGCGAGGGCGAGAATCGTGGCGGAATCAAGCCCGCCGGACAGGAGTATAACCGCTTTTTTCATGTGCCAAAAATGTCCCCGGAATGATAAAAACTTTTAATTATTCCACTAAACAATGGGATTGCCAATACGTAGTATTACCATTGACTATTAACCGGTTTGTGTCATTGTTGGCGGGCGGTCAAGCGGTCATTGAAAGCATCGGTCGGCGTGAGTTGGCTTTCGGATGAAAGCGCCCCACCGCATCAAAGCAATCGTTAGCCAGTCAAACAAAAACGACGAGGAGGATCCCATGAGATTGCCCACACTTGCACTGACAATAACCATTCTATCACTAATGGGATGCAGCGACCAGGATGCCAGCGACAAACAAGCCGCCACACCGGAAAAACCTGACGACTCCAAGGCAATTGGAGTATGCGCCTGGGACAAGCCGGGCGGGTCTGAAGATTTTTTCCATGTCGACCAGGCTTATTTGACGGCGCAGGTGGTTGCGGGCAAAAACCAGGAAGTGTTCAAATATGCCTTCGGCAAGGGCGATATAATCTTTGGCACCGCGTTCACCAAAGACCAGGGCGGCGGCGCCAAAGTGGACGCGGACGAGCGCTATACGCGCATGCCCCGCGCGGACGCGACCGGGCCGGGCGAATGGGCCAACCAGATTCCGCTTAGGCCCACCGGCCCCAACGCCCAAGCCTGCGTGGAGTGCCACAACCTGCCAGGCGAAGACGGCGCGGGTTCCAACGTGGCCAATGTCCACCGCGACCCGCCGCCCTACACGGGCGATCCAAAGCGGATCATCCAACGCAACACGCCCCATTTGTTTGGCCTCGGCGCGCTCCAGCGCCTGGCCGAGGAAATGACCGCCGAACTTAAAGCCGTCCAGTACGCCGCCGCCGATGAAGCGTGCAAAACCAAGCAAGAGACCAAAAAGGATCTGACCGCCAAGGGCGTGTATTTTGGCACCATCACGATGAGCTGCGCCAGCGGCACCGCCGCCGTCGTCAACGGAGGCACCCACATTGAAGGCGTCGAGCCGGATTTGGTGGTCCGCCCCTACGAATGGAAAAAAAGCGTCACGTTTGTGCGCGACTTCATGCGCGGGGCCGGCAACAACGAAATCGGCATGCAAGCCGTGGAAATCGTCGGCAAAGGCGTGGACGGCGACGGCGACGGCAAAGTGGACGAGTTGAGCGTCGGCGACTTGACCTCATTCGCGGTCTACATGGCCGCCCAGCCCCGGCCGACCACGAAATTGGAACTGGAAAAGCTCAAGCTCATCGCCCCCTTGAAGCCCGAAGAACGCGACCAGATCGCGCGGGGCGGCAAACTGTTCGCCGACATCGGCTGCGCCTCCTGCCACCAGCCCAAGCTGGCGCTGCAAGATCCCATCTTCAAAGAGCCCAGCCAATCGCCGGATTACCGCGACAAGCCGGGCACGATGCCGGTGGATCTCGCCAAAGAAGGCGTTGACCCGGATCATCCGGTCACCTTCGACCTGACCCGCGACCAGCAAGACAACGTCCTTTGCCAAGGTGGCAAAGAAATCCGCCTGGGCGCGTTTGATAAAGTCGGCGGGCAGACAGTGGTCGAGCTGTACGGCGACCTGAAGCGGCATTACATGGGCGACGCGCTCGCCGAGCCGATCAACGAACTGGGCACCGGCCACATGGGCTATGTGCCTTACGACAAGGCCGACGCGATCATGCCGTACGAACCCTCCGAAGAAGACGCGAAGGCGACTTTCGGCACCAAAGAGTTGTGGGGCACGGCCTGCACCGGCCCGTGGATGCACGATGGCCGCGCGACCACGCTGCGCGAGGCGATCTTGCTGCATGGCGGCGAGGCGGACAAGTCCCAGCAAGCCTTTGCCGCGCTTGAAGAAAGCGGCAAAAAGGACGTCATCGGATTCCTGGGCAACCTGGTGATCTATTTGAAAAAGGCCGGCGACCAGCAACTAGGCTCGCTGTCCGACAGTTGCGAAGTCAAGGACTAGGCCTGTCCATGGCCTGGCGGGAACGTCCCGCCAGGCCATCGCCTAACTCAGAACCCGCCCTCTTTTTCCGGCGAGGCGCTGATCTGGTGGATGGTCAAATCCGCGCCGTTGAACTCCTCCTCCGCGTCTAGGCGGATGCCGACGGCCTTTTTCAGCCCGCCGTAAACGATGAACCCCCCGGCCAGCGCGATCACAACGCCCAGCCCGGTGCCGATGAACTGCGACACGAAGCTCACCCCGCCCAGCCCGCCCAAGCCCTTGAGCCCGAATATGCCCGCCGCAAGGCCACCCCAGGCGCCACACAGCCCGTGCAAGGGCCAAACACCCAGCACGTCGTCGATTTTCCAGCGGTTTTGGGTCAGCGTGAACATCTGCACAAACAGCACGCCAGCCACCGCCCCCACCACCAACGCGCCCAGCGGGTGCATCTTGTCGGAGCCTGCGCACACCGCCACCAAGCCCGCCAGCGGCCCGTTGTGCACGAAACCGGGGTCGTTGCGGCCGGCGACCAGCGCCGCCAAAGTGCCGCCGACCATGGCCATCAGCGAATTCAACGCGACCAGGCCGCTGACCGCGTTCAAAGTCTGCGCCGACATCACGTTGAAGCCGAACCAGCCCACCGTCAAAATCCACGCGCCCAAGGCCAGGAACGGGATGCTGGACGGCGGGTGCGAGGACACGCCGCCGTCACGGTTGTAGCGCCCGCGCCGTGCGCCCAGCAACACCACCGCGCCCAGCGCGATCCAGCCGCCGACCGCATGCACCACGACGGAGCCGGCGAAATCATGGAACTCCGCGCCGAAAGTTTGCTCCAGCCAAGGCTGCAAACCCAGATTTTTGTTCCAGGCGATACCCTCGAAGAAGGGATAGACGAAGCCGACCAGCACAAACGTCGCCGCCATCTGCGGATTGAACTTCGCCCGCTCGGCGATGCCGCCGGAGACGATGGCCGGAACCGCCGCCGCGAACGTCAGCAAAAAGAAGAACTTGACCAGTTCATAGCCGCTGTTGGCAGCCAGCGTCTCGGCCCCGGAAAAAAACTGCGCGCCATAGGCGATGTAATAGCCGATGAAAAAATACGCCAGGGTGGAGACGGAAAAATCCACCAGGATCTTGACAAGCGCGTTGATCTGGTTCTTGCGGCGCACCGTGCCCAGTTCCAGGAAGGCGAAGCCCGAATGCATGGCAAGCACCATGATGGCCCCTAAGAGAATAAAAAGTACGTCGCTGCTTTTGCTAATGGTGTCCATCGGTTGAACCCTAAAGTGTTAAAGACTCGATAGGGCCGCAGACAACCAAGAATCGGGCCAGAAGCCCGAAAACCGGGTAACGCTTTGTTTTGGCGCATTCAGAGCCCGAGACAGCCCTAAAAAGGGCAGTCATTATTGGTGCGTTTTGGGATAAAAAGCACTAATCAAGGGCAGATTGGCATTGGCCTGGAGTCGTGCAAGACTATGCAAACAAAGCCTGACAAGGAGCGCCTATGACCAGCAAGCCACCCTCTCCCCCCAAAAAACGCCCAGCTGCCGCGGGCAACGGGGCGGCGGGCAAGCCGCCGTTGCCTTATCTTTTCCTGCTGCTATTGACCGCCCTGTTTTTGGCTTGCGCCGGGATCGGCGCTGCGCTATTGCAAGCGGGGCAGACCGTGGCGGCGGATGTGTTCATCGCCTTGGCCGCCGCCATCGTCTTATTCGGCATCCTCAAATCCACCGGCTTGGTGAAAACCAAGACGTATCAATTTGGCGGCGCGGCGGCCTTGTTCATCGTCACGCTGTCGATTTTGCTGTATCAAATCGGCCCGGCCGGCGACGACCTCCAAGGCACGGTCTATGTGGACGGCCAGCCCGTGACCCGCGGCAAAATCACCTTGCTAGGCACGGGCCTGTCCGACAACCACCGCGATTTCAACGACGGCAACCCTGGGCATTTTGATTTCCATACCGTCCCAGGCCTAGGCGACACGCTGAAATTCCAAATCGACGCGGACGGCCCGGTCGATTGGCCGCCCCAGATTGTCGAGCAGCGCAAACAACGCGAACCGCTGGAAATCCATCTAACCACGCCCAAAGCCCCGAAGGAATCCACCTTGGCCCCGCAATGGAACAGCGCCCCCAACCCGCCGGAAAACTTCGTGGGCCGGGCGCGGGAGTTGGCGGAGTTGGATCAAGCCTGGCAAAGCGGAGTGCAAGATTCATCTTGCACGAAACGGATCGCGCCAAGCCAAGCGCAAAAAACGCAAGATGAATCTTGCACTCCTTTGCGCGTCGTCGCCTTCGTCGCCTGGGGCGGTTTCGGCAAGACGGCGCTGGTGCGCCAATGGCTTTATCTGCAAGAACAACACGGCTGGAACGGGCAGCCGCCGGACGGCTTGTTTTGGTGGACGTTTAGCGACAATGGCAATGTCGATACCTTCGTGCTGGAAGCGATCCGTTCTTTCAGCGGCGAAACCCCCAAGCCCGGCGAGTACAAAACCGATAGCGAAAAACTCACGGCCTTGCGCAAGGCGATTAACAAACGCCGCGTCGTGCTGGTGCTGGACGGCTTGGAGCCGACCCAGCGCAGTGAACGCGGCGAGGATTTTGGCAAGGCGCAAAACCCCTTGACGGCAATGCTGCTCAAGGAACTGGCGAACGGCGGCTTCGGGCCAGGGCTGGCGTTGATTACCTCCAGGCTGCATGTCGCCGATCTGGCCGGGCATCCGGCCTATCAGGAAATCCCACTGGAACAGCGCCCACTCGATGCCGCCTCGGCCCGCTCGCTGCTGCGCAAAGACGGCGTGGCGCAGGCCAGCGACGGCGAACTCGACGAGATCGTGAAATCCTTAGGCGCGCATCCCTTGGCCTTGAAAACCTTGGCGCTGCTGTTGAAAAACCATAACCAAGGCAAGGCGGCGGGCTGGCAGGATTTCGTCCGCGACGACCATTTGCTGACACCGCCTAGCGGCCACGAAAGCGAAAAGCAGTTATGGCGGGTGTTGGGCTGGTATGACCGCAACCTGCCGCCGGACGAATTGCGGCTGATCCAAGTCCTCGCGCATTTTCGCGAGCCGGTGGACGAGGCTTGGGCCAAGGCGTTGTTTGTTGCACCGAATGGATTGGAACCTGAAAAACTTGAAGCGGTGCAAGAGCAAACCCACACACAAGCATTCATATGCTGGCTACTTCAACAGCGAGGTAAATCTTGCACAGTCAAGCCAGCCACAGCGCAACCGCCGCAATTTCAGCCTTGGACGATAGCCGCCTTGCACGATGCCCTCGACCATCTGCAAAACCTGCGGCTGTTGGAGCAGAACAAAGGCCGCTACGCGCCGCACCCGCTGGTCAGCGAACATTTCCGCGCCACCACCGCGCAAAGCCAGCCCATCCACGCGGCACTGTATCGGCTGTATGCCAAAATCATCCAGCCCAAGCCCCGGCCCGATACCGTGGAGGAAATGCAGCCGCTGTATGAGGCGGTCTATCATGGTTGCCGGGCGGGACGGTGGCAGCAGGCTTGGGATGAGGTTTATGTTGCCCGCATCCAGCGGGGCAATGAAGCTTACAGCGTCAAAAAGCTAGGCGCGTTTGCGGCGGATTTGGATGCGGTACGCCAGTTTTTCGACCGGCCTTGGCAACAGGTCAATCCCCGTTTGCGGCCCGCCGACCAAGCGTGGTTGTACAACGCAGCGGCGTTTGATCTGCGCGCCTTGGGCCGCTTGCCTGAGGCTTTGCCGCCGATGCGGGCGGGTTTGGAGATGGTGATGAAACAACAGAATTGGGGTAATGCAGCCAGAGCTGCCGGCAACATCAGCGAATTGGCGCTGACCCTAGGCCAGATCGACAGCGCCGTGGAGTCCGCCACGCAGTCCATGGACTATGCCGACCGCAGCGGCAAGGCTTTTGAGCGCATGGGTAGTCGCACAACCTTTGCCGACGCGCTGCACCAGCAAGGCGAGGCGGCACGGGCTTTGGCCTTATTCGGCGAAGCCGAGACGCTACAGCGACAATGGCAAGCACAATACCCGCTGCTCTACTCGCAAGGAAGTTTTCTCTATGTCGACCGGCTGCTGGCCGAAACGGAGCAGGCCGCTTGGACGGCGTTTCTGCGACAGCCCAAGCTTGCCATGCCACGCCCGCCGCTGTCGCAAAGCTTGACCGAGACGCAGCGGCGGGTGGAACAGACGCTGGCTTGGGCGACAGAAGAAAACTGGCTACTCAGCATCGCCCTAGACCATCTCAGCCTAGGCCGCATTGCCCTTTATCGCAGCCTGCTGGATAAGCAACCAAATACCGCCGCCCAGCGCGAACTGGACAGCGCCGTGGACGGTCTGCGCAAAGCCGGTTACATGGATTATCTCGTTCGTGGCCTCCTCACCCGCGCATGGCTGCACAGCCTGGAACAGCGCCCCGCGCTGGCCCAAGCCGATTTGGACGAAGCCTGGGCCATCGCCGAAGCCGGCGGCATGAAGCTGCATCAAGCCGACATCCAACTGACCCGCGCCCGCTTGTTCCACGACCGCGCCGCGCTGGCGCAAGCCCGCCAGTTGATCGAAGCCACCGGCTACGCCCGCCGCCGCCCGGAACTGCAAGCCGCCGAAACCTTGTTTTAACAGGCCGGCGTGTTGCCTGGTAAAACCGTCTAGCCTTAAGCTGTTCAATCCCTGCCTAGGAGATCATCCATGTCCATTCCCGCCGAACGCTGCGCCACCTATGAAGACCTGTGCCAGGTGCCCGACCATCTGGTCGCGCAGATCATCCACGGGCAGTTGGTCGTCATGCCCCGGCCCGCGCCGAAACATGCCTTGGCCTCCTCATCGCTGGGCGAGGAATTGCTCGGCCCCTTCCACAAAGGCCGTGGCGGCGGCCCCGGTGGCTGGTGGATTTTGGACGAACCGGAACTGCACCTAGGGCTGCACATCTTGGTGCCCGATCTGGCCGGTTGGCGGCGGGAGCGGATGCCAACCCTGCCGGAGACGGCGTTTTTCAGCCTGGCCCCGGATTGGGCCTGCGAGGTGCTGTCGCCCTCGACGGCGCAGCTCGACCGGGCAGACAAGCTGCCGATTTACGCCGCGCACGGGGTCGGCCATGTCTGGCTGGTTGATCCTGCGGCGCAGACGCTGGAAGTGTTCGCGCTGCACGAGGGGCATTGGCGGTTGGAAGCGGTATTCAAAGCGGCAGAGGCGGTTTGCGCGCCGCCGTTCGAGGCGGTGCGTTTCAGCTTGGGCGGGCTTTGGGCGTAAAGCCATCCGACACGGAGACTCTCGGTTTTCCTGCTTGCCGCATCGGGCGAATCGGTAGATCATCCGCCTATGCTTTAGGCTTGTGACCGCCTAGGCAGGCACCCTTCCCTAATCATCCAACAGGAGACACCATGGCATCCGCGAAACCTGTGATACCCGACGGCGGCGAACCGATCCGCCTGTCCGCTGACGGACAATTGACTGTCCCCGACCGCCCCATCATCCCCTTCATCGAAGGCGACGGCACCGGCCCCGACATTTGGCGGGCCTCGGTGCGCGTCGTCGACGCGGCGGTCGCAAAAGAATTTGGCGGCGCGAAGCAAATCGCCTGGGCCGAGGTCTACGCCGGCGGGAAAGCCAAAGCGCTGTTCGACACCTGGCTGCCGGACGAGACTTTGGACGCCTTCAAGGAATACTTGGTCGGCATCAAAGGCCCGTTGACGACGCCGGTCGGCGGCGGCATCCGCTCGCTGAACGTCGCCATCCGCCAAATGCTGGATCTGTACGTCTGCCTGCGCCCGGTGCGCTATTTCGCAGGCGTCCCCTCGCCGGTGAAGCGCCCGGAAAAGGTGGACATGGTGATCTACCGGGAAAACACCGAGGACATTTACGCAGGGATAGAATGGGCCGCAGGCTCGGCGGAGGCCAACAAGCTGATTGATTTTTTGCAGAATGAAATGGGCGTCAAAAAAATCCGCTTTCCCGAAACCAGCGGCATCGGCGTCAAGCCGGTCTCGCAGGAAGGCTCCGAGCGGCTGCTGCGGGCGGCGTTCGACTACGCGATCCGCCACGGGCGCAAGTCGGTGACGATGGTCCACAAAGGCAACATCATGAAATTCACCGAGGGCGCGTTCCGCGACTGGGGCTACGCGCTGGCCAAGCGCGAATACGCCGGGAAGATCGTCGGCTGGGACGACTGCGGCGGCAAGCCCGAAGCCGGGCAGATTTTGCTGAAGGACTCGATTGCCGACATCACGCTGCAACAGGTGCTGACCCGGCCCGAGGAGTTCGACGTGATCGCGACGACAAATTTGAACGGCGATTATCTGTCCGACGCGCTGGCCGCGCAGGTCGGCGGCATCGGCATCGCGCCCGGCGGCAACATCAACTACACCACCGGCCACGCCGTGTTCGAGGCGACCCACGGCACCGCGCCCAAGTACGCCAACCTGGACAAGGTCAACCCCGGCTCGGTCATCCTCTCCGCCGTGATGATGCTGGAATATCTGGGCTGGGACGGCGCGGCCCGGCGCATTGTCCAGGGACTCGAACAGGCCATCGCGAAGAAGACCGTCACCTACGACTTCGCGCGCCTGATGGAAGGCTCCACCGAGGTCTCATGCTCGGAGTTCGGCAACCGCATCATCGCCGAGCTTTGAGCCGCGCGGCGGGGGCGGCCGGCGCGCGCCCCCGCCCGCCTCCAGTCCGCGCCTAGCTTTTCTTGTTGAAAAACACCCTCCACACGACGATGGCAACCGCCACAAAAGCCGCTATTTCAATGACGAATCTTGCTGTGTGCATGCCCTGGCCCTCCTCTTTGAAGCGTGGTTGAAAACTGCCATCATATCTTGGCCCGGCCAGTCGCGCACCGTCAAATTAGCAGCCCGGCTCCTTGGCTTCGCCGACTTTTCGCGCCGACAGGATGTAGTTGATGCCCTGGTAGCCGGTCAGCCGGAAACGCAGGGAGAAGGGGTTGACCGCCATGCCGGTGGACGCGAAAACTTCCAGGCCGCCGGCGGCGAGCAGGTTTTCCACCTCCACCGGCGTGGGAAAGCGCGACCAGCGGTGGGTGCCCCGCGGCAGCCAGCGCAGCACGTACTCCGCCATGACGATGGCCCCCAGCCAGGACGCGACGGTGCGGTTGAGGGTGGCGACCACCATCACGCCGCCGGGGCGCACCAGTTTCATGCAGGCGTTGAGGAAAAAATCCAGCTCGGCCACATGCTCCACCACCTCCATGTTCAACACGGCGTCGTAAAGCTCGCCGCGCCCACTGAGAATTTCCGCGCTGGCCACCTCGTAGTCAATGGCCAGGCCGCCGCTTTCGGCGTGGAGCCTGGCGGCGTGGATGTTTTTGGCCGCCACGTCGACCCCGTGCACACTGGCCCCCAAGCGCGCCACCGCCTCGCTGAGAATGCCCCCGCCGCAGCCGATGTCCAGGATGCGCAGCCCCTGCAAAGAGGCGGGCGCGTCCGCGTCCAGGCCGAATGCTTCGCACAGGATGTCGCGGACATAGCCCACGCGCATCCCGTTCATCCGGTGCAGCGGCCAAAATGGCCCGCTTTCATCCCACCATCGCGCGGACAGCCGTTCGTAAAAAGCGATTTCGTTCGTATCGATGCTCGTGTGCTCGGTCATGGCATTCGCCTCGTCAGGTGTTTGCGGTTTGGCTTAACGGCCTTGCCGTTTCCCCCTATACTTTAACCCAAGAAACGCCCAGCACTTGAATTTCAAAGCCGCCGGAAAGCGCTCCGGCGGCGGCCACCCAACCATAGACGCCTGTGAAAATACGCAGATACTTTCGGCAACCTGTCATCCAGGACGCGGTGCTCAAACTTCCGGACACCGCCGACACCCCTTGCGAAATCAGAAATTTCAGCCAGGCCGGCCTGCTGCTCAAGCTGACTGAGCCCGGCGCGGAGAAGGGCCTGCCGCGCGAGCGGAGGAACGAGGCCGAGATCGTGTTCGCCGCCGCCCAGGCGGAAACCGCGTTTCAACTGAAAGGCCGGCTAAGCCATGTCTCCCCCAAGGGCGTCGGCTTCGTTTTCGACTGCGCCCCGCCCTTCCAGGTGTTGCTGGCCTTGCAGGAGAAAGCCATGCCGCCGCCCCTCGCGGCGCAAGACGCGCCCGCCAATCTGGCCGAGATCCACGCCAACTGCTTGCAGGCGCTGGAAAAAGCGCTGCGCCTTTTGGTGGACGCGCTGCCCGCGCAGATCCAGCGCGAATGGACGGCCCGCGACAGCGACGCCGAAGCCGCGGACGGCGGGGACGCCGGCGGCACGCCCCCAGAAGCCCCCCCGATGCCGGAAGCCCACATCAGGCCATTCGTCGAGCGGTTTTACGAGCATGTCTTGGCGCAGGCGAAAAGCTTTGTCATTCCCGACCTGAGCCTGCAACCCGAGCCTGGCGCGATCTACAGCAACTCCCAGGCCGACCGGCTCCTCTTCGAGGACTGGATGAACGTGATCGACAAGGTCATCCGCCTGGAAGGCAAGTATGAAGATGTCCTGAGGATTTTGGAGTCCCGCTTCAGCCTGCTGGCGCACCGGGAGATTCTCGGCCACGACAACCCGTTCGGGCCGAGCGTGCTGTGCCATTCTTTCCATTATTCCTTGAAAGCGCTGGAATTGAGCAACGGCCAGCGCAACCGCGTCTACGAAGTGTTCAGCCACCTCCTTGACGAGCATCTGCACAAGCTGTACGGCGACCTGCGCATTTTGAGCAAATCGCTGGACGCCTTGAGGCCCGGCGGCGAAACCCAGGAAGAAACCGCCTTCTCGCACATTCTCACCGCCACCGCCGTTTCCTCCTCTTTCAAAGCCCCCTTCCAAACCGGGCTGGGCGACAAGCCGTTCGCCCCCGTCCTGGCAACCAAGCCCGCGCAGGAGGCGCAGCTCTTGGACGCCGCCGACGACGCCGGGGGGCCGCCCCCCGCCCCCCGGGCGGAAGCGTACCGCCCGCCGCCGGACGCCTTCTCGGCCTTCGTGTTGTTGTTCCGCTACGCGGAATCCCAGGCCAACAAAGGCTCGACGGAGCCGACCAGCGACGCCGAGCGCGCGGCGATGATCGCCGCGTTGCGGAAGCTGCAAGCCAACAGCCCGGTGCAGCCAGCCCCCTATTTCAACGCGCCCTGGCTGCACGCCGGCCTGAGCCAGATCCTTGCCGAAACCGGCCAGCAAAAAGCGCTGACCACGGTGGAGGTGCGGGAAAACCTGCAGATATTGGGTTTGCTGATGGACGCCATGTTGGGCGATCCGACCCTCCCCCCTTGCGTGGCCCCTTATATCAAGCGCTTGCAAATCCCCCTGCTCGTCGCCTCGTTCACCGACTCCCACCTCATGCACGGGCAGACCCACCCTGGACGCGAACTGTTCAACCAATTGGACTACCTGACCCAGGCTGCCAACAACGAGGGCGAAATCGACAATGCGGAATTGTTGGAAGCCTTGGACGGGATTTTCAACCGCCTGTCCGGCGAGACCGCCACCCGCTATGGGGTATTCACGGAAACGTTGGCGGCGCTGAAAAAACTGACCGCCCCGTTGACCAAAGCCTACGCGGCGCGCCTGGACCGCGTCGCGGAATCCTGCGAAGGCGGCCACCGCCTGGAGCAGGCGCGGCGGCTGGTCGACCGGGAAATCGAAGCGCGCATGGGTGGAAAAGCCGTGCCTACGGTCGTCCCGGCCCTGCTCGACGCCGGCTGGAGGCAGTTGCTGGTGCTGACAAACCTGCGCCAAGGCATCGACACCGACGACTGGCGGCGGCAACTGGCGGTCATCGACCTGCTGCTGGCGTGGCTGGGCAAGAAGCCGCCGGCCAACCCGCCGACCTCGGCCAACATCCAAGGACTGCTAAAGTATGTCCATGAAAAACTGCCCGGCACCGCCACGGATATGGTCGAGACCAACCGCGTCCTGGAAAAAATTGAAAAACTGCTGCTATACAGCGGCGACGAGGGGGGCGCAGGCGCTTACATCGACATCCCCCCCGCCGACGCCGTGCGGGATCAGAAGGAAAGCGCTCTGCGCAACCGCCTGCAAGGCTTCCGGGCGGGGGACTGGCTGAAATTCGCCTCGACGCGCGGCGCCTGGATTCCCTTGCGCCTGGCCTGGATCGGGCAAAGCCCGGCGCGCTATGTTTTCGTGAACCGCAAAGGCATCAAAACCTTGGATCTGGACGCCCCGAAATTCGCCCAGTTTCTGGATGAAAAACGCGCCAGCCGCATGGAAAACCTCGACGAGCTTTGCCTGGTGGAACGCACCGCGAAATCCTTGCTGTCCACGCTGCGCGACCGTTTGCGCTAAACTAGCAAGCACAATTACAATCTGCCGAAAGATTCCGCCATGGCCATTCGCAACACGATTTTGCCGCTGCTCCTGTCACTGTCGGCCACTGCCTGGCACTCCCCAGGCAACGCCGAAGGCGCAGGGACATTCAACTACCTGGGCGACGGGGAAAACTACGCCTACTCGGTCAAACAAACCGGGGACAGCTATACCTTCGAGTTCGAGAAAAACCCCGGGGCGGAAGGCAAAAAACTCAAAGCCGCCGTGCATGTGCTGCATTCGGTTTATGGCGACGACTCGGTCAATCCCCGCTATAGTGAAACTTTCATGAAAGAAACCGCTTTGTGCTTCGTTTTCGACGGCACGTTCCATTCCTACCGGGCCTGTTTTCTGCCCAACGACTATTCCCCTGGCAACCGGGACAGGTTCTGGGGTTTTGTGACCCAGCTTCCCAACGCCCTCTGGCTGATTACCTGGAACCTGCTTCCCGCGCTGCTCGCTATCGGGCTGTTTTTCTTTCTTCCGAAAAAGCGCTAATGCCGCGCCCGGCGGGCCGCCTTGAAAACCGGCAGGGGCTGCCGGCAGGCCGTGATTCCTCGCGTTAAACACGCCCTTCACGGATAAGGGGCTGGTCACACCTGCCAATTGCGCCTAAAGTAGGGGCAATTTTTATGATAGGAGCCGACCATGTCCAACATCCACCATGCCCTAGTCCTCAACCTGCACCAGCCGCCGGGCAATCTGGAGCACCTGTTCGCCGAAAACGAATGGGAGGCGAAGGAAATCCTCTTCGCCTATGACCGCATCGCCCGGTCGCTGTGGGGCTACGAGGATGTCGGGCGGGTGCATCTGGCGTTGTCCGGCTCCCTGTTGGAGACCCTGTCCGACCAGAAATTCCAGGAGCGGGCCTACGGCGTGGTCGACACCGGCTCGCTGCTGTGGCACTGGCAGAACCGCAATATCATCGACATCCTCGGCACCGGCTACTACCATCCGGTGTTCCCGCTGATTCCGCGCGGCGACTGGGACGAGCACCTAGGCCGCTGGCGCGCCATGGCGCGGCATCTGTTCTGGCGGGAGAATTTCGGCGGCTTCTGGCCGCCGGAGATGGGCTTCAGCATGGAGATGATTCCCTACCTCGCCCGCTCGGGCTACCGCTACGCCATCGTCGACAGCGAGCATGTCGAGCCGGTGACCGCCATGCGCTGGGAGGAACTGCGCTACCGCCCGCACATCGCCCGGCACGGCGACGCCGAAATCATCGTCGTGGTGCGCGACCGCGACTTGTCCGACGCCCAGGAGGCGGGCATGGAATTCGGCTGGTTTGAATACGAAGTCGCGGAGCGGACGAAATGGTGCAACTTCGAGCCGCTGGTGACCACCGCCACCGACGGCGAGAACGGCGGCTGGTTCCGCAACACGACCGAGGGGAGCAATTTCTGGAGCTGCTTCTACCGTGAATTGATGGACCGGGCGCGGGGCGAAGGCGCGATCAAGCCCACCTTCATCGACGCCTACCTGGACAAGTTCGGCGCGCACGGCGAGGTGGTCGTGAAGGAAGGCGCCTGGAACACCGGCTGGCACCACGGCCGCGGCTTCGTCCAATGGACCGGCTCGCAGGCGCAAAAAGACGCCCTGGCGCGGGTGGCCGACATCAGCGGCCAGGTGCAATCGGCCCTGGCCAAGGCCATCGAGACCGAGCAGCACAACCCCGCCGTCTGGGGCCCGCTGCTGGAAGCCCAGTGGCACTTGCTGCGCGGGGAAACCAGTTGCAACTTCTATTGGGGCGAGGACTGGGTGCACCGCTGCCACGAGGATTTGGACGCGGCCGCCGCGGCGCTGCGGAAAGTGGGCGGGTGAGCGCCTAAGCCTGCTCTTCGCGCAGGCCAGCCATACCGCAAGCCCTGCGCATTTCCTCGCTCAGCTCCGCATGGCCTTTGAAGCCGTCCAGCAGCGGGTCGTCCAGCGTGTAAACCGGGCAGGGCCGCCCCGAGCCCTTCAGCTTGAAATCGCCGACATGCAGGAAGGGCCAGGGCCGCCGCGCGGCCCGCACGACCGCCTCGCCCAGCGCTAAGGGCTTGGCGATCTCCCGGGTCAGCGACTCCAGCCGGGCAGCCTGGTTCACCGTGCCGCCCAGCACGGTGTAGTCCATCTTCACGGACGAGCCGAAATTGCCTTCGATGACCGTGCCCAGCGCCACCCCGAAACCGCAATACAAAAACCTCATCAGCCCGCATGCCGGGCTCCCCGCCCGCATTTCGGCCAGCTTGCCCAACACGTCCAGGCAGGCGAAGAGGGCGTCGTCGGCCTGGCCCGGCTCGAAATAGGCGATGGTGCAGTCGCCCACGTATTTGGCCACCACCCCGCCCCGCCGGACAATCGCCGTCGAGCAAACCTCCAAAAAGGCGTTCACCACCTCGGCCACCTCCTCCACCGGAAACAAGTCCGACAAGTAGGAAAACGCCACCATGTCGCTGAACAAGACGATCTTGTCGGTTTTGCGCGGCGGCACGCTCAGCGGGTTGACCCCCTCGGTGAGGAATTTCAACACGCTGGGCTGGGTGTAGCGCTCGATGATGCGGTGGGACTGGGCGATGTTTTGCAGCATGTCGCGGATGGCCTGCAACACCAGGTCGCCGTCGGCGGCCAGGCGGATCGTCCGCATCGACCACTTGGGGAACTGGCGCTCGCTGATGTCGCACTCCGCCTTCAGGATGTGCATGTCCCGGTGCCTGGGGTCGCGCCGGATGCGCGCCACCACGGCGGCGATGGCCTCCTCCTCGCCCTCCAAGACCTGGAAGAAATAGTCGTGCACCGAAATCAAAACCCCGGTGATGCCGACCTCGCGGTTGTTGCGCGCCGAAACCTGGCCGATGGACTCGATCTCGCCGTCGCTTAGATGCCGGTTGACCGTGCTGATATAGATGATTCGTTTCATTCGCCCCCCTCGCTGATGACCCCGCCCTTCCCGTTCCAGGCGCGGGCCTATTCAATACAGAATTTCGCGCCGGGACGCAAGCCTCGCGTTGAGCGGAGCCGAAATTTGCCAACCATGGGCGCTGGATTCCGGCATCCAACTTATCATTAAATTAATGATTTTCCATCCACCCAAGCGGTTCGTAGTCCCGGCTTCAGCCGGTTGTTTCTGGCCTGTTTTCCGCCTAAAGGCGGTACTACGATACGACGCTTAACTTAATGGCAGTGGCTGTGTAGGGCGCGCACCTTGACGAATGCCGAAGATTTGAAAAGGTGCGCGATGCGCACCCTACTCGGCTGGACACTCCTGCCAGGCTTTATGAGGCTTTCGTATTTCCTTGGAAAAGATTTTCGTTATGTGTGCTAGCGCATAGAGTGCCTTTGAAATAAGGAAGAGAATCAGCAAACCGATCTACTGGCATTCGTGTGGTTTTGAGGCAATGGATTGAATCCACGAGGCGAAGTCGGCATAAACTGTAGAAACCTTCCCAGGAAATAATACCATGTCAACTTTCACGCTTACTTCGGGTATAGACAACATTGCTGGAGGAACTGGCAATGACATTTTTACGGCTACCTATAATGACGGGATGACTGGCACATTTGCCATTGGCGATACTCTCAATGGGGGCGCAGGCATAGATACGCTGAACATTGCCCCTATTGGCGTGGCGGCCATCACACCGCCTGACAGCATCTGGGGACATATTTCCAATATCGAAAAGGTTGTGATTGGGACAACCGGTGCTGGGGCGCAAACCATTACCACAGGGGCTTCGTTTCAGGCAGCGTTTGGGGGGTTAGGCGCAGACCTGACGACGACATCCGGTGCCGGTGCGATTACGGTTGACATGACTGCGTTTACTGGGGCGGTGAAGCTCTCAACAACATCCGACGCGGGTGCGCAGACGATTACTACGGGTGTCGGCCTTACCCTGTTGACGGCAATATCCACCGCAGGTGCGCAGACGATTATTGGTGCAAACCTTGTCTCGGTGTCGGCAACCTCCGTCGCCGGTGCGCAGACAATTATTGATACGGGTATCGGCACAGGTGTTGTCACAGTGAAAGCAATATCGGCTGCGGGTGTGCAGACTATTGTGACGGGCGCGGGTGCGGATCTTATAACAGCGACGACAACTGCCGCAATCAATGTGATTAACAGTGGTGCGGGCGACGACACCATTGCCATCCTGGCTTCCGCTGGCGGACCTACCGGCACCTATACTATCAATGCCGGCGATGGCAACGATATCATAAGCGGCGGCAGTGGCAACGACACGATAAACGGTGGCAATGGCAACGATACCATAGACGGCGGCGCTGGCACAGACACGATGGCCGGCGGGGACGGCAATGACAGTTACTATGTCGATAATGTCAGCGATATCGTCTCAGAGACCAACGCCGATCTTGCCACGGGCGGAACGGATCTGGTTTACACTTACGTCAACTACACCCTCACCGCCAATGTCGAGAATCTCCGCATCCTTGCCACCGGCGCGGTCAACGGCACGGGCAACACCCTTGACAACATCCTTTACGCAGGCCCAGGCAACAACATCCTGGACGGTGGTTTGGGGCTAGACACGGCTTCATACGCCTATGCCACCGCGGCCGTCACCGTCAGCCTCGCCACCACGCTGGCCCAGGTCACGGGAGGTTCGGGCAGCGACACCCTGCTCAACATCGAAAACCTGACCGGCAGCAACTTTAACGACAAGTTGACCGGCAACGCGCTGGCCAACAGCCTCGACGGCGGCCTTGGCGCGGACACGATGACCGGCGGCGACGGCAATGACTCTTACTATGTCGACAACGTCGGCGACAAGGTCGTCGAAACCAACGCTCTTGCCGCAGGTGGGACGGATACGGTCAACACGACCATCAGCTACACCCTCCCCTCCAATGTCGAGAATCTCCATATCCTTGCCGCGGGCGCGGTCAACGGCACCGGCAACACCCTTGGCAACGTCATCGACGCAGGCGCGGGCAACAACATTCTTGACGGCGGCGCCGGCACCGACACGGCTTCATACGCCTATGCCAGCGCAGGCGTCACCGTCAGCCTCGCCACCACGGTCGCGCAGGCCACGGGGGGCTCGGGCAGCGACACCCTGCTCAACTTCGAGAACTTGACCGGCAGCAACTACAACGACACGCTGACCGGCAACGCCGGCAATAATGTGTTGGTGGGCGGTTTAGGAAAGGATACGTTTACCGGTGGCTTGGGGGCGGACATTTTTAAGTTCAATGCGGTGGAAGAAACCGGCATTACCGCCGCCACCCGCGACGTTGTCAATGATTTTAACGCCGCCCAAGGCGACAAAATCGACTTGTCCGCCATTGATGCCAATACCACCGTCGCGGGCAATCAAGCTTTTATATTGACCGCCGGCAGCGTGTTCGCGCACCCAGGGGATCTTTATTTTGACCCGGTTGCGCATGTTCTCTACGGCAATACGGATGCCAACCTTGCGACAGCGGAATTTTCTATTCAGTTGGTCGGTGTTAACAGCCTGGTCTCAGCCAACCTAGTGTTGTAAGCCACATAGTCAGGTGCTTTTTCTCGTTCCCACGCAGCGCGTCACTGCCATTAAGTTAAGCCGTTCGTGGTGAGCCTGTCGAACCATGAACGGCTTAACTTCCAAATAGTTGGGATTTTCCGTCCACCCTTCGACAAGGCTCTCCTGAGCGTAGCCGAAGGGCTCAGTGCGAACGGAAAATCCTTAACTTAATGGCAGTGACGCAGCGCGTGGGAACCAGAAAAACGTGGCCCGGATGGAAAGGCGGCGGGTGGTTTTTGGAAGCTCAAGGAGCGCCGGCGAGACGCCGGCGCTCCTATTGCCTCGCCCGCAAGGGGATTAGCCGATGACTTGTTGCAGCAGCTTGTTGAGCTTGTGGACGAACGCCGCCGGGTCTTCGATCTGGCCGCCTTCGCTGAGCACGGCCTGGTCGAACAGGATCTGGGCCAGGTCTTCGAAGCGGGCTTCGTCGGCCTCGTCTCTGAGCTTGGCGATCAGTGCGTGGTTGGGGTTCAGCTCGAACACCGGCTTGCTGCTCGGGAAGTGCTGGCCGGCCTCTTTGAGGATGCGCTCCATCGTGCGGCTCATGACGTAGGCTTCGCTGACCAGGCAGGCCGGGGACTCGGTGAGGCGGTGGCTGAGGCGCACGTCGGACACTTTGTTTTCCAGCGCCTTTTTGACCTTGCCGACCAGCTCCTCGAAATCCTTGCCGACATTTTCGAGTTCTTTCTTCTCTTCTTCGTCTTCCAGACTGCCCAGGTCGAGGTCGCCGCGGGCGATGGATTGCAGGTGCTTGCCCTCGTAGTCGCTGAGATGCTCCGACAGCCAGGAGTCGATGCGGTCGCCCAGCAGCAGCACCTCGACGCCCTTTTTGTTGAAAATCTCCAGGTGCGGGCTGTTCTTGGCGGCCGACAGGCTGTCGCCGGTGATGAAGTAGATCTTGTCCTGGCCTTCTTTCATGCGGCCGATGTAATCGTCCAGGCTGACTTCCTGGGCGTCGTTCGCGGTGGAG
>Ga0265316_10000842_pt1 | contig 33947 bp, 21 predicted proteins | sample 4522metaG_FD_202092 | JGI IMG/M metagenome (GOLD analysis project Ga0265316, IMG submission 202092) | Rhizosphere microbial communities from Carex aquatilis grown in University of Washington, Seatle, WA, United States - 4-5-22 metaG | ecosystem: Host-associated > Plants > Roots > Rhizosphere >...
AATCAATGTCGATTAGTAAAGCATTAAGACACCCTTCGACAAGCTCAGGGTGACTAAGTAATTAGGTCATGCTGAGCCTGTCGAAGTATGACCTATAATAAAAATTCCTTAATTAAACGACATTAGAATTTAAATAATCAAAAACGATTCCCAAAGTCATCAACAAGCTTTCAAAACTCAACTTTGTGATATGCGAACCATAATCATTCATTTTTATCTAATTATAAATTAAAAAAAACAAGGTAACAGTTGAAGCAATTACCCGAAGGTTATTTTTTCTGTTACCCTGTTAAACAACTTTTGCGTAAAAAAGAGGAGTTGTTTTTTTTGAACTTAATTTAACTAACTAACATACACTAAAAACTTTATCTTGAAAGAGGAGTTTCTGAAGCTTTATCCATTTTGATACCGGCATAACCTTCAACACCCATTTCAGGAACATCAAGACCATCCATTTCTGTTTTAGCAGAAACTCTGTTACCAACGCCTATACCAATAAGTTTAAAAATTATATAACTTATCGCACCAATAACAATAAAGTTTGTTGTAACTCCAATTACTTCTGCCGTGAACTGAGAAGCATCACCAAAGAATAAACCTTTTACAGTGCCAGCAACACCATTCCAACCGTCGCCATAGGTTCCATCTGCAAATAAGCCCAGAGCTAAACAGCCCCATGCACCATTAATACCATGCACTGCAACTGCACCTACAGGATCATCAACTCTTAGCTTTCTTTCAACAAAAAATGCTCCTTCAACTGCTAAAAATCCGGCAACGACACCAATTAAGGCTGCACACTGTACGTTCACAAATGCGCAAGGTGCTGTAATCGCAACCAAACCAGCAAGTAAACCGTTAACCATCATTGTTGGATCAGGTTTTTTACTCCTGAAAATCCACATCCAAAGTGTAGCTGCAATTGCGCCAGTAATTGAAGCTATCAGCGTGTTGACTGCAACTACTGAAATTCTTAAATCTGTTCCAGCTAAAGTAGAACCCGGGTTAAATCCAAACCATCCGAATGCAAGAATGATTGCACCAATTACTGCCATGGGAATATTATGTCCAGGAATGGCATTGGGTGATTTATCTTTGTTATACTTACCAATTCGAGGGCCTAATATCCATGCACCCACAAGGGCAATAACACCGCCAGTCATATGGACAACCGATGAACCTGCAAAGTCTACGTGACCGTGTCCCAGGTGAAAGTTCGAGCCTAATTGGGCCAACCAGCCACCGCCCCATACCCAGTTTCCAAAAAGCGGGTATATTACAGCTCCAACAAGAACACCATAAATTGTGAAAGAAAGAAATTTCCATCTTTCAGACATGGCTCCTGTTGGTATTGTCGCTGCAGTATCCATAAACACTACCTGGAACAGGAAAAGAGTAAAGACCCCGACATCATAAACACCGGAAAGGAAAAATCCTTTGGTACCAATCAAGCCGAAAGCATGACCAAACAAATGAACAGACAATTCCTGGTTTAGGCCGTCATAGCCACCCAATGTCCCTAAAGGACCCACACCTCCAAACATAATAGCAAATCCGCAAACCCAGAACCCAAAGACTCCAAGCCCATATACAAATAAGTTCATTGCCATTGTATGGGAGGCATTTTTAGCCCTGGTTAATCCTGTTTCTACCATAGCAAAACCTGCTTGCATAAAGAAAACGAGAAACCCGGTAATTAATGTCCATACTATGTTAATGGCAACCTTATTATGTCCGATCTGATTAGCTAAATCCATTATAGTAGGTTCGCCAGGTTTAGCAGAAACAATTTCACTGGCATTACCTGTAGTAGTTCCACTGGGATCCTGTTTTCTCTCACCATAAGCATAAGTACTGAATATTGAAGTGCACATAAACGCGACAACGAGGCACATCATTAAAATATATATCTTTTTCATAATCTTAATTTTTTGAGTTTAGAATTTTTAGTTAATTTACTTTTCATCCTCACCTTTTAATGAGTCATCACCGCTTTGTTTATTCCTGATTTTCCAGGCTTCTTCTACAGGAGTTACAAAAATTCTACCATCACCAACTTCACCTGTATAAGCTACCTTAAGCAGGCAGTCAACTGTTTTTCTTACATTTTGATCGCGGACTACAATTTCCAGTAATCTTCGCGAAATCCAACCTGTATCCAGTACTGTACCACGATACATTTGTTGTCCTTTTTTCTTTTCGTTACCCACACCTGTGGTGTCCGAGTAAGTGAAGAAATCAATATCTATGTCATGCAAAGCTTGCTTGACTTCTTCGAACTTAGAGGCTCTGATAATTGCTTCAATTTTTTTCATATCTTAAATTTTTAAGGTTAAACTTTAAAAAGTAATACCAAACACCAGATGTAAATAATCATTCCTGGAATAAGTAGCCGATGGATTTATTACCAAAGTAGCTCTCACAGGCAGTGAAAATTTATCGGTAATTACTATAGATCTCGAAATCGTGACCCCGATATTTACAATAGAAAATGATTTTTTACTGGCAGTGGAATCAAAAGTTGAGTACCCGTAGTTATTATAATAGCTTGCCCATGGGGTAAATCCGAAAAAGAATGAAGCCGCTCCTTTAGTGTATCCTAATTCAATATAAGTCGAAAAAGCCTGTTTTGATGAATCAGCTATTCCTGCTGCATCCCTTTTCTTATCAAAGCCATAAAACATTGTATTCCAGGTTATGCTGATTGGCATAGTCGATGGGCCGGTATAGCCAATGGTGCCTTCAAACATATGTCCCGTTTCAGTATTTTTGTAATCAAAATAATTTGCTTTAGCAAAATTCCAGTTATAGTCAGTAATCGTAAATTTAAAAGGTCCTGCTCCATATGAAACGTATGGATCTACTTCTTTATAACTCCCTGTAAAGTCTGTCGAACCCCAAAGCCCGATTTCAAAGGAGCCATGACCGTATGCAAAGGTTGGTTGAAAGTTAGGAGTCGGACTTCCTGTTGCCATTGAACCCCTCCATACATAGTGGCTGACTAGTTCTGCCGTTGCCTTAAGTGTGTCTCCTGCTTTTATTTCAGAAGCAGAAAAGACTGCCAACAGGGCAACCATTGTTAAACATTTTGTAGTTGTTTTCATAATCTTAAGTTTTTTGTTTAAAAATATTTATTGTAATTATTGATAATTATTTATTTCTTATAGAAAATCACCATCATTATTTTCCTTGTATTATCATTTTTAAACTTTGTTAAAAAACCATTTTATTCTGAGAACTTTCTTTTGAAAAAAATAACAGAAACAATAGTCATTTTTCACTTTTCAAAAATACTCTTTTTTTTTATTAAAACACTTTTTATCGTCTTTTTTTATCATTTAGTTATGTTTTTTGCATTTTTATTTCATTTTTTATGGGGGTTAAATACTTTTTAAATGCTTTTATTTTATTTTACCCCTCTTTTTTACATTTTTCATATATGTTTTAATCATTGAATTTGAATTAGTTACTATTTATGGCGTTTTACTTTTTATTTGTAATTTTTTTAACACTATTGCTTTCTGTTTATTCTTATTAGGCATATTTTAGTTACATTCAGTAAGTTGTAAGATTTATTATTGCCTAGTATGGTAATTGTTAGAAATAATTATCCGAATTGTGAAGAAGTTTGAAATGATTTTTCATTTAACCGAATTAAAAAAATGTTTCATCGATTAATTCTCAACTAAAGAATTTGAGATTATTTAAATCTTGGAATTTATTTTGAGAGTTTAAGGATACCTTATTATATTAGACTTCATTTTATATCTTTGATATGTAATATAAATTGATGTCAGATGAAAAACTTATTCATTCTCACACTAATGGGTATTTTTATAAATGCCTGTACAAAACACCCTGATACTGGAAACTCTTTCATAATGAAAAAAACAATTAAAAGTACTGTAGACAGCCTGACTATTAAATATGGTACAACTTTTCAGGCGAGAATTGAAAAAGGTGTAACACAGGTTGCAAAAATTTGGACTAAAGAGGATGGCACGGTTGCAGATTTTGAAAAGGTTTGTATGGAAAATTATATTGGCAATGATAGTTCAAGGTTCGAAGCTTTTGAACATTTGTCAAATTACCTTGAAGCGATCAGTGGTAATTTTAATGAAATGGTACTTGGCCTGAAAAAAGTAGTAGATCAGGATATGGGACCAATCCTGCCAATTGACCAAATGATGGCTTCTTATGACCCTAAATCGCATTTAATGGATGATTTATACACAAATAAAACTGCATTTTTTACAATCCTGAATTTCCCTTTTTATTCCCTGCAGGAAAAAAACGAACTTGGTGCCAATTGGTCCAGAAAAGAATGGGCTTTTGCACGTTTAGGTGACATATTTAACTCACGTGTGCCGGCCCAATACCAGCAAAACATAAATAAAGCGCTGGTAGATGCAGAAATGTATATTTCGGAATACAACATTTATGTTAACCGTTTAATTTCAAATGACGGGAAACCCCTTTTCGATAAAAAACTGAAATTACTCTCGCACTGGGGTCTTCGTGACGAGATAAAAGCCAATTACGGAAAGGACAATGGGCTGGAAAAACAAAAGCTCATTTATGAAGCCATGAAACATATTATTTTTCAGGATATTCCTGAAGAAGTCATTAATAATGATAAGTACTTCTGGAATCCTTATTCAAATAAAATTATCGGGAATGGAAAAGAAATATCAGCTAAACCTGAGCCAAACATGAGGTATCAAAAGATAATTGATAATTTCCAGACTGAAAAAGCAATTGATGTTTTTAATCCGGACCTGAATACTTTTATCAAACGCAAATTCGAGGGTGAGATGGAAATATCACAGGAAGATGTTGAAAAACTTTTCATTGATTTTATTTCTTCAGCAGAGGTAAAGAAAGTTGCCGAATTAATAAAAAAGCGCCTTGGCAGGGATTTGCAACCATTTGATATTTGGTATGACGGATTTAAAGCAAGAAGCAGCATAAAAAATGAAGAATTGGATGCAACTACAAAATTAAAGTATCCAACTGCCGAGGCTTTTAAAAAGGACCTGGTAAATATTTTACTTAAGCTCTCGTTCACCAGGGAAAAGGCCGGGTTTATTGCATCTAAAGTTGATGTGGATGCTGCACGCGGATCCGGACACGCCTGGGGCGCAGTTATGCATTCCCAAAATTCGCACCTTCGTACCCGGGTAACTTCAGAGGGGATGAACTATAAAGGATACAACATAGCAATACATGAATTTGGTCATAATGTAGAACAGACATTCAGCCTGCAAAATATCGATTATTACACTTTGGCTGGTGTCCCGAATACAGCGTTTACTGAGGCTCTGGCTTTTGTTTTCCAAAACCGCGATCTTGAAATTCTTGGTAAAACAGATTCAAATCCTGAAAAATACCAGTTGGATGCATTGGACATTTTCTGGTCGTTATATGAGTGCATGGGAGTTTCCCTGTTAGATATGGATGTCTGGAAATGGCTGTATAACAATCCTAATGCCACTTCTGTTGAATTGAAAGAGGCAGTTCTCGTAATTTCTAAGACAATTTGGAATAAATATTACGCAGAAATTTTTGGAATCAAAGATCAGGTTATATTGGCAATTTATTCTCACATGATCGAAAATCCTCTTTACCTTTCAGCTTACCCAATTGGTTATTTAATTGAATTCCAAATTGAGCAGGATCTTAAAGGCAGAAATTTTGGAAAGGAAATAGAGAGAATATTTAGCAATGGACGGTTAACTCCTAAAGAGTGGATGAAAAAAGCTGTGGGTGAGGAAATCTCAATCAAGCCGATGTTAAAGGCGGTAGATGAAGCGCTTGTTCAGTTGGTGAAGAAATGATGCCCGATACCAGATGAGCGTGAGAAAAGAGTGCGGGTATTCTTAACCGCAAAGACGCTAAGACGCATAGATCCAGTAAATTCTTAGCATCATTGCGTCTCTGCGACTTTGCGGTTAAACCACACCCAAAACCCCAAATCCCAAACTTTGAACCTTGAACTTTGAATCTTAAACTTCGTCATGAAATACTACATAATAGCCGGTGAAGCATCAGGTGATTTGCATGGCTCAAACCTGATGAAATCAATAAAAAAATATGATCCGGGAGCTGAATTCCGCTTCATGGGTGGGGATTTAATGAATGCCCAGGGAGGCACTCTTGCCAGGCATTTCCGCGACATGGCATTTATGGGGCTGGATGCTGTTATGCATTTAAAGTTGGTTTTGAAAAATTTAAAGAACTGCAAAATTGATATTAAAAGCTGGGGTCCCGATGTCGTGATTTTGATAGATTTTGCCGGATTCAATCTCCCGGTAGCCAAATATGCCCATGATAACGGGATCAGAACATTCTATTATATATCTCCAAAAGTCTGGGCCTGGAAAGAATCAAGGGTAAAAAAAATAAAAAAATATGTCGACAAGCTTTTTGTAATTTTTCCATTTGAGATTGAATATTTCAGGAAGTTTAATATCGAAGTTGAGTATTTTGGAAATCCTTTAAGTGACGTAATTAATGAGTTTGATAAACAAAAAGATGATTTAAGTACCTTCATTAAAAAAAATGAATTAAATACGAAACCTATAATAGCATTAGTTGCCGGGAGTCGTATAGCAGAAGTTAAAAGATTACTTCCCGAGATGATAGCTGCTACAAAAGATAAAATTGATTTTCAGCTTGTCGTTGCCGGTGCGCCATCCATTCCACAGGAACTTTACAAAAAAATAATTCGTGAAAATGATATTCGGGTTGTTTATGGTCAAACTTACAATTTGATTTCAAATTCCAGGATAGCTATAGTCACTTCAGGCACCGCGACTTTAGAAACCGCATTGCTCAAAACGCCCGAAGTAGTAGTTTTCAAAACGAACTTTATTACTTTTTGTATTGGTAAATTACTTGTAGATATAAAATTCTTTTCACTGGTAAATTTGATTTTAGGTCACCTTGTTGTAAAAGAATTGCTGCAATTTAATCTTCCTCAAAAAATAAATAATGAGGTTGATAAACTGATAAATGATGATGTTTACCGGTCAAAAATGTTAGAAGAATTTAACGTACTTGAACAAATGATAATGCATAAAGGGGTATCTGACAGAATTGCTCAAAAAATGGTAAGTTTACTTGAAAAATAAATTACTTATAATCTAATTTCATAAAATATGTGTTTTGGTGTTCTTTAGTGTTTTAGTGTTTTGGTGGCTAGAATTATTATGCCATAATCCGCCGCGGCGGACACCAAGACACCAAATTGCACCAAAAGAATAATAAGTACTTAGAAATCTGAAAATATAGAATTAAATAAAATTCCTTTAAAACTATAAGTTATATATTATAATGTGCAGGCTATTTCTCGTAATATTGATTTCTCATATTTTCAGTTTTCAATTCTTTGCACAGCTTCTAAAAGTAGGAGTATTCAATGATCTGAATACAAAAGCTGTTGTCTTTTCGGCAGTCAACGGGAGCTATTTGTTATCTGGTGATGGAAGGGCATTGGAATCCATTAAACAAGGTCAAAATTTATATATCGCGCTGGAAGGAGATTCAATCAGGTGTATGGGAATGCAAAAAAATTATGGGACGTTTAAAGATTTGCATTTTAATGCAATGATCGACAGTGCAATTTTTAGTCTAAGGCCCATTGATCCAAAGGTAAATATCAGGTTTTATGATGATAATCTTGAAGTGTACAAACAACTGGGGAAACTTCAAACTATTAACCTGATCGACATAGACAAATATATTTCCGGTGTAGTTGAAGCAGAAGGTGGCAACAAAGCATCTTCCGAATACTATAAATCGCAGGCTGTGCTTTGCCGTACCTATGCATTAAATCATCTTGACAGGCATACGGAAGAAAATTTTAATTTGTGCGACGGCACTCATTGCCAGGCATACAATGGCCGAAATTCCGGAAATCCTATAATCTTAAAAGCATCTTTTGAAACCAGGAAATTGGTAGTGGTAGATACAGACACTGTTTTTATAACTGCAGCCTTTCATTCTGATTGTGGAGGTGAAACCGAAAGTTCAAATAATGTATGGCTGATTAATAAGCCATATCTCAAAAAAGTGCAGGATCCTTATTGTCAGAATCAAAAAAACTTCAGATGGGAACAAAAGCTAAGTCTTGAAACATGGAAACAGTATCTTTTAAAGAATAACTTCAATTTAAGTAACAATATGCCTGTATTTTTTAATTTTACGCAATATAAAAGGCACCAATACTACAGGTTGGGAAAAGATTCCATCACATTTCGCAAAATAAGAAATGACTTTAATTTCCATTCAGCATTTTTTTCAATAGAAGTTAAGGGAGACAGTGTATTGTTTCACGGGCGTGGATATGGACATGGAATAGGACTTTGTCAGGAAGGTGCAATGCAAATGGCTAAATTGGGATATAATTTTAGAGAAATTATTCAATTTTATTATCAGGGTGTGAATATTGCCGAATTCAATAATGTTCCTGTAAACAAAAACCCAACATTGAAATTACTAGAGAAGTAAAATTACCCGGTAATTATTCTTACAACAAACTGACTTTTTGAACATACTGTTTTTGTCCATTTCCCACCTTTATTATATATATTCCTTTTGGCAGGTTTGTCACGTCCAGTTCTTTATGAAATGCTTTTCGGCTTTTTTCTGATTTAGAACTTATTACTTCTTTCCCCAATATATTGAACAATTGAATTTTCACATTCTCAAAAGATTGGTTTTCGAGAACTATATTGATTATTGAATGGCCTGGATCAGGAAAACAACTGAAATATTCTCTATTTTTTTCTACTGGAATTTTAGTTGAAGTTTCTCCATCCAGAATTAATTCTCCAAAATCAGATGCAGTAATATAACTTGTATTTTTATCAGGACCAGGAAGATAATGCGAACCGAACATATTTTTACGCTGCGTACCTCCGTCATTCGTATTATAGGCTAATGAAAATCCCATTTTCTTTCCTGCAAATAATGTTACTGGCACGTTGGTACCGCCAAATTCATATTGATCATTAAAAACTTTCAATTCAACTTCCCAATAATAAGTGTGGTTTCCGGCACTGCTATCAAATCTGAGTTTAACATCATCATTAAATAAATAAGTACCCTGTCCATCGGGACCATGATCGCACACGTTATTTTTAGTTGTCATGTGATATGAAAAGGCGTTGTAATTATTCAAATGGTTTCCGCCGGATTGATCTTCGTCTATAAAAATCTCTGCACATTCATAATTATAATTTCCTTCACAGGGATCCGGGTAATTATCGTTTATTATTTTTCTATTTATTTTAAGCAAAATATAAAGCCGGTCAGGGGTCCAGACCACCTTGTACATTCCGGTGTAGTCATCAGCTGTAGTAGGATTCCCAATCCAAACCTGGTCAATAAACGCCCAGGTAGCTGAATCCCAGCAAACGTCATTTGGTTTTCCATCTATAACAGGTGTACTAAATATTCTTTTTGCATGATAGGGTGGCTCAGGAACGTTATTGGTTGAGAAAACCGCGATCCCACCAATTAACAAAAAGAAACCAATTGAAATTAAATACTTCACGGGATAGTATTTTACGTGACAACTATCAAAGTTACGAATTTTCATGTACTTAATAAAGGATAAATTTGGTTTTCAAAATTAATAAAGAAAAAGTGTAATATGTTGAAAAAGAAAAAAGGTGATTCAGAAATTCTGAACCACCTTTTTTATACATTATTTTAATAGTACCCTAATTTAAGGAAGGGCATTCATTAATATATTTATTTTACCAGCCAGGATTTTGCAACAGCACACCAGCTGAATTAGTAACCTGCGATTCAGGAATAGGCAAAAATCCTCCTGTTTCAGGTCTATATGTAGCAGTATAGGTAGCAGCGACACCAGCATTCTTAATAGGTATATTTACTAATTTACTAAAAGCATCTACTTCATCATGCCAGCGTAGCAAATCGAAATAGCGAAGACCTTCAAAAGCTAACTCATGCCTGCGTTCCAATTTAATGTTATCTAAAGTAACTGGTTTAGAAGTCAAGCCTGCTCTAATTCTAACTGCGTCAAAATAAGTTTGAGCTTTAGTACTTCCTAATTCAGCGCCCATAAGCAGAATGTCTGCAAAACGGATGAGGACTTCATCCTGCATGTTCCATAACTGGTAGTTATTGGGAGCACCATACATTACACAGAACATGCCGATTAATTTACCATAGCTCTTAGAACCTGTATCAGGAACTTGAACAGGTATATATTTCTTTTGCCATATACCTGTTTCCTGGTATTGGTTATCTGCACCCCATTTGTAATGTTTCACAAAATCTCCTTCATTAAAAGTATCATTAATATTAACGTTAAGTATTGAACCAACTTGTCTTATATCATTAGGCTCAAAACTATCCCATAGCAGCGGACTAACTGGTCCACCTCCCCAACCCTGGGCCCAAGGCGCATAAATTTGTGGAAGTCTCATTCCCATATATAAAACCAACTGATTGGAATAATACAACTCTTGAGAAGGTGCACTCCAGCCCCCATAAGGAGAAAATTTAATTGCGAATACCGTTTCAATATTCGTACTATCACCTATCCAATGTAAATGATTATGTGCAACATAAGGATAACTTGGACCTAACGGACTGGAATAAGTATAGGGCCATAAATTTCTAAAGTCAGGGATTAAGCCATGTCCGCTATTAGCAACACAATCATCAACCCAGGTAACTACCTGTGCCTTAGTAATAGAACCACCACCAGGCAAAGGCAATGCATCCTTGCTATAATAGCCTGTATAAAACAAAAATACCCTTGCCATAAGACCTTCAGCAGCCCATTTGGTAGCATGACCCAGCCGGCTGGTTGGAATACTTGTAAATGGTATAGCAGGCATAATTTCAATTGCAGATTTTAAATCGGTCGCAATTTGTGCAAACAAATCATCAACTTTCGCTTTGGGAAGATTCGAAGGTGCCGGATCTAAAGGCATTGGTATCGTACCAAAAAATTCTGCCAATCTAAAATAATAATAAGCTCTCAGAAAATAAGCTTCACCGTGATCCTGGTTTTTAGAAACTGTATCGAATTTATAATCGGCATTACTAAATCTTTTAAGCAAAAGATTTGAACGAAATATTCCCTTATAGGCATCATTATACATCTCAAGATACATATCTACTCCGCTTGATGCAAAAGCATCAGTGGCATGAAATTGAAGGTCATTTGTTCCGCCGCCACCAAATCGATCGTCGGACAATAGTTCAGCTAAAAAAATTGGTTCGTCAGCTCCAGCGGATGTTGTAAGACAGGAATAAATTCCAGTCAATCCTTGTTCAACCTCACCTGGATTAGAATAATAACTTGCATCTGTTTTTTGGTATAATTGTTGCATATCCAAAAAATCTTTTTTGCAACTTATTGCCATGAGTGTCATAGCAATAATTATTAAATATTTTAATTTTTTCATAACTTCTTTCATTAATAAATATAATTAAAATGTAATACTTAAACCAATCAGATTGGTTTTTGATTGCGGGTAAAATCCCAAATCAATTCCAGATGACCAAGAGTTAGGTCCATAACCAACTTCAGGATCTAAACCAGAATATTTGGTAAATGTAAATAGATTTTTACCTGTATAATAAATACGGAATTGTTGAAATGGCATTTTTTTGATCAGTGATTTTAAATCATATCCAACTGTTATATTGCTTATTCTCAAAAAATCCCCATTTTCGATAAATATATCTGAAATGTTTAGCGTACTTAAGTCAGGAACTGCCAGTAAAATTGGCATTTTGTTAGATGTACCCGGACCATGCCAACGGTTAAAAACATCGGTAGTATAGTTTTGTTGCGGACTGTCTCCATAGGACCGGTAGGACTTCGCGATTTGATTTCCGCCCTGACCGTTACCCGTGATCTGAAGATAGAAACCCTTATAATCGGCATTTAATTGAATACCGTAAATATAATGTGGATTTGGGTCACCAATCTGAGTTTTGTCTTTGTCATTAATAACTCCATCATGATTTAAATCGACAAATATTACATCGCCGGGCTTTGCCCAAGCCTCGATTTTATTTGTTTTTCCAGTAGTAGGATTGGTGTAGGTATAATGATTTATTTGAGCTGTATCCTGGAATATACCAGCTGTTTTATATCCCCAGAAGTATCCGATAGGATATCCTACCTGTGCCCTGTACATTTCAAGGGTCGATTGGCTTAATACGTTGGTTGGCCCATGAATTATATGTTCGGAATTATCAATAGCCGTAACCTCGTTTTTATTGTAGGTATATGAAAGAGACACTCCATAATTTAATTTTCCTATATTATCGTTCCAACGCAATGACATTTCAACGCCCTTGTTATCAATTGAACCACCGTTAATAATAGGAGCTCCGGTACCCCACTCTCCCAGACCTGGAGCCAAAACCAACCAGCCACGTGTTACTTTATCATAATAATCAGCACTGTACTGTAAACGATTTTTTAAAAAATTCGCATCAAACCCCAAATCTGTTGATTCAGATTTTTCCCATGTGATATTAGGATTTGGTATAATTGGAGCATAAGAACCAATAGTTCTGACCGATTTATCAGGGCCAAAGAAATAATTTGCATTATCGATAGCAAAAGTGGCTAAATACTGAAAATTTGGAATATTCTGATTTCCATTTTGACCCCAACTGCCTCTAACTTTTAGAAGACTTAACCAGTTCTTTGTACTTTCCATAAAAGATTCGTTTGTGGCAACCCAACCTGCAGAAACTGAAGGGAATGTACCCCATTGATGCCCCTGGGCAAATTTAGCCGATCCATCAGTACGAATAACTAAGGTCAAAAGGTATTTTTCTTTAAAGTCATAAGACAATCGTCCGAAATAAGATTCCATGCCCCAGCCATAATTATCTTGACTTGTTAATTGGGTATTGTATGCAACTCCTATTAAGGGTGTATTTGATAAATATCCATGCAATGCATCCCCGAACTGACTGTTATCATTTTTTCCCTGTATATAAAGACTGTCGGTATTTTTAATAACTTCATTACCGGCCATCAAAGAAATATTATGAGAACTGATGCTAAAATTATAGGACACCGTATTGGTCATGGTCCAGGTAAAATTGTTGTACAGTTTTTGATTTACCTCATCCTGGGTAGTATTACCAATATCAGCTAAAGTAATTATAGGTGTCCATTGCCTTGTAGCACCATAATCACTATTTCCACCAATCGAGGTACGTATTACCAGGTTTTTAATCGGTTGCAATTCAAAATATAAATTCCCGACTAAAGTATTGTCATAATTATAGTTGGTTGCATCATGGGCAATAGCATTTACAATTGGGTTTCCTTCGCTTCGGTTTAGTGGAATTGAATAATGATAAGGGTATGCTTTATCCGTGTCTGATTCGGCGTACATGGGTAAAAGCGGGCTGGTAACAAACATGTTATGAACATCGCTACTATAAATACTTCCAGTTTGTATGGTAGGGTTACGAGTGTTAATATAAGTGAGATTTTCTCCAAATTTCAAAACATCACGTCCGGCTTTTTCAAACAGAATATGTTCTGAATTGAACCTTAAATTCGCACGTTTATATGCATTATTTACTTGAGGCCCTAAAATACCAACCTGATCCAAATAAGCAGCGCTGAAAGAAAAACTGGAATTTTTTGATCCACCTGTAATACTCAATGTATGGCTTTGTACCGGGGCATTTTTATCAGTAAATAAATCAAACCAATTGGTACCGTTCCATGTGCCATTCATAATTTTACTATAATCCGGAACTTGATTAGCAAAATCGAGAGTCCTTTTACTATTTGCAAACTCTTCTGTCATTATATCAATATATTGCTTTGCATCAAGCAATTGTGGTACTTTAGCAACATTTTGCCATCCATAATAGCCATCATAAGTAATAGTAGTTTTGCTGCCAATTTTTCCTTTTTTTGTTGTAATCATTATAACTCCATTGGCTGCACGTGATCCATAAATAGCTGCAGATGCAGCATCTTTCAATACGTCAAAACTTTCAATATCTGACGGGCTTAAAAAATCGATATTAGGTACCTGCACGCCATCAACTATAAAAAGTGGACCTGCGCTTCCATTGGTACCAATACCCCTGATATAAACTTTTGTACCTGAACCAGGCTGTCCGCTGTTCTGGGTAATGGTTAATCCCGGACTTATACCTTTTAAAGCATCCATTGTGGTACTGGTGTTTAAAGACTTAATTTTATCACCACTAATATTAAAATTAGCACCGGTATTCAGCACTTTTTTCTGAGTACCGTACCCTATAACAACAACTTCATTAAGTTGTTTAACCTCTTCTTTAAGGGTAACATTAATAATTGTTTGATTTCCTACTTGTATCTCTTGTCCGGTATAACCAACAAAACTGAGTGATAAAGTTGCCTCGTTTCCGGGCACTTTTATTGAAAACTTACCATCCAAATCAGACACTGTTCCAGTAGTTGTGCCTTTTATTATTACGTTTACACCTGGAAGAGTCCCACCACTTTCATCAGTTATAACTCCTGTAATTGTGCGTTCCTGTGCAAAGGAACTTAAGGCAACAAAAGATAACAGCAATACAAGCATGCTTCTAGCTATCAGCTGGTAAAGCGCTTTGTAACGTACTTTTTGCTTCATAAAATTTAGTTAGTTTAGTTTAACATTGTTTAGTATTTCATAATTAATTTTTAAAATCTCAAATAACTAAGGATTAAGAATTTAAGGCAGCCTGGTAAAATACCTATAAATCTGTCATAAATTCAAAAATTAGTTTGTTAGTTTTAATGATTCAAATATACTTTTTTTTGTTTATTGTTTCAATAGATGAGATGTTATTTTTATGGTAATCGAAAATTGTACTATACTTATTTTCTAAATTTAAAATGTTACTATGATTAAATAATCTGTATTATTAAAATACTATCGATTGATTTTCAATAAATTTTATTAAAGGAAACTATTGAACAGATTATACCATGAAATAGGGTACAGCATGTTCAGGATTTAACTTAAAATTGTAAATAATATTAAAGCCCTCAAAGCTTTATTTAAATGATGATAGCGCTATTTTTTTTAACGTAGATTTATAATGGTAATTTTCAAATTTCAGAAATTATAGAAATTAAAGAAGGGGTGATTCGAATTATTGAATCACCCCTTCTTATTTCATAAATAAAATATATTCTAAACAAGAAATCTTGTTTAGACTTCTGACTAATTATATCCCGGATTCTGTTTAATAACACCTTTCATAAGGTCGAGTTCAGATTGTGGGAGTTGGAACAAGCCCTTCTTATCAACAAAGTTATTTCCATCTACATTCAAATAATTTGTTTCAGCAGAATTAGCATCTGTTGCAAAATTCGCTGCATCATTTGGATCATGATATGTGAGGATACTAACCAATTTTGTAAAATCACCCTTGCATGAACGAAGGATATCCCAGTAGCGTGAATCTTCAAAAACCAGTTCGAGTCTTCTTTCATTCATTATATTATCAATAGTCGCCGTTGCATAATTATGTGATATGTCACCACCAAATGCTCTTGTGCGAACCTTGTTAAGATATGTAAGAGCCGTAGTACCATTATCACCTGTAATAACATGTAATTCAGCTCCCATAAGAAGTACATCTGCAAATCTTATTACAATAAAATCTTCAGCATTATTTGTTTGCCAATCACCACTTCCGGGAAATACAGGCTTACTATTTTCAGAAAGATTTTCATATTTCTTAAGGTTATAACCTGTATACTGGGCCTGTGTATTAGTTACATACTTATAAGTTTTACCTTCACCAGCCCAATCAAGAATCGTCGCATAGCGGCGTAAATCGGCAGTGTCATAAGCCCTCCATAATGTAGGCAAAACAGTACAAGCGCCCCAGCCTTGTCCGTAAGGATCTACATTTGTATTGCGGGGCCCAACCATACGTTGATAAGTATCTAAACCTCCACCTGACATATATCTTATTGACCATACAACTTCGGAGTTGATTTCACCGGCATAAGTTTTATGTTGAGAGGCGGCAGGAACTATCCAAAGACTTGCAAATGTATCGACCAAAACATGTCCACTTAAATTATAAACAGTATCAATTGCATCACGCGCATTTATTGCAGTAAATCCTTTAATATCAGGTTTGTTATAATAGCCGCTATAAAAAAGATATACTCTTGCAAGCATAGCTTCAGCAGCCCATTTAGTCGCATGACCCCAGTTATCCAATTTCATTGCTCCATACGGTTGAGAAAGACAATAGGTTGCGCTATATTTTAAATCGGCAATTATTTTGGCATACAGGTCTTCGGCAGGAGTCCTGCCTGGTATTGGTTCATTTGGTGCCAGAGGATGGTCAAGAAAAGGAATTTCGCCAAATAACCTGGTGAGATAAAAATGAAAGTAGGCCCTTAGAAACCTGGCTTCACCAATATACTGTGCCCTTAAAGCCTCTTTTCCTGTCCAATCAACATTCTTTTCGCTTTGAAGATAAACATTAGCGCGGTAAATGCCACCATAGTATGTCTTCCAGAGATATAAACTGGCATTTCCACCAGCATCTGGCTGTTGAACGGCTCTGTCATACAATTGATAGCCACCTCCATCTGTTGAACCGCCGCCTCCGGCGCAATTATCAGAGGCTATTTCAGAGACAATAATTGAGCTCCACCAGTCATCTCGAAGATTCATATTATAAATTGCGGTAAGTGCCTGAAGAGCGTCATTAGGAGTCTTGTAGAAATTTTCTACAATATTTGAAGTTGTCGGCAACCTGTCAGCAAAGTCCTTTTTACAGCCAATAACCGACAAAACAATAATTATAAATAATAATATTCTTTTCATAATTTTCATTTTTTAAAATTTCAAATTAATACCTATCATATACGTACGGGCTGAAGGATAATTGCCCAGATCGATACCAGATGCATATGCATCAACCAAATTACCATTAGAATCATAAGATGATCCGTAACCTATTTCAGGGTCAAAACCGTTGTATTTTGTAAAGGTAAGAAGGTTAATAGCAGAAATATATATCCTAAACTGCTGAACTGGTGTATTCTTAAGTATTGACCTTTTGAGATCGTAGCCTAAGCTTACACTCTTTACTCTAAGGTAGCTCCCATCCTGGACAGATAAATCGCTAAAGTTGCGCCAATTCTTGTTTGCCTCACCATTTTCTGTTACACGAGGTATTCTGTTTGATGTCCCGGGCCCCGTCCAACGACCAAGAATTTCAGTAGTATAGTTACTTAGCTGGGCATCTAAGCTTCTATAAGATTGAACAATGCTATTTCCGGCCACACCCTGAAGATTCACAGAAAAATCAAAACCTTTGTAACTTGTGCCAATATTTAAGCCATAAACGTAATGGGGGTTTGGATCACCAATCTGGGTTTTATCCAGTTGATCTATCTTGCCATCATGGTTAAGATCCTGGAATATAACATCACCAGGTTTTGCACCGGGTTGTATCAACTTTGTCTTACCTGTTGCAGGATTGGTATAGGTATAATGATTAATCTGGGCAGTATCCTGGAAAATGCCATTAGTTTTGTATCCCCAGAAATAACCCAAAGGATAACCTTCCTGAACCCTGTATAATTCTTCACTTCCATTATATAATACGCTAATGGACCCGCGAATAAGACTGTCAGGAACATTTGTTACCTTATTTTTGTTATATGCGAAACTTGCTTTTACATCAAGGTCAAAATCTCCAAATCTTTTAGCATAATCCAGCTCGAATTCAACACCTTTATTTATAACATCTCCACCATTTACAAAAGGATTTGTTGTACTTATACCTTCAATACCAAAAATACCTGCAACAGGTTTTGGAACAATCCAGTCTGTCGCGGTTTTGTTATACCAATCGAAACTAAAACTAAAGTTCTTAAGGAATTTTGAATCAAACCCTATGTCAGTCTGAGTTTGTGCTTCCCACTTTAAATTTGGATTGGCCATTTTATCAGGAGAAGTACCTGTTTGTTTTGTGCCTCCAAATGTATAATACCTGGAAGAACTTGCCACTGTAGCCAAGTACCGATATGGGATAGTAGGTTCAGTTCCATTTTTTCCCCAGCTCGCCCGAAGTTTAAAAAAGTCTAACCAGCTATTCATTGGCTCCATGAAGCTTTCTTTTGATATTGCCCATCCTGCTGAAACAGAAGGAAAATAACCCACCCGGTTATTAGGCCCAAACCTGGAAGAAACATCTCTTCTTAAAGTCCCGGTTGCCATATACTTTTGGTCATAGTTATAATCCAACCTGCCAAAATATGAGTAGCGGCTGTCACCTTTGCCATAATCTCCATTTACTTTAATTACAGTATCCAATGTAGTAACATTTGTAAGCACAGGAGCAACATTTGATTGAAAACCCTGCACTTCATCATCAACTTTAAAGAACCAGTTGTCCTGAGCATTTGTTCCAACCATCAAAACAACATTATGTTTCCCAAAATCTTTTTCCCAAGTCAACACGTTATCAAAATTATAAAAGAAATTTCGTTCCATGCTTTGTTTAAAATCTGGTATGGTCTGATAAGCACTACCGCTTATCTGGAAAGTATCGGTATGATCCTGAGTAGTTTTAAAACCAAGTGTACCACCAAAATCACTCCTGAATTTCAAACCTTTGGTAATTTGTATTTCTGCGTAAACATCGCCTATAATATCATCATTATTGGTGATGGCATTATTGTTATAATGCAGTCCAGCTACGGGGTTGGTCTGATTTGAATCAAGTGTGGATACACCAAAACCATTATAATAAGGTGTAGGTCCATGAAGTGGAATAATTGGATTTGCACTTAAAATATTAAACAAAAAATTTCCATACATATTTCCATTTCCAAGAGCTTTACTTGACCTATGGGTATAACTCACGTTTTCACCAATCTTAAGATATGATTTCACTTTGTGATTTGTATTAAGAACAAGACCCAAACGTTCATAATCTGATTTATTTTCATAATCCAATATGCCTTCTTCAGAAGTATAAGATAATGACATATTATAACTGGTTTTATCATTTCCTCCATTTATTCCTAAATGATAGTTTCGTGAAGGAGCATTTTTGTTTGTAACGATACCCAACCAATCAGTGCCTGCACCAAGAGTATCAATTGTTTTTTGGCTAAAATGCATCTTGTCAGGTGTGGTTTTTGGAAATTGATTCAATTGGGCTTCATTCAGTATAGTAGCATATTGCTTCGCATTTAATAAATCAACTTTTTTAGCTAAGTTTGATACTCCAAAATACGAATCAAATGACACCACAGCTTCTCCTGATTTCCCTTTTTTCATTGTAACAAGGATAACTCCGGCTCCGCCGCGAGAACCATAAATTGCAGCAGACGCTGCATCTTTCAATACATCAACCCTTTCAATATCTTCAGGATTTAATGTATTTAAACTTCCGGGTACACCGTCAATAAGCACCAAAGGGGTATTTCCATTGGGAGATCCTAAACCGCGTATATTAATGTTGTAATCTGAACCCGGTTGTCCATTTTGTTTAACAATAACCATACCAGGGGTAATACCTTGTAATGCAGATTCAATCCTGGTAACATGATTTTTATCAATATCTTTATCGGAGACCTGAACGGTTGCACCGGTAACCAATTTTTTCTTCTGCACTCCATAACCAACAACAACTATTTGATCAAGTTCAGTTGCTTTTTCTTTAAGAGTAATGTTGATTGAAGTTTGTTGACCTGCCGATATTTCCTGGGTTTCATATCCAACATAGGAAATTACAATAATAGATTCACTGCCTGGTACTTTAAGTGAGAACTTACCATCAATGTCTGATAAACCACCAGTTGTTGTACCTTTAATAATTACACTAGCACCCGGAATTGGAGTATTACTTTCATCCAATACTACTCCAGTTACAACGCGTTCCTGTGAATAAGAATTAAAGAAAACAAAAGAAAACAACAACACCAGCATGCTTTTAGCTATCAGCTGGTATAGCGCTCTGTAGCGTACTTTTTGCTTCATAAAAATTAGTTAGTTTAGTTTAACATAGAATATAATTGTAGTTAAATTTTGATTATTCAGAATTTTAAATTATTAATTATTATTATGCTAAAAATAATTAATGAATTAAAATGCTTTCTAATCATTATCAAAGCTAAAATATTAGTTTGTTAGTTAAAAAACTGGTTCAAATATACTTTTTTTTGTTTACTGTTTCAATATTTTAATTGTGAAATTTACAATTATATCTGACCAATGCAAAGAATTAACCATAATGAGCAAATTAAAAGTCCTTCTTATAAAGGTTTAGTTAACTAAATTCCAATTTTGCAGGATATTAGAATTATCCTATTATTTTGATTAATATATGATTTCCTGATCATTTGTTGTTTAGGAGCAATATTGAAGTAGCAGTTGAATTAAATAAAAACACTTTATTGCTAAATCTAATCTTAGAATTTAAGTGATTTTTATAAAAATATATTTAAAATTAGAACCAGAAAATTCAAGTTTCACTTGCATTCCTCAAAACTCTTGTCATACTGTGACATTGCTTCCTGGCTCATGCCCATGCTTGAGAAACCACCATCATTGAATAAATTCTGCATAGTAACTTTGCGTGTAAGATCGGAAAACAGGGTAATAACATAATCAGCACACTCAACCGCGTTGGCATTTCCTAATGGCGACATACGATCAGAAAAATCAAGTAAAGAATCAATGCCTTTTATAACGCTGCTGGCTGATGTAACAGTTGGAGATTGTGAAACTGTATTGATGCGGACATTTTTTTCGCGTCCATAGATATATCCAAAACTACGTGCAATGGATTCCAACGCCGCTTTTGCATCGGCCATATCATTATAGCCATAAAGTGCACGGGTTGAAGCAATATATGAAAGTGCCACTACTGAACCCCATTCGTTTATCGCATCAAGCTTATGACAGGTTTGCAATATTTTGTGAAACGAAATTGCTGAAACATCTATTGTTTTAATGTAATTCTCATAATTGATATTATCATAAGGAATCTCCTTCCGCACATTTGGAGACATTCCTATTGAATGAAGAATAAAATCAATTTTGCCATCAAACTTCTCAATTGTAGATTTGATCAATGCTTCAAGATCCTCAAGATTTGTAGCATCGGCATAAATTACTTCTGTACAGCAAATTTTTGCCAATTCGTCAATTTCTCCTAACCTTTTTGCAACTGGTGCATTGGTAAGCATTATTTGTGCACCTTCTTCATATGCCCTTTCAGCAACTTTCCAGGCTATAGATTGCCGGTTTAGTGCACCAAAAATTAGTCCTTTTTTCCCTTTTAGCAGATTGTAAGTCATTTTTGTCGTTGTTAATAAGAGAGGTGAATTAAAAGAAGTTACAGAATTTTAAGAACAGAAGAACTTCTCTAACTTCTCAAAAAATAAAACATAAATAAAAGGAGAAAGTTCAGATTAATTACAATTAGTTGTTTAGAAGTACTCTTGCATTTTTGATTGCCGCGTCACTTATTTGTTCACCGCTTAACATTTTAGCTATTTCTGCAACTCTCTCCTCGCCCTGCAGTAATTTAATATATGTATTGGTTGCTTTTTTACTTTCAAGTTTATATACCAGATAATGATTGCGGCCCTTTGAGGCAACCTGTGGTAAATGGGTAATGCTTATCACCTGCATATTTTCGGACATTTGCTTCATTATATTGGCCATCTTATCGGCAATGTCACCGGAAACGCCGGCATCTATTTCGTCAAAAATAACGGCAGGCATAGCTAAAGTTGATGCAATAATTGATTTCACTGCGAGCATAAATCTTGAAATTTCGCCACCTGAAGCAATTTTGGTAATATCCATTAATACAACCTGCTTATTTGAACTAAATAAAAAAGCAATTTTGTCACATCCCGAAGACATAAATTCTTGTGCACCTTCAAGTTTGACTGAAAACATTGCATTTGGCATTCCCAGCTGCTGTAGAATTGCAATAATTCTTTGTTCAAATCCAGGAATAATTGCTTTGCGTTTATTGGTAATCTCTGATGCTAAAGTCACCAACAACTGCTTTAATGAAGTCAGTTTTGCAGAGAGTTCATTTAATTGCTCATCATAGCTGGTAATGGATATTATTTTCTGATAAAACGAATCTCTTAGTGAAATTAAGTCCTCGCAATTTGAAACCCTGTGCTTCTGACAAATTGAGTATAGTGAATCCAGCCGCGATTTTACAGCCTCCAGCCTGGAAGGATCAAGGTCAATAGATTCAGCAAGCGCGTCTGCTTCGGATGCTATATCTTTTAATTCAATATATTCTGAATTAAGCCTTTCCTGAAGTGAATCAATCTTTGTAAAAATCTCCCTGATTTTGCCTGCTTGCAAAGTTGCTTCTTTTAATTGACTAACAATACCTGTTGATTCTGCGGACAATAATCCCGCTATATTCACAAGTACTGATTTAATTTCCTCGGCATGGGATAAAACTTTTAATTCTTCTTCAAGTTCTGTTTGTTCACCAGATTTTAAATGCAGGTTTTCCAATTCATTCAGCTGAAACTGAAAATAATCGAGATCTGCTTTCTCTTTAACAGATTTTTCCTGCAATTCTGAAAGCGAACGTTGCAAATTGTTATAATTGGTATAGCTTTCTCTATAGGAGCTAAGTAATTGGTTGTTTTTCGCGAGAATATCAATAAGACTTAACTGGAACTGACTGTCGGTGAGATATGAATTTTGGTGTTGGGAGTGAATATCAACCAGCCTGTCACCTAAATCTTTAAGAATATTCAGATTTACAGGTGTATCGTTCACAAAAGCTCTTGAACGGCCATTATCAAGAATTTCACGCCGGATAATAACCTGGTTGTCGTAATCAAGTTCATTTTGCTTAAAAAACGCCTGAAGGTTATATTCACCAATTTTAAATTGTCCTTCAACCACACACTTTCTCGATTTGTCAAGAAGCACGGATGTATCGGCTCTTTGACCAACCAACAAAGATAATGCGCCAAGCAATATTGATTTACCTGCACCTGTTTCACCGGTAATAATTGAAAAGCCGCTATCAAAAGCAATGCTTAGATTATTTATAAGTGCATAATTTTGTATTGATAAGCTTTGGAGCATAGGTAAAACTTTGCTTTTTCTGAAGACAAATTTAATTGAAAATATTTTAAGGGAAATGAAAATAACAACTATTCGGATTTTATAGATAAGAAGTTGATAGGCTGTAGACTATTAGTCTGTAAATCCATCTGACCTTCTTCAAAAGCCTAATAGTCTATAGCCTATTCACCTACTTCCTACTGCCCGATTATTTTTTTGTACTTGTTTGAATTCGCATTATCAATTTCATTCAGAATTTGATAAACCCGCGTTTTTTCATCAGGCATTGATTCAGTAAAAATATTGACAAATTCATCTGCTTTAGCATCATAAATTACTTTACACAGGTGCATAAATGCATCTGGCTTTTCACGATAAACCTTTTGCAGTAAAACCAAATCTTCAGCCATTTCAGCGCGGGCATCAATCGGTTTGGAATCCATCAAATCAAGACCCAGACGGTGAAATCTATAAATAAATGTCCTGACAGGTTCATATCTTTTATCTATAAGATTTTTTAGTAACCAATACCTGTTTCTGTTACTTTTTGCTTCAAAAGGTTTCCAGCCTATATCTGTAGAACTTTGGGCGTTGCCCACAATTTTGTCGGCTTTGTCGAAATATTCTGTACCTCCGAGAAGAGAAAATGAGTCAAAGTCGAGTCCAATAATAATGTATGCATAATAAGCCAATACGGCACATAAATTAGACTGGTGCAAATTTTCATTAAATTCCAGAGGCTCAAATTCAACATATCTGAAGTTAAAATTATCATCTTTATAATTAAGCAATACAGTATTATAGGATGAATTGTAAACGGGTCTGCGTGATTGTATTTGTATATTTCCAGTAAATTCATCTGCCGAAAGCTGTGTCTGTATTGTAATTATTATATTACATTCGATTCGCTCATTGACTCCGAAAGTCAGACTTGTCCAGGATCTGTTATTCATAAATTCGTACAAGGCAGTATTCAGAGTTTGAAATACTTTTTTATTTGATCCTTCAATTTGAGAAGTAGAAACCTGAATGTTGCATTTGAGTTCCTGTGATGAAGAATTAATGCAAATTATCAGGATTGTAATTAATAATACAATATGTTTTTTCATTGTTTTACCAATTGTCGCTTAACAAAAAACAAATTATTTATTACCAAACAATTCGCAGAGTTTTTCAGCTATATCCTTTGCCACGATTTGTTTACTTTTTAACTCAAAATGTTGAATATTATTGTTTTTGTCTAAAATTGAAATTTTATTGGTATCGGTATTAAAACCAGCTCCAGCATCTGAAAGGGAATTAATGACAATAAAATCAAAATTCTTATTTTTCAATTTCATGCCGGCATTTTTAAGAGCATCATTTGTTTCCAGAGCGAAACCAATCAACACTTGTCCCTTCTTTTTCAGCTTACCAAGCTCAAATGCTATATCAGGATTTGGAGATAAATCCAATTTAAGATTATTAGCAGACTTCTTGATTTTTTCTTTTGAAGGTTTGGAAGGTGCATAATCCGCAACAGCTGCGGCTAAAATTGCTGCATTGCATTTGGGAAATTCTTTTAAGCAAGCTTTATGCATTTCCTTTGCTGTAACAGTTTCAATTAATTTGACCTTTGGATGTTGTAATGAAATCTTTACTGGCCCACTTACAAGAACAACATCAGCGCCCATATTTGCTAATGCTTCAGCAAGAGCATAGCCCATTTTCCCGGAAGAATGATTGCTAATAAAACGTACGGGATCAATTGCCTCATATGTAGGCCCTGCAGTAACCAGAATTTTTTTACCAATTAATTTTTCACCTGAATTAAAATAATTGTTTATTGTAGCTAATATTTGATCGGGTTCTTCCATCCGGCCCTTGCCTTCCAGCCCACTCGCTAACTCACCTATAGCAGGTTCAATAATAATATTTCCGTATGAACGGAGTATTTGTAAATTTTTTTGAGTAGTGGCATGTTGAAACATATCCATGTCCATTGCAGGAGCAATGACAACCGGACAACGCGCTGACAGGTAAGTTGTAAGTAAAAGGTTGTCTGCTATTCCCTGTGCCATTTTTGCAATGGAGTTGGCCGTGGCAGGTGCAATTAAATATAAGTCGGCCCACAGACCTAAATTCACATGGCTGTTCCATTCGCCACTTTCAGGATTAAAAAAATCAACAAGGATTGGATTTTTTGATAATGTTGCCATTGTAAGAGGCGTAATGAATTGTTTTGCTAAAGACGTCATCAGTACTTTTACTTCGGCGCCCTCTTTCACAAGTGCTCTTACAATAATAGCAGCCTTATATGCTGCTATACTGCCTGTTATTCCTATCAATATGTGTTTGCCTTTCAGCATAGGCTAAAAGGAATCTATTGTTCTTTTTTATATCTTTTGTAGAATACTTCCTCATCTTCATATTCCTGTAATGATATCAGGTTAGGCTTAGGAAGTCTTTCATAAAATCTTGAAATTTCAATTTGTTCACGATTTTCGAATATTTCTTCAAGATTATCAGTGTAGTTGGCAAATTCTTCAAGTTTACGGTTTAATTCCTGTTTCATTTCAACTGAAATTTGATTCGCGCGTTTACCAATAACTACAACAGTTTCGTAAATATTACCAATTTTCGAATCCAACTTGTCCAAATCCCTGGTAATAGTAGTAACCGGAGCTTTTGTTTTTTTATAATCCATATTAATAAATTTATTATTAAATTTCCATTATTATTTATAGTCCAAGAACCTGTTTTGTGTTGTTGTAAATTTTATCAACGTCTTTATTAAATTTACTAACGGGAAATTCAGCCGTAAAACTATAGTACTCATCAAGTGTTGACTGATAGCGCTCTCTCCTCTTTTCAGGAATACTGTTTTCAGCCAATAAATAATTTGATTGAAGTATCATAAACATTAACTCTTCCCTGTATTTATTTTCAGGATAATCATTCAGACAATTACGCAATGAAATTATTGCAGCTTTATAATAGCCCAGATTGAAATATAATTTAGAGTTGAGATAAGCCTTTTCTGCAATTTTGTTGTTTAACTCTTCAATTAACCTTTTGCATTCAGGAATGAATTTGCTTTCGGGATGTTTATACATAAATTTCTGAAATGCCTGAATTGCCAACCGTGTGTTTTCCTGGTCCAAACTGGGACGAGGTGATATGAGATAATAACAATAACCTATCATGTAATCGGATTCTTCAACAAATGGACTACGGGCAAAACTTTCAGAAAACTCACTGAAATAATTGCCGGCCATAACATAATCTCCGTCACCGTAATAGCTTTTGGCATAATAGTACATGACTGAGTCTCCTTTTGTGGTACCCCGGAAAGCAACCACTATTTGCTCAAATATCCCAATTGCCTTCGTATAATCCTTTTTGTTATAAAATTCAAGAGCCTTTTTGTATTTATACTCGTAATCGGTACTTTTAAGAATCTTTTCGTACCTGCTGCATGAAAAAATTATTAAAATGCTAATTGCTAAAGTTATATGTCTGAGAAATTTTATTTTTAACATGGCGCAAAAGTACATTTAAAGTTTTAATTATGAAAATATTTTCTTGATTGATGAAACAGAATCGCTTATTATATTAATATTACAACTCTGTTTTACTACAAATATTGTACAATTTTATATGTTTGAACCAAACAATAACTTCCAAAGAAAATAAATTTTACCATCGCAACAAAGATTCTTAGAAGCTGTTTGGGATTTAATAATAATTTTAACACAGAGATACTATTTGAGTAGCTTATAAATTTTTGAAAAAACCATTATGATAAAAGCTATTTTTGACATACAATATTTTGAGAAAACACAGAGAACACAGAGTGAAAAATCGCTTGCGATTTTTTAAATCTCCGTGACCTCTCCCGATAAAAGATCTGGACAAGTTGTGCTTTCTCTGTTTTCAGAAAATCAATCAAAGCTAATGTTTTAAATGCACGTAGTACGCGGATTAATATGATAATTATCTCTCTGTGTTTAATTTTTTATAATTTCAAAACTGCCTCTTATAAAAGTGCAGAAATATAATTGTTCTATTTTTTAACTACCCAGGAAACTCATTCTCATATTTTTCAATAATTAAATCCATTATTCTATTCGTGTTTATATTAATTATTTTTCTCTCCGGATCCTCATTGAACCAGTTAATTGTTCTCTTTATACCTTCTTTATATGGTATTGTTGCTTTAAAATCCGGGACAAATTTTTTAATTTTTGAATTGTCGAAAATAGTGCTTTCGGCTTTGTCGCCGATAAGGGTACCGGTATAATCCGGATTAATCCTGCATATAAATTTGGTAGGAATATGAACTATATTAGCCTTTCTGCCTAAAGCTTCAGCCAAAGTAGAATATATCTGATTCCAGGTTAAAACCTCATCAGAAGTTATATGAAATGCCTGACCTATTGATTTTTCATTACCTATCAATCCGATGAATCCTTTTGCAAAATCTTCAGAATGTGTTACTGTCCAAAAGGACTTGCCATCATCATGAATTATTATTTTTTTGCCTTTTATTATTCGATCTGCAGCAGTATATTCGTCAAATCCACCAATTGCGATTGGGATGACAGTTTCGTAAGTTAAAGATGGCCTGACAATAGTAACTGGAAATTGTTCGTCCCTATAGGCTCTCATGAGCCGCTCTTCACACTTTATTTTATTGCTTGCATAGTCCCAAAATGGATTATGTAATGGCGTTGATTCAGTTACAATGGTTTGAACAGAAGGTTTGTGATAAACAGTAGCTGAACTTATAAAAATATATTGTTTGGTTTTATTTTTGAAAAACTTAATATCTCTTTCAATATCAGCCTCATTAAATGCTATCCAGTTTACAACAGCATCCCAATCGTGCTTTAATAATTCATCGGGAAAAGGATTAGAAGCAGAAATATCACCTGTAAAAGTTTTAACTCCGGGAATATTATTTTTTTTGGTACCTCTGTTCAAATGAAACAGATCAATTCCCCTTTCAGCAACTAACCTGCTAACCGCTGAACTTATGTTGCCGGTGCCACCAATAAAAAGAACTTTCATAAGTTTTGGTTCTTGATTGAATTGTGGCAGTTTATTATTAGTTCAAGATAAAAATATATCGATTTCAAATCAAAAGGCGTGAAGTAAATGTAATAAACAGATTATAATTTCGCAAATAATACAGGCCCGAGGCCTGATTAAGAAAGCGTAACGAGATGCTACACTTAACCGTGCAAGCATTGACTATAAGTCCGCGCTAGCCCAGAAAAAATTAAAAGCCGTCTCTCTATCGAAACGGCTTTTTAATCTTATTTTGAACCTGTAACTGTAACAGTTTCTTTTAAAAAAGTTTGCTTTATTTTGGCACTATTATCGGCTGTATTGGTGCCTATTACAACGGCCTGGTAAACTCCGGCTTTTTTATATACATAGCTATAAATGTACTGATTATTGGCAATATCTAATGGCACACCAGAATTTATATGCACAATTTTTTTAGGGGTAGTAGTATCTGCAGTGCTCAGCTCCTGCAGATAACCATCATAATTATGGGTCGAATCACCTGTCCAAATAGTTACATATTCTGCCGAACCAATAATGGTAAACGTGACAGTCTGTTTTACAGTATCGGTGGTGCTACTAAGTGACAATTGAAGTGCAGGTGCATCAATATTATCAGAACATGAAATAATAGATAATGCAAATGCAGCTATAATTACACAAAATTTATATTTCAAAAATATTTTTTTCATAATGATTGAATTTTTTAATATCCCGGGTTTTGCTTTAAAATATTATTTGTCATTGTAATTTCTGTAGCTGGAATAGGGAAAAAGTTATATGTATACTGAACAAATTCAAGAGGAAGACCTGTGAGACTGTTAATTTGTCCATTCAGGCTAGCATAAGCTTTTCCGGTGCGTACAAGATCAAAATACCTATGCCCTTCCAGAGCCAATTCCAACCTCCGCTCATTATAAATATCGTCTATCGTAACCGTTGAATAATCAGCCGGTTCTGTTGATGCGGGTGTTACACTATTTCTGGCTCTTGCCCTTATTTGGTTTACATAAGTAGTGGCTTTTGCAACATCGCCATTTTTAAAACTCGCTTCAGCTGCCCATAAAATTACATCGGCATACCTTATTAATTTAACATCTAAATTGCCAACATGTCCATTTGTACCATCGAGTTGCGCATCTCCTCTTTCAACTGATGTTATTGGAGAATACTTTTTATTGTTATATCCGGTTGAACTTGCATCAGTCGAAAATTTAAACCATTGCAAAGTACCTGAAGTAGCATCTAATCTTTGTACACTATCAATTTTATCCTGAAGTATAGTCGCTCTAAACCTTGGATCGTTATGATTGAACGCATTAAAAAGTTCTTTGGTTGGGCAATTAAATCCATATCCTAAATTATAATCATCTACAACTTTGCCACCGCTATTGTAATAACCCCTGCAACATTGCCAGGTAGTAATAGCACTACCAATGCCACCAAGAGTTCCCCATTCAGTACCATCGTAGTTTATGTCAGGAAATCCGTAGTTAACTTTACGAACAGAATTAACTATAAAAACATATTCTGGACTGTAAACTTTGACATCGTTCACAAAATGAAAGAGATTATTATAAACAGGATCGAGATCGTACCCGTATATTGCTTTATTATTAATAATATCCTCAGCCATATTTTGTGCCTCTTTCCATCTATTGGTACACCCTGTAAACACGCCGTTTGGATCAGAAAGTTCTGCATAGGATGATTCAAATACATACAACTTAGTTAACAGGGCCTTAGCAGCTCCGCTAGTGACCCTTCCTTCCTCGGATAGCGGGCGTTTAGCTGGCAAAAGATTAATCGCTTTTTTAAGATCTGCTTCTACAAAATTGTATGTTTCTTTAATTGAAGATCTTGCTTCTTTTCCGGTTAGAAATCCGGTACTTGGAGGCAAAGGTACCCCTCCAAATACTTTGACCAGATCAAAATACATCATTGCCCTTAAAAAGAAAGCTTCTCCAAGACAAGAATGCGCAGTCTTTTTGCTGACTTTTATAGTATCCAGATAATTAATTATAACGTTTGCACGGTAAATACCCGTGAACATTCCACTCCAGTATGTTTCAAGCAAACCGTTTGATGGTAATATATTAAGCCTATCGAGGTACAAAGGAGTTGTTGTAGGATCAGAACCACCTTTCTGTCCACCTGATTCAGCGTCATCAGAGGCAACATCGCCAAATACCCATTCACTTTCTGAGTAAGTTTCTTCAGCTCTAATAACATTATAAACTGCAATTGTAGCATAATAAGCATTCGAATCGGTAACCAAAAAATTAGTGGCTACCTGTATCCCTAAGGGTGGTTTATCAAGGAATTCTTTATTGCATGAGGAAAAGAAGAAGCCCATGCAAACAAAAAATAGTATTAATCTGATTATAGTTTTCATAATTTTAAATTTTGTTCATTAAAAACTTAAATTCACACCAACCATATATGTTCGTGCTTGTGGTACATTTATAAAATCAACATTAATAATTAATGGATCTCTGGCCCCCAAATTAGAGTTACCTGTATTGTTTGGTTGAGATAATCCAACTTCTGGATCATTACCTTTATATTTGGTAAAAGTCAATAAATTTTGACCGCCAATATATATTCTGAGTTTTTGAATTTTCAACTTGTCTAACCAACGTTTTGGTATGTTATAACCCAATTGAAAATTCTTTAACCTTAAATAGGAACCATCTTCAATAAACCAGCTCGAAACAACACCCTGATTCTGGTTTGATAATGAAGGATCGAGCCGGGGAACATCGGTATTTGTATTTTGAGGGGTCCATGCATTTAATAAATCTTCCTGCACTTCATTATATTTATTGCCAGTATTGTCATAAGTAAATGATTTATAAGGAGTCAAAATATCTACCTTATATACACCCTGAAATTGTGCACTTAAATCAAAATTCATGAAACCAACCTCAATATTAAAACCATAAGTCATTTTAGGAAATGGGGATCCTATATATGTTTGGTCATGAGAATCTATTTTCCCATCTCCATTGATGTCTTCATAAATTAAATCCCCGGGAGCAGTCTTTGGAGAAAAAACAGCATGACTCTTAACCTGCTGCCAGTTTTGGAAAATACCGTCCACTTTATATCCATAAAACGAAGCTATTGGATATCCTACAGCAGTTCTTGAAATGGGTCCCCAACTTTGTCCATATAAACCATTTCCGGTTTGAGGAAAGACTATAGAACCAGGAGTAGCTAATGCATCCACAATATTTGTGCTGTGAGCAACAACACCGCCAATGCTATATGTAAATTTTCCTATTGACGAACGGTAGTTAATACTTAATTCAAACCCTTTATTGGTAACCGCACCTATATTTTGATATGGTTGTACCTTTGCAGGAATACCTACATCGCCGGGCTGGGTTACCTTACAAATCATATCTGTAGTTTTTTTATTAAAATAATCTACAGTAAACTCCAATTTATTCTTAAATAAAGCTGCATCCAGTCCTATACTCTTTTCAGTAGTGGTCTCCCATTGTAAATCAGTATTTGGAGGCGCTAACGTAGTCATTCCAGTAACAGGCTGACCATCTATAGCATACGTCATACCCTTATTAATAATTGGATATACAGTTGTTGCATCGGTGGAACTTGAGTTTCCTATTTGACCCCATCCTAACCTGATTTTTAAAGAACTTATCTGCGGCACATTATTTTTTATAAAGCTCAAATTGGATAATTTATAAGCCAAGGCAAAAGAAGGGAAATCTCCATATACATTGTTTGCCAAGAATTTTGAAGATCCATCTCGACGAAATGTTCCGGTAAATAACAATTGGTCATTCCAGGTGTAATTTAACCTGCCTAATATGCTGAACATGCTTCCATGATCTGCCCCTCCGTTTACCTTGTATATAGAGCTTGGAAATGAATTGAAATAGTTAAAATATTGCAAACTTGGATCCTGGTTAGGAAGTATATCTTGTGCATTACCATTAACATTGTAATCATTATTTGCCGAAGCTTCAGTACCTGCCATAATATTTATTTCATGTACACCCAGAACTTTATGCCAGTTAAGAGTATTAATAAACTGCCATCCAAAACTTTTTGAATAATCACCTTCTAAATTCGATAATGGATTTTGATCAACTTTGTTAAAATGATAAATTGGAACAAATTTACTATACTCATAAAATCCGTAATCAACATTCATTGATGATTTAAATTTAAAATCTTTTAGAAATGAAATCTCTCCATATATATTGCCTATAATTCGTGAATCTGTATTTAACGCATCTCCTGGTTTGTCCAAATACCTATGTTGCAATGGATTACCGGCGCTATCAGGAAGGACGCTTCGAGCAAAACTCCCGTCTTTATTATAGATTGGAGTAATGGGATTAAAAGCACCATTGCCACCAAGAGGTAAAGGCCTATTGTAGGGATCGCCTTCATAATCCGATCTATGCTGTGCATAAGATACCTGTAAATCCTCGCCAATACTTAACCAATCTTTTACCTTATGATCTAAGTTCAGTCGTGTAACAAAACGCTTATAAAAGGTATTGATCAGAATTCCATCCTGGTTCAAATAACTGGATGAAAATAAGAATGTGGACTTTTCATTTCCTCCTCTTAGCGAAAATTCATAATTCTGAATTGGTGCTACCTGTGAAATAGCTTTTAACCAATTGGTATTAGCAACAGTATCCGGATTCCATATAGTCCTGTTATTTATTTTATTCATAAGTCGTGCATAATCTGGTCCACTCATGGGAGTAAGATAATGAGCTGCTTCCTGATTACCTATATACATGTTGAAACTAACAACTGTTGGTCCGCTAATACCTTTTTTTGTCGTAACCATAATAACACCATTGGCACCACGAGAACCATAAATAGCAGTAGCTGATGCGTCTTTCAGAACACTGATTGATTCAATATCAGAAGAAGAAATAGTTTTTAATATATCTGGACCAAATATCATACCATCAACTACAACAATAGGGTCAGCATTATTAATTGTCCCTGTACCTCTAATACGTATGGTCATGTTTGAGCCTGGTTCGCCGGAATTTGAAGAAATATCAACACCGGCAATTTTGCCCTGTAATGCCTGATCAATTCCTAAAACCGGCATATTCTGAAGTTTTTCGGAACTTACAGAAGAAACGGCTCCGGTCAAATCGCTTCTTTTTTGAACTCCATAACCAATAACCACAACTTCATTTAATGCTGTAACTTCTTCTTTTAATGTTACATTGATTTGCGTTTGGGTACCTACCGGAATTTCTTCGGTTTTGAATCCAATAAAAGTAAAACTCAAAACATCAGTGCTCGCAGCAATAATTGAATATTTCCCATCAATATCGCTTATAGTCCCTGTAGTTTTTCCTTTTACTACAACATTTACACCTGTTAAAGGTTGGTTTTTTTCATCAACAATAACACCAGTTATTGCTGATCCCTGAGCCGACATCTTAAATACCAATAAAGAATTCATTAAAATGAATGTTAAAATCAGCATCTTCCATGTAGCCCGCGACTGTTTGTTTAGTCTCATGTTAGTATAACAACATTTCATAAGATTATTAATTAGTAAATTTAGTTTAGTTAGTAATTTAAAAAACAAATATAATATAAAATCAATTTAACCCAAATTGTTCATTAGAAATTGGCAATCAATTAAGAAATTGTAAATCAATCTAAAAATATTAGATTGAAACAATTTCTAAATCGGGGTTAACCCAACTAACGCAAGTAGTTCGCTCATTTCATTCGCTTCTATTGCGTAATTTGGGTTTAATT
>Ga0265316_10000843_pt1 | contig 33894 bp, 32 predicted proteins | sample 4522metaG_FD_202092 | JGI IMG/M metagenome (GOLD analysis project Ga0265316, IMG submission 202092) | Rhizosphere microbial communities from Carex aquatilis grown in University of Washington, Seatle, WA, United States - 4-5-22 metaG | ecosystem: Host-associated > Plants > Roots > Rhizosphere >...
GGATGGGCACCGGGCCGCAGGTCCTCTCAGCGCCATCACTTGCATGTCTCGGGCAATCGAGCTGGCCAGCTCAAACGGTGTCGGCGCGGTGGGCCTCCGAAATACGAACCACTGGATGCGGGGGGGTGCCTACGGCTGGCAAGCCGCCGACGCCGGCTTCCTGGGAATCTGCTGGACGAATACCAATCCGAACCTGCCGCCGTGGGGAGGGCGCGAAAATCGGCTGGGCAATAACCCGCTCATCGTCGCCGTCCCGAGCGCCGAGGGTGGCGTGGTGTTGGACATGTCGATGTCACAGTTTTCTTACGGCCGGATGGAAACAGCCCACCACCGGGGTGAGCGCCTGCCCGTCGCGGGCGGGTACGACAAGGCGGGCCAGCTTACGGACGATCCGGGCGCCATACTGGAGGCTCAACGGCCGCTGCCGATCGGGTTTTGGAAGGGCTCGGGCTTGTCGTTGCTCCTCGATCTGGTTGCCGCGCTGCTCTCCGGAGGTCAGACGACTTCGGAGATACGACGCGAGACGGCAGAAACGGGGCTCTCGCAGGTATTCATCGCGTTCGACCTCGAGAAAGCCATGCCCGCGGCTGCGCGCAACGTCCTCATCGCCTCGGTCCTGGAATGGACGGCCTCGTCGGCACCTGCCGAGGGCAGCGGCTCGGGAATCAAGTTTCCCGGTGAGCGAACGTTGAAGGCGCGACGCGACAGCTTGAATGGCGGCGTTCCTGTCGATGAAGCCATCTGGAATGCCGTAGTGGCTCTCGCCGTCTAGCGATCCGGGCGGCCCGGCTCGCGCCACCCCGCCACGAGCAACCCGAGCCCCCGCGGATGCGGGAATGAACCGATTGACGGACCGAGAGCGCGCGGGTAGTCACGATGGCATGCTCGACGCGTCGAGTCCGCCCTCACTCGATGCCCGTAAGCTGATTTTCGCGGGCACGGCATCCCATCGCGGCCGCGCGATCCCCGTATCGCCCTCGAACAGCGTGCTCGCTCACCTGCACTACGGGCGGACCCTTCTCGGCTCGGACCTGACGCGGACGACGTTCGCGACCGAGGGGCGCGAAACCGCGCTTCTCGTGATGCGCGGCGCGTGCACGGCCCGTGTCGGCGGCGATCGGCACGAGCTCGGTCTCTACGACGCGATTTACGTTCCTCGTGGGTCGGCAGTCGAGGTCACCACGTCGGGCGAGGTCGACTTGGTGGAGTGCGCCGCCGAGGTGAATGGCGACTATCCGCTGCAGGTAATTCGCTACGCCGACGTGTCCAAAGACCCGAGGCTCAAGTTCCGGACCGGAGGCGCAGCGACGGGCCGAGATCTCAACATCCTGATCGGCGACAACGTCCGGGCGGGGCGGATCCTCGCGGGTTTCACCCGGTCGGTCCCCGGCAACTGGACCAGCTGGCCACCCCACGAGCACTCGGCCCTGCTCGAGGAGCTTTACGTCTATTTCGACATGCCGTCCCCTGCGTTCGGGATCCAGCTCGTTTATACGCGGCCCGATTCGCCCGAGTTCGTCGGTGTCGTGCATGACGGCGACGCCGTGCTCATGCCCGCCGGCTACCACCCCAACGTTGCCGCCCCGGGTCACAGCATCAACTTCGTCTGGATGATGGCGGCCCGGCGCGAGGTCGTCGATCGCCAGTTCGGCGTGGTCAACATCCAACCGGGGTTCGGTCAGGGCGGCTCCGGCCTCGAGGCGAGCCGAAAGTAGACTTCACGGACACCCGCCCCGTGCGTGATCGGGAGGCGCGCGTGACGGAGCGCCCCGACCCTTTCGCGGGCGGCAGGCAGGTGGGCGCATCGGCGCGAGCGCTCGGTAGACGATGGTTGCGCCGTCGGGTAAGGATCGCCCAGGCGGGAGGCCGCCAAGAAATGGACGCGATCCGAGGTTTTGCACTCCGCTGCCGGCTTGCCGCCGCGGCGATCCCAGCTCTCGCCCTGACGGTCGTGTGCGCAATAGCTGCGCCGGGCTGTCGGCAGCGCTCCCAGGAGCCGACGGACACGTTGGCGAGGATCAAGGAGAGCGGCGTCATCGCCCTCGGGCACAGAGAGTCGTCGATTCCGTTCTCCTATTACGACGACCAGCAGCAAGTCATCGGGTACTCGCAAGAAATCATGCTCAAGGCGGTCGAACGCATCCGCGGCGACCTCGGACTGCCGACCTTGCAGACCAAGCTCGTCCCCGTGACCTCACAAAACCGGATCGCGCTCGTTCAGAACGGGACGGTCGACATCGAATGCGGATCGACCACCAACAACGTCGAGCGACAAAAGCAAGTCGCCTTTTCGAACACGATCTTCGTCGTGGGCACGCGTCTCATGGTGAGCGTCGAATCTTCGAAAGAGATACGAGACTTTCCCGATCTGTCGGGCAGGACCGTCGTGGTTACCGCAGGCACGACGTCGGAGCGACTGCTCCGAAAGATGAATGAAGACCGGAAGTTGAACCTTCAGATCATCAGCGCCAAGGACCACGGCGAGTCCTTCCTCATGCTCGAGACAGGTCGGGCCGCCGCGTTCATGAACGACGACGTGCTTTTGTTCGGGGAGAGGGCGAAGTCGAAGGACCCCGACCGGTGGGTCGTGGTGGGAACGCCACAGTCCCGCGAAGCTTACGGGTGCATGATGCGCAAGGAAGACGTGGCGCTCAAGAAATTGGTGGACGAGACGATCGCCAAGCTGGGGACCTCCGGCGAGCTGGCCAAGCTTTTCGACAAATGGTTTCGTAACCCCATCCCCCCAAGGGGGGTGAACCTGAAGCTCCCGCTGAGCAGCGACATGGCGACCTTGTTCGAGAATCCGACCGACCGCCCTCTGGATCTCTGAGCGCTCCAAGAGCACTCGGTCCGCCGCCCTCCGCCAACCCTCATGGGACACCGCTGGAACTGGGCAATCTTCTTCAGTCCGGTCCCCACCGGAGAGACCACCTACCTCGGCTGGTTGCTCGCCGGAATGCGCATGACCGTCGTGCTTTCTCTGTCCGCCTGGGCGCTCGCGCTCGTCGTCGGGTCAATCATGGGCGTGCTGCGCACCGTTCCAAACCGATGGCTCCGACGGATCGGAACGTCGTACGTCGAAATATTTCGCAATGTGCCACTTCTGGTGCAGCTCTTCATCTGGTATTTCGTGTTTCCTGAGATTCTCCCTGGCGGCCATCGATTCAAGCACTGGAGCCCAGGGGAACAGCAGTTCGTTGCCGCCACGCTCGCGCTCGCGCTTTTCACGGGAGCCAGGGTCTGCGAGCAGGTCCGGTCCGGACTCGAGTCTCTGCCCAGCGACCTCAAGAACGCCGCGTTCGCCCTGGGCCTCACCTTGTCGCAGACCTATCGTTACGTGCTGGGCCCCATCGCTCTGCGAATCATCGTTCCGCCGTTGACCTCCGAGTTTCTGAACGTCTTCAAGAACTCGGCGGTCTGCTCGACCATCGGGCTACTCGAGCTCGCCGCACAAGGCCGCCAGCTCTTGGACTACACCGGACAATCGTACGAGTCGTTCATTTCGGTGACGCTCCTCTACGCGGCCATCAACCTCGTCGTCTTGCTGCTCATGCGCACCGTCGAAAAGCGCACGCGCCTGCCCGATCGCATCGGCGCGAGATCGTAGGAGGAGCCATTTACGACTTCGATTGGAGCTCCATTCCTGCGGCGCTCCCGCTGTTGCTGGGCGGGATGAAGGTGTCGCTGGAGATCACCTTCGCCGCCGTCGCTTCCGGCATGGTCTGGGGGACGTTCTTGGCGATGATGCGCCTTTCGACGAGGCCTGAACTGTCGTACTTCGCCACGGGCTACGTCACTGTCTTCCGGTCGGTTCCGCTCGTCATGGTGCTCTTGTGGTTCTTTCTCGTCACGCCCCAACTGCTCCGTAGCCTGCTGGGTCTCGATGCGTCGACCGACGCGCGGTTGGGGTCGGCGGCCGTCGCCTTCTCGCTGTTCGAGAGCGCCTATTACGCCGAGATCATTCGGGCCGGAATCGGCAGCGTTTCGACGGGGCAGCTCGCAGCCGCAAGCGCGCTCGGGCTGACCTACGGCCAGTCGATGCGCTTGGTCGTGTTGCCGCAAGCGCTCCGAAACATGCTACCCCTGCTCTTGACGCAGGCGATCATTTGCTTCCAGGACACGTCGCTCGTCTACGTCTCGGCGCTGGGAGACTTCTTCGGCGTGGCGTCGAAAATAGGCGAGCGAGACGGACGCCTCGTCGAGCTTCTTCTCTTCGCGGGCGCAAGTTACTTCGCTTTGAGCTATGGCGCATCGACGGCGATCGGGCGTCTTGGAAGGCGGCGCAAACATTGATTTCCATCCGCCATGTCGGCAAGTCGTACGGCGAATTCACCGCTCTCACCGACTGCTCGATCGAAGTGGCCGCCGGCGAGGTCGTCGTGATTTGCGGGCCATCGGGGTCGGGCAAGAGCACTCTCGTCAAGTGTGTGAACGCCCTGGAGCCATTCCAGAGGGGCGAGATCATCGTCGACGGCGTCTCTGTCGGAGACTCGAAGACCAACTTGCCCAAGCTTCGCGCGCGCGTCGGCATGGTTTTCCAGCATTTCGAGCTGTTTCCGCACATGACGGTCATCGAAAACATCACGCTCGCACAGGTGAATGTCCTTCGCCGGAGCGAGGCCGAGGCGATTGCCACCGGGCTTCGACTTCTGGATCGAGTCGGCCTGAGGGCGCACGGCCAGAAACACCCGTCGCAACTCTCGGGCGGTCAGCAGCAACGCGTGGCCATCGCCCGTGCGCTCGCCATGGCGCCGGTATGTATGCTCTTCGACGAGCCGACGTCGGCGCTTGACCCCGAGATGATAAGCGAGGTGTTGGACGTCATCGTGGACCTCGCCCGCGAGGGTATGACCATGATGGTCGTCACGCACGAGATGGGGTTCGCGAGGAAGGTCGCGCACCGCGTCGTTTTCATGGATCACGGAAGAATCGTAGAGGACACCCCGAAGGGCGAGTTCTTCGGGTCGCCGCGGAGCGAACGGGCGCAGGCGTTTTTGTCGAAGATACTGCAATATTGACCGCGTCCGGGCGTCGGTCCATCGGCGCACCGTTCGACCGTCGTTGGAAACCGCTTTTCCGCGCGCCCACGCGACCAAGGGGCCGGCGGATTCCGCGAGGCTTCTTGCCCGGCCCCTTCCTGCATGGTATGTGGCAACGTCTGTGAGTGCGACTGGCACGCTCGAGCCCCGACGCCCAGCCAGTCTCCCCTTGGCGAAAGGCCGGGCGACTGAAATGCCGATCGCGGCGTCAGAAAAGAGCGGAACGTCTTCCGTCCGCATTCGCCATGTGCAGAAGTATTTCGGCACGACTCACGTGCTTCGCGGCGTCGACATCGACATCGATGACGGGCAATTCGCGGTGCTCGTAGGGCCATCCGGATGTGGCAAATCAACGCTACTCCGCATGATCGCCGGCCTCGAGGAAATCACGGACGGCGAGATCGAAATCGGCAGCAAGGTCGTCAACGGATCTCCTCCCAACGAGCGCGACATCGCGATGGTTTTTCAGAGCTACGCCCTTTATCCGCACATGACAGTGCGCGAGAACATGGCGTTCAGCCTGAAATTGGCCAAGCATCCGCGTGCCGAGATCGACCGGCGCGTCGGGGAAGCGGCAGACATTCTGGCGCTCTCCGGGTTGCTCGATCGCTTTCCGCGGCAGCTTTCGGGCGGCCAACGTCAGCGCGTCGCGATGGGGCGCGCAATTGTCAGGAAGCCTCGGGTCTTCCTGTTCGACGAGCCCCTGTCCAACCTGGACGCGAACCTGCGCGCCGCGATGCGCACGGAGCTCAAAGAGCTGCACCAGAGACTGAGGACTACTTCGGTCTATGTGACTCACGACCAAATCGAGGCTATGACGATGGCCGACCAGATCGTCGTCATGCGAGAAGGCGTCGTCGAGCAGCGAGGAAAGCCCCTTGATCTGTACGACCGTCCGGCGAACGTCTTCGTTGCGGCATTCATCGGCTCGCCGGCGATGAATCTGTTTCCCGGCACCCTTCGGCGTACGAGCGGCGCGGTGAACGTGGAGCTCTCCGATGGCGTCGTGGTGGCGGCGCCGCCCGCAATCGGGGGGGCCGACGGGCAGAGCGTCACCTTGGGCGTCCGCCCCGAGCACCTCTCGGTGGCCGCCGGGGCGAGCGGCCTCACGGCGCGCATCGTGGTGGTCGAGCCGACGGGTGCAGACACGCAGGTTTTCTGCAAGTTCGGCGTCGCCCGCGGAGTCGTCGACTTGACGGCGCTCTTTCGGGAAAGACGCGAATTCCGGCCGGGGGAGACGATTGTACTGCTCCCAGACCGTGAACGCATTCACGTGTTCGACGCGCAGTCGGGTGAGTCGCTCGGCTTGTAATTGTTCTCAAACGGAGGGTGCTGCTCATGTCGAGCATTTCGAGACGGGAGTTTCTGAGGACGACCGTTGGTGCCGCCGCCGGCAGCACGATCGGCGTGGGGAGCGTGCACTGCAACAAGCCATCGCCGAGCTCTCGAGAGACCGCGTCCGCGCCCGGGATGTGGGCGCCCGAAAAGGATGCGAGACTCAGGGTGCTGCGTTGGAAGCGCTTCGCTCAGGGCGACGAGGAGGCGTGGACGGCCAACACCCGGAAGTTTACCGAAAAGACGGGTGTCGAAGTGGTCGTCGACCAAGAAGGCTGGGAGGACGTACGGCCCAAGGCTGCCGTTGCGGCAAACGTCGGTAGCGGTCCGGACATCATCATTTCCACCTTCGAGGACGCGCACCAGTATCCGGAGAAGCTGGTCGACGTCACGGACGTCTGCACCTATCTCGGAAACAAATACGGAGGATGGTACGACGTGTGCGCGTCGTACTGCACGCACAAGGGGAACTGGATCGCCGTGCCAATGGGATGCGCAGGCACGAAGGTTGTCTATCGCTTGAGCGCCATGCACAGTGCTGGCTTCGACGCGTTCCCGACGGATCTGCCGCTCTTCCTGAAGCTCTGCCGCGGTATGAAGGCCAAGGGAATGCCCGCGGGCCTGGCGCTCGGCAATGCCACGGGCGACGCCAACGCGTGGACCCACTGGCTGGTGTGGTCACACGGAGGGAAAATGGTCGACGCCAAGAACAACGTCGTCATCAACGGCCCCGAGACGATTGCCGCGCTCGAATACGCGAAAGAGCTCTATGACACGTTCATCCCGGGAACGCTCTCTTGGCTAGACCCGAGCAACAACAAGGCGTTCCTCGACGGGCAGATCGGGCTCACTGGGAACGGCCTGTCGATCTACTACGCCGCCAAGAACTCTCCGGACCCGAAGCTGAAGGAGATGGCCGCCGACATGGGGCACGCCCACTTTCCAATCGGACCCATCGGCAAGCCGACGGAGTTGCACCTTCCGTTTCCGATGATGATCTTCAACTATACGAAATACCCGAACGCAGCGAAGGCGTACCTGGCCTTCATGATGGAAGACGCGCAATATCTTCCGTGGCAGACGTCATCCATTGGATACGTGAGCCAGCCGCTGGTCGCCTACGAGTCGAACCCGATCTGGCAAGCGGACCCCAACCATACGCCGTACCGTGACTGCATGAAACGAATGATGCCCAACGGCTATGCCGGCGAAATGGGGTATGCTTCCCAGGCCACGATGGCCGATTTCATCTTGGTGAACATGGTTGCGGAGGCAGCCTCCGGCGCGAGGACCCCGGTCGAGGCGGCCCAGCGTGCGCAGAAAAGGGCCGAGCGGTACTACAAGATCTGAGAGCGGACTTGCGCCGCATGCCTTTGGCCATTCCGATCCGACGCTGGCTGCGCAATCGCCACTTCCTAGGGCTGCTCTTCATGCTGCCCGCAGGTGCGCTTCTGCTCGCGTTTCTGACCTATCCGCTGGGCTTGGGGGTCTGGCTCGGCTTCACCGACGCGAAGATCGGGCGCGCCGGGCACTGGGTGGGCCTGGACAATTTTGTCTTCCTTCTCGGCGACAGCGTCGCTCGGCTATCCCTCTTCAATACGTTGTTTTACACCATCATGGCGAGCGCTCTCAAGTTTGCGTTGGGTCTCTGGCTCGCGCTGCTGCTCAATCGGCTCGACCGCTTCAAGGCCTTGGTACGGGCCGTCGTGCTACTGCCGTTCATCGTGCCCACGGCGCTTTCGGCCATCGCCTTTTCGTGGATGTACGACCCGCAGTTCTCGGCCATCTCGTGGGTGCTCAAGAGAGCTGGCCTGATCGACCACTACGTCGATTTTCTCGGTGACCCGTGGATGGCACGTTCGTCTGTCATCGTGGCCAACGTTTGGCGCGGCATGCCGTTCGTCGCCATTTGCCTTCTCGCGGGCCTGCAGACCATCGCGCCGTCGCTCTACGAAGCCGCAGCGCTCGACGGTGCGACGGCCTGGCAGATCTTCCGCCACGTGACGCTGCCGCTGCTTACGCCCATCATCGCCGTCGTCATGACATTCTCGGTCCTATTCACGTTCACTGATTTCCAGCTGATCTACGTCCTGACCCGCGGGGGACCTCTCAACGCCACCCACCTCATGGCGACGCTGTCCTTTCAGCGCGCCATCCCTGGAGGAGCTCTCGGCGAGGGGGCCGCACTCGCATCGCTCATGATCCCGCTGCTTTCTGGAGCGGTCCTGTTCAGCTATTTCGGATTGCAGCGGCGGCGGTGGCAGCAGGGCGGGGGAGACTGAGATTGGCCAGGTACAACCTCGGCGGGCAAGGCGTGCACTACCTCGAGCGTTGGCCTCGTCGCGTGCTCGTCCTTTACATCCCGCTCGGGACATTTCTCGTCGCGCTTCTTTTTCCTTTTTACTGGATGCTCATGACTTCGCTCAAACCAAACGAAGAGCTTCTCTCGCACGAGGGCAACCCATTTTGGGTGCTCCACCCGACCTTCGAGCACTACAAAAGGCTCCTCTTCCATACGTCATATCCGAATTGGATGTGGAATACGGTGGTCGTTTCGGTAGTATCGACGTTCGCGTCGCTGGCCGCGAGCGTCTGCGCTGCTTATGCGATCGAACGTCTCCGGTTTCGGGGGTCGAAGCAAATGGCTCTCGCTATCTTCGCAGCGTATCTCGTTCCGCCCTCGATTTTGTTCATCCCGCTGGCGGCGGTCGTCGTTCGCTTGGGCCTCTTCGATACGCGCTGGGCGCTCGTCCTCACGTACCCGACCTTCCTCATACCCTTCTGCACGTGGCTGCTCATGGGCTACTTCCGGTCGATACCATTCGAGATCGAAGAATGTGCTCTCATCGACGGCGCGACGCGCTGGCAGGTGCTGCTGAAAGTCATTCTGCCGCTCGCAGTCCCTGGCCTTATCTCGGCTGGGATCTTTGCGTTCACGCTCTCCTGGAACGAATTTCTCTACGCACTGACCTTCGTGTCGTCGTCGGAGGTGAAGACGGTGCCGGTCGGCGTCGCCACGGAGCTGGTCGAGGGCGACGTGTACCACTGGGGAGCGCTCATGGCCGGCGCCCTGCTGGGATCGCTCCCCGTCGCTGTGGTTTATTCGTTCTTCGTCGAGTACTACGTTTCGGGCATGACGGGAGCGGTCAAAGAATGAGGGCCCTCGTTTTGACGGCGTACAAGGAGCTTCTGGTTCAGGAGTTTCCGGAGCCCGAGGTCGGACGCAGCGACGTTCTCGTTCGCGTGGAGGTGTGTGGAATCTGCGGCAGCGACGTTCACGGAATGGACGGAAGCACAGGGCGTCGGCGCCCGCCTATCGTTATGGGCCACGAGGCCGCGGGTGTCATCGTTCAATTGGGCTCCGACGTGACGACCCGTCGCGTGGGTGATCGCGTGACCTTCGATTCGACCATCTACGACCCGAACAGCTTTTTCTCTCGTCGCGGGCAGGTCAACCTATGCGATAACCGCCGCGTCTTCGGCGTTTCGTGCGAGGAGTATCGGCAAGACGGAGCCTTTGCCGAGCTCGTGGCGGTCCCGCACCACATCCTCTACGGCTTGCCGGATTCGATGACTTTTCAGCAGGCCGCGCTGGTCGAGCCGGTCTCGATCGCCGTGCACGCGCGTGGTTTGACGCCGATCGACGACGGCGACAGCGTCCTGGTGATGGGTGCGGGCCTCATCGGGCTGACGATCATCCAAGTGCTGAAGAACACGCGAGCCGCGGAGATCATCGCCGTCGACTCGGACGACGCGAGGCTGTCGCTCGCGCGCGAGCTGGGGGCGACGGTCACGTTCAACCCCACGATTGTGCCCGATCTCGCAGCAGCCATTCGGGCCGTGACCAATGGTCGGGGCGCCGACGTGGCGTTCGAGGCCGTCGGGATCGAGACGACTGTGCGAGCCGCGCTGGCCGGAGTGCGCAAGGGCGGCGCCGTAACGCTCATTGGCAACCTGTGCGCGGAGGTATCGCTGCCACTGCAAGCCCTTGTGACCCGCGAGGTTCGGCTGCAGGGGTCGTGCGCGTCGAGTGGTGAATACCCGGAATGCATCGACCTCATTGCGTCCGGAAAGATCGACGTGGAGCGCTTCATTTCGGCCGAGGCCTCGCTGGAGGAGGGGCCGGCTTGGTTCGACCGCCTCTATCGAAAGGAGCCCGGTTTGATGAAGGTGCTTCTCAGGCCCAACGGGTAGCGGCGGGATCGTTCCATGGTCAAGAACTTTTTCGACCTTTCCGGGCGAGTCGCCCTGGTCACCGGTGCCAGTCGCGGGCTTGGGCAATATTTTGCGCGTGCGCTGGCACTGGCTGGCGCGGACCTCATCGTCACGGCGCGAAAGAAGGAAGACACCGATGCCTTCGCTCGCGAGATCGTCGGGTTGGGCCGCAAGGTAGTCAGTCTCTCGCTCGACGTGCGCGACGAGGCGAGCATCCGCAGGCTGGGCGAGGACGCGGCCGCGGCGTTCGGGCGCGTCGACATTCTCGTGAACAACGCCGGATGCAACGTTCGAAGGCCCGCGTTCGAGATCACGTGGGACGACTGGAACCGTGTTCTGGAGACCAACCTGCGCGGCACGTTCTTCGTGTCTCAGGTGGTGGCGCGGCACATGGTCGCGCGAGGATACGGTCGGATCGTCAACATCGGATCCGTCACCTCGGTGTTCGGATACGCCGGGCTCGGCCCTTATTGCGCCAGTCGTGGGGGAGTGAAGCAGCTGACGATGAGCCTTGCCGACGAGTGGGGCGGAGACGGCATTACCGTGAACTGCCTTGCCCCTGGCTGGTTTCGGACAGAGCAGAACAAAGTCCTCTACGACGATCCGAAATGGCTGGAGTATATCTGCGACCGTATCCCCGTGCACCGGCCCGGCAGGCCCGACGACCTCGATGGCGCCATCGTCTTTCTCGCGTCGGAGGCCAGCGCGTATGTGACCGGGCAGACGCTTCTCGTCGATGGCGGGATCTCGACCGGATCGACGAAGGCCACGTTGCGCTGAGACCGGCGCCGCCCGGGGGCACCGATTCGCTTCGCGGGGTTTCGCCCCGAACCCCAAAAACCGCTCCCCGCGCTTTTGCTGCGCCGCTCAGTCTGGCACTCAACGGCAGAGCCTGTGCCGAGCGGCACTACCTCAGGTACTTGGCCAATCCAATGTTCTGGGTCTTGATCGCGGTGGCAACGAGGCCAGCAATCCTGTCCGCGCCCGCGAGGTTGGTATGGGTCCCGTCGGACCCGTTCGCGTGGTAGGCGAGAGCTGCTGCCTTCGATCCCAGCGTGTTGTACCACGCGGTCGAGAGGGCCGTCAGATCGATGTAGGCCACGCTCTTCGCCATCGCGGCCGCCTGCGCAGCGGCGGCGTGGAGACTCGACTGATCCCCAAGCATGTTGCCGGTCCAACTGCCGACGCGGGCGGGGGGCGACACCAGGATCGGCGTCACGTTGGCGGCGAGAGCATCGGTCACGTACTTCTCGAGGTTCGCCTGCACGACGCTGTCCGCGACCCCCTTGTCGTTATGGCCAAATTGCACGATGACCCAGTCGCCCGCCGTCCAATGCGACTTGATGGCCCCCCACATGTCGGCCTTTCCGTAAAAGGACGACGAGCTCTCCCCACTATCGCCGTAGTTCGCGATCCCCACAGGGGGGGCGAAGTACTCGGGCAGCATCTGCCCCCAGCCGCCGAACGCCGAGTTGTTCTCGCCCTGGTCGCACTCGGTGGAATCGCTCGCCATGTAGATCATCACGGGTTTGGTCGCTGCCGTGACTAGCGAGTACCCGATGCCAGAGACCTGGGGTGGCGTCGCCGTGGGTCCGGAAAAATACAGATCCAATCCAGGATATCCGGCGGCCGCTTGCGCTTCCTCGGGTTGACCTTCGTTGGCGCGCACGTTGACCACGAACGCGTATTCCGCCGTCTGGCCGGCGGCTGTGGTCACGGCGTGCAAGAGCCCCCGGTCCGCTTCGCAGCTCACGAACGTTTGGCCGGCCGCAGCGCCGCCGAGCTTGACGGTCACGGCATAGTTGCCGGCCAGCATCGTGCCGGTCGGGGTGGCCACGTTCGTGGTCTGGAACATGTTTCCGCCGAACAGACATTCCATGCAGACCGGGCCCGCGCCGCCTCCCGGACAGACGCCTCCGACCGGCTGGGTGGTCGAGCACTTTGCAGCATTGTCCGCGGTGGGATCCGGATATCCCGACGGAATCCCACCGTCGGAAGCGGCGGGTGCGGCCATCGTCCCCGCGGGCGCTCCTCCGTCCGTAGGCGTGGTGGCAGCAGGATTCATGCCCAAAATGACCTGGCCCATGTCGGTGCAGACGCCATTCGTGCAGACCGACGTGCCGCTCTGTTGGCAGTCCGCGTTCGTTGCGCAAAGCTGCTCTTGCTGCCCGCCGCACGCGACGACGCATTCGGGGACCGCGGGCCCCGCGTCCGCCCCAACGGTCTTGCAGCAGGACATCGGCGGCCCGCACGGGGATGCTCCGCACTGCACTCCCTGCGCGCCGTTGTTGGCTCCGCCTCCACCACTCATCATGCCTGAATTGCTGCCCGTGCCAGTTCCTGTCGCGGCGGCGGTTCCGGTCGACGTCGCGCTCCCCGTGGGGGTGCTTCCGGTGGACGCGTCCTCCCCACCCGTGTCGGTCGTGGGTGGCGAGGAACCGGAATTTCCGCTTGGCTTGCCGCTCGTGCTCCCTGACGAACACGCCGTCGGACCGCAGAGCAACAACGCTGGGAGCACTGAAAGAGCTTGCCGGTTCTTGGCCATACGGCCGCTCTTGCCCACGATGTGCAGAAGCCAGCCTCCGAGGAAACGGCCGACGAGATTCGCGCTCATATTGGTCTGTGCGGGCTGAGAGCTCGCCAAGCTCACGCAGACCCTCGGAAAGCGACGTTCGTCTGTCGAGGGCGGCATTATTTCGCCAAGTCGGAACCGGGCGCATGGGCGGCGGCGAGCAGGCTCTGCCGAGCCGGCCGCCGTCGGTGGCGGCTCAGACAACGAGCGCAACGCTCTTGACCAGCGCGTACACGGCAATGCCGGACGTCAGTCCCAACGCGTCGCGAGATCGGCGGGTGACCCGCGCCAGCATCGGCGTCTCCAAGAGTCCAAGGGACAGGCGAATGTTCACGCGATCGGGACCATCGTCTCGCAGGTCCACGACACGCGCCGAGAGGATATTGAGAATGCTGGATCGGCCCGGTGGCTCGCGCGCCAAGCTCACGTCCCGAGCGAGCACCCTGAGGCGCACGCTCGCGCCGTTCGGCCGATTGACCCGTCCGACCCAGAGAGAGCCGTCGCCGAAGTCCACGCGGGTCAGTTGGTCCGTCTCGTCGTGCTCGGCGACCCGAGCGTCGATCACGACCCCGCTGTCGTCCAGTCGTGCCGTCGGAAGATCCAGCCGGGCCAGCGTCTCGGTGGCTGGTCCGCTGGCGACTGTGCGACCGCCTTCGAGAAGAACGACATGATTCGCCAGCCGGGCGACCTCGCCGATGGCGTGGCTCACGTAGATGATGGGGATCGAGAGCTCGTCGCGGAGCCGCTCGAGGTAAGGCAGGATCTCCGCTTTGCGCGCCAGGTCCTGGGACGCCAGCGGTTCGTCCATGAGCAACAGGCGAGGCCCAGCGAGCAATGCCCGCGCAATGGCCACGCGCTGGCTCTCTCCGCCGGAAAGGCTCGCAGGCGATCGCTCGAGCAGGGCATCGATGCCGAGAAGGTCGACCACGGCTCTTGGGTCAGCGGACGCTCGCTCCGACTTGTTTCTCTTGCGGCCGTATTCGAGGTTGCCCAGGACCGACAGGTGCGGGAAAAGGCTCGGATCTTGGAACACGTATCCGACCGCACGCTCGTGAGTCGGCACGAACACGCGGCGGTCGTCGTCCTGCCAGCACTCTCCGCCGACGTGAACGGTGCCCTGCGCGCGCTCGAGGCCGGCAAGCACACGCAGGCACGTCGTCTTGCCCGACCCTGACGTGCCGAACAGCGCCGTGATGCCGCGGTCGGGCAGGTCCAACGCGATCTGCATCCGGAACCCGGGGCGGGAAAGGCCAAACTGCGCCCGAACACGGCCGGATTCAAAAAGGTCTTGGCTGGGCACGGAACGAATGCAAGGCAAAAAGGACCAGGAGAGAGAAGATGACCAGGCCCCCCGCCAGTCGGTGCGCGGCCCCGTACTCGAGGGACTCCACGTGATCGTAGAGGGCCACCGACAGCACGCGCGTCTTGCCCGGAATGTTTCCCCCAATCATGAGCACGACCCCGAACTCACCCACGGTGTGTGCGAAGCCCAGGACCGCAGCGGTGAAATACCCCGATGCCGAAAGCGGCACGGCGATCGAAAAGAAGCGGTCCGTTGGACCAGCGCCGAGGGTTGCCGCCACTTCGAGCGGTCTCGCCCCTACGGCCTCGAAGGCATCGCGCAGCGGTTGAACCACGAAGGGCAGAGAGTAGACCGTCGACGCCACCACGAGCCCGGCGAACGTGAAGGGCAGGGCACCCAGGCCAAGGTGTGTCGTGATCCGTCCTACGGACCCCTCGGGTCCCAACCAGAGCAAGAGGTAGAACCCGAGCACCGCAGGCGGAAGAACGAGCGGCAAGGAGACGAAGGCCCCGACCCACGTCTTCCATCGGGAACGGCTCGTCGAGAGCCACCAAGCCAGGGGCGTCGCGATCCCAAGGAGTAGCAACGTCGTGAGCGACGCCAGCTTGACCGTCAGAACGACCGCGACGAGATCGCTTCCGGAAGGCATCGCTTACTGCGAAAGCTCATAGCCGTAGGCACGGATCACGTCTCTGGCTTTGACGCTCTTCATGTATTCGCAGAGGGCGCGGGCGGCCGGATTTCGTTCGCCCTTCCGAAGCAAGACCGCGTCCTGCCGGATGGGTGCGTAGAGGCGCGCGGGCACAATCCAGTACGAGCCAAGGGTGGGCGCATCCGGAACGGCAACTTGCGAGAGTGCCACGAAACCGAGCTCGGCGTTGCCGGTGGCGATGAACTGATACGCCTGGGCGATGCTCTCGCCCTGCACCAGCTTGGAGCGCAAGGTTTCGAAGAGGCCGAGCGACCGCAAGGCTTCCACGGCCGCGGCGCCGTACGGCGCGACTTTCGGATTGGCGATGGCCAGGTGCTGAAAGGCTCCTTTGCGGAGGACCGCCCCAGCGGCGTCGACCGTGCCGGGCTTGGTGCTCCAAAGGACCAGCGTTCCGAGGGCGTAGGTGAAGCGGCTGCCCACGACACCGAAGCCGTCTGCCTCCAGCCTTTCGGGCGTCGCTCGGTCGGCCGAGAGCAGGAGCTCGAACGGAGCGCCGTTTTCGACCTGCGCGAGGAGGGTCCCCGTCGCGCCGGTCGCGATCACAGCCTGGTGCCCGGTGTCCTTTGCGAACTCCGCGGCGATCCGTTGCATCGGGCGCGCGAAGTTCGCGGCAACGGCGACCTGAACCTCCGACGCCTCCGCGGGGTGCACGAGAAGCAAGCCGACAAAGGCGGCGGCAATCCATTTCGTCATGCGATGTGCCCTCGGCCGAGCTCGACGATCACGCAGCACCCGCCACGCCGAAGGACGATACAATCTCCCTCTCCTTGGTCAACTCCACCCGCCGTGTCGACGTAGAGGCTCATTGTCCCCGAGCAGGTTCCGCCGTCGGGGGCTGATGACGCACCTCGTCGGCCCCACGAACGCCGCTGAGCAGGCACAGTGCGCCCTGGCGCGTGCTGGTCAGGCCCTCGACCCCAACGCACGAGACGGCCCCTCCCTCGCGTCGGGCCAGCAGCTTCTGAGGGAGGCCCTCGTCGCGGGAGCCCGTGCGCTTTGTCACGACGCCTCCATCGCCTCCCTCGAGGCCGCCGCTCGATCGGTCGACCGGCGAGCCCGGTCGAAGGGCTCCGGGCGCGCCCTCTCCGGACGAGCCGACGCCGTGGCCACGCTCGGCCAATCCACCGTGCCGGACGGCGCGGCTTTGGCGCGGGCGGAGATGGAGGTGGCACGCCTCCTCGACGAGGCCAACGGTGGACGCCGGCTCGTGCGAGCGCAGAAGCGCGCGCTTTGGACCCTCACGTTGCTCATCATGGTGGCGACGTCGGTACTCGCATTCGCCGCTCGGACGCTGCACGAACCGTGGGAAAGTTTCCGCTGGAAAGCGAGCAGTGCTTGGGGTCACTATCCGCTCTCGGACACTCTCGGCGGCCACGATTGGGTGAGCAACCTGATCTTCCACACCGAGGAAGAAGAAGACCCTTGGGTGGTCGTCGACCTTCTCTCCACACGCGCCATCCGACAAGTCATGGTGGTCAACCGGGTGGACTGCTGTCGCGAGCGCGCGCTCCCGCTCGTGCTCGACCTCGCGGGAGAGGACGGAAACTACGACGAAATCGCCGAGCGCACGTCCCTGTTCGAAACGTGGAACGTCACGTTCCCCGAGCGAAGGGCGCGGTACGTGCGCTTGCGCTCGAAGGGCACGACGATTCTGCACTTGAGCGACATTCAGATCCGATGACCGCCTCCGAGACGATCCCGGCGAGCTTCCTGGCTCTCTTGTCTCGACGTTGGCCGTATATCGTCGTGAGCGTCGCTTTCACGGCATCGCAAGTCTTCTATCGACTCGTTTTCGATATTCGCTTCGATACGACGCCCGTTCGCGTTTTCATCCAATACATCGATCCATGGTTCGTCGAACATGACTTCCTGCGAAGTCTCCTATATTTGCACCAGCAGCCGCCCCTTCAAAACCTCCTGACCGGCGGGTGTGTACGAATCTTTGGCGCCTCTCTCGGGTTCCGGGTCTTGCACGCAGCCTATCTCGTCTTTGGCTTGGCGACGGCCCTCGCCATGCTGCACGCAATGCTCCGACTCGGAGTCGTGCGCGCAATCGCCGTGGCCTCGGCTGCGCTCTACACCATGTCTCCGGCGACCGTCGCCTACGAGAACTGGCTCTTTTACCATGCGCCGGTCGCTGCCCTGCAGCTTCTTTCGCTCGTGGCCCTCCTCAGGCACTACCGCTTCGGGACGTTCGGCTCCGGGCTCGCTTGCTTTGGCCTCCTTGCGACCAGCGCCCTCTTCTATGGGCTGTTCGGCCCCCTTCTCCTCGTCCTTCTTGCGCTCGCGCTGATCCTCCGCCCGCCGCGCATGATCGACGGCCAGAGGTCGCCTCGCACGAGAGTGCTCCTGGCGATGGCCATCCCGCTCTGCGTGCTGCTACTCGACAAGGCGAGGACGCGGTTCTTCGTCGGGCACAACCAGGGGGATGCGTTTCTCTGGATGAACCTCGCGGCCAAGACGTACAACGCCATGCGGCCAGGCGAGCGACAGCTCGTCGTGCAGCGCGGCGAGATTATACGATTCCCACGGCTCATGCTGTTTTCGGTGCCGCTGTCCGAATACGACGACCTCAGGATTCCTCACGAGCCGACCGGTGTCCCCCTTCTCGATCTCGAGAGCACGCCCGACGGGTCGGTGAACGCGCACGCGCTCGAGAAGGTGCTCATCGCCGAGACGTTCTACAGGGAGGACGCCCTGTATCTCCTGCAGCACTACCCGCGCGCCTACCTGCGTTCGGTCTTCGACGCCCTGACGAGAGAGTACTTCTACTCGCCGCTCGACTACGACCAAATCATCCCCAGCCCCAATAGAGACAAGCTCAAAGCGTTCACGGCCATGGCGGACGTGCCTTTCCTGCCTGACGTTCGTGGCGTCCAGCGCGTGCTCGTATTCCTGCTGCCGCTCACTTTTGTCTACGGGCTCTATCGAGTCCTCGGCGCCCGGGGTGCCCTCGAGAGCGGACGATCGACCGTGGCCGCGATTTCATTCATGCTGCTCGTCATCGCGTACGTGACTTTTGCCACGGCGGCCGTTTCGAGCGGCGATTTCAACCGCTATCGGTACAATATCGACCCGTTTTACGTGATTTTATTTTCGCTCTTGGCAACCGACTGCGCGGAGCGAGGCGTTCATGCGTTGCGCGGTGCGATGGCGCGACTGCGCCCGAAGCCGATGGACGGATAGCCCTCTTGAAGCAGGTCCGCCCCTCGCGACCTCGCTTTTCCGCTTCCTGTCGCTCAGTTGAAGGGCGGCATTGCATACGGCGCCGTCTGCGTACCTCCGTCACCGCGGTGCGCTTGCGTGACCAGCGGCTCGTCGAGCCAGGCCTGCAACGTCGCAATCTGGCACGCGGTAAACGGAGTATCTCCCTTGGGCGGCATGATTCCGCACTTCGAGCAGGAAGGGGGGTCGGCCTGTGCGATGACCGCCATCACGATTTGGAAGCGATATGGCGTGGGCATCTCCGGGCAAGACGACGAGTGAGCGGTGCCTGTGATCCAGTCGTAGGCGTGGTTTTTGCCGCCGTTTGCCGCGGTTGACGAGTTGTCGAGCACATGGCATCCCCCATTGGCCGCGTTCGTGCCGCATGAGTTTTGGAGGAACGGCTGGATGTCCGTCTCAAAGCTCACCGTCGCAGGCAGGGTGCATCCAGGGGGCAGCGCGACGCTGGCGTCGCCGTGGCCACCGCCACCCGACCCATTCCCGGCGTCGGGAGCACCTCCACTGCTGGAGCCAGCGCCGTTCGAGCCGCTGCTCGAATTGCCTCCTGGGGCGCCTCCACTGCTGGAGCCACCCGTCGGGGCCACCGGCCCCGTGCCGCTGTCGGCGACGCCCGGGGTGGCCGAGCCGCCACTGGAGGAGCCAGCGCCGCTGACCGACGACGTTCCGTTCGATGATGAGCCGCCGCTGCTCCCCGGGCCGCTGGTGCCCGGCGCACCGCTCGAGCTGCTCGACGACCCGCCGCCGCTCATGGGGTTGCCATCGACCCCGGACGACGATCCGCCTGCGGATGGCGCACTTGAGAGCGGCGGGTTTCCCGATTGGGAGGAACTGCATGCGATCCAAATGATGCCGGCCCCGAGAACGACCATCAGACCAGCAAGGTGCGAATGCGCGGGCTGATTCATGAGCTCTCTTTTCTTTGCTAAGGGGTCCTCGCGCATCGGAACCCGCTATCGTAGCTGCGATCCGATGGGGAGTCGTCGTTTCGCACCGGGGGGAGCAAGTACGACGTTCCGCCGTAGACGCTGAAGTTGCCGCCCCGAAGCACTCGGCTCGTGGCTCCCGTCAAGTAAGCACAATCCGTGCACGCCGAGTACGGCGCGGACCAGTCCAGGTTCCACTGCCAAACGTTTCCGGCCAGATCGAGCTGACCCCAAAGTCCGGCCCCTGACGCCGCGGTTCCCACCGCCGCGATGTTCGAGGCGTCCGTACAGTCGACTGTGCCGGACGGGTAGTAGCAACCGTAGATCGCATACTGATTCGCCGTTCCCGGATCCGTCGCGCCCCACGGGTACTCGCGCTCCTGGCTTCCCCCCGCCGCCGCGTACTCCCACTCGGCCTCGCTCGGCAGAAAACCTCCGTCCCAGGTGCAAAACGCGTACGACTCCCACCAATTCGCGCAGTTGATGGGCAGCGTCTCATGGTTTCCGGCCACGCTCGTCCACGTCGCGTAGCTCGGATCACACGCCAGGTTCGCGTCGTTCGGCGCTAGGTTCACGGTGTCCGTCGCCACCCACCCCGTCTCGAAGGCTCCTGCGCTGGCGCTGTCCGCCAGCCCCTGGCCCCCGTTCAGGTGCGTGTGCTTGCCAGACCCCGCCGCGGGCGTAAAGCCCGCCCCGTTGTTCCACGCGCTCACGAATTGACGGAACCGGCCCACCGTCACGTCGTATTTATCCAACCGAAAGCTGCTCACCGTCGCCGGATCCGCGAGCCCCGTCGCTCCGCCACCGCCGTTTGTGTACGTCCGATCGTACGTCCCGCCCGGCACCCCCAGGCTCGTGCAGCAGCTCTCGCTCGCCGCTCCGCAGCCCGTCGTGCCCGCCGCACTCACCTGGCAGCTCGGTGGCGGCGGAGGCGGCACCGTGCAGCTTCCCTGACTGCAGTACGGCGTCTCCCCTGTGCACGCCGGGCGGCTCTGCCACTGGCCGGTCGCGTCGCATACCTGCGGGGTCGTCGTCCCGCTGCACGTCGTCTGCCCGGGGGCGCACGCCACGCACCCGCCGGTCAAACACGCCGGCGTGGTCCCGCTGCACGGCGTCGACAACGCCTCGTAGACGCATCCCTGCTCGTCCTGCGCGCAACTTGCGTATGCCGAGTTGCTCGTGCAGAGCGTTCCCGCGACGGTGCACACCGGATCCGCCTGGCATGTGCACTTCGCCGCGCTCCCAGACCCCGTGCAGATCTGGCGCACGCCGCACGTGGCGCACCCGCCATCCGAAGATCCGGGCGAAGAGGAGGCCGACGAGCTGCTGGAAGCCGCGCAGCCGGCCAGGGTGAGCGCCGCAAGTTCCCATCCCGCCGCCAGCAGGACGGCATTTTTCTTCTTCACACCCATCTGCCACGTCCCTCCGAGCGCCAGGCCGGCGCCGTTCGGGGTCGATCGACCTTCTCCATCGGGGAAGAGCGCGTCACCATACGGCGGTCATGGACTCGCCCGCAACGGGGAGGCCAAATCATGCGAGAATCGCGGCCGATGGCTTTCGGGGCTCGCACGGCGCGGCACGCAGGAGGTCGCCGATGAATCCCAAGGTCGATGCGTTTCTGAAGCGGCAGGACAAGTGGCGAGCGGAGTTCGAGAAGCTCCGCGGCATCCTCCTGGGCAGCGGGCTTACCGAAGACCTGAAGTGGGGCCAGCCTTGCTACGCGCTCGACGGCAAGAACGTCGCGCTCATCCACGGCTTCAAAGAGTATTGCGCCATCCTGTTTCACAAGGGGGCGCTGCTCGAGGACCCCAAAGGCGTTCTCATTCAGCAGACCAAGAACGTGCAGGCGGCCCGACAGATCCGCTTCACGAGCGTCCAAGAGGTGACCAAGCTCGAGAAGACGGTGAAAGCCTACTTGCGCGAGGCGATCGAGATCGAGCGCGCCGGGCGGAAGGTGCAGTTCAAAAAGACCAAAGATCTGAAGCTGCCCGAGGAGCTCGAGTCCAAGCTCGCCGCGAATGCCAAGTTGCAGGCGGCCTTCGCCGCCCTGACGCCGGGCCGGCAGCGAGCGTACATCTTCCATTTCTCGCAGCCAAAGCTGTCGAAGACGCGGGCCGCCCGGGTCGAGAAGCACATCCCGAGGATCCTCGAGGGCCTCGGACTGGACGACTAGGTCGGGATCCCCCCCTGCGCGGCGTCGCCGGCCGCCTGCGAGTCCCACCCTCCCTTGTTGCCTTGTGAAGTGGCGCACGCCGTTGCCCGCGTCACGAGACGGACTCGCGCCTACTTGCGCACGGGTCGCTTCACGGCGCGCACGACGGGCGCCTTGATGCCGCCGCAGAACAAGAGGTCCCCCTTTGCCTCGACGCCCGACACGCCGCCGGGCACTTCGAGCGTCTCGAGCACGCGGCCCGTGGCAGGGTCGACGCGCCGCAGCTCTGACGTCTCCTCTTCCCAGGTGCCGTGCCACAGGTCGCCGTCGACGAACGACACTCCCGTCACGAAGCGATCGGAGCGCAGCGTCTTCAGTAGCTTGCCGCTGGTCGCGTCAATCTGATGGATCGCGCGCCCCTTGTACTGCCCGACCCAGAGCGTGCCCCCTTCCCAGGCGAGGCCCGAGTTGTCCTCCGTCATGCCCGGCGTCGCGAGCGTGGCGACCACGCGACCGGTCTTCGGGTCCACCTTCCGGATCTTGTTCTCGCCGATTTGATACAGGTGCTCGCCGTCGAACGCGGTGCCAGCCTCGGCGGGGACCTCGATTTCTTTCTCGATCGCGCCCGTCTCGGGATTCATCGCCGCGATCTTCTTTCCGTGGGCGAACCAGACGTGCGTGCCGTCGTGGGTGACGCCGTGGACCCGTTCGACCGGGAACGGTCCGTACTCGCGGACGATGGTGGCTTTCTGAAGGGTCGACGGGGACTGGGTAGACGACGCGGTGTTCATGGTGAGCTCCTTCGCGGGCGCGTTCTCGCGCTCCGACGAGTCTTCATCTACGGCGCGAGTCGCCTCGGCGGGAGTAACAAGTCTGTCGGGATTTCGAAGAGCCGCACCCATCGCCGCCCGCGACCGTTGCCCGTCGGGCCGACTTTTCCGGCGCTCTGCAGCTCGCCGAGGCTGCGCTGGACGGTTCGCTCGCTGACGTCGAGGGCCAGTGCGAGCGACGACGCGCTCCAGGCTTCGCCGCCATGCATGAGCGACAGGAGGCGCGAAGCAGGGCTCTCTTCGAGCGGCATGACGAGGGCGACCTCACCCGTCGCGGACAGCGCGTAGCCCGGCCCTTCGGCAACCACTCCGAGCCGCGGCCGCACGACCTTGCGCAGGCGGCCGACCTCCACGCGCAGCCGGATGCGGTGGGATTCGTTCGGGCGGCGCGTGCCGAATGCCCGCGCGATCAGGGCGTCCCGAGGGACCGCGTCGGGCCACGCTTCGGCGAGCACGCGCAGCACCTCGAAGAGGACCGGTCTCCGCGCGAACGCGACGCACTCGCCGGAAGAGCGCACCTCGCGCCCGCCTCCGTCGATGACCACGTCGGCCGAACGTCCCAGCGCGCAGACCTCGCAGTACGATGCGGTCCGTGCTTTGCCGCGCGACGTAATCACTGCGGTGGGGCCCTCGTAGTGATCGCGAATGCGCGCCACCTCCGACACGAGGGCCGGGATCGCGGCTCTTTCGGCCGCCGCGCCAGCGCTTGCGAGGGCCGAAATCAGCGAGTCCGGGTCGCCGCGCTTGGCCGCCAGCTCGACGCGGACGAGCTCCGCGAACGTGCGTTCCAGCGGCGCAGCGGGGGCGAACTTGGCGTGACGGAGCAGCCGCTCCGCGTCGGCGGGTCGACCGAGGCGCAGCGCTGCGCGGGCCGCGACCAGCTGCAGATAGGCCGCGTTGCGAGCGTCGCCTGCAGCCTGGAGCTCCGCGACGGCGCGCGCGACCGGCTCCGCGCTCCAGCGCAGATCGCCGAGCGCGAGCGCGATCTCCGCTTCCACCGCGAGGCAGCGCGCGCGAAGCAGACCGCCTTCGCGGCCGAGCCCTCGCAGCGCCGCTCGAAGCTGCGCCTTGGCACGCGCGAACTCGCCGAGCTGGGAAAGCGCCGCCCCGCGAATCGCCCTCGCCGGCGGATCGGTCCGCCGACCGAGCCACTTCATGGCCAAGAGCGCGTCCCCGAGGGAGAGCGCGCGGGCCGCTGCGGCGAGAGGCGCCTCCACGGCCACCTCATACCTCGAGTCCGCGCCACGGAACGTCGATTAAAAGCAGCGACGGTGTACCACACGATAACCGGCATCTCCCCAATCGCCTCATCGCCCGGCGGCGTCGGCATGACTCTGGATGGGCGACGCGAATGCATGGGCTGCGCGTCGAGCCCCGAAAGTCCCGGCGCTGGCGCTGCGCTGGCTCTCGACGAGCGTCCGAATCTGTGTTCTGCCATGAAAGAACGTGCTGGGTTGGGCCCTGACGCCGCCTCCGGACGTTCGGGAAGAGGTGCAGGAAGGAAGTGGCGCTGGACGATCTCCGACAGGTTGCTGGGGTGGCCTTGGGCGAGATCCTCGCGGACAAGTATCGCGTGGAGCGCGTCCTCGGGATCGGAGGCGTGGGCGCGGTCGTCGCTGCCCACGACATGCACCTTGACCAGACGGTGGCCCTCAAGTTTTTGCTCCCCGAGGCGCTAGGAAACGCGGACGCGGTGGCGCGCTTCGTCCGCGAGGCACGCGCGGCGGTTAAGATCCGAAGCGAACACGTTGCCCGCGTCTTCGACGTGAGCACGCTTCCAAACGGTGCTCCATACATCGTCATGGAGTACCTGGAAGGCGGGGACCTGGCCCACTGGCTCACGGAGCGCGGCCCGTTGCCCATCGAGCAAGCCGTCGAGTTCGTACTTCACGCCGCCGTCGCGGTGGCCGAGGCGCACGCGCTCGGCATCGTTCATCGAGATCTAAAGCCTGCGAACCTCTTCTGCGTGCGGCGCTCGGACGGGCAGCTTTCGATCAAGGTGCTGGACTTCGGCATCTCGAAGATCACCGGTCGTGAGGGCTCAGTCCCCGGCAACCTGACGGCGCAGGGGCACGGCTTCACCCAGGCGTCCGCAGTGATGGGTTCGCCGCACTACATGTCGCCCGAACAGATGCGCTCGTCCAAGGACGTCCACGTCCAGACGGATATCTGGGCTCTCGGCGTGACGCTCTTCGAACTATTGACCGGCCGCCCGCCCTTCCAGGCGGACTCACTCACCGAGCTGGCGATCACGGTTGCAAACGACCCCGAGCCCGCCATGAGAAGCTTCCGGCCCGACGCACCGATCGGACTCGAAACGGTCATTGCCAATTGTCTGAAGAAGGACCCTCGCCGGCGGTATGGCAACGTGGCCGAATTTGCGCTTGCGCTTCAGCCGTTCGCTCCGAAGCGGGCCAAGTCCTCCGTCGAGCGGATCTCGGGGATCATTCAGGCCGCGGGCCTTTCGATGAGCGCGCTGGCGGTGCCGCTCTCTCCGCCGGATCCGCGAGTCCAGGCGTCGGCGGAATCGTTGCCGCCCCTAGGTAGAACGGCCTCAGGCAAGAAGCAACGCGGACGCTGGCGGGGGCCGCCTCTCGTCGCGGCGAGCGTCGGCCTCGCGTTGGTCGGCGTTCTCCTCTTCGCCGGTCGGCTCAAATACCGCCCCGAGCGCGCCGCAGGCGTGCGTGCGGACATGCCATCGCCCTCGTCGCAGCCAGCGGTTGATCCCGTGGAACGGTATGACGCTCGACCTCCGGAAGCCGTGCCGATAGAGACTCTGCCGCCCGCTCCGCCCACCTGGTCCGCAGAGGTCGCCGCTCCTCCGGCTCCCGCCGCGTCGAAAAAGAATCTGCCCGTCGGCAGCCCGGCCGTCGTTGCGCCCATCGCCCCCGCGATTTCGGCACGGTCCCCTCTTGCGACGTCGGCTCCCCCCCAATCGACGCCTGCGGCCGCGAACTGCGATCCACTCTACTACTTTGACGCCAAGGGCAACCGGCTCTTCAAGAAGGAATGTCTGTGAGAGCGCGAAGAGGTCGCCTGCTCCTGGTTACGCCGGTCGCGGTTTTCTTCGCGTTCGTGTCGGCCCCCGTTCGAGCCGATGCGACCGTTACGAAAGACCAGTGCGTCGACGCGAACGGCGAAGGGCAAGAGCTTCGACGCGAAGGCAAGTTGTCGGCTGCAAGAGAAAACCTTCTTCTCTGCGCCAACCAGTCGTGCCCGGCGATTGTCCGCGACGACTGCAATAGGCGGCTCGATGAGCTCGACAAGGCTCAGCCCACCATCGCCTTCGAGGTCAAGGACGCATCGGGTGCGGACGTGAGTGCGGTGAAAGTGACCGTCGACCGCAAACTATTGACCGACGTTGTGGACGGCCGATCGCTGCAGGTGGATGTCGGACGGCACGCGTTTGCATTCGAGATCGCCGGGCAGCCGCCGGTCACGCGAATACTCGTCATCACGGAAGGGGTGAAGGGGCGTCGCGAAGTGGTGAAGATGGGCGCCGCCAGCTTGGTGCCGATGCCGACGACCGCTGCATCGACGGCGGCGACACCCCCGTCCCAACCAGGCCTGGCGGGGGCGCTCCCGGTCGCGCACGAAGAGGCCGCGCCTGCCGCTACGGTCCCGCCGGATGCCGAGCGGCCCGCTGGGAGCGGCACCACGGGGACGCGGAAAGTGCTGGGGATCGTGACGGGCGGTGCCGGCTTGGTGGGCGTCGCGCTTGGCGGCGCATTTGGGCTGTTGACAATTGCGGAGAAAAACAATCAGCAAGACGACTGCCCAAGCTCCGCGTCTTGCACGAGCGACGGCCATGCGCGCGCCGTCGTCGACCACTCGAACGGGATGATCGACGGCACGATCGCGACCGTCGCGTCCATCGCCGGGTGCGCGCTCCTGGTCGGAGGCGCGGTGATCTTTCTTACGGCGGGCCACGCCGGGGAGCACCCGGCCATCGCGGGGATGTTCATTGCGCCGCACGTGGGGCCCGGCGGCGGGGGGATGTTGCTCAGGGGAGTGTTCTGAGGGATGCGCCCGGCTCGGCTTGTCTTGGCTACCCCTCTGTTCGCCGCCGGTTGCGCGAGCCTTGTTGGGTTTCCCGATGTGCCAGACATTGGAGACAGCGGGCCCGATAGCGGGGCTTGCTGCGACGCCGGGCCCGCATGCGTCGGCCCCCCTTGTGACGACAGCTCCACCGATGCCACCCAAGCCGTCGCCGCGCCATTGGACGACTCCGGCGGCGCGTTTACGGACTCGACGATCGAAGCCCCGGCGGCAGAAGGTGGTGACGACTCCGCAGCCGACATCCGCTTGGACAACACGACGATGGGCGAGCCGAGCGGCGACGACGCGTCCGCTATCGGCGTGGACGTCTTCGACGCGTCGACCGAGTCCGAAGCGGCTGCGGACGGACGCGCTCGCGACGGGCCCGAAGAATCGGATGTTGCGGCCCAGGACGCCAGCATCGACCTCGGTCTCGTGGCTCTCTACCACTTCGACGAAACGAGCGGCACGACCTCGGCCGATTCGTCAGGGAATGGCAACACGGCGACGATGGTGGGCGGCGCGACGTTCTCCTCCGGGGTGCGCGGCAACGCGGCAACGTTCAGCGGCGCGAATCAATACACGATGCTGCCCATCGGCATCGTCAGCGCATTGACGAACTTCTCGATCTCCGCCTGGATCAACCAGAGCCGCGGCGCCGTGGGATACGGCGATCGCCTTTTCGACTTCGGCACTGGAACCACCGTCAATATGTTCGTCACGACCGATGCGGACGCGCTTCGGTATGCCGTGACGACGGGTGGGCACCCGGCCGAAGAAAATGTACTGACGAGCGGTATTCTTCCCCTCCAAAACTGGCAACACCTCGCCGTCACGCAAGCCGCAGCGACGGCTACTCTGTACCTCAATGGCGTCGCCGTCTCTCATAATGGGGCCGAGACGCTCCATCCGTCCGCCCTGGGCGTCACCACGCAGAACTGGATTGGGCGTTCGCAGTACGCCAATGATCATTACCTCGCCGGGGAGGTCGACGAGTTTCGCATTTACAACCGGGCGCTGAGCGCCGCGGAGGTCATGGAGCTCTACGTGGAACGAAGATGACGCTTGGCGCCGCACCGGGCCTTGCGGTAGTTCAGGCAGGCCAGCGGCCGCAAGCAGAAAGCGAGCGGCGGCGTCTCGACAGTGGCCCGCCGCTTGCCAGGAAGAGTGGAGTATGGCGCGCTTGCGATCGGTAAATGTTGGCCTTCCGCGCGACATTCTCTGGAACGGCAAAACGGTGCATACCAGCATCTGGAAGGACGCCGTACGGGAACGGCGCATGGTGCGGCGGCTCAACATCGACGGCGACGGGCAGGGCGACCTCGTCGGCCACGGCGGCGAGCACCGCGCGGTGTTCGTGTATCAGATCGAGTCCTATCGCTACTGGGAGAAGCGGCTCGGGCGAAGCGGCTTCACCTACGGACAGTTCTGCGAGAACTTCACGGTCGAGGGATTGCCGGATGACGAGGTGTGCATCGGCGACCGTTACCGGATCGGCTCGGCGCTCTTCGAGGTGACCCAGCCGCGCGTGACTTGCTACCGCGTCGGAATCCGCACGAACGAACCGCGCATGGCTGCCCTGTTGACCTCGAGCGGCAGGCCCGGCTTCTACCTGCGCGTTCTCGAGGAAGGCGAGGTCGGCGCCGACGACCCAATCGTCAAGGTCGCCGAAGGTCCCGAGCGCATGACCATCGAGCAGATCAACGCGCTCCTGTACCTGCCGAGCCATCCACGTGCTCAGATGGAGCGGGCGTCACACATTCCGGCGCTCGCTGCGGGCTGGCGGGCGTCGTTCGAGGCGCTGTTGCGAAGCGGCGAGGGTCAGGGCGGTGCGACGGGCAATGCTGGGCTCTCGGCTGCTGGGTTGACCGCGACGACGCCGGGGTTCTTCCCACTCCGTGTCTCACGGATCGAGCAGGAGAGTGGCGACGTCCTATCCTTCTCACTCGAGGCCACGGACGACCGTCGCCTCACCACGGCGTTGCCCGGCCAGTTCATCGTCCTCCGATTGCAACCTACGCCGAGCGGGTCCCCGCTCTACCGCAGCTACTCGCTCTCGGGTCCGCCCTCCGCCGATTGCTATCGCGTGAGCGTGAAGATCGAGCCCCGAGGCCTGGCCGGAACGTATCTGAAGAACCGCGTGCACGTAGGCGACGTTCTCGACGCCAGCGCGCCACGTGGAGGCTTCGTCCTTGGTGCGGGCGAAGGTCCAGTCGTACTGATCAGCGCGGGGATCGGCGCAACGCCCGTGCTGGCGATGCTGGAGTCCCTGGCGGCGATGGCGGCCGTTCGCGAAGTGTGGTGGCTCTATGGTGCGCGCAACCGCGAGAGCCATCCGTTCGCAATCGACGTTCGCCGCCTCGTCGCGTCGCTCGCTCGCGGTCGGGCCCACGTCCGCTACAGCAGGCCTGGCCCCGCGGACAAGCTCGGGCACGACTACGATGCGGCAGGACACCTCGATATCGCCACGCTGGATGCCCTAGCGGTGCCGCGTGACGGCGATTTTTATCTCTGTGGGCCAGCGCGCTTCATGAAGGACCTGAAGGCCGGGCTCGAGGCGCGCGGCGTTCCCCCAGGCCGGATCCACACGGAGATGTTCGCGGGACTGGAGGCGATGACGCCGGGGGTCGTCGGCGCCCCGGAGCGCGCGCCTCATGTGCCGAGCGACGATCCTGGAAGCGGTCCGCTCGTCTCCTTCGCGCGGAGCGGCATCGCGGCTCACTGGTCGCAATCAAAACATCGGAGTCTGCTCGAGCTAGCGGAAGCTTGCGACGTGCCCGTGCGCTGGTCATGCCGCACGGGGGTTTGCCACTCGTGCGAGAGCGGGCTGGTCTCTGGGGGCGTCGCCTACGACCCCGAGCCGCTCGATCCGCCCGCCGAGGGCAACGTCCTCACGTGCTGCTCGCGGCCGCTCGGAGATGTCGTGATCGACGTCTGAGCGGGGTCGAGGCTCGCCTGCGCTCACGCGCGGGTGCGGATCGCCAACAGCGAGCTGTACCTGCGCATGGGCTACTGACGCGGCTGCGCGCCGAAGCCGAGCCTGCGGACGCGTAGGTCGCCGATCGCGAAGGTACCGCTCGCTTCCACCGGCCGCGGCGCCGGGGTTCGTCGTTCGCTCATCGCTGGTTGCATCGCTGCCTCCTGTTCGTTGGAAGGGCCGACCGCCCTCCGCCGGCGGACCGGTGCACGTCATGTTCCCGGTTCGCCGCTCGTGCAGAGGCGCTCGCCCCTTTCTCGAGGCTTGAGCCGCGCGAGTGGCCCATGCGCTCTTGTGGCGCCGCCGAAGAGCGCGTCTACTCGCCGTCATGTGTGACAACGATTCGTTCGACGACATGATCGCGTACCGCCTTCGCTCGGAGCTCCTCTCGCGGCGAGGCTTCAGCTCTGTCTCGCTCGGCGCGGGCCTCGCGTCGCTCCTGCCGCTCGGGTGCAAGTCAGCAGATCCAGCGCCGGGTCCGGTGTCCGCACCGGCGGCGCCGGCATCGGGAGCGGTGATCGCGACGACCGAGTCGGAGGTCAGTATCACGACGCCGGACGGCGCGTGTGATGCCTACTTTGTTCACCCGACGACTGGCGCAGCCCCGGCGGTGCTCATCTGGCCGGACATTTTCGGTCTCCGTCCGGCGTTCCGTCAGATGGGAAAGCGGCTCGCCGAGTCGGGATATGCCGTGCTTGTCGTGAACCCCTTCTACCGGACGAAAAAGGCGCCGACATCGTCTCCGAACGCGGACTTCGACGACCCGGCGACGCGTACGGCGCTGATGGCGCTAGCGCATTCGCTCACGCCGGAGACCTCGGTCACCGACGCGAAGGCGTTGACTGCGTGGCTCGACCAGCAGCCGTTCGTCGACAAGGCGCGCAAGATGGGAACGACCGGCTACTGCATGGGCGGGCCGCTCGTCATGCGCACGGCCGCGACGAATCCGGATCGCATCGGAGGGGCTGCGACGTTCCACGGCGGAGGTCTCGTGACGGACAAGCCGGACAGCCCCCACCTTCTGATTCCGAAGATGAAGGCGCATTTCCTCATCGCGATCGCCGCCAACGACGATGCGAAGCAACCGGATGCGAAGGACACGCTCAAAGCGGCATTCGCGCAAGCGTCTCTCTCAGCGAAAGTCGAGGTGTACGAAGGGGCGATGCACGGCTGGTGTCCGCCGGATTCGCGCGTGTACAAACCCGACGCGGCGGAGAAGGCATGGGCAGAGTTGCTCGCGCTGTTGAAGAGTGCGCTCGGGTAGTGGATACGTTCAGCGAACGTAGACCTCCATCGGGATATTGACGTGGGGCATGACCCCCCAGTTCCAAAAGGAAGCGTTGTCGACCACGTCGAGGGCCAAGCCGTCCGCGCCGTTGCCGCACGCGTGGTAAACGGCAGGCCACTTCTCTCCGGCGACGGCGCAGGTGAACGCCAGGACGCTCGGCGGCGTCCGCCCTTGTTTGGTTGCGTTCCCGGGGTCGCCCACGACCGTCCACGCAGCCTCCTCGGTGACGGCGTCGCCAACGGGTTCGTTGGCGTTCGTCACGAGGCCCATCCGTAGGTTCTGGATCGGGACCGCGGTGGCACTGGTGACGTAACCCACGGGCGCGGCCGAGCCGCTCGCAGTGCGAACGTGGACCGTGGTCGACGCAAGGGCGAGCGCGGTGAGGACGCCATTCGGCATGTACGCGCACGAGCCCTGCGCAACGGCTCCCGCCGTCTCCGTGGCAGGAGTGCAGCTGCCGCCGCTTGTCGATTGGACGAGCGTCCAACCACCGCCGGCGAAGGCCATGTCGCAGTGAACCGTCAAAGACGTCCCCCCTGGGTTGATGACGTACGTGCCGCTCGCGCTTGTCGGCGCCGCGTCGAGGATCGCGAGGCACGACGCATACGAAGTCGCCGGGGAACCGCCGTCAGCGGCTGGGCCATCCCGGAGGGCGCTATCGGCGGCCACCCCCGCGTCGGCTGCGGCATCGGCGACCCCAGTTTCGGGCCTCACATCGATTGCCGCATCGCACGTTTCTGCCTCGAGACTGGCGTCGCTGGTGGCGTCATCGTTCGCCGTGGTCTCGAACACCTCTCCCCCATCGGGCGACGCGTCGGGGAGCGGGCGGTCGGGAAGAGACAGGTCGACGTAGGGCGGGATGGAGGACTCCTCTGCGCCCGGCCCCGCATCGTCGTGCCCATTCTGGGCTTGGAGCTCGTTCGGGATGTTGCCCGCGGCGTCGTCACCCCCGACGGCGAGCCCGGCGCGATCGAGGCTGTCGAGATCGACGAAGAACGAACATCCGCAAGGCGTGAGGAGCGCCGCAACGATGACCGTGACGATTCGTGGGAACGATTGCCGCATTGTTCCGAATTACAAATAGTAACATAAAATCCGGCTCTCGCCCCACTGGCTCGCTACGATCACGCGGTAAACGCGAGAAGTGCTACCTGGCAGTTTGCGCACCAGATAATCGAATTGGTGCGGATGGGCGCAACTTGCAGAAAAGCGCGCCAGAGTATGCGAGTGTCAGATACGTACGCGACCCGCGATCTCGGTGAGTGGCGGCTTGCAGCGTTCAGGCTGATCCCGACGGAACCCGCCAGGCCGGACGTGGGTCGTCCGCGCGTGCCCGACCGCGCACGTCTTGCCGGATCCTGTTCGTTCGACCTACGGGCACGATGCACGCAGCGATCTGAGATCTTAAAATGTGCGTGTGGAGAACCGTTGCAAGGAGTGACCTTCTTCGTTGTGGCCCGGCGCCGCTTGCCATCTCAGCGGGGCGTGGCCACGTCGCCGCGTGGAGGCGAGTGTGCATCCCTGCTCGCCCGGATGTTGCCTCATGACCCCTGCGCACCAGCGAGCCGCGAGTCTGCTGCGGAGCCTTTGTGCCCTCGCGTGCAGTGCGTGTGTTGGGTCAGCGAACGCTCCGGCGTCCGAAGGGGGCGACGACGGGGGCTCCTCTATGGTCGATGGCGTCAACGGAGCCGACGCTAGCCACGCCTCCGCGCTGGACGCGGGGCACCGAGGAGAGGACGCCGCAAACCCGTCCGTGCGCGTTGCGCCCAACGGGCGGGACGGCGCCGATGGGGGTTCATCGGACGCCGACGCCTCACGATTGGCGACCGACGGGGCCCCCGAAAGCGGAGGAGGGGAGACGGGGGCCGACGCAGCCCCTTTCAAGGACGCCGAGGCCCCCGATGCGACCATGGGCGACGCAGGGCACAAGTCGCCCCTTAAGGGTGTCGCCGGCTCGGATTGCGCCGAGCTCGGCAACTTAGACCTCGCGTGGTGGTACGACTGGGAGTTGGGTCCCACGGGCTGCACGTCGACTCCGTTCGTCCCGATGGTCTGGGGCCACGCGAACGAGCAGACTCCCGCGGGGATCGCCCGCGAAGTCAGCGCGGGCGTCGCGGCGGGCTACACGTACGTTCTAGGTTTCAACGAGCCGGACAACGCGAGCCAATCGAACATCCCTGTGGCCACGGCGATCTCGCTCTGGCCTTCGTTCAATGACCCATCGGTGCTCATCGGCAGCCCGGCCACGCAGGGCAATGCCACCGGTCTGGCTTGGATCCAGGCGTTCATGACCCAGGTCAATGCGGATACGACGGGACTGCTGCGAGTCGATTTCATCGCAACGCACTGGTACGGATGGAACGCCGGAGCTTGCGATCCCGCAGCGAACACGTTGGAATCCTGGATTGCGGGGATCGAGGCCATCCCGGGCAATCGTCCCATCTGGCTCACCGAATGGGGATGCCAGAACAAAAGCAACCCAAACGCTGCGACGGTGCAAGCGTTTTACGCTGGGGCCCTTGTGATGTTCGCAAAGCATCCGCGAGTCATGCGCTACGCCTGGTACCAGTGGACTGCCTACAATGACCTCGTCGATGCCGACGGTGGGGCGCTGACGAATCTGGGAACCGCGTACGCGGACGCCCCCGCCTTTCACTGAGCCCGCACCAATTTCAGTGAGACCCAATGCGCTGCGTCGGAGACATCATGCGCCGTTTCTGGTGTGACCGGTTAGTGTTGAGAGCGTGAACCGCGCTTCCCTGTTGTGCGTCACGGCGCTCTTCGCCTGCGGCCACTCGAATTTCGACGAGACCGCGGGCGCCGACGACGCGGGAACATCCGACGTCGCGTGCGCCCCCGGTACCGCCGGTTGTGTGGTCCTCCCTGAGGCAGCTGCTTGCGACGAACGGACGTGCCCGACGGGCTGCTGCGATACGTCTGGCCAATGCGAGCAAGGCATCACCGGCCTGGCGTGCGGCAGGACCGGCACCGACTGCCAGAACTGCCTGGCGATGTCTGAGCAGTGTTCCTCCTTGCAGGAGTGCGTGCCTTCGTCGAGCGACGCGGGGCCGCAATGCGACTCGCAGACGTGTCCCTTCGGCTGCTGCGACGCGTCTGCCGCGCAAATGCAGTGCCCCGGACCGTACCCGACCTGCCCTTCGTCCTTGCAGCCGCCCGCGCCGACACGCCAGCACTCCTGTTCGACCGCCGATCTTCAGAACGCCGCCTCTGCATGCGCCGACGGCGCGAGCGCGAGCACAGCCTCGTGCGACAGCTTCTTCGGCT
>Ga0265316_10000846_pt1 | contig 33704 bp, 27 predicted proteins | sample 4522metaG_FD_202092 | JGI IMG/M metagenome (GOLD analysis project Ga0265316, IMG submission 202092) | Rhizosphere microbial communities from Carex aquatilis grown in University of Washington, Seatle, WA, United States - 4-5-22 metaG | ecosystem: Host-associated > Plants > Roots > Rhizosphere >...
CGGTGCCCAGCTCGTCCCGCGGCGGCGCCTCACCCCACCGCGGCGCCTCACCCCACCGCGGCGCCTCACCCCACCGCGGCACCCCACCCCGCTGGGACGCGGGTCGCGCACAGGCGGTGCCGCCGGGGCCGGAGGCCATGGTTCGCATCGGCCTCGCCTAAACTCAGGCCCATGCAGCGGCGATACTCCTACCTGCTCCTGGCGGTCCTCGGCCTGGGCGCGTTTCTGGCCGGCCTGGAGCTGATGGTCACGGCCGTCGCGCTGCCGCAGATCCTGGCCACGCTGGCGGACTGGACGGACCTGCGCAAGGCCTCGTGGATCATCAACGGCTACCTGCTGGTCTACGTGGTGACCATGCCCCTCGCGGGCCGCCTCACCGACACGTGGGGCGCTCGCCGGCTCTTCCTGGCGGCCCTCGCCGTGTTCACCGTCGGGTCGTTTCTGGCCGGTCTCGCCCAGAATCTAGATCAGCTGATCGCGGCCAGGCTCGTCCAGGCCGTCGGCGGCGGCGCGATCATCCCCGTGGCCACGGCCGCCGCCTCGCATCTGTTCGACGGCCCGGCGCGCGCCCGGGCGCTCGGCGTAATCGGCGCCCTGACCTTCCTGGGCATGGCGGCAGGGCCGTTCGTGGGGGCCGCGGTGCTCGAGACGGTTCACCCCGATACTGCGCTGGCGCAGTTCGGCATCAGCAGCGGCCCGCTGGTCGGCACCGTCATGCCCGCGTGGCGCTGGGTCTTCTACGTCAACGTCCCGTTCGGCATCTGCGGTCTCGTCATCGCGTGGGCCGCCAGCTCGGGCTGGGACACCCGCCGGGTCCCGGCGCGGCTCGACCTGCTCGGGGCCCTGCTGTTCACCGTGGGTCTGGCCGCGGCCCTGTTCGGGATCACGCTCATCGGCAGCGGCGACGAAGTCTTCGGCGTGCCGATCGCGCTGGCGGTCGGCGGCCTTCTGGCGCTGGGCGTGGCGTCGCTCGTGGCCGCGGTCGTCCACGGCCTGCGCCGTCCGGACCCGTTCCTGGACCCTCGCCTGTTCGCCGACCGGATCTTCAGCTCGGCCGCGCTCATCTCGCTGCTAACCGGCTACGGTATGGCCACGGCGATCGTCGGCGGGGCCGTGTTCGTGGATCGCGTCCTTTACGGCGGACCCTCCGAACAGCGCGTCGTGCTCGGGTCTCTGGCCGGGGCAATGGCGCTGGGCGCGCTCGCGTCGGGCTTCCTGACCCGGCGGCTCTCACTGCGGCTGATGACGCTGGTCGGCCTGGCCCTGAGTGCCGGCGGCCTGGCCTGGATGTCGAGCTGGAGCCCGGACGCCCCGACCGACGCCTTCGCCGCGTCGGCCGCCGTCTTCGGACTTGGTTTCGGGCTGACGGTCACGCCGCGATCCGCAGCCGCGATGGAGGCCGCGGGCAGGGCCGCGTTCGGAGCCGCGTCCGCCACCGTGACCGTGGCGCGCATGATCGGCATGGCCCTGGGCATGGCCGCGCTGACGGCGTTCGGGTCGACCACGATCACGCGCATCTCCAACGAGATCTACGGTTCCGGCGAGGCCTACAAGCAGTTCATCCCGGCGTATCTGCGCGACCGACCGTTGCACGACGGGCTGGTTGCCCAGGCGCTCGAGATATGGGCGGCCAACAAGGCGGCCTCGATCCTGGTGGGCGTATTCCTCGTCGCCGCGGCGGTTACGCTCGTCGCGGTCATACCGGCTCTCGCGCTTCGGTCGCGGCGATCGCCGGGTTCGGTCGATGAAGGTGACGGACAAATCGAGGAGACGGCCCATGACGAACCCATCGCCTTCTGACCCGACGGCGGACCGGGTCGCGCCGCCGAGCCCGACCGCCGGCGCGCCTCAGTCGACCGCGCCGAGCCCTTCGACCGCGCCGACCCAGCAGCCGAACACAATCCGTGTGGTCTCGCTGGAGGCGGGCGTCCTGCGCGATCTCGAAGGGGAGCCCGCTCTGGTCGAGCTCCGGCGAGCCGTCGCCTCTGCCGAGGCTCGCGTCTGGGTTGATGTCTGCGAACCGGCGCCGGGCCTACTGGCCGACGTTTGCCGGATCCTCGAGCTCCATCCGCTGCTGGCCGAAGACCTGGCCGAGCGCGATCAGCGGGCCAAGATCGACCAGATCGGCGACCTGCTCCATGTGGTCGTCTTCTCGCTCGGGTTCGACGGCGGGCAGTATTACGAGCGAGAGATCGACTTCGTTCTGGGCACGCGGATGCTGCTGAGTGGCCACAGCCGGTGGTGGGACCCTCGCGCCACCCATCACGTCAGGGTCGGTCTCGCCCAGGCCATGGCCCGCGGCGCCGACTACGTGCTGTGGGCCCTGTGCGACGACACCATCGATGCCTACTTCCCGATCCTCGACCGCCTGGGCGACGAGATCGACGCTCTCGAGGACGAGGTCGTCGACAGGGCCGACCGCGGCCTCCTGGCGCGTCTTTTCGAGCTCAAGCGGTCCTTGATCGAGATCCGCCGCATCACTGCCCCCGAGCGGGAGATGTTCAACGTCCTCTCGAGTCGGGAGGAGGTGCCGGTCTCGGCCGAAAACAGGCTCTACTTCCGCGACGCCTACGACCACCTGATCCGCCTGACCGACGAGCTGGACACTTACCGCGAGCTTGCCTCGGCCGCTCTGGAGGCCTACCTCTCGACCGTGAACAACAACCTGTCGCTCATCATGAAGCGGCTGACCGGAGTGACCGTGGTGGTGGCCGGGATCGGCGCCGTGGCCGGCATCTTCGGCATGAGCGAGGCCCAGTTCGCCTTCCGGGGCGACGAGGGCCTGGGATTCTGGGCCGTCACTCTGGGCAGCGTCATCCTGGCTGCGATCGCGGTCGCGGTGCTGCGCAAGGTCGACTGGATCTAGCGTACCGGTCGCGCGGCGGGCCCCGGCGGCGGGCCTTACCGGCGGCAGCCGCCCTGGTTCGGGGCGGTGCAGTAGGGCGCGTCGGGGCAGACGATGCCGATGTTCTTGGGGTGGGAGTCGGCATAGGTCGCGGCCAGGACCCCGATCGGGGTCCCGACGATCTGGAGCTTCGTCGAGGAGTTGGCATGCCCCTCCGACGTCTGCAGCCACAGCTCGTCGGTGGTGGCGGCCAGCGCCTTGTCGGCAAAGGACGTCGTCGGGGGGACGTGGCGGAGCACCTGCGTGATCTGGTAGATGTGCCGCTGGTCGTCGGCCGTGTAGACCTCGGCCCACATCCCGATCATCGCGGCGCCGTTGTTGATCTTGGATTGCACGAGCAGGTTCCAGAACATGTTGACGCGGGCGTGGGCGTAGATGTAGGTGGCCTGAGGCGCGCCGGGATAGGCGTAGACCTTGCCCAGGGTCAGGTACTCGGCCACGTTGCACAGCGGGAACTGCTCGTTGGGGGGCGAAGGAACGACGGCCACGTCGATGTTGAGGGCAGGAATGACGACCCGCGTGGCAATCGCCAGCGCCCCGGAAGTGCCCGGCGAGGCGTTGCCCGAGGCGGAGGGCTCGGCGGTCACCAGCGGCGGAAGCGTGTACGGCACCGGCGTCGCCGTGTCGGCGATGCCGGCCGGCGTCGACGTGGCTCCGGCCGCGGTCGAGAAGGACGGCGAGATGTAGCTGAAGAGTCCGGCCACGATCAGGAACACCCCGAAGCCGGCGAAGAGAGCGGGCACCAGGCCCGCGAGATCGCGCCCCAGCGACCGAAGCGGCCGTCCGAGCCGGCGCAGCGGACGCGCGATCGGGCCGAAGCGCCGAGCGACGACACCGCGGAGCGCCGCCAGCGCGGCCCCCACCGGTCGGAGAATCGTGGCGATCGCGCCGAGCGGCCGGGCGGCCGAACCGCGGAGCGCGCCCACGACTGTGCGACCGAGCGAACGAGGTCGAAGCATTGGCCGGATGCTAGCAGGCGAATCGCCGGTTCGCCTCGGGACGGACCCCGAGATCCCGCGCCGGCGGCGTGGCCACGCCGCCGAATCTTCGACTCCGGTCGCGGAAGCGGCCGATTCCTGCTAACCTCCCGGGCATGGTACGACGCTTCAACTTCATCTTCGCAGCCATTCTGGGGGTCGTCACCGCCCTGGTGCTTCTGGTGGGAATGGCCGTCGCGATGCCCCCTCAGCAGACGGAGCTGCCGCAGAAGCCCACTTTCGTGGTTCTGCCGACGCCGACTCCGACGCCGCTGCCGATCGTGACGCCCACGCCTACACCGGGTCCCGCCGGCGACAGCCCGGCCGCGACGATCGCACCCTTCGGGGACGGCTAAGCGCCAGCTTCTCGGCCGTCAGCCGCTGAGGGGCGGAATCGAATCACCGGCAGGAGCTTGTTTCGCGCTGCCTCCGGCGTCCCCCGGCGCGCCGCCGGGGTTCGTCGCGCCCACTCCTGCCCCCCCGCGCTCGTCCCGCCGAGGCCGTCGCCCCCGCGCTCGTCCCGCCGAGGCCGTCGCCCCCGCGCGACGCGACCTGGCCGACTAGCCTTTGAGGACGCCCGCCGCGTTGCTGACGGCGGTGACGATCGCCGGGAAGAGCCCGAAGACGAGCGTCGCGATGCCGGTCACGGCCAGTCCGACGCGGAACAGAATGCCCGGCGACAGGGGCGCGGCATCCTCGGCGGGTTCGCGCATGTACATGTAGACGACCACTCGCAGGTAGTAGAACGCCGCCGCGGCCGCATTGAGCATCGCCAGGACCGCCAGCGCCGTGAGCCAGCCGCCCGCCTGGACCGCCGCGACTATGACGTATGCCTTGGCCCAGAACCCGGCAAGAGGCGGGATGCCGGTCAATGACAGCAGGAACAGGGCCATCAGCGCTCCCAGCCACGGATCGCGGCGACCCAGGCCGGCGAACGTCGAGATCTGGCTCGTCACCCCCGGCCGGCGCTGCAGGGCGGTGATCACCGCGAACGCTCCCATGTTCATGAACGTGTAGGCGGCGCCGTAGAAGAGAATCGCCGAGATGCCGCTCTGCTGTCCGCCGGCGTAGGCTGCCAGGCCGACCAGGATGTAGCCGGTGTGGGCGATCGATGAGTAGGCGAGCATCCGCTTGACGTTGTCCTGGGTTATGGCTACGAGGTTGCCAAGCGTCATCGTCAGGGCCGCCAGAACGATCACGATCGGGAGCCAGTCGGCCTTGAGCGGGCCAAGCGCGGCCACGAACAACCGCAGCGCGACCGCGAACGCGCCGATCTTCGGGCCGACGGAGAGATACGCTGTCACGGGCGTGGGCGAGCCCTGGTACGCGTCCGGAGTCCAGTAGTGGAACGGGACGGCGGCCATTTTGAAGGCCACTCCGGCGGTCATGAAGGCCAGGCCCATGGCCAGGCCCGGGGCGATCGAGCCGGTCGCTGCCGCCGTGGCCAGGGCCGCGGCCACGACGTCCACCCGAGTGCTGCCGGTCAGCCCCCAGACATAAGCCAGGCCGAAGAGCAGGATCGCGCTCGAAAAGGAGCCCAGAAGGAAGTACTTGATGGCTCCTTCGGTCGAGTAGGGGTCGTTGCGCGCGAAGCCGGCGAGCAGATAACCGGGCAGGACCATCAACTCCAGGCCGACGAAGAGCAGGAGCAGATCGACCGAGCCGGCGATCAGCATCCCCCCGGTGATGGCGAAGAGCAGGACGGCGGCGAACTCCGCGATCGGCAGCCCGCGCGGCTGCAGGTAGTCGTTGGCGAAGAGGATCGTCAGAGCGGCGATCGCCAGGAACAGCATGTCCAGGAACGCCGTCAGGCCGTCCACGGAGTACGAACCCCCGAAGGCGGTCTCGGTGTGGCCGGACAGCGAGAGGACCGCGGCAGCCGCCACCGTCAGGCCCACCAGAGCTGCGGCCGTGGCCGGGCCGCGCCGCCCGGGCCAGACCATGTCCACGATCAGGACCGCCGCAGCCGTGAGAACGGCGCATATGACCGGTGCCAGTGAGCCCAAGTCGGACCAGTTCATCGAGCTTCTCCTCTCAGCCGCCGACCGCTGCGCCAGCGGCCAGGAGGAAGTGCTGCACCGGGCCGGCCAGGAAATCGAGGATCAGGCTCGGGAAGAGCCCGAAGATCACGATCAACGTGGCCAGCGGGGCGATGGTGACGAACTCGACCCGGCTCATGTCCGTGAGGTGGTCGCCGAGGCCCTGCAGGAACTCGGAGACGGCTCCGAAGGCGACGCGCTGGAACATCCACAGCAGGTACGTCGCCACCAGGACCATGACGATGATGGAGGCGGCGGCGATTGCCGGCGCGTACGTGAAGGACCCCACGAAGACCAGGAACTCGCCCACGAAGCCCGAGAGTCCGGGTAAGCCCATCGACGCCAGGATGAAGAAGCCGAAGGCGGTCGACCACAGCGGCATCGTCGCTGCCAGGCCGCCCATCTTGGCGATCGAACGGTCGTGGGTTCGCTCGTACACCACGCCGACCAGGAGGAAGAGCCCGCCGGTGATCAGGCCGTGGTTGAGCATCTGCAGGATCGCGCCCTGCAGCGCGGTGGCGCTGAAGACGAAGATGCCCAGCGTCACGAAGCCCATGTGGCTCACCGAGCTGTAGGCGATCAACCGCTTCAGGTCTGGCTGGACGATCGATACGACGGCGCCGTAGACGATCGCGATCACGCTCAGGACGATGATCGGGATGGCGAACGAATGGGCCGCGTATGGGTACAGCGGCACGGCGAATCGGATCAGGCCGTAGGCGCCGAGCTTGAGGAGAACTCCGGCCAGGATCACCGAACCCGCCGTCGGAGCCTCCGTGTGAGCGTCGGGCAGCCACGTGTGGAACGGGAACATCGGGACTTTGATGGCGAAAGCCAGGAAGAGCGCCAGGAAGGCCAGCAGCTGGAAGTTCTGTCCGAACGAGCCCGCCGCCGCGAACGCCTGGAGCTTCTCGTAGTCGAACGCCCCCGCCCACGACCCCGTGGCCGCCTGGTACGTGAACGCCGTCGCCAGGATCGCGACGAGCATCAGCAGCGACCCGACGAGCGTGTAGAGAACGAACTTCATGGTGGCGTAGATGCGGTTCGCGCCGCCCCAGATACCGATGATCAGATACATCGGGACCAGGACCAGCTCCCAGAAGATGTAGAACAGGAAGAGGTCGAGGGCGACGAAGACGCCGATCATGCCGACTTCGAGGATCAGGAAGGAGATCATGTACTCCTTCACCCGGGCCTTGATCGGCCCGAAACTGGCCAGGATGCTGATCCAGCTGAGCGTGGTCGTCAGGGCCACCATCAGCACGCTCAGGCCGTCGACGCCGAGCTTGTACTGGATGCCGAACGACGGGATCCAGTCGGCCGCTTCCTTGAACTGGAAGCCGGACGCTCCCCGGTCGAAGACCGCCAGCAGGATCAGCGACACGGCCCACGTCAGCAGCGACGTTCCGAGCGCCACGCGTCGGATCAGGTCGAAGTTGCCGGACGGCAGGAACGCGATCAGCAGCGCGCCCAGAAGCGGCAGGAGGACCAGCAGGCTCAGGATCGGCAGGTCGGACATCGTTCTTCCTCCCTACCTGACCGCGAGATAGAGGTAGCCGGCGGCCATGAGGATCAGGCCGAAGGCGATACCCAGGGCGTAGTTCTGGACGCGGCCGGTCTGGACCCGGCGCAGCCGCATGCCGGCCCCGGCCGTGACGCTGCCGACGCCGTTGACGGTCCCGTCGACGACCGTCCGGTCGAACCAGAAGGCGGCGGCGGCCAGCCGTCCGCCCCACTCGACGAAGAGCTTGTTATTGATGTCGTCGAACCACCACTTGTGGAACGAGCCGTTGTACAGGAACGAGAGGCCGCGCCGGGCGCTGATCTCGCGAACCCGATCCGGCCGCGGCTCGGCCTTCAGACCGAGAGCCGGCACGTTCACGCCGAAGAGCCGCCAGGCGGCGACGATCGCGATGGCGACGAGCGCCGTGGTCCCGATCGCCAGCGCGCCGTCGATGCCGAAGAAGTTGTAGGCCGTCTCCGGGGCGCCGCCCATGGAGATCGGGTACTGGATCGAGGCCGCGAACACCGGCTCGAGCCACTGGTGGATCAGGCCCGTCTCGGGCGGGAACCCGATGACCATTCCCAGGAAGACCGCCGGGATCGCCAGCAGGATGAGCGGCCAGGTCATCGTCGGGGGCGACTCGTGGACGTGGTGCTCGACCTTCGGATCCACGTGGCTCGGGCCCCAGAAGGTCATGCCGATGAGCCTGAACATGTAGAAGGCGGTCATTCCGGCGACCACGAAGCCTATGGCCCAGACCCACAGGAAGCCGTTCTTGAAGGCGCCGCCGAGGATCTCGTCCTTGCTGAAGAAGCCGGCCAGCGGCGGCACGCCCGAGATGGCGATCGAGGCGATCAGCATCGTCGAGTAGGTGATCGGGATCTTGCGTGCCAGCCCGCCCATCTTGCGCATGTCCTGCTCGCCGTCCACGGCGTGGATGACCGAGCCCGAGTCCAGGAAGAGCAGCCCCTTGAAGAAACCGTGGCTCATGAGGTGGAAGATCGCCGCGGTCCAGGCGCCGACCCCGAGCGAGGCGAACATGTAGCCGAGCTGCGACAGCGTCGAATAGGCCAGGACGCGCTTGATGTCCGTCTGGGTGAAGGCGATCGAGGCGGCCAGGATGGCCGTGAAGATGCCGACTGCGGCGACCACGACCATGACCTCGGGCGCCCGGACGAAGATCGGGTTGCAGCGGGCGATCAGGTAGACGCCGGCGTTGACCATGGTCGCGGCGTGGATGAGGGCGGAGACCGGCGTCGGGCCCTCCATCGCGTCCGGCAGCCAGACATGGAGCGGGAACTGCGCGCTCTTGCCCACGGCGCCGCACAGCAGCAGGAGCGCGATCGCGATCTGCCATTCGTGGGGCACGCCGGCGATCCTGGCGAAGACGTCCTGCATGTTGAGGGTGCCGACCTGGGTCCAGACGGCCATGATCCCGAGCGCGAAACCCATGTCGCCGACGCGGTTGACCAGGAAGGCCTTCTTGGCGGCCTCCGCCGCGGACCGGCGCGGAAACCAGAAGCCGATCAGCAGGTAGCTGCACAGGCCCACCAGCTCCCAGCCGGCGAAGACCAGCAGCAGGTTGTCGGCCAGGATCAGCAGCAGCATCGAGAACATGAACAGGTTGAGATAGGCGAAGAAGCGCCAGCGTCCCGGGTCGTGGGCCATGTAGCCGATCGAGTAGACATGGACGAGCATGCCGATCGTCGTCACGACGATGAGCAGGCAGGCGGTCAGGGGGTCGGCGTAGAGGCCCATGTCGGCGCTGAAGCCGGCGGCGGGGATCCAGGTCCAGAGCTTTAACCCGGCCCCGGCCGGGCCGAACGGCGAGACGTGGAACAACGTCATGACGACGACAAGCGAAGCCACCACCCACGCCGCCACGACCGCCCAGATGGCGATGCGATGGGCGTCTTCGGGGAAGCGGCGGCCCAGCAGCCCGGTCAGGACGAAGCCCCCGAGCGGCAGGATCAGGATGAGCGGCAGGAGCGCGGTCATCGTCGGCTCACTCGCTCATCGAGTCGTATTCGTCGACGAGCGGCGTCTTCTTGTTGCGGTATATGGCGATGACGATGGCCAGGCCGACCGTCGCCTCTGCGGCGGCCACGGCGATCACGATCAGGGCGATGACCGAGGCGTGGACGTTGAGCGGCTTCACGAACGCCCCGAAGGCGATGATCGTGAGGTTGACCGCGTTGAGCATGAGCTCGATGGACATCAGCATGCTGATGGCGTTGCGGCGGCCCAGGAAGCCGAACGTGCCGATGGCGAAGAGCAGGCCCGAAAGGATCAGGTAGGAGTCGAGAGAACCGCTCACGACCGATCCTCCCTGGCGGCGGGCTCGCGCCTGGCCATCAGCACCCCGCCCACGACGGCGGCGGTGAGCAGCACGCTCACGGCCTCGAACGGCAGAACGTACTGGCCGAACAACATCGTGGCGATGTCCGAAGTTGCGGTCCAGGCCACGGCGCCGGTCGATGGCCAGGTGGTCGTGAGGACCACGCCGGTGATGATCGCGGCAATCGCCGCCGCGGCGATGGCGCCGACCCAGGCCTGGGTCTGGAAGACCAGCCGGCTGGGGGCGTTCTTGGTCTCGGTCAGCATGATCGCGAACAGGACCAGGATGCTGATCGCGCCTATGTACACGAGAACCTGGGTGGCCGCGATGAGAGGGTTGCCGAGCATGACGTAGATCCCGGCCAGCGAGGCGAACGAGGCGATCATCGCCAGACCGCAGCGGATGATGTCGCGCATCGTCACGACCAGCAGCGCCGAACCGAGAAGCATGACCGCCAGCACGACGAACAGGATGTCGTCCCAGCGGACCGCCGTGAACGGGAGAGTCTGGCCTATCGGCATGCCTCCCTGCCCTCCTCGTGGTCGATCACTGGTGCTCGGCTCCATTCCCATGGACCGGCGTCGCGAGCTCCGGCGGCAGCGCCGGCAGCCCGTCGCCGGGGTTGGCCAGCCGGCCGTCCGCCACCGCGTGGGCCAGCCAGTCGCGTTCACGCTGAATGTATGTCACTTCGGTCTCGCCGCCCATGGCCGCCAGCCCGATCAGGTCGATCATCGGCTGGGAGCGGTCGGTGTGGGCCAGCTCGTTGTCCGCGCCGCCCCGCAGCGCATCGTACGGGCAGGCGTCCACGCAGATGCCGCACAGGATGCAGCGGCTCTCGTCGACGTCGTACTTCTCCAGGACGCGCGGCTTGAGCATGAGCGCGCCGGTAGGGCACGTTTCGGCGCAGCGGCCGCAGGAGACGCACGGGGTGTCGTTGAGGCTCATGTCCAGCGGCGTCGTCACGAGCGTGTCGAAGCCGATTCGCATGAAGTCGTAGCAGGCTGCGCCGACGACGTCGGCGCAGACGCTGGCGCAGCGGCCGCAGTCGATGCAGCGGGACGGCTCGCGCAGGATGAACGAGTGGCTGTCGTCGCGGATGTAGTCGTGATTGGCGCCGGTGAAGCGGTTCTCGGACACGCTGCGGAAGCCGGCCCCGGCGTCATGCGCGGGTTCGAGGGTGTCGAGCGTGGTCCCGTATTCAAGTCCCAGGTTGCGCAGGTCGCACGATCCGATCGCCTCGCAGGTGCACTGCAAGCAGCGGCTCGACTCGGCCATGACCTCGGTCTGGGAGTACGGGATCTCGTACTCGACGTAGGTCCTGTTGCGCTCCTCCGCCGGCATCGCCTTGAGGCGGTGGCGGGGTTCCTTGACCTCGTCCGTGTAGGGCGTGATCGAGAGGAACTTGAGCTCCGGCTCGGCCAGCGTTTCGCGGGCGCGCAGCTCGGAGAGGTCGGTCCCGCGCAGGAACGCGTCGACGGCGTAGGCGCAGCGGCGGCCCTCGGCGATGGCCTGGACCACCGTCGCGGCTCCGATGCGGACGTCGCCGGTGCCGAACACGGCCGGCCGGCCGGTCTCGAAGGTGACGGCGTCGGCCTTGAGGCGGTTTCGGTTCGACTCGATGCCGGCGCTGCCGCCGCCGACCCACGACAGATCCGGGCCCTGGCCGATGGCGAGCAGGACGCGGTCGCACTTGATGACGAACTCGGTCCCGGGAGCGGGCTCCGGGCGGCGGCGGCCCGAGGCGTCGGGCGCGCCGGGACGCATGCGGATGAACTCGACGCCCTTGACGCGGTTCCTGGCGTCGACGAGGACCTTCGTCGGGCCGGCCTGGAAGATCGCCTTTGCGCCCTCTTCGATCGCCTCGTGGACCTCGCTGGCGGCCGGCATGTCCTTCATGTCGCGGCGATATACGAGGGTGATCTCCCTGGCGCCCTGGCGGACGGAGGTGCGGGTGCAGTCCATGGCCGTGAACCCGCCGCCGATGACGACGACGCGGCTGCCGGCGTGGCCCGGGTACGGCAGGCCCAGAGTGGCGATCTTGAGGTACTCGAGGCCGTCGATGACCCCGACCGCGTTCTCGTTCTCGACCCCGAGCTTGTTGGTGTCGTAGCAGCCGGTGGCCACGATCGTGGCGTCGAAGCCGCGCTCGTGCAAGTCGTCCAGGCTGAAGTCGACGCCGAGGGCCTGGTTGCACTCGATCTTCGCGCCGAGACGCCACACGGCCTCGTATTCGGGCTCGAGGACTTCCTTCTTGGGCAGGCGGTATTCCGGGATGCCGTAGCGGAGCATGCCGCCGGGCTCCGCGTTGCGCTCGAAGACGGTGGTGTCGTGGCCGGAGAGCTGGAGGTAGTACGCGGCGGCCATGCCGGCCGGCCCGGACCCGACGATGGCGACCTTCTTGCCGGTCCGGGGCTGGGCCTCGAACGGCAGCGGCGCATCGACGCCCTCGGCCTGGGCCTTCAGGACGATGTCGCCGGCATAGCGGTGGCTGTCGCGGATGGCGATCGCCTCGTCCACCTCGTCGCGCCGGCAGTGCTCCTCGCACGGCGCCGGGCACACGCGGCCCAGGATCGAGGGGAACGGGATGGTGCGCTTGAAGATGCGCGCCGACTCGCGGAACTTGCCCTCGGCGTTGGCCTTGAGGAAGCCCGGAATGTCGATGTGGCTCGGGCACTTGTTCTGGCAGGGCGGCAGGCAATAGGCGTTGTGGTCGCTGAAGATCAGCTCGAGGTTGGTCCGGCGCAGCCGGCGAACCTCTTCGGTCTGGGTCCGCACGACCATGCCGGAGACCGCCTCGCGGCCGCAGGAGATGGCCGGGTGATCTTCGCCCTCGAGCTCCACGACGCACATCCGGCACGCCCCGAAGCCGGGCAGCTTGGGCTCGTAGCAGAGCGTCGGGACCTCGATGCCGTTGGCCCGGCAGACCTCGAGGATCGTCTGGCCCTCGGTCCCCGTGACTTCGCGGCCGTCGATCTCGAGCCTGACGATGGGCGTCGAAAGCGGGCGCTGGGGCGCCTGCGCGGTGATCAGGCGCTCGGCGGGCGAGTCGTCCATGGGCGTGACGGTGTCGCGCGGCGCCTTCGCGTCGGGGCGGCTGTCCACTCGGCCGGCCTTGCGGTTCCAGACGGCTATCTGATCGGCGGCAGGGCGCAGGCCCTTGACGGACGGCGCGTCGGGCAGGACGGGCAGCGGACCAGGGCCGACGATCGGAGGAGTGGCAGGCACGCCCGGCTTGCCGGGTTTGGCGGCCGGCGGAGTCGCGGGCGGAGCGCTCGGGCTGGGGCGGAGGTTCGGTTCTCGCATGGGACGCCTCAGGAAACGGCGCCCGCACGAGACGCTGCCATCGGCTGGCAGATCCCGGCGGGGCACGTGCTATCGACGATGTGAGCGTCGAGCTCGTCGCGGAAGTACCGCACGAGGCTCAGCAGGGGCAGCGTGGAGCGGCGTTCGTGGTCGCACAGTCGGCTGGCCACGATGTCTGCGCAGAGGTCGGTCAGGCGCCCGACGTCGTCGCCGCGCGGCTGACCTTCGCAGAAGCGAGCCCCGATCTCGGCCACGCGGCGCAGCCCGATCCGACACGGGATCGTCTTGCCACAGGCTTCGTCGGCGCAGAAGCGGGTCAGCACGGAGGCGAGGTCGACCAGGCAGCTGCGCTCGTCGATCACCACGATCGACCCGGAGCCCATGTGCGCCCCGGCCGCCTCGAGGGCTTCGAACTGGTAGGGAGTGTCCTTCGCGGCCGCCGGTAGGATGCCGCCGGACGGGCCGCCGACCAGGAAGGCCTTGGCGGTGTGCGGCGCCGGAACACCCCCTGCGAGGGCCACGATCTGGCCGATCGTCGTGCCGAGAGGCACCTCCGCCATGCCGGGATTCGCGACGGCGCCGGAGACCTGGACCAGCACGCTGCCGGCTCCGCCCCTGGCAACCGTGTCGGGGTAGGTGCCGGGGCCGCCGGTGATGATGCCCGGGATCACGGCGAAGGTCTGGGCGTTGTGGACGATGGTCGGCTTGCCGTAGAGGCCCCTGGCCGTCGGATACGGGGGCTGCTGCTCCGGCTGGCCGCGCCGGCCCTCGATGCCCTTCATGAGCACCGTCTCCTCGCCCAGCATGTACGCGCCTCGGAGCGGCTTCACCTCGACGTGGATGTCGCGCCCGCTGCCCAGGACGTCCTCGCCGAGATAGCCGGCGTCGGACGCTTCGGCGACCGCGGCCTCGAGCGTGGCGATGGCCTCGGTCGCGTCGGCGTGCAGGGCGACGACGATCTCGGAAGCGCCAACCGCGACGGCGGCGATGGCCGCTCCTTCGAGAACGGCGTAGGGGTTGCGCTCGAGCAGGACGCGATCGGTGAAGACGGCGGGGTCGGCCTGGTAGGCGTGGACGACGACGTAGCGGCGGTCGGCCGCGGTGAGGGCGCAGACGCGCCACTTCTCGCTGGTTGGGAAGCCCGTTCCGCCGCGGCCTCTCAGGCCGGAGGCGGCCAGGGCGGCCACGATCTCGCCGGCCGTCATGGCCTTGACGGCCTCGATCAGGCCCTTGAAAGCGCCGGCCGCAACTGCGGCCTCGATGTCGGTGACGGCCGCTCCCGCGGCGCCGCCTTCGCCGGGCGCGCCGCCGTCGCGCGCTTCGCCGATCGGCGGCAATAGCAGGTGCGGCCACTCGGCAGGAGTGGGCAGGACGTTCGCGCTCGTCATGCCACGCTCTTCTTCGCGAGCGAGCGGCTCCAGGCGGCGGCGCTGGTTTCGGTGACGTCAGGCTGCGGCTTGCCATCGAGCGTGACCAGCGGCGAAGCCGCGCCGGGGGAGTGGACCGGTACCTGCTCCAGGGCGATCCCGCCGGCCGGCCTGCCGCCGAGTCTGGTGCCCAGCGCCTCGCCGATGGCGTTCGCGATCCGGCCGGACCCGGCGAGCAGGCAGCTGGTGCAGCGGCAGACGCCGATGGTTCGGATGCGTCGCTCGAAGCTCAGATGGCTGTAGTACGTCGCCGTCCCGTAGACCAGGGCGTACGGGGCGCCGGTTACGTGGCCGATATGCTTGATGGCCGCGATCGGCAGGTAGCCGTAGGCCGCCTGGACCTCCTCGAGGATCGGCAGCATCTCGCGCGGATCGTAGTCGCGGGCCTCCAGGATCTCCTCGACCGCGACCAGGTCGATCGGCTCGAAGTGGGTGAAGGCGTTGTCCGGCACCGGGCGGCCTGAGCGTCGCACGGCGGACTCCTCGCGGCGCTCGCCGAAAGTCTCGGCCGGACCCCAGTGGGTGTAGAAGCGGCTCTTGGTGTCGTGGCCGCCCATGTCGATGCATTCGACCGGGCAGGCCTGGGCGCACTGGAAGCACGTCTCGCACTTGAGGTTGCCGAACTCGTCGTACAGCAGCTGCAGCCGGCCGCGGAAGCGGACGGCGACGTCCGGCTTCGTTTCGGGGTACTGGATCGTGGCCTTGGGCTCGAAGAAGCGGCGCAGCGTCAGGGCCATGCCCCTGGCGATGCCGAGGCCGGGGATGAAGCTCATCGCGGTGTCACCGGTTGGTTGAGGATGAGGATGGCCGCGGCCGTCACGAAGAGGTTTAGGAGCGCGGCGGGCAGGAGCCATTTCCAGGCGAAGCCCATCAGCTGATCAACCCGGACGCGCGGCAGGGTCGCGCGCATCCAGACGAAGACGAAGACGAAGACGTATGTCTTGGCCATGAACCAGAAGATGCCCTGGACCCAGTCGAAGGCGATGAAGCAGGCCAGCCCGACCGCGGCCGTCACCCCGGCGCCCGCGACCAGGAAGCCCAGGCCGAAGGCGGCCGGGGCGCTCCAATCGCGACCGCCGAACAGCCAGATCGCGGCGCCGAGAATGTCCGTGGCGACGAACAGGACGACTGCCACGATCCCGATCCACAGCAGGCCGATGCCGGAGGCGTCGAGCCAGTTCAGGTTGTACGCCCAGGGCCAGTTGAACGGCGCCGTCCACCCGCCGAAGAAGATCGTGACCAGGAGCGCCGACATGATGAAGACGTTCACGTACTCCGCGAAGAAGAAGAAGCCGAAGCGCATGCCCGAATACTCGGTCGCGAAGCCGGCCACGATCTCCGAGTCGGCCTCGGTCAGGTCGAACGGGGTCCGGTTGGCCTCGGCCGTGGCCGCGATGAAGAAGATGAGCACCGCCAGGGGCTGCTTGAAGACGAACCAGTCGAGCGCCGAGCCGGACTGCGACATGACGATGTGGGTCATGCTCATCGAGCCCGCGATCAGGACGACGCCCACGGCGGAGAGGGTCAGCGGGATCTCGTAGCTGACGATCTGGGCCGCGGAGCGGAGCCCGCCCAGGAGCGAGTACTTGTTGAAGCTCGACCAGCCGGCCATGAGCAGACCCAGGACGGACAGGCCGCCCATGGCGAAGAAGTACAGCAGCCCGATGTTGAGGTCCTGGCCGAAGATGCCGGGCGCGAACGGGATCACGAGCAGGGTCATGACACTCGCCAGGAAGGTCACAGCCGGGGCGAGGGTGAAGACCGTGACGTCGGCCCCGGTGGGCGCGAAGTCCTCCTTGGAGAGGACCTTGAAGCCGTGGATCATGCTCGTCGCCGCGCCCCACGGGCCCAGCCGGTTGGGGCCGACTCGCAGGTTCATGCGGGCGATGACCTTGAGCTCCATGTAGATCAGCACGAATGCCGTGGGCACGGTCAGCAGCAGGATCCCGACCGCCGCCACGCCGAACCGCACCAGCGGCTGGTTGGCCCCCAGGAAGTCGATCGTCGGGCCCAGCATGACCACGGCGCTCACGACGAAGCCGACGAACGCCATCAGAGCCAGGGGCACCAGGATCAAGGCCAGCCGGTCGGTCGTGGAGGCGCCGCTCCATGCCTGCTCGGCAAAGGCCCGCGCCGCGCGGGTCTGCTCGCGGAAGGTCGCCGGGATGGCTCTCATTTGTCGATTCCGCCGAGGACCGGGTCGAGCGAGGCGACGATGGTCATCGTGTCGGCCAGCAGGTTGCCCGGCAGCAGTGTGGGCACCGTTTCGAGGTGCATGAAGCTCGGGTCGTGGATCCGGAAACGGAACGGCTGGTCCGAGCCGTCGCTGACGGCATACACGCCCATCATGCCGCGCGGTCCCTCGCACGCGCCCCAGGCCCGTCCGGGCCGCGGGCGGAGCAGCCTGGGGAGCTTGGCCATGACCGGACCGTCGGGCATGTTGTGGAGGCACTGGTCGATGATCCGGATCGACTCGCGGACCTCGTCCACGCGGATCAGGTAGCGGGCCAGCGAGTCGCCCTCGTCGCGAGTCGGGATGTTGAAGTCGAGCTCCGGGTAAACGCTGTACGGATGGGCCCGGCGGAGGTCGAACGGCACGCCCGCGGCCCGCAGATTCCCGCCGGTCACTCCGAAGCGGAGGGCCGTGGCGCGGTCCAGGACGCCGACGCCGCGGGTTCGCCGGACGAAGATCTCGTTCTCGTTGAGGAGCCCTGCGTTGGCCTCGGTCTGCTTCGCGGCGCGGCTCATCCAGTCGCCCAGGCGGCTCATGAACTCGTGGTTCAGGTCGCCGTTCACGCCGCCGATGCGAAAGTAGTTGAAGAGCATCCGCGCGCCGGTCAGCGAGGCCAGCATCTCCATGATCTCGTCGCGCTCGATGAAGCTGTAGAGGATCGGCGTCAGGCCGCCCAGGTCGAGGGCCAGGAAGCCCATGTACAGGGTGTGGCTGGCGATGCGGAGCAGCTCGCCCGATAGGACCCGGATGTATTCCGCCCGCCGGGGAACCTCCACGTCCATGAGCTTCTCGAAGGCCAGGACGGCCGCCCACTCCTGGAACAGGGAGCTGATGTACTCGAGCGGGTCGACTTGATCGATGACGTGGTAGTAGTCCGAGTTCTCGCAGATCTTCTCGACGCCGCGGTGGAGGTAGCCCAGGACCGGGTCGACGTCGACGATCTGCTCGCCCGAGAGCTTCAGGACGAGGCGAAGGACGCCGTGAGTAGCCGGGTGGTGCGGGCCGATGTTGATGAACATCTCCCCGTCGCCGCTGGAGTAGAACTCGCTCTCCCGTTCCGTCTGAGTGGGGTACGGCGGGATCGGCTCGTACATGTCCGCGTTGATGTCGCGTTCGAGCATGACGCGCGGGTCGTCTTCCGAGCGGTGCTGCGCGGGCGCCGGCGGCCCCTGCGGGCGAGCCCCGGCGCCGGTGTTGGGGCGGGCGGTGCGAGACGGCATGGCCCGGCTCAGCTCACTCGCGCCCGGCGGACGCCGGTTGCGGGATCGGCGGCGGCCCGGGCGGCGGCGACGGGTCGCTCGATGTGGCGCACGCCCTCGCCGGGCGATCGGGCCGCGTCGTCGGGCAGGAGGAAGTCCTTGCGGAGAGGGAAGCTCGTGTAGTCGGGCGGCATGAAGATGCGGCGCAGGTCGCGGTTGCCCTCGAAGATGATGCCGAACATGTCGTAGGCCTCGCGCTCGAGCCACTCGGCGCCGGTCCACAGGAACGTGGCGGAGGGACAGCGCGGGTCGTCGCGGGCTATGCCGTCGGCGATGACGCGCAGCCAGTCGGGGCTGGTTTCGCTCCACAGGTGGTATACGACCTGCATCACGTCGCCGGTGTCGACGCCGGCCAGGTCGGCCAGGATCTCGAAGCGGAGATCTACGGCGTCGTGCACGGTCCGGAGCACGTCCGGAACGTCGCCCGGACGGATTCGGATCTCGGTCTGGTCGTGGCGCTGCCGAATCGGACCCTGGAGCTGCGCGCTCAGGCGCGCTTCCAGACGGCGCCTCAGAGTGCGGTCCATGGCTCAGATCTTGTCCGGTACGGTGGGGCCGATCTCGCGCTCCGCCCAGTGCCCGCGCCTGTCCTTGACCAGCTGCCCCAGCTGCAGCATGCCGTAGATGAGGCCTTCGGGGCGCGGCGGGCAGCCCGGGATGTAGACGTCCACGGGCATGACCCGGTCGATGCCCTGGACCGTCGAGTAGCTACGCTTGTAGCGCCCGCCGGAAACCGTGCAGTCGCCCAGCGCGACGCACCACTTGGGCTCGGGCATCTGCTCCCAGAGGCGGAGAAGCGGGCCGGCCATCTTGGTCGTGAGGGTTCCGGCGACGATCAGCACGTCCGCCTGGCGCGGCGAGGCCCGGAACGGGAACATGCCCCAGCGATCCATGTCGTTCTTGCTGGTGGCGCCGGACATCATCTCGAAGGCGCAGCAGGCCAGGCCCGAAAGGAGCGGCCAGAGGCTGTTGGTGCGGATCAGGTCCAGGACTTCGTCCGCCCTGGCCGGCACGACCTGGAGGGCGCCCCAGCGAGCGTCGTCGCGGCGCCCGACATCGGTCAGGCCGAACTCGCGCAGGTGGGTAACCTCCGCCGGCCGCCCGCCGTCGTAGGCGAGCGGGTTGGCCGCCCGCCACAGAGTGTTGGGCACGACGATCGGAGCGGTGATCTCGCCCGGGACCGGCGCCGCGAGCTGGCTCTTCGACGCGTCGGGCACGGGCGCGCCGGCCGAGCCCTGTGAACCGGCGCCGATCGAGGCCGGCACGACCCCGGCTCCCTTCGACCGTCGATCGCCTACCGCCACGTCAGGACCCCCTTCCGCCAGGCGTAGCCCAATCCGAGCATCAGCACCACGACGAAGGTGCCCATGCTGACCAGGCCCCCGAGCAGCAGGCTGCGGAAGACCATCGCCCACAGGAAGAGGAACACGACCTCGACGTCGAAGGCGACGAACAGCAGGGCGTAGATGTAGAACGAAAGGCTGAGCCTGCCCCAGGTGTCGCCGAAGGTGTCGATGCCGCTTTCATAGGGCAGGCCCTTGTGGCCGTCGCCGCGGTTGCGATGCGACAGGAACCAGGCAAGGCCGATCGTCAGGAATACGAAACCGACTCCCGCGCCAGCCAGGCCAAGTACGTACCAGATACCGGTCATCTATCTCCAGCCGTACCTGTCGTCCGCGGGGAACGACCCGCGGCGTCGTTCGGGCATGAGCGTTCGATCTCGGCCCGCGGGGAGGGGTTCTATGCCCCATCCCTCGCGATCCAGCGAGAGTCTACCAGCAGGGCCGCCGGGGTTGGGAATCTCGCACGCGTCCGGTGCAGATTGGGGCTCGGCGGGCTGCCCGGCCGGTTAAAGCCGGCGCGGGCGGCTCGAGACTGGTCGTGCCGCCCGCGTCTCCGGCTAGACCGCCAGCGGGGTAGCGACTGACGGCTGCACACGGATGTTCGATATAAGCGGAGCCGGCGCGGCGAGGGCCCGATCACTCCCACGATCCGACGACCCGTCGCGCTCCCCCCTGCTCCGGATGCGTAGGTTGCCCTCATCGCCGAAGCACCGCAATACGGGAAGTGGCTTATTGGCGCCGGCCCGGGCCCCACCGCCGGCCCCGCCATGCGCCGTCCGCTCAGCCGCGCTCCATCGTGAGGACGCGGAAATGGCCCATGTGGCGCGGGTCGAGCATGCGGACGATGCCGGAACGGGCACGCAGGTAGTCGGCGGCCGTGGTCGAGGGCGAAGCCTGAAGCGCCCGGAGCTCCGCCTCCAGGCCGGCCGCGACGAGGAACTCGGACTGGGTGGTCAGGGCCGCGGAACGGAGACCGCGCCGCTCCCCGAGGACCCGGAGAGCGGTGAAGTCGACGTGGGCGGTCAGGTCCGTAAGCCCGACCTGGTCGAGTGGATCCGCCACGACGCGATGGCCGCGGTAGCCGAGCAGCGTCCCGGCGAGGTGCGGCGGGCCGTACAGCTCGGCGGCCTCGTAGCCGTAATCGATGACGATGACGTAGCCGCGGGCGATTCTTGCGACAGCCTCCATAAGCCACGGGGCGAGGCCGAGGCATATCTCGCCGACCTGACCATCTGCCAGGTCTGCGGGCGTCAGCCCGTCCTCGGCAAGGCGGAGCGCCAGGTCGGCCCTCGAAGGCTGGCCCGCGACCTCGACGAAGCCCTCCCGCCACGTCACGAAGAGTTCGAGCAGCCGCCCGCCGCGGACGACGATGCGGTGGACCGGCAGGGCGTCGAGGAACTCATTGGCAAGGATGACGCCGGCGACGGGCACGGGCTCGTCGGGCCGAGAGCCGGCCGCCTGCAGGAGCCGGGCAAGGCCGGCCTCTTCGAACCTGCGGATCAGGTCGACCTGCCTGTAGGGGTTCGACTCGATCGGGGTGAACCGGATGGCCTCGAGGAGGTCCTTCGCGTCGGGCGAGCGGGGCGTGTCGGGCGTGTCGGGCGTGTCGTGGCGGCGGAGGCCCTCCAGGATCGACAACCCCAGCGTGCCCGAGCCGGAGCCGTGCTCGATGAGGTGGAACGGGCTCGGCCGGCCCAGCTCCGTCCACATTCGCTCGATCCGACGGGCGAGCGTCCAGCCGAAGATCGGGTGGGTCTCCGGCGCCGTCAGGAAATCGCCGGCGTCCGTCGGACGGTCGGCCGGCCGGCGGTAGTAGCCGAGATCGGGCTCGTACAGGGCCCGCTCCATGAAGCGGGCGAACGTGATCCGGCGGTCCGGCGACGCTTCCATTTCGGCTCGGATTCGGGCGGTCAGCGTGGCCGAAAGATCCGACGACGGTTCGGGCGAAGGATCGGCCGGAAGCCGGCGGTCGGCAGGCGACGGAGGCACAGGCGACGGAAGCCGCGGTTTGGGCGTCATGGTCTCCCCGCACGAGCTCGCTGCGCGAGCAGGCGAAGTCCGCCGTTCACGAGAGTGTGGCCGCCGAGCAGGATCGGGCGGTCGGCCGGCGAGGTGGCGGCCGATTCGGTGAGCGCCCGGAGCCACGGATCGCCGATGGACTCCGCCATGAGGAGGTCGGACGCGAAGCGATCCTCGGCCGGCGGCCACGCCCGTTCCTCGGCGCCGTGGCGGTGGGCCAGCAGGACACGGGTGTCGATCAGCGCGGCGTCGGCCAGGCGCCCGACGGTCGCGGCGAGCGATTCGGGCCCGTCGCGGTCGAGCAACTCGCCCAGGACGGAGCGAGGCGGCCGCAATTCGGTCGTCGGGCCCGATTGGGCGAGACGCGTCGCGGCACGGAGGCCGCGCTCCTCGACCAGGGCTCGGACGCGGCAGGCGACGCCGCTCTCCAGCCACCTCAGCGTGGTCGAAGAGATTCGGCCGGCGACCAGCAGTTCGGCGCGTCGATTCGAAAGGATTTCGGAGAGTGCCGCCAGCCGCTCGCCAATGAGCGGCGCCGTTCCGTGGCCGGCGACGCCCGCCGACGCGCCGAAGGGCGTGCCGCCCGCCGCGCCGAATGGCGCGACGCCGCCCGCTGCCCCGCCAGCCGCGCCGATCACGATCAGGTCGAGCGGAGTGTCGACGTCGACGCCGAGCCGCCAGCGCGCGCGCAGGTCCGTGACGGCCACTCCGGCCCGTTCCTTCAGCCACCGGGGAACGGCGTTGTCGGCGGGGAGTGGCGGCAGGTCGGCCAGATCCGCTGCGCGGGAAACGGCCACGACGTCGGCCGAATAGAAGTTGTTCGCCACGGCGCGGCCGGCCGGCCCGGCGGCGACCTCGACGAAGCGCCGGAGGTCGGCCGGCCGCGCCAGCGGGATGCTGCCGGAACCCATGACGATCGCGCCGCCCTCGCCGCCGAGTGCCCGGATCGCCGCACCGAGGCGCTCGCCGAAGCTGAGCCCATCGGGCGGCCCGGACACGATCTCGGCCGCGTCCGCGCCGGCCGCCAGAAACGCGGCCCGCTGGCGCTCCGCCATGGCCATGCGGGCCTCCGCCAGGGCGCCGACAAGCGGCCCGGCACCGTTCGGGGTCGAGGCGTGGAAAATGAGCACATGCACGGGGCGCACGAGCGGAGTCTAGCCGCGGCGCTCGGCCGTGCGGCGGCCGCGGTTCGGACCGGGCCGCAGATCGGAGTGGAGCATGGCGGTGGTACGGGCGTACATCGGGCTCGGGGCCAACGTCGGCGATGCGCGGGCGACGCTCACGGACGCCGTTCACGCCCTGGCCGCTCTGCCGGGCGCGAGGCTGGCCGGCGTCTCGCGACTGTACGTCACGTCTCCGGTCGAGGTGACCGACCAGCCCGAGTTCCACAACGCGGTCGTGGCGCTGGACGTTCCGGCCGGCCGGAACGGCACGGGGACAGACGGAGATTCGGCGGCCGCGAGCGGCTCGGGAGCGGGCGTCGGGCCCGCGGCCGCTCCTGCCGCAGCCACCGGGCCCGCGGCCGGTTCGGCGGCCGCTCCTGCCAAGATCGAGTCCGCTCCGCCGGCAGCCTCTCCGCCCGGGACCACCGGGCCGATTGCGCTGCTCCTCGCCCTCAAGTCGATCGAGCGCGCCTTCGGTAGGCGGGAGCGGTATCGGTACGGCCCCCGCGAACTCGACCTTGATCTGCTGCTCTTTGGCGAGGAACGGGTGCTGGTGGAGCGGCCGGAGGCGGGCCGCTCGCCCGACCCGGCCAAAGTCGAGCGCTTGCTGGAGATTCCGCATCCGGAAGCCGGGCGCCGCCTCTTCGTCCTAGCGCCGCTGGCGGATCTGGCCCCGGACCTGGTTCCGCCGGGCTGGACCGAATCGGTCGAACAAGCCCGCGCCCGCCGCGAATTGATAGAGGGCGCCTCGGCGGCGCGCGCGGTGGCGATCTGGGATGCCGCCGTGGGTGCCTGGGTGGAACCGGCGTAGCCGCGGCCGGCGCACGTCCTCGCCGGCCGTGAACGGGCCCCGGGTATGCGAAACGGGCGACAGGGCCCTCGTCGGCTTGTCTGGGCACCGACCTGTCGCCCGCTTCGTCCCCTCCGCCCGGCTAACCGGGCTTCCCTTCCTCCGACCGACCGACCGGCCCGTCAGGTTCCGATCGGCTGTCACCCACTGATTCGCAGGAAGGTCGCCACCGGATCACTCGCCATTGAAATTGCCGGGCCTCACGAGGGCGCGCTTCGACACCGCCGCCGGGCGGGGCTCAGTGGCGGAAGTGGCGCCGGCCCGTGAAAACCATGGCCATGTGGTGGCGGTCGGCGACCTCGATGGCCATCTCGTCGCGGATCGAGCCGCCCGGCTGGATGATGGCCGTGACCCCGGCCTGGGCCGCGAACTGGATCCCGTCGGGGAACGGGAAATAGGCGTCGCTGGCCATGACGGCCGTCCGGGCCCTGTCGCCGGCTCGCCGCAGCGCGATTTCGACGGCCGTCTGGCGGCTCGCCTGGGCCGCCCCGATTCCGACCGTCGACGCGTTTCGCGCCAGCACGATGGCGTTCGACCGGACGTGGCGGACCGTCCGCCAGGCGAAGAGCAGGTCCGTGAGCTCTTCTAGCGTGGGCCGCCGCTTCGTCACGACATGGAGCTGCGTCTTGTCGAGCCCGAGCTCGTCCTTGGCTTCGACCAGCAGGCCGCCGGCGATGCGCTTGAAGTCGAGATTGGCGATGCCGTAGTCGCGCGGTCCCTCGCTCGGGTTTTGCGGCACGGCAAGGAGCCGGAGCTGCGGCTTCTGGGCGAGGATGCCGACGGCCGCCCGGCTGAACGACGGAGCCACGACGGCTTCATACGAATTGGCCGCGATCTCGCGGGCCGTGGCGCCGTCCAGGTCGCGGTTGACCCCGACGATCCCGCCGAAGCAAGACACGGAATCTGTCTCGAGGGCGTTGCGGTACGCCTCGACGAGCTCGTCCGCGGAGGCGAGCCCAACCGGATCGGTGTGCTTGACGATGACGGCAGTCGGCGAGGTGAAGTCCATCGCGAAGGCGTAGGCCGCGTCAAGGTCCAGCAGGTCGTTGAACGACGGCCGCGAGCCCTGGATCTGTGTGGCGTCGGCAAGGGTTCCGGCGCGGTGAGTGGTCTCGCGGTAGAACGCCGCAGCCTGAGTGGGGTTCTCGCCGTAGCGCAGGTCGTCGACCTTCTCGAGGACCATGGCCAGGCGGCTGGGGAAGGTTTCGCCGCACAGGTTGGAGAGATAGGCGGCGACTTCGGCGTGATACGCGGCGACCAGGCCGTAAGCCTCGGCGGCGAGGTTCTGGCGCAGCTCGGCCGACACGGCTCCGCGCTCGCGGATCTCGGCCAGTACGGTCGAATAGCGGTTCGGGTTCGCGACCGCGGCCACGCCGGCGTAGTTGCGCGCCGCGGCAGCCAGGAGCGCGGCCCCGCCCACGTCGATCATCTCGATGGCTTCGTCTATCGGCACGAGGCGGGTCCCGACCTGCGGCGCGAAGTGGCTGACGTTGACGGCCACGAGGTCGATCAGGCCGATGCCCTGCGCTTCCAGCTCGGCGAGCTGCTCGGGCTTGTCGCGGCGGGCCAGGATGCCGGCGTAGATCGCGGGGTGGAGAGTCTTGACCTGGCCGCCCGCGATCGGCTCGGCGCCGGTCAGCTCGGATACCGATCGGACCTCGACGCCCTCTTTGGCGAGGAATTCGCGGGTCCCGTCCGTGGCGAACACCTCGACGCCGATGGACAGGAGGCCTCGGGCGAACGGTCCGATGCCCTCACGGTTTGCCACCGAGAGCAGGGCTCGCACCAGGCCTACCTCCCAAACTGCCGGCCATGCGGTCTCCCGGCGCAGCGATGCGTCGTCTCCAGCGGCGCCCGGGCGGGTGGCGGACCGCGCGCCCGGCAGCGTGACGGCCCCGCGTTTGCCGGATTGGGCCGAGTATAGCGCCGCCCCCCGCGCCGCCGGCTTCGGCTTTCAGGTTTCGCGCCCGGCGGCCTCCTCGCAGGCGCCGGGCATTCCGGGCTGCGTCAGACATGCCGCGTCATGGCATACTCACCGGACGCAGAGATCGCAGGAACCCGGTCGCCGCCGTCGGCAGCCGGCCCCGCCCTCGATGCCGCCGTTCACAAGCCGGACCCGGCGGATCGGCGTACATCCAGGTCGCACGACCACATCGACTGACTACGCCCGGAGGTCCGCGCGAACATGGCGCCGTGGGAATACCTCTTCATCGCCTTCAACACCACCAACTTCGCGCCGATCTTCACGATCACGTGGATGTTCGCGCTGTTCATGCTTGCGGTGACGATCTTCTTCTACAACTTCCAGGGTCGGAGACTGCGCAACTACGCCGTCTTCCTGGACCTGAACGAGTGGCTGCTGTGGACCTCGGTCGGGACCTTCTGCCTGATGCTGATGTACGCCGTCTTCAACTTCGACTTCATCTTCGTCCTGCCCACGATGATCGGCGGCGCGGTCCTGTTCGTCTGGATCCGCTTCTTCCACTTCCCGCCGCTCATCCAGGCCTACGAAGAGCGCCTGGCCCGGCAGCGCTACTTCCAGCGCTCCAAGACCGCCCACCCGGAAGCCACGATCCGCAAGCGCCCCGCGGCCACGACCAAGCGCCGCCGCCGCTAGCTTCTCGGGTGGTCCGCGTGCGTCCCGGCGCGGCTCTCGCGACCGGGCGGCCCTGAACGGCCGTGGAAATCCGCCGGTTCGGCATCGGACACCGGCGCCATGAGGGGCCCCCGGGAACGCACGGGGTGGACGGGCAATCCATTCATGCCGACCACCGTGGCGGCGTCGCCGAGCTTGCCTTCCGCCCGAACGCGGCCATGGCGCCGCACTCGAACCCGAACCTCACCTATTTCGTCGTGATCGAAGGCGGCGGCTTCGTGCAGGTCGGCGACGCGCGGGCTCGCGTCGCGGCCGGCGAGGCCGTGGTCTGGCCGCCCGATGTCGTCCACGCCGCGTGGACGGAGCAGACGCCGATGCGCGCCCTGGTCGTGGAGTTCGCGGTCGGCGACGCCGGGCCGCTCCTGATCGAAGCCGGTGCGGTCGAGCTTGCGGTCGGATCAGCGCTCGGACTCGTGGTCGAACCCGAGGCAGACACGGCCGAGCCCGCGGCTCCGGCCGAAGGGGGCCTCGACGCCGAGCCGGGCGCGCGACCGCACGACCACGATTCGACGGCCCGCGAGCCCTGGTAGGAATCTCGCCTGGCGCGCGGCGCCGCCGCCGATTCCGCCGCCGCCGATTCTGCCGTCAGGCGGTCGTGCCGATCGGGGAGCGGTCCCAATCGATGGCGACTTCCTGGGACGGGTTCGACTCGTCGACCGCGACCGCCAGTTGCACCCCCGGCGCGACCTGGGCCACTTTCGCGAGCGGAACACGATGGCCGAACATGGCTGGGAACGGCTTGATGCCGGCCAGGCTCACCTCGACGGTGAAGAGCCAGATAGGGTCGTTCAGGCGGGAGGGATCGGCAGAGGGGTCGATGTCCCGGACGGTCTGGCCGAGCGGCTGAGCCGTGGTGATCACCGCCGTTCCGTGCGTCCCGGTGGCGAGGATCTGGGCCGCCTTGCCCTTGATTGTGGGCATCGCTCCGCTGCGGACCGCCCCGATCATGTCGTTCACGCCGCTGACGGGATTGCCCTGAGCGTCGAAGCTGACGTTGACCCCGCCCGGGTTCTCCATGACCGTTCCGGCTACGGAGCCGGCCCCGCTCAGGATCGCGGCGGCCTCGCTCATACCGGCGCCCGGATCGGCCATGCCCGCCTGGTCGGCGCCCGGTTGATACCCGGCGGGTTGAAAGGCGCCGGCACGGTATGCCGCGGGCTCGGCGGAACCGCTGATTCGGCTCCAGTCGGGGACGACCTTCATGGGGTTCTTCGGGTCGATGAGGACGCCGATCTGGGCGCCGGGCACGGTCATCGGAATGTAGAGACGCGGGATGGCGTGAGTGTCCTCGACGGCATACGGAGCGCCGCCAGGGGGGTTCACGAGCAGGCCGATCCTGTAGACCGGCGCTTCGGGTCCGGCCGACGGCGTGGAGACCGTCATGCCGGTCTCGGCCAGGCTCTGGATCAATGCTTCGGCCGGGATGCCCCCTTTGATCGTGCTCGTGGTGCCTCGGAACTTGAAGAACGCCCAGATGACGATCAAGACGGGAATGCCGAACGAGACCAGCACGATCAGCGCCGTGGATATTGCGTCGGACGACATTGGACCTCCCGGGTTGGCAGTGCCCTCCCTGAACTGAAGTTGACCTGCCGACTCCACAATATACGGAGGGGTCGGCGTCGACCTACTCAATCCAGCGGGCGCGACAGCAGCAGCCTGTCCTCCCCGCGGGCGAGGAATTGGCGGTCGACCGCGAAGTCGACGAAACCATCGGCCCGGAAGAAGGCGCGGGCGGCCACCGACGAGGGATGGAGCGCCGTCTCGGCGAGGGTCCAGGCCAGCAGCCGGCGGCACCCGGCCGATCGCGCGGCGGCGGCTATCGCGTCTGTCAGGCTTCGGCCGATGCCCCGGCCGCGCAGGTTTGGGGCGACGGCGAGCAGGGTCAGCTCGGCCGCGGTGCCCGCGCCGTCATCGAGGCTGAGCCCTTCGAAGCCGCGCGGTTCGGCGTCCGTCCGCGGCCGATCCCAGGGCGCCCAGCTCGCCAGGCCGGCAATCGAGCCTGACAGCTCGGCCACGAACAGCGCGGACGCGGACGGCATCGACCGGGCCAGCTCCGGCGCGAGTGCGGCCACGAACGCTTCGATCGCGGGTCGGTCCGCAGGGGTGGCGGCACGGACTCTCGGTTCTTCGACCCGGGCCGTCGGCGGGGCCGGCTCGCGGGCTCCATTCGCGGGCGCTCCGCTCGCCGCCTCGCTCGCCAGGAGCGCCCCGAGCTGGCCGAGCATTCGGGCGGTCGCGCCCCAGACTCGCTCGCCCTCGACCGGGTAGACACCGTACCGGATGAGCCGTTCGCGGATGACCCGCTCCTCGAGCTCGACCGGGGCGTCGGGCAGGAAAGCCTCCACCGGCGGTTCGATGATGCGTGCGACTTCGGCGGCGTTGGCCTCGCACTCCGGCCGCCGCTCGGCCAGGGCGACCACGGGAGTCACGCGAAAACCGGAGACCGGGATGGTGAAGCGTTCGAGTGCGCCGACCACCTGCAACCCGCAAGCCTCCGGGTCCAGGCCGATCTCCTCGGCCGCCTCCCGCAGCGCCGTCTCGGCCGGGCCGGCGTCGCCCGCCTCGGCGGAGCCGCCGGGGAAGCTGACCTCGCCCGCATGCGAGCTAAGGTGCGGGACGCGGGTCGTCAGCAGCAGGCGAGCCTCGCCGCGGTCGTCGGGGAATAGCAGAACCAGCACCGCCGCCTGCCTGACACGGGCCGTCGGTCGCGGCGGAAATAGGGCGTCGGGCGAGTCCAGCCTGATCGGCGTCAGGATCGCCGGCGGCTCGGGCATCTCCCGCGGCAGCGCACGCAGCCTCTCCCGAACCAGCTCGAACTTCATCGTTCCTCCGTCCCATCTGCGCGGCCGCCCGCCGGCGCGGCCGCCCGCCGCTGATGGGCTGATGCTAGCCTCATCGAGCGCGGCCGGGCTCGGGCGGCCCCGCCAGGCCGCCCTGCGCCTTTGCCGGCGTGCATCTGACCCAAACATGCGCCTCGGCGGCCCTCGCCGCCCTGTCCGGGTGCGTCTGAAGCACACGTGCGACTCGCCGGACCCGTCCGGGCCCGTCCGGGCCCGTGGAGCCGTCCGGTCGTTGCTTCCGATGCACAGTTCCCTCGGCGCTGGGCAACTCGACGTCAGTGCTTGTGCGTCACGTGCACGCAACCATCTCAGTCCCCCGCCGAGGGCCGTCGGGATGGTCGCGTGTGTTCGTCTGGTGCAAGTCGGGTTGGCGCCGCCGGCCGGGTTGCCGCCGCCGGCCCGGCCGACGCCGCGGATCGTCCCGGGCACATCCGTCAGGGTGGATGCCGCGCCACGGACGGCTCCCCGTCGCGGCGAGAGTCGCGGGTGTCGCCATCGTTGTCGTGCGCCCAGTTGCGATGGTCCGCGGCTTCGTGCTGACCGTCGCGGTTGCCGGTTGCCGGTTGCCGGTTGCCGGTTGCCGGTTGCCGGTTGCCGGTCGCAGGTTGCCGGTTGCAGGTTGCCGGTCCTACCGGTCCTAGTTGACCCGCTTCGGGCCCTCGTCCTCGTCCGGCCGGCCGGGGGTCCAGATCCGGTCCGCGGCCGCTGCCGCTCCAGCCGGCGCGGGCGCCGACTTCCGCCGGGCGTCGCGGCGCTGAGTGGCGTCGGTCACGACCGTGTTGCCGCCCGAGCTGAAGACGAGCACACCGCCGATCGGGTCCGCATCGGCCACCACTCTGGTGCCGGGCTTGAACTCGCCGCGCAGCAGCGCCCGGGCCAGCGGGTTCTCCACGAGCCGCTGGATCGTTCGCTTCAGGGGCCGGGCGCCGTACGCCGGATCCGTGCCCTCGCGGACGATGAGCGAGCGGGCCGCGGGCGTCAGCTCCAGAACGATCTCGCGGTCGGCCAGACGCCGCTCCAGATCCGCGACCAGCAGATCCACGATGGCCGCCAGGTCCGCGTCGTTGAGGGCGTGGAAGACGATCACCTCGTCGATCCGATTCAGGAACTCGGGGCGGAATTGGACTCGCAATGCCTCCGTGATCTGGTTCTTCATCTGCTCGTAGGCCTTCGCGTCGCCGGAGTCGCCGCGCTCGGTGAAAGCGGAGATGAACTGCGACCCGACGTTGCTGGTCATGATCAGGACGGTGTTGCGGAAGTCGACCGTTCGACCCTGGCCGTCCGTCAGACGCCCGTCGTCGAGGACCTGGAGGAGGATGTTGAAGACGTCCGGGTGCGCCTTCTCGATCTCGTCGAGCAGAACCACCTGGTACGGCCGCCGCCGAACCGCCTCGGTCAGCTGGCCGCCCTCCTCGTAGCCGACGTATCCGGGAGGCGCGCCGACCATGCGCGAGACCGAGAACTTCTCCATGTACTCGCTCATGTCGATGCGGACCATGGCCGTCTCGTCGTCGAAGAGGAACTCGGCCAGGGCGCGCGCCAGCTCGGTCTTGCCGACTCCGGTCGGGCCCAGGAACAGGAACGAGCCGATCGGCCGGCGCGGGTCCTTGAGCCCGGCACGGGCGCGGCGAACCGCGTCCGACACGGCCTGGATGGCCTCTTCCTGCCCGACGACACGCTTGTGCAGGTTGTCTTCCATGTGGACGAGCTTGGCGGTCTCGCCTTCGAGCAGCTTGGTCACCGGCACGCCCGTCCAGGCGGCCACGATGCCGGCGATGTCGTCGGCCGTGACTTCTTCGGTCAGCAGCCGGTCCGGTCCCGAAAGGGCGGCGATCGCCGCCTCCTGCTCCTTCATGCGCGCCTGCAACTCGGGCAACCGGCCGTACTTGAGCTGGGCCGCCGTGCCGAAGTCGGCCTCCCGCTCGGCCTGGTCGATTCGAACCTGCAGCCCTTCGATCTCCGACTTGGTGGCCCGAATGGCCGAAATGGCGTCCTTCTCGGTCGTCCAGCGCTGCTTCATGGCCGCGGCCTGCTCGCCGATTTCGCCCAGCTCGGCCTCCAGGACCTCGAGGCGAGCCTTCGAGCCTTCGTCGGTCTCCTTGCGCAGTGCTTCGCGTTCGATTTCGAGCTGGATGCGCCGGCGCTCGAGCTCGTCGAGCTCGACCGGCATCGAATCGATCTCCATCCGCAGCCGGCTGGCGGCCTCGTCGACCAGATCGATCGCCTTGTCCGGCAGGAAGCGCTCGGTGATGTAGCGGTTGGAGAGCGTCGCGGCGGCCACCAGCGCGGCGTCGGTGATGCGGACGCCGTGGTGGACTTCGTACTTCTCGCGCAGGCCGCGCAGGATCGAGATGGTCTCTTCGACGGAGGGCTCGTCGACGACGACCGGCTGGAAGCGCCGCTCCAGCGCCGCGTCCTTCTCGATGTACTTGCGGTACTCGTCGAGCGTCGTGGCTCCGATCGTGTGCAACTCGCCGCGGGCCAGCATCGGTTTGAGCAGGTTCGACGCGTCCATCGCGCCCTCGGCCGCCCCGGCACCGACGACGGTGTGCAGCTCGTCGATGAACAGGATGATCCGGCCCTCGGACTCCTTGATCTCGCGCAGGACGGCCTTGAGGCGCTCCTCGAACTCGCCCCGGAACTTGGCCCCGGCGATCAGCGCGCCCAGGTCCAGCGAGATGACTTTCTTTTCCTTGAGCGTCTCGGGCACGTCGCCGCGCACGATGCGCTGGGCCAGCCCCTCCACGACCGCGGTCTTGCCGACACCGGGCTCGCCGATCAGGACCGGGTTGTTCTTGGTGCGGCGGCTAAGAACCTGGATGACGCGGCGGATCTCCTCGTCGCGGCCGATGACCGGATCGAGCTTGCCGGCCCGAGCCTCGGCCGTGAGGTCGCGGCCGTACTTCTCGAGAGCCTGGTAGGTGGATTCAGGGTTGGGGCTGGTGACGTGCTGGTTGCCGCGGACGCTGACGAGAGCCTGCAGGATGGCTTCCTTGTTCGCCCCGTGGCGGTCCAGCAGCGCCTGGGCCTCGCCGCCACCCTCGGCGATGGCGAGGAGCAGATGCTCGGTCGATACGTAGTCGTCCTTGAGGCGCTTGGCCTCGTCCGCCGCCCGCTCGATGGCGCGGCGAACGCGCGGATCGGCGCTCAGCGACCCGCCCTGGATCCTCGCTCGCCGACCGAGGGCCCCGGCCAGCTCCGCCCGAAAGGCGGGCATGTCCACGCCGAGGCGGCGCAGCGTCTCGGACGGGATGCCGTCGTCGGCCTCGACCAGCGCGGCGAGTAGATGCTCCGAATCGAGAACGGGGCTCTGGAGCTCCTCGGCCAGACGCTGGGCGGCGGCGATGGATTCCTGGGCCTTCTGGGTGAAACGATCGAGATTCATTGGCTTTCCCTCAAAGGGCCCTGCGGCCCCGAACGGGTGTGGCGGGCGGGTTCGCGGCGGTCCGGTTCATCAGCCCCTGCGGGGGTTCGGCTGGGCGATCTGGCCGACGAACTCCTCGGCCGCCTGGCGCTGCCTGCCCTCCAGTTTGCCCGGCAGCACGACCCTGACTTTGGCGTACAGGTCGCCCGAGCCCTCGCCCTTGAGGCGGGGCATTCCCTTGCCGGCCAGCCGGAATGTCTGGCCCTGCTGGGTGCCGGGCGGGATTGTAAGAACCACGCGCCCGCCGATGGTCTCCACCTCCGCCTCGCCGCCGAGCAGGGCCTCGCCGAGCGTGATCGGGAGCTCGCGCGTCAGATCCGCGCCGCTCCGTGTGAAGACCGAGTGCGGCCGGATCCTGGTCACGAGGTACAGGTCGCCGGCGCCTTCGCCCGAACCCGCCTTGCCGCGAAGGCGGATCTTGCTGCCTGTCTCCACGCCCCGGGGGACCTTGACCTCCAGGCGCTGATCGCCGACCTGGACCAGCCGTGCCGAACCGTGGAAGGCTTCCTCGAGGCTCAAGTCGATCTCGACGTCGACGTCTTCACCGCGGTGGACGCTTCGCCCGGCCGCCCGGCCGGTGTCCTGCCCGCGCCCTCCCGGCCGCGTGGCGGAGGCTCCGTCGCCCTCGTTGTGCAGCCGTCCGAACAGATCCTCGAGCGGGTTGGCGCGCCGGCCGCTCGTCGCCCGGCCGCGCGCGGTCCGCCCCGCGGCGGCGCCGGTCGCATCCGCCGTGGTCGTGGCGGAGCGCGAACCGGCTGCGGCGGCTGCGTCGGAGCCCGCGAAGAAGGTTCGGAAGAAGTCGGAGAAGTCGTCCGAGCCGGCTGAGCGGAACTCGTAGCGGACGTTGCCGCCGCCGCCCTGCGCGGCGTAGCCGGCGAAGGGACTGCCCGGCCCGAACGGATCGCTGGCGCCGGCCCCGAACGGACTTCCGGCCGCCCCGGCGCCGGCGCCGCCGGCCCGACCGTACTGGTCCCAGTTCGAACCGAGCGCGTCGTACTGCTGGCGCTTCTTGGGATCGGCCAGGACTTCGTGCGCCTCGTTGGCTTCCTTGAACTTGCGCTCGGCGGTCTTGTCGCCGGGGTTGCGGTCAGGGTGAAGCTCGCGGGCCAGCCGCCGATACGCCTTCTTGATGTCCGCCGGGGTGGCGGTTCGCTCGACCCCCAGCGTCTTGTAGTAGTCCTTGTATTCCACTGGCCCCTCGCGTTCTTCAAGGGGTCGCCGCTCGGGCGACCGATTCCTTCGTTGCCGCCTGCGCTCCTCGCTCACGCACCTTGAGGTGCGCTCGCTGCGGTGCTCGACGGCGCCTCGGTCTCGGTTCGCCGGACCGGCGACGCGCGGTATTCAATTCCGTCGCCGCTCGGGCGACCGATTCCTTCGTTGCCGCCTGCGCTCCTCGCTCACGCACCGTGAGGTACGCTCGC
>Ga0265316_10000847_pt1 | contig 33692 bp, 30 predicted proteins | sample 4522metaG_FD_202092 | JGI IMG/M metagenome (GOLD analysis project Ga0265316, IMG submission 202092) | Rhizosphere microbial communities from Carex aquatilis grown in University of Washington, Seatle, WA, United States - 4-5-22 metaG | ecosystem: Host-associated > Plants > Roots > Rhizosphere >...
CACCTTAACATGCTGCCGCTAGCTTCACCCCCACAGATGAAGCTCGCGGCGCCACATGGGAAGCGTGCGCCACGCGGATCCTGGGGCGTGCTTACATCAGGATGGAGACCGGCCTGGGAATTGAACCCACCGCGCCAGGCGGGATTCAGCGCGCTACGGGTTTGCAGCCCGCGGGAGGCCCCAGCCTCCTGGACCGGCCTCATGGGTCACCTCAGACGATCCCTTCGAAGAGGACGGAGGTAAGGTAGCGCTCGCCGGAATCGGGGAGGATGGTGACGATTGTTTTCCCCTCGAACTCGGGCGAGTGGGCGAGGCGGATCGCCACGGCCGCTGCGGCGCCGCTCGAGATCCCGCTCAGAATGCCTTCTTCCAGCGCCAGCCGGCGGGCGGTCTCGATAGCCTCCTCGCTGGAGACCTTCTCCACGCGGTCCACAACCGAAAGGTCGAGGGTTTCGGGGATGATGCCCGCGCCGATGCCTTGAATCTTGTGCGGCCCGGGTTTGAGTGGCTCGCCCTTGAGATGCTGGGTAATGACGGGGCTGGTCTCGGGCTCGACGGCCACCGAGACGATCTGCTTGCCCCTGGTGCCCTTGATGTAGCGCGAGACGCCGGTGATGGTGCCGCCAGTGCCCACGCCGCTCACCAGGACATCGACCGCCCCGGCGGTATCGTCCCAGATCTCGGGCCCGGTAGTGCGGAAGTGGATGGTGGGATTGGCCGGGTTCTTGAACTGTTGGAGGAGGAGGTAGCGCTTGGGGTCGGAAGCGGCGATTCCCTCTGCCTTCGCGATGGCGCCTTTCATTCCCAACGCGCCCTCGGTGAGGAGGAGGTTGGCGCCGAAAGCCTTCAGTACTTTGCGGCGTTCGAGAGACATGGTCTCCGGCATGGCCAGCGTGAGCGGGTAGCCGCGGGAGGCGGCTACAAACGCCAGCGCTATGCCGGTGTTGCCGCTGGTGGGCTCGATCAGTTCGACGCCCGGCTTGAGCAGGCCGCGCTCCTCGGCGTTCCAGATCATGGCCGCGCCGATGCGGCACTTGACGGAATAGGACGGGTTGCGGCCCTCTATCTTGGCGAGAACGGTGGCAGGGGCGCTGCCGGTGATGCGGTTCAGCCTGACCAGCGGGGTTCGGCCGATGCTCAGGGAATTGTCGGCGAACTGGTTGCGGGCGTCAGCGACCGCGACGCCGGCGGTTGATGCTTGATGTGCCATAGGGACTCTCCTTCCTGTGCGATCTCTAGAAACCGTACGAGACGCCGAGCGCGAACTGGTGCCGGGCGCTCAAATCGACACCGGGCAGGATCTTGCCTGCCGCCTGCGCCACGCCGAAATCGACGTTGAACTTGGACTTCTCGGATGGGACGAGACGCGCCGCATAGGTGATGGTGGTGGGCACGTCCGCTCCCGGGAGATTGCGAACCTGGCGCGGCTGTTGCGCGAACTCGGATCCGAAGATGAGGGTGCTTTTTGCGGGCCCCTTTACGACAAACGCCGCAGCCCCGAACGCGCGGCCTTTGTAGGCTGGGGCGTTGCCGGCGAGGCCGAAGACCGAGGCGTTGGTAGCCTTGTAGCCGAAGTTGAGGACGAGCGGCAGCTTTTTGGTCTGGGTGACGGTCTTGGTCGCCACGACATAGAAGTCGGCGTTGTTGTACCTGCGGCCGGCCAGCCAGCCGCTCACATTCGGGTCCTGGGTGCGGGCCACGAAGCCCGCCGAGATGGCGGGCAGCCACTTCTGACCGGCAGAGTTCTCCTTCACCGCGGTCGCCTTGCCGTGGACGATGTTGAATCCTCCCTTCCAGAGCGGGCTCAGGCCGGGGGTGTCGGCCGCCTCGTGGAAGGTGCGCGTGTAGCCGAATTCGGTTCTGCCAAACAGGCCGACGGTGGCGGAAGCGGTCTCAAAGCCGCCGAGGACGCCGCCCGCATCCAGGTAGTGAAAAGCGACGATAGGCTTGCCGATGGTGTCGTTGGGCGAGGAGGCCGTGTAGGCCAGGGGCGTGATGAAGACGCCGGTCTGTCCCTCCCAGTTCAGGCTCTGCGCCGAGGCTGCGGTGGCCGCCAGCAGCGAGAACGCTAGCGGGGCCACCAGCCGGAGGTGGTTCGAAATGCGAGTGAATGTCATGAGGTCTCCTTGTCTCAATATGAATATTCTCCATGGAGTATAAGGTGATTGTGAGAGCGAGTGCAAGCGAAAAGTTGGCTGCGGATCGGAAGTCTGCGCTTATGTTATTGAAAGCAAACCAGAAATAGTTACGCGATATACTACTGTATACAGATCGACATTGGGTCTATTGCTAAGGCCCTGCCCGCGGTGCCGACTACGGCCGGATGTGGCGCCGCCACATCTCCGCGAACAGGCGGAAGGCCTCGAGGCGGCGCCGGCCCAGAGCCAGACGCGCCAGGGCGGCGGCGGTCCAGACGAAGTAGGCGGCGGTCACCCAGCGGTGAATGTGGAGGGCGATGAAACCGGCCAGGGCCGGCCCGGGCGGAACCGGGGAGAATCCGAACTGCACGCCCCACAAGCAGAAAAGCGCCGCGGCCTCCCACCAGGTCAGCTCCATGTTGATCAGGAAGACCATCCCGACGAGCGATTGCGCGATGGTCATGAGCAGTTCGAGCTCCTGCTGGCCATTGAGCGGGATGAGGGAGAGGCGGCCGCGGCTGATCGAGTAGACGATGGGCAGCATGGCCGCCAGCAGGGTCCACTGGTTGATGTTGCTCGACACCATGTTCATCAGGGCCATGGAGGCGCGGTCCACCGTGCGCGCCCAATAGAAGGCCGAGACCTTCTCGGGGAACTCGGAAACCAGCGGCGCCACCCACTGCACGAAGATAAAGCTTGGCACGCCCAGCAGGGCCGAGATCGCCAGCAGGCTGCCCAGGAACGGCTCGGCGGTGAGATAGATCAGCAGCCCGCCGGCCACGAAGAAAGCGGCGATGAGGACGATTCGCAGGCGGCGCGGAGCCTGGGCCAGCGTGCGCGGCACCAGTTCCAGGTCATCGATGCCTTCGGCCTTTTCCACAGGCATCCGTCGCAGCACGGCCAGATAGGCGACGTAGATGCCGATGAGAACCGCCGCGTCGATCAGGGTCAGCGTCGCCTTCCACCAGACAAAGCCCATATAGACCAGGGGCACGAAGAGGCCGACGACTTCGACCGAGTGCTGATCTTCGAGGCGTATGCGCCGCATTGGCTTTCCGTAACGACGCCGATGGAAGAAGGCCGCGACGCAGTAGATCATAGGCCAGCCGAGGCCCGTGAGCAGGCGTAGCGCGCCGGTGAGGTTGGCGAGCAGCAGGTCCACGCGCTGCTTCCAGGCGAGGACAAACTCGACGGCGAATTCCGGCATGGTCTGGAGCCAGGCCAGGATGGCCAGCGCGAAGGCCTGGGCGATGAAGAACTGGGCGGCTTCGGCGGCCCAGGCGATGAGCATCGCGGCCAGCAGGATGGCGGGCGCGGCCCACAGGGCCGTGCCCGGAGCGGCGCGCTCGAGCGGCACCACGGCCAGCAGGGCCAGACCGAAAGCAAGCTGCTGGCGGCGCGGGAAGCTACTCGAAGGTGACTTCATGGTCCTTGTCGAGCGCGGAGTGCTTCTGGAACTCGGGGCGCGGGGTGGGATAGTCGGTCCGGTAGTGCGCGCCGCGGCTTTCCTGGCGCGCCAGGGCGCAGCGGGCAACGATAGAGATGGCGGTATGAATGCTGCGCAACTCGAACAGCTCTCGATTGGGGTGGGCGGAGGGTTCGAGCGGAATCCGGCTCAGGCGCTCGCAGGTCTGGGCCAATTCCCGGCCGGATCGAATGATGCCGCAGCGCTCCCAGGCGATCTGGCGCAGCTCGCGGGCGGCGATGGAGGGGAAGCGCGGCTCGGGCGGGGGCGGCGCATCGAGGAGCGGCGCGGCGGCGAACTCGCGCATGGCGGCGCCGGCGCGCGCGCCGAAAACCACACCTTCGAGCAGGGAGTTGCTGGCCAGCCGGTTGGCGCCGTGGACACCGGTCGAAGCGCACTCTCCGGCGGCGAACAGGCGGCGGAGGCTGGAGCGGCCCTCCAGGTCGCTGCGGATGCCGCCCATGGCATAGTGCGCGGCGGGGTGCACGGGCGCGGGGCGTTCCGCCAGGTCCAAGCCGTACTGCAGGCAGGTCTCGTAGATGCGCGGGAAGCGCGACATCAGGAAATCGCGTCCCAGGTGGCGGACGTCGAGTAGCACCTCGTCCTCGCCTCGCTGGCGCATCTCGCTCACGATGGCGCGGGCCACGACGTCGCGTGGGGCCAGGCCCGCGAGGGGGTCATAGCGGGACATGAAGCGCTCTCCGGCGCCGTTGAGAAGATAGGCGCCCTCGCCGCGCAACGCCTCGGAAAGGAGGAAGGCCGGGGCGCCCGCGAGGTGCAGGGCGGTGGGGTGGAACTGTATGAACTCCAGATCGGAGATCCTGGCGCCGGCGCGGTAGGCCGCGGCCACGCCATCGCCGGTGGCGACCTCGGGGTTGGTGGTGACCAGGTAAAGGCGGCCGAGGCCGCCTGTGGCGACCAGGACCGCGCGCGCGTAGAGCGGGATCCAATGCCGCACCGAGGCGTCGCAGACCGCCACTCCGGCCACCTCGCCGTTGCCCGTGACGAGCAGGTCGGTGACCGCCGCGAAGCTGCGGAATTCGATGTTGGGGAGCGAGGCGGCCTTGTGGTAAAGCGTGCGGGCGATTTCGTGACCGGTCGAGTCGCCGTGGGCGTGCAGGATGCGGCGGCGGCTATGCGCGGCTTCGCGGCCAAAGGCTAGTTTGGAGCCTTCCTTGTCGAACTCCGCTCCCCAGTCGATCAGCTCCTCGATGACCGCCGGCCCCTGCTCGACCAGGGTGTGGACAGCTTCGGGGTCGCAGAGGCCGTCGCCGGCGGCCAGGGTGTCCTGCTCGTGCAGCTCCACGTCGTCGTCCTCGCCGATGGCGACCGCAATGCCGCCCTGAGCGTACTCGGAGGAGGATTCCTTCAAGCTGTCCTTGGCGATGACGAGCACGGAGCCCGCCTGGGCGAGCTCAATCGCGGCGCGCAACCCCGCCACGCCGGCGCCGACCACTATGAAATCCGCGCTCATTGCCTTAAGTATCCAACAGCCGTCGCGGACAAGCTGAAGCTTGTCCTACATCGTGGCTTGGGTGCCGTCGATCTTTTGGCCGCCGGCCAGGTAGGAGAAGAGGCGCAGGCGGGCCGAAAACAGGGCGGAAAGGGCGCCCAGGAGCCGGACCTTCAGGCCGGCCACGAAGCCGAAGTGCTTGCTCCCATAGGTGCCGGCGGCCAGGGTCCAGTCCGCCGCGAGCAGATCGAGCACCGGGGCGGGCATGGTCCGCGTGATGCTGTCTTCCGCGTGCCAAATCGCGTGGACGCCGGGGGCGAATAGCGTCTTTTTGCCCGCGCGGCGGATCTGGATGGCAACCTCGGCGTCGGCCCAGGAGTGGGCGTAGCGCTCGTCGATGTGACGCAGTCCCTTCAGGAAATAGCCGCGCACGAGCAGGGCCGCAAAGCCGGCGAACTCGACCGGCACGGTCTCGGCGCCACCCTCCGGAACCGGCGCGGCTTCAAACGCCCCGGCGGCTGCGACCGCGCGCAGGTTGGCGGACCCGGGCAGCTTGTAGAGGATCCCGGCCGGCTGGCCGTCCGGCGTGGTGAGCGCGGGGCTGACGGCCACGGCATCGGGCGCCTGGTCCAGGAGCGCGGTGAGCGCGGCGACGGTATCCGGGAGGACCTCCGTTTTGGGATTCAGGAACAGGAAGAACTCCGCTTTTGCGGTGCGCATGCCGATGTTCAGCGCCTTGACGAATCCGAAGTTGCGCGGCAGCCGCAGCGTGGTCACTTTCGGGAAGCTGTCGATGACGGCGAGGCTGCCGTCCGCGGAGCCGTTATCGACCACGATGATTTCGAACGACTCGCGCCCCGTCGATTGATCGAGCGCGGTCAGGCAGCGCCGCAGCGCCTCGGCCATGTTGTAAGACACGATGAGCACGGAGGTCCGGAGCGGGACTGGGGTCTCTTCCATTGGAATTGCAATGATAGCGCAGGCGACTCGGCGCCGTGCGCTATCATAGCGATTCATGGCCCAACGGGTGCTCAGCATCGCGCCGATGCCGCCTGAAAAGTGCGCGTATGCTCTGGCGCGCTACAGCCGCTCGCCCGATTCGATCCGCGAGTCGATCGATTGGGTGCGCACGCACGATTCCACGAAGTTCCTCGAGCACTTCTACTTTCAGTACGGCCACGCTTCCATTGCCGACCTGGGCCATACTGTGTTGTGCTTTGAAGGCATCTCCGAGCTCGCGGCTACCGAGATCGAGGACGAGCCTCTTTGGGACGGCCAGGCGAAATCTTCGCGCTACCAGGACTTCTCGCGGGCGGGCTTCATCACTCCCGAGGAGTTCTCGGCCGACGACGCCGCCCGCTACCAGTGCGCGGCAACCGGGCTGATCGCGGCCTACAAGCGGATTCACGCCGCCGTGGCCGAGCATCTGCGCGGCCGCCTGCCGCGGCCCGAGGACATGAAGCCCGACGCCTACGAGCGCGCCCTCGCCGCCCGCGCCTTCGACGTGGCGCGCTACCTGCTCTTCTGGGGTGTGCCGACCAACGTCGGCCAGGTGGCCAGCATTCGCACGCTCGAAAAGCAGGTGCGACGGCTGCGGGCTTCCGAGTATGCGGAGTTGCGCAGCCTGGGTCTCGAGATTGCGGAGGCGTGCGCGCGCCCTCCCGATTGCGTCTGGAGCCCGGGCGCGCCCGCAGAACCGCTCTGTCCCACGCTGGCGCGACACACCGAGCCCGATTCGCACCTGGCCACGTCGCGCGAGGATCTGGCGCAGTGGGCCGTGGAGAACCTGCCGCCCACTCCGGACGCCGATCCGCCCCGCGTGGACTTACTGCGGCCTCAGGATGCCACGGCCGAGGCCGTCGCGACACTACTGTATCCGGTGACCGACCGCTCGTTCCGCGAGTTGTACGAACTGGCCGCGGGCTGGAGCGCGGCCCGGCGCGGCGAGGTGATCGACGTGGCGCTCGGTTCCCGCACGCGCCGGGACGAGTTGCTGCGTGCCTTCCACGGCGGACCTTACGTGTATGACATCGTGATGGACATCGGCGCGTATCGCGACTTGCACCGCCACCGCCGATGCCGCCAGTATCGCCAGGGCTACTCCGCGCGCCTCGGATACGAGGTGCCGCAAGCGATCCTGGATGCCGGCGTCGAGAGCGAATACCGCACCGCTATGGAAGACGCGCTGGCGGCCGGGCGCAAGCTCCCCGCGCCGGGAGCGCACTACCTGGTCCCGTTCGGCGCGCGGTCCCGATTCCTGTTCAAGATGGATTTTGCCGAGGCGGAGTACATCTGCCGCCTTCGCAGCGGCGTGAAGGGCCACTTCAGCTACCGGCAAGTCGCCTGGGAGATGAAGGAGGCGATGGTGGGCCTGGAGCCGGAGATGGGCCGGCTGCTCGAGGCTACGCCGCCTTGGGTGGAAGACCCGCTCAAGCGCTAAGGTAGTGCAGAGTTGTGCCGACACGGCAGGCTAAGGCCCAATGGCCCGCCGATTCGGCCAACTTCGCTGGCCAAGCGTCGGCACGAGTGCCGACGCGGCACGCAAGAGTGCGTGCGCCACAATGCAATCAGAAAAGTGGCCTTGGACTGAAGCCCGCGCCGGGTTGTGTCCACAAGAAGGGCGCCGCCGGCGTTTCCCATTGTGAGAAAGGACTTCATGACCGATCGGCAACGGGAATACGAGCAACTGATTGCGCCCATCGAGGACCGGATGATGCGTGCGGTGTGGCGCGTCACCCGGAATCCTGACGACACCGAAGACGCGTTCCAGGAGGCTCTGCTTACCATCTGGAAGCGTTGGGACCGCATTCTCACACACCCGAATCCGCGGGCGCTGGTTTTGCAGATCTGCACCAATGCGGCACACGATGTACTGCGGCGCAGGGTGCGCCAGGGAAAGTGGACGGAGGCGGTTGCCGTCCCGGAAGACCTCGCGGACGCCTCGGCGTCGGCCCTGCAGAACATCTCGGGGGCGGAGCAGGACGCCGAGGTGCTGCGGGCGATCGGACTGTTGTCGAAGAACCAGGCGCGGGCCATTTTGATGCACGCAGTCGAAGAAATCCCCTACGGCGAGATCGCCGCGGCCATGGACTGCCGGGAATCGACAGTCCGCAAACACGTGGCGCGTGCCCGCGGCAAGCTGCGTACGCTCCTTTCTCATCTGATACCGGCAGTCCGCAAGGAGGAAACGAGCCATGCATGACAACAACGATGTGGATGAGTTGATTCGGAGGAGAACTCAGATGGAGGTCCCGGCCGAGGTTGAGGACCGCCTGCGCGGCAAGCTGGCGGAGTTCCGGACCAGAGTGGAGCAACGGCCGGCGAGCCGCTTTTGGACGCTGGGAGCGCTGCGGGTGACGGCTCTGACGGCGGCCCTTCTGGTGGCGGTGGCCGTGGGCCTGGTGCTGATCCCCAGGCCTTCCGGTTCCAGCCGCGTGTTCGCCGCGGCGGCGGCCCAACTGAGGAGCGCTCAGTCGCTCGAGTACACGGTCGTGCTGAACACGGAGCCCTACGTGGCTATCGATTTCAGCTTCCTGGCTCCCGCATACCGGCGGCTCAATTGCTCGTGGGGCATCGAGGTGAGGGGTGACGGCAGCACGGGCAAACAGATCGTCCTGTTCCATGCCACCCGCACCTACTTGACTGAAGGAGGCAAGCAGGTCGAAGCGCCGGACCTGGCGGAACAACTGAGGTCGCTTCCTCAGACGGCGGACGAAGTGCTGGGCGAGCGATGGACGGGCGGAAAGAAGCTGGTCGGGTATCGCTTGAGCAAGGTGCCGCCCAACGGTTCCGTTCCCGGGCCCAAGCAGGTGGACCTATGGATCGACGCCGGTACGGGAGAGGCCGACCATTTGGACATCACGGTTCAGGAGGAGGGCAAGCCTGCCCACCAGATGCACATCCAGAACATTCGCGTGAACCAGGAGGTCAATCGCTCGCTATTCGATCTGACTCCTCCGGTGGGGTATACCGCGATCGGGATACCGAGTGGGAAGCCGCCAGCGCCGGCCACGCCGGTCTTGCAGGCCGAGATCAGGCAGGTGGACGAGATGGTCGCGGTGGTCGTGCCGATGCAGGGATCGTACCTGCAAACCCGGGCCGCTCTACAGACGGTGGAGGAATACCTGAAGAAAGAGGGGCTGACTCCCAACGGTCCTCCGATGGGGCGTTTCTGGTCTGAGCAGCACTGGGAGACCGGTTACCCGGTGGCAGCGGGGACCCAGGTCGAGGCCCCGTTCCAAGTCGTGTCATTGCCGGTAGGGTTGGCGGCGTCGGTCGTGGTCAAGGGTCCCTGGGCGAAGGATTCCGACCCGCGATGGGCAGCGTTTCTGAAGTCGGTTGTGGACCAGGGCTATATGCCCGCCGGTCCGGCGATGGAGATCTGGTCAGGCGAAGATGGCAAGCCAGGGACCCAATCCACCGAAATGCGGATTCCGGTAGCGAAGGCGAACTGAGTAGAAGCGCATCGCGGCGTGTGCCGCCTTCCACAACGTGTCCCCCTTGACACGGGCGCACGCCGCCTTTGGTCAAGTAAGTCTCCTGATTCTAATAAGTTGCCTCCCGGACTTCGGTTTGCCTTTGTCTCCTGCGAAAGGAAAAGGCGATGCGGCAGACCAGGAAAGAATCGAAGGCGATGACGGTGGCGGCGCTGTTGTTGATGGCCGCCAGCAGGGTGGCGGCGCAGGACAGGCGGATCGTGGTCAGCATCCCGGACTGCAAGCTGGCGCTGATCGAGAACGGGCAGATCGTGAAGGTCTACGAGACGGCGGTCGGCGCGCCGATCAGCCCCAGCCCCACGGGCACGTTCCAGATCGTCACGCGGGTAGCGCATCCCACCTACTATCATCCTGGCAAAGTGGTCGGACCCGGCGCGAACAATCCGCTCGGCCCGCGCTGGCTGGGGCTCAGTTTGAAGGGCTTCGGCATTCACGGGACCAACGCACCGCGCTCTATCGGGCACGCCGCCTCGCACGGCTGCATCCGCCTGCGCAACCGCGACATCGTGGACCTGTTCGAGCGGGTCGAAGTCGGCGATGTGGTGGAACTGCACGGGGAGCGCGATGAGTTGGTGGCGCGGCTGTTTGGTTAAATCCGGGACAGTATACTCATTCACCAATTTCATGTTGGAGGGGGCAGGGCTGTCGGCCTGCCGCCAAGTGTCCTGTTTTCAGGGAACCGCCAAGGGTCGGTTTGCGGATTTCGCCGGTTCATGAAATCGGTGAATGAGTATACTGTCCCGGGTTTTGTTATGATGGCGCGCGAGTGTTGCGGATCGTTCTCCTGGTTCTTATGGTCGCGGTCTCGGGGGCCGCTAAGACGCTGGTGGACTCGGCGCGCGCGCTGGCTCACAAGATCGCCGCGGCGCTCACGGCCGGCGAGGCGGCGCAGCTCACGGTCCGCAACGTGTCGTCGGTGGCGGTCTCGGACTTCGGCCGCGCGCGCCAGGCGCTGGAGGCGGAACTGCACTCTCGCGGCGAAGGCGCCACGGTCACCGTGACGCTCTCCGAGAACAGCCTGGGCTACTTGTGGGTGGCGGAGATCGTGCGTGCGGGCAAGCGCGACGCGGTGATCCTGGAGCGCGCCCCGGCGCCGGACGCACGAGCCGCGGACGCGTCGCCGCTCGTGGTGGAAAAGAAAGCGCTCTGGGAACAGGAGACGCCAATCCTCGACATCGCGTCTGGCGACGCCGGCATGGCTGTTCTCGATGAGTCGGGCATTTCGACCTACCGCCAGGAAGACGGCCGCTGGAACCGCGTCAAGCAGACGCCGGTCGAGTTCCCCAAGCCGTTGCCGCGCGATTTGCGAGGGCGGCTGGCGGCGCGCAACGGCGAAATGGTTGCGTTCCTGCCGGGCGCCGAGGCCGGCCCCGAATGGCCGCTCGAGATCGGCAACGCCCGAATCTGGGGGGCGCGCAACTACTTCACCGCGCCCAACCTGCCGCCGTTCTTTTCCGCTGCCCGTGCTGGCGACGGCTGGGTGCTGGCGGGTGTCGATGGCCGCGCGCAACTCCTCAGCGCCGCCCTCGAACCGCTTGCTGCCTTCCTGGGATGGGGCAGCGACGTGGCGCGCGTCGAGGCCAAATGCGTGGCCGATCCGCTGGTGCTGGCCACCAAGGCGGGCGAATCGGACGAGCCGGACGAAGTGCAAGCCTTCGAGATCGTGGAGCGTAAGGCCATGGCCGTGGGCGCGCCGGTGGAATTCCTGGGACCGGTGACGGCCATGCACGAATGGGGCGATGGCACGGGCTCCGCCCTGGTCATCTCGCGCAGCTTGAAAACGGGACGGTATGCGGCGTTCACTCTTACGGTTTCTTGCAGCCGCTAGCCTGGCGGCGCTCCCGGGCCGGGTTGCGGCGGTGGAGCGGCCGCGCTACGGCGGCACGCTGCGCGTCGAGATGCAAGCGGCGGTGCGCGCCCTCGATCCCGCCGAAGCGCCCGAGTTGCTGGCTAGCCTGGTATTCGAGCGCCTCGTGCGTCTCGACGAGAACGGCCGGCCTCAACCCGCGCTGGCCCTCTCCTGGCAGAGCAGCCCCGGGATGCGACGGTGGCAATTCCACCTGCGGCCGGGCGTGAAGTTCCACGATGGCTCGCCGCTGACTCCCGCCGCGGTCCTCGCGTCGCTGCCCGCATCGGCCAACGGATGGACGGCCGGGCCGATCTCCGACGGCATCGTGATTCGCTCGGAGCATCCGCTGCCCGGCCTTCTTTCCGAACTGGCCGCGATGCGCAACTCGATCGCGCTGCGGGCGCCGGGCGGCGCGCTGTCAGGCACGGGCCCGTTCCGCGTCACGCAGTGGGAGCCCGAGCGCCGCGCCGTTTTCTCCGCCAACGAGGACTACTGGGACGGCCGCCCGTTCCTGGACTCAATCGCCGTGCAGATGGGCCGCACGCCACAGCAGCAGATCCTCGATCTCGAGTTGGGCCGTGCGGACCTTGTGGAACTCTCGCCCGCCGATGTCCGGCGCGCGTCGCAGGGCGGCATGAAGCTGTGGTCATCGGCACCGGTGACTCTGCTCGCCCTCGTGTTCGACCCTGGCGCCGCGGCCGACGCGCGCTTGCGCGAGGCGCTGGCGCTCTCGATCGACCGCGCCGCGATTCAGAGCGTGCTGTTGCAGAAGCAGGGTGATGCCGCCGGCGGCCTGCTGCCCGAGTGGCTGAGCGGATACGCGTTCCTGTTCCGCACGGCGCGCGCCCGGCAACAGGCCCCCTCCGCGGCTACGCTCACGCTGGGCTACGACGCCGCCGATCCGCTGGCGCGCAGCATTGCCGAGCGCATTGCCGTCAACGTGCGCGAAGCCGGAATACGGCTGTTGGTCTCGCCGCAGGCGGCCAAGCCTGACCTGCGGCTGGTGCGGGCGCGAATCCGCTCGGTCGAACCCGGCGCCGCGCTAGCGGGCCTCGCCTTGTCGCTCGGTTTGGGGGAGCTGCCGGGCCTTGCGGATACGGAGGCCTGCTATGCGGCCGAGCGCGCCCTGGTCGAGGACTTCCGCGTCATCCCTCTGGTTCACCTGCCGGAGATCTACGCGTCGCGCGCGGCGGTCCGGACCTGGCAGACGCCGGGCTTGTTGAAGACCGGCGAGTGGCGCTTGGAAGACGTCTGGCTCGCTCCGGAGCGCCCATGAGTTTTCGCACGCGGCTGTTGATCTCGTTCTCTGTGGCGGTCATCCTGACGGCCGGCCTGGTGGTCTTCATCGTTTCGTCCGCGACCCGGCGCGCCTTCGAGCAACGCGACAACCAGCGCACGGCGGCGCTGGTGGCGCTCTTCCGGCGCGAGGTGGCGCGCCGCGGCGACGAGGTGGTTCAGCGAGTCGAAGCGCTGGCGGCTGCCGAAGGGACGCTGCGGATGGCCATAGAACTGAGCCGCGACGATGCGGACGCGGCGCCCTACGTAAACGAGGCGAGCGCGCTGGCCTCCGCTCACGGTCTCGACCTGCTGGAGGTGATCTCCTACGACGGAACGATCGTGTCCTCGGCCCAGTGGCCGGCTCGCTTCGGGTACAAGGCAGAGTGGGTCGCCCAGCCGGTCGATTGGAAGTCGCAGGGCGCGTTCTTTGAAGCCGTCGAGCTGCCCGACGAGACCGCGCTGGCGCTGGTTGCGGTGCGCGCAGTTAGTGCGGGCGAGCGGAACCTGTATGTGGTCGGAGGCTACCGCCTCGATCGCCAGTTCCTGGCCGCGCTGCCGCTGCCCGCCGGGATGCGCGCGCTTCTCTATCGCAACTTCCCACCTGCGCAGACGATCACCGACGCGAGCGGTCCGGTGGCCAACGCCGCCGCGCTCCAGCCGTTGATTGATCGCGTGCGCGCCCATCTCAGCGACGCGGCCCAGACCGTGGACTGGCCCGACGGTCCGGAAACGTTGCAGGCCATGCCGCTCATGGGGCGCGAGAAGAACCTGCTCGGCGTGCTGCTGGTAGGCAGCTCGCGGCGCGACCTGGCCGCGCTCGTGCGCGAAATCCGCCGGACGGGCGGACTGGCCGCCGCCGTGGGAATCCTGCTGGGCGCGGCTCTCAGTTTCTGGGCCGCGCGCCGCATCACGCGTCCCGTCGAGCGGCTGGCCGCGGGCGCGCGCGAAGTGGCCTCCGGCAACTGGAACGCGCGCGTCGAAGTCGCGTCGCAAGACGAGATCGGCGAGCTGGCGCGCGCCTTCAATTCCATGACGCTCCAGCTTGTCGAGCAGCGCGACCGCCTGGTGCAGACCGAGCGCGTGGCCGCCTGGCGCGAACTGGCGCGCCGCCTGGCCCACGAGCTGAAGAACCCGCTGTTCCCGCTTCAGATCACCATCGAGAACCTGCAACGCGCCAAGGAGCAGGCGCCCGACCAGTTCGACGAGGTGTTCCGCGAGAGCTCCCTAACGCTACTGGCCGAGCTGGCGGACCTGAAGAAGATCGTAGGCCGCTTCAGCGACTTCGCGAAGATGCCGCCGCCGCAGCTCGAGCGCGTGGACGTGAACGAACTGGTCCGCCAGACCATGCGGCTTTTCGAAGCGCAGTTCAAGGCCGAGGGCCGCGCACCCATCGAGGCCCGGATCGAGTGCGCGGACGACGCCGGCTGGGTCGAGGCCGATCCCGAGCAATTGGGCCGCGCGCTTCAGAACCTGGCGCTTAACGCCATCGATGCCATGCCCGGCGGAGGCACGCTGCGCATCCGCACGGCGCGCCGCGACGGCACGGTCGAGCTCGAAATCTCCGACACCGGCCAGGGGCTTACGACGGAAGAATGCGAGCGGCTGTTCACGCCCTACTACACCACCAAGCAGCACGGCACCGGCCTGGGCCTGGCCATCGTGCAGTCCGTGGTGGCCGATCACAAAGGAAGGATCTCGGTCGAAAGCGAGCCGGGCCGCGGCGCCACCTTCCGCATCGAGCTGCCGGAGAAGCCATGAGCCACCTGCTGATCGTGGATGACGACGTGAACACGCTGGCCTCGCTGGCGCGGGCCTTCCGCCTGGCCGGGCACGAGGCCACGGTCTGCGACAACGCCGCGCGCGCGCTGGAGCTCGCCGGCTCCGGGCACTTCGACCTGATTTTTTCCGATGTGGTGATGCCCGTCAAGGACGGCCTGTCGCTGCTCGAGGATTTGCGCGCCGCCGGCATCGCGACGCCGGTGGTGATGATGTCCGGCCAGGCCCACATCGCAATGGCGGTGCGGGCTACCAAACTCGGCGCGGCGGACTTCCTGGAGAAGCCGCTCTCGACCGACAAGCTGCTGCTGACACTGGGCAACGTTCTCAAGCTGGCGCGCCTGGAAGAAGAGAACCGTCAACTGCGCGAGCGCGTGGGCAAGCATCACATCGTGTGGGCCAGCGATGTGATGCGCCGCGTGATGGCGCAGGTGGAGCGCGTCGCCGCCAGCGAGACGCGCGTCTGCATCCTGGGCGAGACGGGGACGGGCAAGGAACTGATCGCGCGCACGCTCCACGAGCGCAGCCCGCGAGCGGGCGGCCCCTTCGTCACGCTCAACTGCGCCGCGGTTCCCGCCGAGCTGATCGAATCCGAATTGTTCGGGCACGAGAAGGGCGCCTTCACGGGCGCGGCCACGCGGCACACGGGCAAGTTCGAGCAGGCGCACCAGGGCACGCTGTTCCTGGATGAGATCGGCGACATGCCGCTGACGATGCAGGCCAAGTTGCTGCGAGTGCTCGAAGAGCGAGAAGTCGAGCGCGTGGGCGGCGACCGGGCCATCGCCGTGGACGTGCGCGTGATCGTCGCGACCCTGCGCGACCTGGACGCGCTGGTCGAGGAGGGCCGCTTCCGCCAGGACCTCTATCACCGCATCTACGTCTTCCCGCTGCTGGTGCCGCCGCTGCGGGAGCGCGCCGAGGATATTCCGTCGCTGGTGGCGCATTTCGCGCGGCAAGTGTCCGAACAGAACGCTTGGAAGGAGAAGCGCTTCACGGCGAAAGCGATCTCCAAGCTCCAGGCCTATGCGTGGCCCGGCAACGTGCGCGAGCTGCGCAACGTGGTGGAGCGGATGCTGCTGCTGGCGGATGACGAGGTGGATACGGCGGCCGTCGAGCTGGCGTTGCCGGCCGCCGCCCGCGCTGCGCGTCCGGCCGGCGCGCCCGGCGCGGGAAGCCTGGCCGCCCGTGCGGAGTCCTTCGAGCGCGAGACGGTACTGGCCGAGCTCGAGCGGCACGCTGGACGCATGAGCGAGACGGCGAAGGCCCTGGGCCTGGAGCGCAGCCACCTCTACAAGAAGTGCCAGCAGTTGGGGATCGATTTGCGGGCGATGCGAAAGGACGTTGACGCATAGTAACGCTTATGTTACTATCTAGACGGTGCCAGACGTAGAGATTCTGGAGTACCTGGATGCAGCGGGCCGGTCTCCCTTCGCCGACTGGTTCGACGGGCTTAACGCGGTGGCAGCGGCGCGGGTTGCTGTCAGCCTGACGCGTATGGGCAGCGGCAACTTCTCGAATGTGGAAGGGGTTGGCGCCGGCGCCTACGAGTACAAGATCGACTTCGGGCCGGGATACCGGATCTACTTCGGCAAAGACGGAGAACGCATCGTGATTCTACTTGGCGGCAGCGCGAAGAAGCGGCAGAGCACCGCCATCGTCGCCGCGCAGGCGGCGTGGGCGGCCTACAAACGGGCGAAGGCCGTTAAGGGAGGTGAGAAATGGCGTTGACTAGAGAGTTTCGCGAGACCGTCTACAATCGTGCCCAGAAGGACGGAGCATTCCGTAAGGCTCTGCTTACCGAGGCAGTGAATGCGTATCTCGGCGGGGACGAGGTGACGGGCAAAACAGTTCTAAGGGAAGTGATCAACGCAACCGTCGGTTTCGAGCAACTGGCGGTTGATCTTCAAAAACCGAGCAAGAGCCTGCACCGGATGCTGGGGCCACACGGGAACCCGAATACCGCCAATTTCTTCGCGATCCTCCGTGCGCTTCAGAAGAGAGTGGGAGTGACCCTGACGGTGCGAGCCGCATGAGCGGGGCGATTGCGAAATGCAGACAGGGTGCGCTCGGGCAACTACTGACCAGAGGCCGGGGGGTCAAATGGACGTTCCCGCATCAACGGCGTCACTAAAGGACGCGGCTTGGATCTGTAAGGTCTCGGCCGTTATTATCTCAGGCATGACGGTTTTGATCTTTAGGCATCCGGGGCACTTCCCTGTCGCTTATGCCCAGGCTATTTCGACGCTCACTTTGTCTGTCATTCCCAACAGATGGCTGGTGTTAACTCGCACATCGTTTGCAGTCTCGTTGCTGCTCGCGTTGATTCCGCTACGTGTCTTCATCGGAGCGAGGATCCCAAACGACGTAGTGTGGATCGTCTGGGGCCTTTTTGTGGCATTCTGCGCTTTTGGCCTCTTGCCGCTTTCTCTCGCACTCAGCTATGTGCGTCTGCGGAGGGGCGAGAAGGTCACTTATGCGTAGGGGCCAAGAAGCCCTTATGGGCAACGACCGATGCATGAAAAATGGCAGGCGCCCTTAGAGCGCTCTAAAGATGCGGTCTGCGCTGCGGCTGAAATAGATCAGCACCGGCCGGCCGAAGATATCTCCCCTGGAGAGGAAACCCCAGTAGCGGCTGTCGAGAGACAGGTCGCGGTTGTCACCCAGGACGAAGTACTTGCCGGGCGGGACAACGAGTTCACCGGCCCAAACGTTGTCCTTGAGCATTTGCGCGGCTGGCGCCTTCGGCCACTCGTTCGCACGACCACCAGGGAAGTTGTCGCGGTAGGGATCGATGTTGTCGGTTTTGTGCCGCACATAGGTTTCCTCGACGGCCGCGCCGTTCCGATAGAGCTGCTTATTGACGATGCGCAGCCGGTCGCCCGGGATACCCACCACCCGCTTGAAGGATCTCTGCGTGCCGTCATACGGAAATTCGAACGCCACAATCTCACCCCGCTTGGGAGTTTGGCCGATGTACGAGGTCATCTTTTCCACCAGAACCCGATCCCCGATTTGCAGGGTATCCTCCATGGACCCGGTCACGACGACATAAGCCCGCACCCCGACGACGCACGCCAGGAACGCCACCGCCGCAACACAACCGAATGCCAGCAGCGCCCGATACTTCCGGTCTGCCGCGGAGCGAGGCAAGGGCGGTGGTCGCATGGCTCTTTATCGTCCTACACGCGGTAGCATGAACCATATGAGACTTGCCGTCTGCTTGATCCTCGGCGCCGGCGCGCTCGCCGCGCAGGAACCTCCGCACGAAATCCCGCTGTGGACGAATGGCGCGCCGGGGTTCGAGAGCCGGCGGAAGGAGCCCATCGAGGCCAAGGACTACTGGATTCGCAACATCCACAACCCGTCGATCACGGTCTATCTGCCGCCCAAGGAGAAAGCGACCGGCGCCGCGGTTCTGATCTGCCCCGGCGGCGGGCACCGCCTGCTGGTGTTCAAGGCCGAAGGCGTGGAGCCGGCCGAATACCTCAACAACCTGGGCGTCGCCGCCTTCGTGCTCAAATACCGCCTGGCGCGCGAGGAGGGCTCGCCGTACTCCCTCCGGAAGCATCCGCGGGAAGACGCCCAGCGCGCGATGCGGGTGGTGCGCAACCGCGCCCCGGAGTGGGGTATCGACCCCCATCGCATCGGCATGATGGGATTCTCCGCCGGCGGCGAAGTGGTCTTGCTGGCGACGTTCTCTCCGACTGAAGGCGACTACGCCGCGCCGCTTCCCATCGACCGCATCAGCGCGCGCCCCGACTTCCTGATCATGATCTACCCCGGCCCGCTCGGCATCCCGGACGCGCTTCCGGTGGACGCCCCTCCGGCTTTTCTCCTCGCCGCGGACGACGACGCCTGCTGCGCCACCCCGGTGGTGAAGTTGCTGCAAGCGTACCGCGCCGCGCAGATTCCAGTGGAGGCGCACCTATTCACCAAGGGTGGCCATGGCTTCAACATGGGCTATCGTTCGAGCCTGGCAACCCTGAAAGGCTGGCCCCAGCGCCTGGCCGACTGGATGGCGGACAACAACCTGTTGAAGCCTCGCGAGTAGAACGCCGTGCCTCCCGGTCGCAGCCCCCATCTTCGCGTTCACGCCGTCAACATCTACGTTCGGGATCAGGACCTGAGCCTGCGCTTCTACATGGACCAACTCGGGTTCGACCTGGCCTTCGATGCCCAGCTCCCATACGGCGACCGGTGGGTGGCGGTGGCGCCTCCCGACGGCAGCGCGCTGCTCGCGCTGATCGCGCCGAAGCCTGAATCCCGTGCCTACAATCTGATCGGGCGGCCCACCGGGATTGTCTTCGTCACCGATGACGTCCTCGCCAAGTACGCCGAATGGCGGGAACGCGGGGTCCAGTTCCGATACACGCCGCGCCTGAGGCGCGTGAAGTATGAACGCCAGTCGGACGCGCCGCGGGTTTGGGGTGGAGTGTTCACGCACTTCACGGACCTGGACGGAAATTCGTTCGCGCTGGCCGGGTTCGATGAGGTGACCCGGGAAATCGAAGCGCAACAGCGCGCGACGGCCGAGAGGCTGGAATCGGAGCGCCGCGCCGCACAGGAGATCGAGATCGCCAGACAGGTCCAGGCCCGGCTCTTCCCGCAAACTCTGCCGGCCATCCGGACGCTCGAATACGCGGGCAGGTGCATTCAGGCTCGGCAGGTCGGCGGGGACTATTTCGATTTCCTGGACCTGGGTGAAGGGCGCTTCGGGCTGGTGACGGGCGACGTGGCAGGCAAGGGAATCGCCGCGGCTCTTCTGATGGCGAACCTCCAGGCGAACCTCAGAATTCAGTGTGAGATGGCATTGGACCTGCCGCGAGCGCTATTGCGATCGGTAAACCACGTGTTTCACAAGAATTCGAATGAGGGCGCCTACGCAACGCTCTTCTTTGGCGAGTACGATGACGAACGGCGACGGCTGCGCTATGCCAGTTGCGGCCACGTTCCCGCTCTGCTGCTGCGGAGCGACGGCACGCTGGAACGGCTCGAATCCACAGGCACTGTGTTGGGGCTGTTCCACGATTGGGATTGCCTGACGGAGGAGCGGACCCTCCGTGTGGGGGATACCCTTGCAATTTATACCGATGGAATCACCGAATCGTTCAACGATGCGGGTGAGGAATTCGGAGAAGAGCGCCTGATCGACGCACTGTGGCGCCACCGGCATCTGCCTCCGCAGGGCATCATAGCCGCGGTTGTCGACGAAGTCCGGCGGTTCAGCGCCCTCGAGCAGCACGACGACATCACGCTGACGGTTACGAAGTGCCGGTGAGACAGCCGTCAGCCGTCAGCCATCGGCCCGTCAATCGGTCTTGCCGTAGATGGTGGTGTTGGGGTTGTAGTTTCGCCAGTCGAACCAGTAGTCCTTCAGCATGGGGATCCGCTCGAGACAGGTACCCTTGGCGCTTCCGGAGAGGGCGCAACCCTGGAAGCTCCACTCGCCGCCCGTGGCGGCGTCCATGAGTAAGACACCGGGCTTATTGGCGGCGAGCCGGTAGAAATCGGGCGCACCAGCGACTCCCGGGATGCGGTTCTTGAATGCCCGCACGGATTGGCCGTCCGCGCCCACAACCAGGAGAACGGACTCCGTGCCGACACGGTCCTTGACAAGTTTGTCCTTCACGACCTGGTCATAGAGGAATGCGCGGCTCGCTCCGGCCGCCTGAATCCCCAGGATCAGGTCGCGCCCCTTCATGCCGTGCTCCGGAAAGTTAATGACCGTGCGCGCGCGCTTCATGTGCACGTCCCAATCCTTGGGCGCGTAGTCGCCGGCGAAGGCCGGCACGTCCTTCAGCACCGTGCCTGCCGGCTCCTCAGCCTTCCAGGTTGCGAACAACAGCTCATCGGATTCGACCAGCGTGAGGCGCTGCCCTTTGAGCGGCCCGGATACGGCCAAACCGCTGATCTGCTGCCAGTAACTTCCCGTCTCCTCGTCACGCATGAGGAAGTTCTGGTTATTGATGCCGGCCAGGTGGAAGGTAAGCCTCAGGCCGGCTACATCTCTCGTCCACACCAGACCGGTGTGACAGAGCGTTCAATACGTCGCCACAATCGCCGTTTGTCCCACCATGTCGTTGACGACGTGATGATAGGACATACTGCGAATCGGATACGCCCGGGCTGCATCTCCGATCTTGACCACGATCACCTTCTCGTCGTTGTCGAGCTTGACCTTGTCCGCGGCGGCAAACTCCGGATGGTCCAAGTGATGGAACATCAGCTCGTAGATGTTGACGCGCGCCGCGACCGCCAGGAGCGCCACGCAAGCGGTACCGAGGACGGCCAGGAGACGCCAGACGATGCGCTTCTGTACCCGCCAGTACCAGACCAACGCGGCCAGCGCCGCCCCCGCGCAGAGCACGGTGATCGCGGGGCGGAAACGCGTGACCACAAGGGCGACCGCCAGCTCCAGCGGGCCCTGCGCGCGGAAGGGCCGAATGACGTAGATCGGGTACGCAACCGCGAGGAAGGATGCCGCCAGGCAGAGCAGCCAAACGAGCTTGAGCCGGCGCCTCGTGCGCCTCTTGGGATCCGGGGTCATAGGGAAGAGCCTCCGCGCTTCGTTCTCACGGGTTTTGACAGTTCTTCGACCGCTTGGGCCGTGCCTTCCACTCGCGCGCATATTTTCGCGAAGGCGACGTCCCGCGAGGTGGAAACATCGTCCGCGAAGGGCGCGAAGCCGCAGTCGTCGGTGGTCCCCAATTGGGAGACGGGCAGATACTGCGCCGCCCGGAGGACCCGATCCCGGACCAGGTCCGGGGTCTCCACCGCCGCATGAATCGGATCGACGACGCCGACGAACACCCGCAGATCCGGTCGAAGCACCTGGCGGATGATCCGCAGCACTCGTTCGGGCTCGCGCTCACTCGCCAGTTGGACATAGAAGCGCCCGGCCCGAAGTCGAAACAGCACGGGCAGCAGCCCGGCGTAGTCGACATCGGCGCTGTGGGTCGAATCCCGATCTCCCCCGGGACACGTGTGGACGCCGACGCGGCGGCGTTGCTCGGGCGAGAGCCGGTCGAGCACCTGGTTATTCAGCGCGACGAAGCTATCGAGCAGCGCTCCCGAAGGGTCGAGCTTGAGCGAGAGGCGCGCTTCCGTGAAGTCGATCTGTACGCTGTCTGCGCCCTGCTCCAGACATTCGAGGATGTCGTTGGCGGCTTCTTCGACCAGGTCCGACAAAAAGGACTCGCGCGAATAGCCGGGGATACCTCCGGAGGGATAGATGAGGCTCAGGGCGGACGCCGAGATCACCGCCTGCTTGAGCGGCAGCGCGGTAAGCGGCTTGGCCGCGGCCAGGTATTGCGAAGCGTGGACGGCGTACCGGAACGGGCCCGCGGTCAGTCTTGGCAACTGACGCGTGTGGCCGTCTTCGAAGGGGATCACAATGCCATCCGGGGCGAGGTTCGCCAAGCCGTCCAGCGGGTACGTGGCGAAGCTGGGCTTGGTCTGTTCGCCGTCGGTGATGACAGGAGATCCGCTCTGTTCGAAGCGTCGAATCGTGTCTCGCAGAGCCTCCGCAGCCGCGCTCTCGAACTCGGCGGCAGAGATTCGCCCGGCCTGCCTCCGGGCGAACGCGCGGATCAGCTCCGGCGTGCGCGGTATACTCCCGATCGGTTCCGTGGGTATGATCATGGCGGCACTCCCAGCCCCCCAGGGGCGTGCACCTACAGGAATGCTAGCGAATTGGCACGCCGATGGACAATACCGCAAAGCGGCTAGTTGCTTTGGGCTAGGGACGGGACCAACGGGCCACGAGCAGTGAGCGACGGGCGCTAAACTGAAGGTCAGATGATCAAGGGGAAGCCGGTCACCACCCTCAGCGGACTGCCGGTCCAACCCGTCTACGGCCCCGAAGACGTCGCCGGTCTGCACCTCGCGGAGGCGGCCGGCGAGTTCCCCTACACGCGCGGCATCCATCCCGACATGTATCGCGGCCGGCTGTGGACCATGCGCCAGTTCTCCGGCTTCGCCACGCCCGAGGAAACCAACCGGCGCTACTTATATCTCCTCGATCAGGGCCAAACCGGCCTCTCCGTGGCCTTCGACCTGCCTACTCTGATGGGTTACGACGCGGATCAGCCCGAGTCGCTTGGCGAAGTGGGTAAGTGCGGCGTCTCGATCGGCTCGCTGGAGGACATGGAGACCCTGTTCCGCGGCATCCCGCTCGATCGCGTCACCGTGTCGATGACCATCAACTCACCCGCCGCCATCGTCTGGGCCATGTACCTGGCGGTGGCCGAGCAGCAGGGCGCGGACTGGGCGCGGATCTCGGGTACCATCCAGAACGACATTCTGAAGGAATACATCGCGCAGAAGGAGTACATCTACCCGCCCCATCCTTCCATGCGCCTGGTCACTGACACCATCGAGTTCGCGACGCGCCAGGTCCCGCGGTTCAATCCGATCTCGATCAGCGGGTATCACATCCGCGAGGCTGGATCGACGGCGGTTCAGGAACTGGCCTTCACCCTGCGCGATGGCATCGAGTATGCGGAGTGGGCGGTGGGGCGCGGCCTGCCGATCGACTCCTTCGCCGGCCGGCTCAGCTTCTTTTTCAACGCGCACAACGACTTCTTCGAGGAGATCGCCAAGTACCGCGCCGCCCGCCGCATGTGGGCTCATATCCTGCGCGACTGTTTCGGCGCGCGGGACGAGCGCAGTCTGAAGCTCCGCTTCCATTCGCAGACGGCGGGCTGCTCGCTCACCTGGCAGCAGCCTTACAACAACGTAGTGCGGACGGCGATTCAGGCGCTGGCCGCGGTGCTGGGAGGAACGCAGTCCCTGCACACCAACTCGCTCGACGAGGCCTACGCGCTGCCCTCCGAGCACGCGGTTACGCTGGCGCTGCGCACCCAGCAGGTCATCGCCTACGAGAGCGGCGTCACGGCGGCGGCGGATCCCCTGGGCGGCAGCTTCTTTCTCGAGCGTCTCACATCCGAGGTGGAAGAGGCGGCCAACGAGTACATCCGGCGAATCGACGATATGGGCGGCATGATCCCGGCCATCGAGGCCGGCTTTCCACAACGCGAAATCGCGCAGGCCAGCTTCGAGTACCAGCAGGCCATCGAATCGGGCCAGCTTAAGATCGCCGGAGTGAACGCCTTCACGGTGGAGAACGAACAGCCCATCGAACTGCTCGCCATCGACGAAAGCGCTGCCGGGCATCAGGTGGAGAAGCTGGCAGCCCTGCGCCGGCGCCGCGACCGGTGCCGGGTGGCTGCCGCGCTCGACGCCCTGCGCCGCGCAGCCGAAGGCACAGATAACACGATGCCCTTTATCCTGGAGGCGGTGCGGGCGTACGCTACCGTGGGCGAGATTACGGCCGCCTTGCGGGACGTCTTCGGAACCTACCAGGAAAAGAGTATCCTGTAGGGCGCGGCGCAAGTCTCGGCGCCGAGAGCCAACGCTCCGTGTTCGAAGGGATCGTTGCGCGGGAAACGGAAGGAGGAATCGACATGCCCGTACCGATTTGGCTGTGTTCAGGGGCACTCGGATTGAGTCTGGGCTGCATGCTGCTCTGGACGGCCTACCGCAGCTCGAAATCCATACTGCCGTTCGTTTTGTTCGCGCTGGGTATCCTGTTCTTCACGCTGGGCGTAGACGGTCTTGCCCAGCACATCACCCCTTTCGAGATACAAGCGGCCCACGTGGATTCCGTTCTCACGAGGGCTTACCATCTGCAAGCGGAGCAGGAGATCCGGGCTCTGTTGGCCCAGCCTGGGCACAGCGACCCGAAGCGTCTCGGCCACTACGAGCATCGGGTCTACGCCCAGAACGGCGAGGATGGCGCGATAGCCGAGATTTTCCGGCGGATCGGCACCACGAACAAGGTTTTCGTCGAGTTTGGATCTTCGGACGGAGATGAGAACAACACAGTTCTTTTGCTGACGGCTTGCGGCTGGAGCGGCGTGTGGATGGATGGAGATCAGGAAGCGATCGAGCGCGCCGGCAAGCACTTCGAGGCCGACGTGAAGGGCGGGCGCCTGCGGGTCAAGAACACCTTCATCACGGCCGAAAACATCCAGGACCTATTCCGGGAAATGAAAGTCCCGAAGGAGTTCGACCTTCTTTCCGTCGACATCGACCGTAACGACTACTATGTGTGGCGTAAAATCGAGGACTACCATCCCAGAGTCGTGGTCATCGAGTATAGCCCTCTCTTCCCGCCTTACCTCTCGTGGGTGATTCCCTATGACCCCCACGCGGTCTGGGACGGATCGTCGCACACCAGTGCCAGCCTCAAGGCTCTGGAGCAACTCGGTTCCCAGAAGGGCTACAGCCTGGTGGGATGCTCGCTGGCCGGCGTGAACGCCTACTTTGTACGCAACGACCTAGTGGCCGACCGGTTCGCCGCGCCGTTCACGGCCGAGAACCACTACGAACCGGCACGCTACTTCCTCGACTACGAAGACACGAACCATCCGCGGCGTCCCTGGTGAGACGGAGGGCCTGGCAGCCGGTCAGGTCCTGAGCTGACGGCCGGTGGCTGCTGGCCGACCGCGAATCCCGAAGGCCGATAGAGTATCCTGTAGGAGAAGAAGCTATCAGCCGTCAGCCATCGGCCATCAGCTCTGGGTGCCCCGCGCCGAGTGCGATTGCCGACGGTGGGCTGCGATGGCTAAGCCGAGATGGATGGCTGAAAGCTGAAAGCTGAAAGCTGACGGCTGAAAGCCGATGGCCGACGGCTATCTATGGACCAGATCCGAGTGTTGGTGGCGAAGCCCGGCCTGGATGGACACGATCGCGGTGCGAAGGTGATCGCCCGTGCCCTCCGGGACGCCGGGATGGAAGTCATCTACACCGGATTGCGCCAGACTCCGGAGATGATTGTCAACGCGGCGCTGCAGGAGGACGTGCAGGTGATCGGACTTTCGATCCTCTCGGGCGCCCACAACGCGATCGTGCCGCGGGTGATGGATCTGCTCCGGGAAAAGCAGATGACGGATGTTGCCGTCATCGTGGGTGGCATCATTCCCGATGAAGATGCCAGTGAACTGAAGAAGCAGGGAGTGGCGGCGGTGTTTCAGCCGGGCGCTTCGCTCGAGGAGATCGTACGCTCGGTGCGCTCCTCGGTGAGGCAGCCCGCCTGATTGCGCCGGCCGCTCGACGCTTCGTAAATCAAAAAGACGGATTGTATGAATGACAAACTGAAAATCGCCGTGTTCGTCGATTATGACAATATCGAGATCGGCGTGAAGTCCACGCTCCAGCGCGATCTGGACATCGCGGTGCTTCTCGACTCGCTCAAGGAACGCGGCGAAATCGTGGCCAAGTTCGCGTATGCGGACTGGGGCCGGCAGGAAGGCGCAAAGCGCCAGATGGCGGAGAACGCGGTGCAGATGGTGCAGCGCATCCCCTCCCCTCGAGGCGACAAGAACGGCGCCGATATCAACCTCGCGTTGGATGCCCTGGAAATGGCGTTCACGCACGACCACATCAACGCTTTCGCCATTGTGAGCGGCGACAGCGACTTCATCCCTCTGGTCAACAAACTGAAGGAGTACGGCAAGATCATCTTTGTGGTGGGCGGCCGTGCCTTCACCAGCACCATCCTCCAGAAGAACTGCCACGAGTTCATCAGCTTCGAATCCATGATGGACGAGCTGAAGCCGCATTCGCGGCAGCAGTCGCACGCGCCGCAACAGGCGCACCCGCCGCAGCAGGAGCAGACGCCGCGCACGGAACAGTTGCCACGCACGGAGCAGTTGCCCGGAGAGGTGCTGCAACTCCGGCAGCAATCGCAGGCGCCGGAGCCGCAGCAGCAGCCACCGCAACAGCAGCCCCAGCGAGAGCGGGAGCGGGAGCGGGAGCAGGGCTCGCAACGCCAGCAGCATGGGCGCCGGCGCGAGCGGCGGCGTCCCGATCCGCTCGACCTGGCGCAGGCCATGCCGCTGGTCGAGCGCGCCTTGCAGGTTCTCGAGCGGCGCGAAGTCACCCCGCAACTCGGCCTGCTTAAATCGACCATGCTCCAGCTCGATGCCACCTTCAGCGAGAAGGCCTTCGGCGCGGGCACCTTCACGGATTTCGTGGAGAAGTTGAAGGACGCGGGCTTTGTCGATGTCAGCGGCGCCGAAGGGCGTTACGTCATCGAGCGCAAAACCGCGACAGCCCAACCGGAGGAGCCGGCGCACAAGGCCGAGGAGTTTCTTCCTATCCTGCGCGACGTGCTGGAAACGCACCGCATCGAGATGGATGGCGGCTGCATGGCCGAGGACCTGGAGGGTTGGGTCCGCGGCGACCACGCCGACTTCGAGCCCAAGAGGTTCGGCTTCCAGGAGTTCGCCGAGATGCTGAACTTCGCCCAGGACAAGCTGCTGGTCCGCGTCGAGCCCGAAGAGGAGCGCGGCCTGCTGGTCTACCTGGGCGCCGAGTTCTATCCGCCCGCGCCGCCCGAGGCGCCTCCGGAAGCGGAAAACCCGGAGATCGAAGAGAAGCAGCCGGAATCCAATCAGACCCCCGCGCTCATGGAGCCGCCCAAGCGGAAGCGCGCGCCGCGACGCGCCGCCGGCACCGCTCCCAAGCGCACCAAGAAGACCGCCGGCCAGTCCACCAGCCGCCGCCCCCGCAAGAGGACGCCGCCGTCCGAGGGGATGTAGCCGTGGCGATCGAGCGCATACGGCCCGCGGGTGCCCCGTCGCCCCGCGGGCCGTATTCGCCCGCCGTGCGCGCCGGCGATTTCATCTACGTTTCCGGCCAGGGGCCGGTCGATCCCGCGACCGACCAGTTGTCGTTCGGGGACATCGCTCACGAAACGCGCCTGACGCTGGGCAACATCCAGCGGATTCTCGAAGGCTGTGGGGCGTCGCTGGCGGACGTGGTCAAATGCACCGTGTACCTGGCCGACTACCGCGAGTTCGCCGCCATGAACAAGGTCTACGCGGAGTTCTTCGGAGAGGCGAAGCCGGCCCGGACGACGGTGGAGGCGCAGATGGTGATGCCGCCCATGCGAATCGAGATCGACTGCGTCGCTTACCAAGCGGGCTAGAGCCCGTGGCACACGTATCAGCCTGAGGCGCGGGTGGGACGGAGGCGGGACCGCACGCGGCCGCGTCGCGCCGCTTGATGAAACAGTGGTCTCAGACCAGCGTGCGCCACGAGACCGATCAGGCTAGAATCTAAGATCGGGTCGAAAAGTCTCGTTCGATGGCACTGTCTTCCAGGACCTTCCGTGTCCTTGTCAGTTCGGCGTTTTCCGATCTCCCAAACGAACACGGCATTCTCTACGGAGAGGTGTTTCCCAAGCTTGGGGAGCTGTGCCGGCGCCACGGCTGGCGATTCCAGCCCATCGACCTGAGCTCGAGCGCCTGCCTCCAGGACGTCGCCCGCTCCCACACCCAGTCGCCGCCGCCAGTATACATCTGCGTGGTGGGCGAGTGCTACGGCTGCGGTCCCCTGCCGGGGACCATTCCCGCGGCCGAATTCGCGCAGATCGAAAAGCGGGTTCCGGGCGGTGCTGTCGCCTTTCTCCATGAGTGGTATCGGGTGGACGCCAACGCCGTGCCGCCTGTCTACGTTCTCCAGGCGCCCACCGGGGTCTTCGCCCAGCCGGCGGCCTGGGAGCGCTTCGTCGTCGCGCCTCTTCGCGCGCTTCTGGTGGAAGCGGTGCGCGAACTCGCTCCCGAAGAGCGGCTGAAGTACGAAGCGCCGGCAGCCGAGCAGGAGATCCAGACCGCGCTGGCCGGCAAGGATGGCGGTCCGGTCCATATCTTCTGCTTCTCGCGCGTCTCCGATGACCGATCGCCCGAGCCCGATGCCAATGCTCGCGCGCGGCTCGAAGCGCTCAAGCAGCGGTTGCGGCAGCAGCTCGGAGGCAACTTCTTCGATTACTCGACGAACTCACTGGGGACCTTAATAGCCACCGCTACCGCCGCTCTCTCTCGCGTTTTCCAGGCCGAGCTCAAGCGCAAGGAGACGCCGGCTGCCGAGGACCGCGAGGACGCCGCACACGAAGCGTTCGGACGCGAGCGAGCCCGCTGGTTCACCGGGCGAGCCAAGCCGGTCGAGCGGATTGCTCAGTATCTGCACGGCGCCGACCCGCATCCGCTGGTGGTGACGGGGCCGCCGGGGTCGGGGAAGTCGGCGTTGCTGGCGCACTCGGTCGAACGCTACAGGACTCTGCGGCGCGAGGCGGTCGTGATCTATCGCGCGGTGGGCGCGACCGCGGAATCCGTGGATGGGCGGATGCTCCTGGCGGACGTCTGCCGGCGGCTGGGCGCGGGCGCGCTGGGGCCAGCCGGCTACGCGGACCTGGTCGAGCAGTTCCCCGAGCGGCTGAAGGCTTCGGCCGGGGGCGCGCCCACCGCTGTGGTCCTCGATGGGCTCGACCAGTGGGCGGCGCTCGACCAGGCAAGGGATTTGGACTGGCTGCCGCCCGCCGTCCCCGCGGGCGCGCGTCTGATCGTCTCGACGTCATCCGGCGAATTGTTGTCGCGACTCAAGAAGAAAGTCCCCGCCGACAACATCGTCGAACTGGGGTCCATGACGCTCGCGGAAGGGGGCCGGCTGCTCGACCTGTGGCTCCGCGACGCCGGGCGCACGCTCTCGGCGTCGCAGCGGACCCGAGTACTGGAGGGCTTCCGAGGGTGCCCGATGCCCCTCTATCTGAGGCTGTCTTTCGAGGAAGCCCGACGCTGGCGGTCGTCCGCGCCAGCGAATGCCTCCTCGCCAGCCCCGGACCTGGCCGGGCAGATCGACAGCCTCCTGGATCGGCTCACGAAGCGCCACGGCCGGCCCCTGGTGTCGCGCTGCCTCGGCTACCTGGCGGCGGCGCGCCAGGGACTGTCTGAAGACGAGCTGTTCGGGCTTCTGGCGCGCGATGGTCTGGTTACGCCGGCCACCTGGCCGCCTCTGTGCGCGGACCTGTGGCCCTACCTGATCGAGCGCGCGGCCGACGGGGTAACGCTGCTCGCCTTCGCGCACCGCGAGTTCCGGGAGACGGCCGCGCAGGCGTTCCTGGGGGGGGCCGAGCGCCGCGTGCGGCACCTGGCCCTTGCAACGTACTTCGAGGAGAGCGGCTATCCGGGACGGCGCTTGTCCGAGCTGGCGCGCCACCAGGCGCTGGGCGGCCTTTGGTTTCCGCTCGAAGCCACGCTCGCCGGCTTCGATTTCGCCGAGGCCAAGGTGCGCGCGGGCCTGCTGCGCGACCTGATCGACGACCATCGGATCGCGGACGCCTGCTGGCACGCGGAGAAGCTGGGTCCCCCGCCCTGGCACGAGTGGAGCCGGTTCTTGACGGCCCAGGCGCGCACCCTCGAGGGCGGCTTCGGGAAGTGTCCGCAGATCCTCTTTCAGCAGGCCTTCAACTACTCCCGCGAAGGCCGCGTGTCCCGCGCCGCACAGGCGCTGGTGAAGCAGGGCCGCGAGCCCCAACAACCCTGGTTCGAGCGCGTGAACCGGCCCGAGTTCCCGCCCGGGCGGGAGTGCCTGGCGACCTTCGAAGGCCACAGCGGGCCGGTGTCCTCGTTAGCGCTGGCCGGCGGAGGCGAACTGGCGGTCTCGGGCGGGGTCGATGGCACGCTGCGCGTGTGGAGAGTCTCGACGGGAGCCTGCCAGCGCGTCCTGCGCGGGCACACCAGCGGCGTCATGGCCCTGCTGATCTCCGGCGCGCAACGCGATCGCGTGGTCTCGGCGTCCTGGGACTCCACCGTCCGGGTCTGGGACCTCGACAGCGGAGAGTGCCTGCAAGTCCTGGGTGGCGACCCGTGCCCGGTGGTATCGCTGGCCGCAGTGGGACCGGATCGGGTGGCGGCGGGCGCGGCCGACGGCAGCCTGCACCTCTGGGAGATCGCAAGCGGAAAGTGCCTGGCGACATTCAAGGGTCACCGTGAGCGCATCAACTCCGTGTTGGCGCTTCCCGGCGGCCGCATCGCCTCCGGATCGGACGACGGCTCGGTTCAAGTCTGGAGCGAGGATGGATCGCGCGTGGGGGTGCTGACGGGGCACGGCGGCCCGGTCCTGCATTTGAGCTGGATTGCGGGGACCCTCTCGACGTCCTGCCGCAGCGGGAAGATCCTGCTGTGGGATCTGGAATCCGGCAAGACGCGCGACATTCTGATCGGACACGATGGAGCCGTCGCGGGCACCGCTCCGCTCGATGCCGCCCGCATGGTCTCCTGGTCTTACGACAACACCCTGCGCTTCTGGTCGCTGGTGGACGGGTGCCAGCTTCTCGTCCTGCGGCGCCACGCCTCGCCCGTAACCTGCGTCCAGGTGCTCACAGACGGCCGGCTGCTCTCGGCGTCCCAGGACTCCACGCTGCGGCTTTGGGACCCCGGGGGCGAGCCTGTGGGCGTGCTCGCCGGCCATCGCTCCTGGGTCACTGCTGTCGCGGCCGAGGGCGCGGCGGTCGTTTCCGCGAGCCGCGATGGAACGCTGAGAGTGTGGGATCCGGACGCAGTGAGCGGAGAGAGTCCGGCTCCCCCGGTCGAGACGCCCGCCGAGATCGCCCGCTCTCAGAACGTGGCGGGCGTGTACCTGGTGGATGCCACGGCCGCCATTTCCGTCACCAGCGAGCCCGAGTGGTACCACCTTTGGGATCTGGTGGAGGGCCGGTGTGTGCAGTCCGCGGCCGGAATCTCGGAGGCCGGCAAGCAGCTTCGGGAGCGTATTCGCGGTCGGGCGGCAGGGCCCGGGCCGTCGTATTCCGGCGGGCCCCGTTCCCAGTGGGGCTTCGCCATTGAAGGTGTCGAAGGCAGAAAAGACGAGCCCTCCCCAGGGCTGACACTGACCCGCGAACGCGAGCGGGAGCAGGGATTGGTCGATTCCGGGACCGCCGCTCTGGCCTTCTATCCGGTCGTCTGCCGGGTGTTTTCTTCGGCTTTCGACCGCGAGTACGGGATCGCCTTTGACGCCCGCACCCGCGAGCCTCACATCGTCAAAGCCCACCACGCCGCAGTAGCGGCCGTGGAGCCGGTGCTGGCCCCGGCCCCATCCGGAGGCGGGCTGCGCTCGCTGGTGCGCAAGCTCTGGGGACGTGGAGACAACCTATGACCGGCCCGCAGGTCGCCTGGTACGTTACGCGCCTGGCCCAGATCCCTTCCTCGCCGCTTACCGGGACCGGGGTGCTCGACAACGCAGGCGGTGCGGCCGAATGCCGGCGGATCGGCTATGCGATTCATCGCCAGGAGGGCTGCGAGGGCATGCTCCAGGTCTGGCTTGCCTACCGCGACTCCCTCGGCGCCGAGCCGGCGGACGAGATCGCGCGAGCCTGGATCGGCATCGGACAGTGGCAACGGCCTCCGGCAGCCTGAAACGCCTCTTACCGCGGGTGTATACTCCTGACTGCGGCGGTGCGTATCACTCCTATGGACAAGCGGATCTTCCTTGTGTTCGCGGGCTGTCTTGCCGTTTCCTCCGGCGCGCCACAAACGCCGGTGGAGGCTTCCATCCGCCAGATCAAGTTCACGGCGGAAGACAAGTTGACCCGCGTGGTGATCGAGACCGGCGGAAGGCTTTCGTATCATTCGGCCCGCCTGCGCGATCCGGACCGCATCTATTTCGACCTACAGGGTTTGCGCGCCACGACAGGCCCCCAGGTCATCCCGGTAGCCAGCCACCTGCTGAAGCGGATCCGGGTATCCCAAAGGGAAGAGGGGGTCACGCGCGTCGTTCTCGATGTCGAACCCGGTGTGGATTTCGCTGTTTTGCGACTGAGCGAACCCGAGCGTCTGGTCATCGACCTGCGCCCTGCCGGCGGCTCCGCTGTGCCGCCAGCGCCGGCCACGCCTCGAGCTGCTCCATTCCCAGCACCCGAGCCCCCGGCTCGGCCGGCGCCGGAGCCGGCCGCAACCCCGGCTCCGCCTCCCCCAGCGCCCGAGCCCGCGGCGACTCCGGCTCCGCCGCCCCCTGCGCCCCGACCCCCGGAGCCACCAGCCCCCGAGCCGGTAGTAGCTCCGGCTCGGCCGTCCCCAGCAACCGAGCCGGCAGCGCCTCCGCCCGCAGCGGCTGCCGGGGCGCCCGGCCCCGTCGTGGTCGAGGAAATCGTCGCCAAGGTCAACAACGAGATCGTGACCCGCAGCGAGGTCGAGAAGTATCGCCGCCTGGTCGAAGCCGAGATCGCCCGCCAGCAACTGACGGCCGAGCGGACTCAGCAGCTCCTGAAGCAGGCCGACTCGGATCTGTTGCGGGACCGTATCGACCAGTTGCTGCTGGTGCAGAAGGCCAAGGAACTGGACATCACGGTGGACCAGGACCTGAGCAAGCAGATGGCGCAGCTCCAGCTCAAGAGCGGGATCACCGATCCGGACAAGTTTCAGCAATGGGTGCGCGAGCAGAGCGGCATGTCGTTCGAGGATTACAAGCAGCAGACCAAGGACGGGCTGCTGACGCAGGAGGTGGTGCGGCGCGAGGTGGGGGGGCGGATCGCGATCTCGCGGGCCGAGGCGGAGAAATACTACGAAGAGCACAAGAACGAGTACGTGCGCGAGGAGCAGGTGTGGTTGCAGGAGATCCTGATCTCGACCAAGGACAAAGACGAGAAAGGGGTGGCGGCGGCGGAGAAGAAGGCCAAGGACCTGGTGAACCGGGCGCGCAAGGGAGAGAACTTCAACACGCTGGCGCGGGACAATTCGGACGCCGAGACGGCGGAAGGCGGGGGGAACCTGCCGGCCTTCAAGCACGGGGTGCTGAAGAAGGGGATCGAGGATGTGGTGTTCCCGCAGAGCAAGGGGTACGTAACGGACCCGATCCGGCAGGCGAACGGGTTTCTGATTCTGAGGGTGGCGCAGCGGGACGCGGCGGGCTTGCAGCCGTTCGAAGCGGTGCAGAACGAGATCATGGACCGGCTGTACAGTCCGCGGATGCAGCCGGCTATGCGGGCGTACCTGAGCAAGCTGCGGCAGGAGGCGTTTCTGCAGATCCGGGCGGGGTACGAGGACTCGGGGGCGGCGCCGGGGAAGGACACGAGCTGGCAGGCGGTGCAGAAGCTGAAGCCGCAGACGGTGACCAAGGAAGAGGTGGCGGAGCGGACCCGGCGGAAGCGGCTGCTGTTTGCGCTGCCGATTCCGGGGACGGCGAAGAAGGTGGGGCTGACGAGCTCCAGCCCGGCGGTGGGCCCAGGCGGGAAATAGCAGTGGCACGAGGCTGCTGAAACAGGGGACAAGCTGAAGCTTGTCCTACTCGCCACGCAGGGCGCGCACGGGGTCGATCGAGGCGGCGCGGCGCGCCGGGACGAAGGCCGCGGCCAGCGCCACTGCCGTCAGGACCGCCACCGCGGCGGCGATCAGCAGCG
>Ga0265316_10000849_pt1 | contig 33666 bp, 24 predicted proteins | sample 4522metaG_FD_202092 | JGI IMG/M metagenome (GOLD analysis project Ga0265316, IMG submission 202092) | Rhizosphere microbial communities from Carex aquatilis grown in University of Washington, Seatle, WA, United States - 4-5-22 metaG | ecosystem: Host-associated > Plants > Roots > Rhizosphere >...
ATTCCGGGATCCCCCTGTTTGGCAGGTGCTTCGATTTAAGGTATTGCCTTATTACCGCGATTATAAAACCATTAACATATGGCATGCCGGATGCTCCACCGGACAGGAAGTTTACTCCATGATGATCCTGCTGAACGAGATGGATATGCTTGAAAAATCAAAAATTTATGGTTCCGATATCAATGGCGACGTCCTGGAAATTGCCAGGAAAGGAATTTATAAATATCGGTTTAACATTGGTTATCTCGACAATTTCGACAAGGTAATTAAGGAAAATCCATACAACTACGAAAAATATAACGATGTCCCTTATACAAAATATTTCGAAATTGATATGACCAGGGATTATTTAAAGATGCACCCATTCCTATCTGATAAACCTGTATTTAAAAAACATGACCTGGTTAAGGAAAACAATACTTTTTACAACAAGTTCGATATTATCCTTTGCAGAAATGTAATTATTTATTTTAACTATAATTTGCAGAACAAGGTTTTTAGCCTTTTCCATAATAACCTTTACGATGGCGGTTACCTTATCCTCGGAATGCATGAAACAATCCTTGGGCCTCAGACTTCAGGTTTTGAAAAAAGAGACCAGTTATATCAAAAAAAATAATTAATGTATGTATTTGAACTTCAAAAATTCAATCGGTATTTTAATGATTCATGTAACAGGATCAGGATTTTATTTTAAAATAAGTATTTTATCTGCAGCTTTGTGTATTTTTATGATTGTAAATTGTTAATCACTAAATAACTAAAAAACTGACTGACCATTTAAAATATTTTCACATGAAACCCATTCATTTGTCATTGAAAAAAAAGTTTGCAGTCATTGTGTTCATTCTGGCTTTTTTATCATTATTATTGTTTATTTCAGCTATCAATCAGCTTAAAAAGGCCAAAGAATACAACAAACTTTATGATGAGGCTGCTTCCCTTACGGAATCTTTGTTTGCGTTAGACAGCATTCAAAAACAAATGTTTAATTCACTTCCACTTGATATTAATTTCTACAAAACCGGAAATAATCATTTTGTCGATGACATCAACAATTTAAATAATATTTTTTCAGAAAAAGTAAATAAACTTTCCGGAAACTTTTTCCTTTCTCAAAACAAAAAGATCAAACTAATTAATTTTGATATAGGCAAGCAACTAAAAAAATATAACGAAGCTCTCAGTAAATACTTATTATTTCAAAAAGAAAAAGGTTTCGATGGATATGGAATAAATGGAAAGATAAACCTAATTACCGAAAAGGTTATGAATTCATGCAAGCAGGAAAATTTGACTTCACTTATGCAAAAGGTTCAAAATATATATGATCTTAAAAACCAGTATCTATTAATAAAAGAATCTTCACTTATAAACAGGATTCAAATAGAAACCGACGAGGCAAAAGCTATTGCAATTCTAACAAGTAAGGACCAGAAATTAACATTATTGTCAAATTTACAAATGCTCGAACAACTTATCGTCGACATGAACCAGTTGGATGAAGCAATGGGCATCTCTAAATCTGATGGTTTGACAGGGATAATGAAAATAACTAAGGAACAGATTGCCATTGGTGCCCTTGATTTGAAAGTACTTATTGCTGATAAAATGGAAAGTTCTATCCGATGGGGATATTTTTGGCTTTCAATTATTCTTATTATTCTTCTCCTGGCAATAATAGAACTATTCCTTTATCTCGAAAAGTTATTTCATTACCCCCTAGATAAAATGAAGTACTTTCTAAGTGATTTGGTCCAGGGAAAATTTCCTGAATCATTAAACTTCAAGCGTAAAGATGAAATAAGCGATATGGCAGTTCATTTGAACAGGCTTGTTGATGGATTAAAATCAAAAGCTGACTTTGCTATTGAAATAGGTAAAGGAAAACTCGATTCACGTTATCAACCACTCAGTGAACACGATATTTTGGGAAATGCACTTATCGATATGGAAAAAAGTCTTCAAAAAGCCGATTGGGAGGACCATAAATATAAAAATGAGGAAAAAAAGCGTATCTGGACAAATGAAGGAATAGCCAGATTTGGAGAAATTCTCAGGCTTCACAATAATGATATTAATATGTTGGCCGATGAGATCATCCTGAATTTAGTTAAATATCTTAATGCAGCTCAGGGAGGTTTATATTTTTACAATGATGAGAATAAAGATAATATTCACCTTGAATTGGTTGCAGCCTTTGCCTATGACAGAAAAAAATTTATGAAGCTTTCTGTTATGGTGGGTGAAGGGCTTATTGGTACAGCTGCTCTGGAAAAAGAACGAATTTTTATAACCGATATACCGGAGGATTATCTTTCAATTACTTCCGGACTTGGTGATGCGCCTCCACGTTGTATCCTCATTTTACCACTAAAACTTGAAGATGAAATTTTAGGTGTTGTTGAATTGGCATCGTTCAATATTTTTGAACCTCATGAGATCGAATTTGTGGAAAAAATCGGACAAACCATAGCTTCTACCATCACCAGCGTAAAAATTAATGCCCGAACAGCAAAGCTTTTAGAACAATCGCAAAAGCAGGCAGAAGAAATGGCTGAACAGGAAGAAGAAATGAGACAAAGTATGGAAGAGCTTAGAACTACCCAGGAAGATTTTGCGCGCCGTGAATCAGAAATTTCAGGATTTCTTACTGCCATTCAAAATTCAACTATGGTAACAGTTTTCAATAAAGATAGAAGGATTATCGAAGTCAATGACTTATTTCTCGATATGCTGCAATCAAAACGTGAAGACATTATCGGGCGCTTCCATAGCGATTTATCAACATTGGGAAGAAATGGCGATGAACTTGATCGGTTCTGGACCGATTTAAAACTCGGAAACACCCGTTCTACAATTGAAAAAATAAGGCTCTCCAACGGGAAAGAAATATTTCTTAGCCAAACTTTTTCCCCGGTTATTGATAAAAATAATGATCTTATTAAAGTTCTTTGTATTTCTTCGGATGTAACCGAAACCAAAACTTATGAAAAGATTATAGAAAATAAAACCAAAGAACTGGAAAAAATAGGTAAAGATCTCGATCTGCTGAACACTGCAGTCGACGGTTCAGTAATCCGATGCGAATATTCTGCTGAAGGCAGAATAGTTTATGTAAATGATAATTATTGCATAATAACAGGCCATTCCAAAAACGAACTTGTTGGAAAAATAAGTACTATTTATCTTAAAGAAGATGAGAAAGTTCAGTTTGAAAAAATATGGAATGAAATTTTGAAAGACAAACCTTATACCGGCAGTTTAAAACGATCTAAACCTACAGGAGAGGAATTTTGGCTGACGGCTTCATTTGTTCCGGTTAAAGATGAGGAAGGCAATATAAAAAAAGTATTTTTTCTGGCATTAGATATTACAGAACGAAAATTGAAATACTCCCTTCTTGAAGAAGCTAATAGAGAAATTGAGCGCTTAAAGAAAGAAAAAGGGCCAGAGTAAATTAAATTTTATGTTCTTATTTATTTTTTCTGAAAAATGAAGAAAATAAATCAGGCCATATTGAAGAAATAAGAATAGAAAATGAATATTCAAAATATTTCTATGGAATTTTCACTTGAATTTGAAATAGGAATTCTCGATTACCGGAACATCATAAAGGTCATTAAAGAAACCTATGATTATGATTTTTCCGATTTTGCCCTTACTTCACTTAAAAGAAGGTTTGAACGTATTATCCAGCTTCATAATTTAAAACATACCGATTTATTAATAGAAAGGTTAAGAGAAGACAAAGTATTTTTTCAAATTTTTTTACAGGAAATTGCCGTCGAATCTACAGAAATGTTTCGGGACCCATCTCTCTGGCGGTATTTGCGGGATGATTTATTGCCCACGATTTTTAAAGATAATTATAAACCAAAAATATGGCTGCCCCATTGTGTTGCAGGCGATGAACTTTATTCCCTTGCTATTGTATTAAAAGAAATGGGATTGATTAATAATACCGAAATAATTGCAACCTGTCTCAACGATTTAATCATAGATTTTATTAATAGTGGGGCATTCAGGCATTACAAAACAGAAACAAGCAATGAGAATTATGCACGATATCAAGGTACCGGTAAATTGGCAGATTATTATCAGGTACGAGGCGAACAGGCATTCAGAGATAGTTCATTAATTAAAAATGTTCATTTTATGAAACAAAATATTAATTTTGATAATTCGCCCCAGGATATTAAGCTAATCCTTTACAGGAACCAGCTTATTTACTATACTCAAGGCCTTCATGACAGAATTTTGAAGGTACTTTATGAAAGTTTAATTTCTGGCGGACACCTTATTCTTGGCACAAAAGAACAGGTTGGCATGATATGTTCTAAATATTTCAAACTTGTTAATGAAGCTGAAAGTGTTTATAAAAAAGATATTGAAAGATAATTTGAATGTATAAAGCAATTATGATAGGCGGTTCTGCCGGAAGTTTTCAGGTTGTGGCAAATATTTTAAATGCCTTGCCATCTGATTTCGACATGCCCGTATTTCTATGCCTGCATCGTTTAAAACATGTACGTTCGGGTTTTGTGGAAGCATTATCCCTTAAGTCGAATATACCGGTTGTTGAACCTTACGATAAAGAACCGATCAAATCGGGAAAAGCATATCTAGCCCCTGCAAATTACCATATGTTTATTGAACTCGGGAACCGTTTTGCGTTATCTACCGAAGAGCCGGTGCATCATTCAAGGCCTTCAATAGACCTTTCATTTATTACTGCAGCACAGGCTTATCGAAATAAACTTATTGGTATTATCCTTTCAGGTGCAAATAAAGATGGAGCTTATGGATTAAAAAAGGTTGCAGAAATGGGCGGACATACAATTGTTCAGGATCCAGCTTATTGTGATGTTAAAACTATGACAGAAGCTTCCTTACAAATTGCCCATGTTGACCAGGTATTATCACCCGATAAAATTGTTGATTTTCTAAATAAATTTAAATAGCAGGGTTATGTTTTCGCTGAAAAAATATAAAATACTAACATATGTCTTACTGGCTTTGGTTATTGTCATTTCCTTTTCCCTGACAAATCTATTGCTTAACCTTATTATATCGGGAAAAGTTAGCGCATGGGTTATAGTATATATTATAATTAATCTGCTTCTTAATTTTGCCATGTTTTTTATAGTTTTTCGTTTCATTCAACTTCAAACAGAAAAAGAATCCACTATTCAGGAATTAATAGAAAAATTTAAAGTTTCAAAAGAAGTTTTCGAAAAAAAGGAAGAAATTATAGAGGAAAAAGAATTAAATATTGATGATCTGATTCATAAAATTATCCCTCAATCTCCGCAAAGTTTTACTTTGAATAAATTCTCTGATAATATTTTGGCGAATATTGCAAAAGTATCTGAACTTGTTCAGGGTTTGGTATATGTTAAAAGCAAAGAAAATGGAGAATTTAAGCCTACAGGAAAATATGCTTATTATTCATCAGAACCACCAAAATCGTTTTTTGAAGGTGATACTATAACAGGGCAAGTGGCAAAAAATAAGAAAATATTGAACATTAATAATGTACCGGAAAATTATTTTACTGTAATTTCCGGATTAGGCAAGGGTTCTCCGAAAAATTTGCTTATACTTCCAATATTAGAAAAAGAAGATACTATAGCTGTAATAGAAATGGCTACATTTAAAGCTTTCGATAAGGAGTATGAAAAAATGTTCGGGAAACTTGCGGCATTATTAGGAAAAATAATAGTTAAACTTAAATAGTATAATTATTTTCATGGCCAATTCATTGCAACGAAAGACACTTAAGCTGTCAGACATTAAGAACTATGCCTTAATGGGATTTCTGTGTTCATGGATTTTGCCTTTATCGTTCTGGTTAATCGAAATTATACTTTGGAAAACAGGAGTTTCTGTTTCAAGCCTAATTTTTATTCATATTAAGAGTCCTGCCCTGATAATTGTCGATTTAATCCCATTTGCCATTGGTTTCTTTATTTATTACTTCTTCAAAATAAAACTTACTGAACAGTCTGAACTTATACAGGAAATTCTGCAAATGGAGGAGCGCCGGGACATCAATGCAAAGTTTGCCAAAGAAATAGGGGAAGGTAACTATTACAGCAAATTTAATGTTTCCGGTGAGGATGATGTCCTGGGTAAATCGTTGCTACTTATGCGCGATAACCTTTTAATGAATAATAAAAAAGAGTCTGAACAAAATTGGATAGCTGAAGGTAAAGAGGAAATTTCGAATATTCTTCGTCTCCATAATAAAATAAACGATCTTGCTTCCGAAGTAATCGTTAAGCTTATTAAATACATCAATGCCATACAGGGGGCATTTTATGTATATGATGATGAAAAAGATAAAATTGTAAACGTAGCCACCTTTGCGTACAATAGAAAAAAGTTTGTAAGCCAGGAATTTTCTTTTGGGGAAGGGTTGGTAGGCGAATGCGCGTATGAACTCGATATTGTTTATCGAACAGAAATTCCGGATGACTATGTAACGATTACTTCCGGAATAATTGGCGAAAAAAAACCTAAAAGTATATTACTGGTGCCTTTAATTTCTGATGAGAAATTACAGGGAGTTCTTGAGTTTGCTTCATTGCAGGATGAAATTCCCGAACTCACAATTACTTTTATGAAAGAGTTGGGCGAAATTATTGCCCGGACTATTTTCAATCTTCGAATCAACCAGAAAACAGAACGTTTGTTGCAGGAATCTCAACAAATGACCGAGGAATTACAGGAAAATGAAGAGCAGCTCCGTCAGAATGCAGAGGAAATGAGGGCTACTCAGGAAGAATTACAAAAATCATATCAACAGCTTGAAACACAAATTGCGGAAGTTGAAAATGCACAAAAAAGGCTTAATTCCTTACTTGAAAATTCATCAGAAATTATTATTATATACGATGAACACCTTAACTTAATGTATCAAAGTCCATCGGTAAAGAACATTTTAGGATATTCCACTGATGAAATGAGTCATGGGAAATATTTCGACCGTCTCACACGGAAAGGTGAACAGGAGATTCGTAACATGTTTAAGCAGCTAATGGAAAATCCTTTAGAGGTCATTAGTATTCAATATACCTACATGAAAAAAGACGGTCAGAAGATCTTTCTTGAAACAACTGGCCGAAACCTTCTTCATGATCCTGCAATTAAAGGAATTTTGTTGAATTCTCAGGATATTACAGAACGTAAAAGGGCTGAGAAAGAAGAACGCATGAAAAGTAAAATGCAGTCTCTTTCAGAAAATTCACTCGATTTAATTCTCCGGCTTAGCTTACAGGGCCATTTTTTCTATGCCAATCCTATTGTTGAAGATTATTTTGGAATAGAGGCCAGGCTGGTAATTAATAAAACCATCGATGAACTTGAAATGGGCGATGAACTGCGTAACTTTTTCAAATCATCTCTCAAACAACTGAAGTCCAAATCTGATAAATTCAACCAGGAATTAAAAGTCCCGATAAAGCTTGGAGAGAAGATTAGTTATCGCATCATGAGTTTCGATGCAATCCCCGAATTCAACGAAAATGAATTGGAAACCGTACTTTTTGTCGGTCACGATATTACTGAAGCAAAACGCATAGAATTAGAAATACAGGAAAAAAATAAAAAAATAGAAGACAGTATTAATTATGCCCAACGTATCCAGTCTTCTATCCTTCCGGATAATAAAATGATACGTGATTTTTTCCCAAAATCATTCATTTTTTATAAGCCAAGGGATGTGGTCAGTGGAGATTTTCCCTGGTTTTTTCACCATGGCGATAATATTTATATTGCAGCAGTAGATTGCACCGGTCATGGAGTTCCCGGCGCTATGCTTTCATTTATAGGATATTTCCTGCTTAATAACATTGTCGATAATGATAAAAACCTGAATGCCGGGCAGGTGTGCGATTTTTTACATAATGGAGTGCGGATTACCCTTAAACAGGACCGTGAAGATGCCAGTGGCCGTGATGGAATGGATATTGCTTTTTGTAAAATCAACATGAAAAAGAAAGAACTTCAATATGCCGGCGCTCATCGCCCGCTGTATCTTCTAAGGAAAGGTGAGTTGATCGAATACAAAGGCGACCGGAAGGCTATCGGAGGTATTCCTTTGGGAAATAAAGCAGAACTTGATTTTACAAATTATTCAATCAATCTTTTATCGGGAGATAAAATCTTTTTCTTTTCCGATGGGTTACCCGATCAATTAGGTGGTCCCGAACATAAAAAATATTCCCCCGGCAGGATTAGAAATATTATTTTAGATAATATTGGCTTTTCCATGACTCAATATTATGAAAATTTTATTCAGGATTTTGATGAATGGATTGGGGAAAATAAACAAATTGATGATGTATTATTAATAGGAATTGAATTTTAATATGGGTTATGATATGCTGTTCATCAAATTTCTTTAATTTTGAAACGGGAACCCTGATTTAAAAATAATTAATATTGAAATATAAACAATTTAAACCCTAAATTATGATAATAAAGGATGCAAAAGGTTTCCTGGAATTTGTATATGAGTTTTACAAAACAATGAAAGCTCATGAAATAACTCTCGTTTACGAAGGAGAAATTACCCATCAGATAACAAAAGCTTTTACTTCCCTTACAGAATCGAATATGGCAAAGGAAGAGGAGGCGGGAAGCGTTCAACGAAAAGTCTTTCATGTAATGGTTGAATGTCTCCAGAATATCAGCAAACATGCCGACGATTTTGCTTCGAACGATTATATGTATTCTGGCAGAGGTATATTTATGGTCAGCAAAGGAGAAACTGAATATACAGTTACTACTGGTAATGCCGTCGATAATACCAAAATTGAAGAAATGAAAAACCTGCTCGAAAATATCAACAGTCTTGACAAAGATGAATTAAATGAACTTTACAAGAAACAAATTAAAGAAGGAAGATTATCCGATAAGGGAGGGGCCGGTTTAGGCTTTATCGATATAAAAAGGAAAACAGGAAAACGTTTAGAATATCATTTCCTGCCAATAAACGAAACCATATCTTTCTTTTTACTTACTTCAACTATTTCGAGGGTATAAAATATAAAAAATGTGACTATGGAAGCAATAAAAATAAAAGGAACTGAAGATACGCCTAATGTAATTCTTGATGCTGCAGATAACATCATGGAAATATCAGGACGTTCTCTTCCGGAGGATGTAAGCAGTTTCTATGGGCCTATTCTTAACTGGCTTACTGAATATTCAAAAAAACCTAATCCCAAGACCATTTTCAACTTCAAGCTGGTTTATTTCAATACAGCATCATCTAAACTTATACTTGATATTTTAATGAAACTTGAAGATTTGACTAAAAAGGGAAATGAGGTGTTGGTAAAATGGTATTACCCGGAAGACGACGAAGATATGCAGGAAGCTGGCAACGAATATGCCGATATTGTTGAAGTTCCATTTGAACAGATTTCTTATACCTCCTAATGCAGAATATTTTAAAATTTTTATAATTTGCAGAAAAACAGAATATCAATCTTCCATTATAAAAACAAGGAAGATATAATTGAAAAAATTATCAATTTTATTTTTTAGTCTTCCAATATTGTAATATATGAGCGAAGAGATTCTCAGGGCATTAATGCAACTGTTTGCAATCATTGCAAAACAGGATGAAGGTGTAGAAAGCAACGAGAAAGAATTTGTAAAAAACTTTCTGGTCCAGCAATTATCAGAAGAACAATCAAAAGAATATTATGCACTTTTTGAAAGACATGCCGAATGGGGAGATGAAGATGAAGCCGTTGAGGGAGAAGTAAAGAAAAAAAGGCTTACAAAAGTAAATGATTCTGTCCGAATCCTCGGAATATGCAGAAAAATAAACAAAACCCTTACACAAAATCAAAAAATTGTAGCATTAGTAAGGTTATTCGAACTTATTAATGCCGAACGGAAATTTACCGATCAAAGGATTGCAATCATAAACACAGTGGCCGAAGTATTCAATGTATCTCATGAAGAATTTAAAAGTATTGAAACATTTGTAATTCAGAACGACCCTTATAAAATAAACGATCCCCAGGTCATTATAATAGATGATAAAGAAAATGTTGAATATTCCTGCAAACACTTAAGAACAGAAAAACTCGACACAAATATATTTATTCTCCGGATTCCAAGTGTCGAACTTTATTTTCTTAAGTACACAGGAGAAGAAGATTTGTTTATCAACGGACTTGCTCTTAATAATAAAAGAATTTATTTATTTGCCAATGGCAGCACCGTTAAATTGCCAAAAGGTAAACCCATTTATTATTCCGATGTAGCTGCTCATTTTCTTGCAGATATTCATGCAAATAAAATTTCATTTGCCGTTCACAACCTGGAATACAAATTTTTAAACGGCAATATAGGTTTACAGAATATTAATTTTTCTGAATCTCATGGACGCCTTGTCGGAATAATGGGTGCCAGCGGTGCAGGTAAAACAACCCTTCTCAATGTTCTTTGTGGTATCGAAAGGCCTTCCGATGGTGAAGTTTTGATAAACGGACTGGACCTTCATAAACAAAATAAAGAGCTCGAAGGAGTAATTGGCTTGATTCCGCAAGATGATCTGCTAATCGAAGACCTTACTGTCTTTGAAAATCTTTATTATAGCGCCAAGTTGTGTTTCCGCGACAAATCCGATCAGGAACTTACACAAATGGTCAACGATACACTTGCCGATCTTGGATTGCTCGACCGAAGAGATTTGAAAGTGGGCAATGTAATGAACAAGACCATTTCAGGCGGACAGCGCAAAAGATTAAATATTGCCCTTGAACTTATCCGGGAGCCATCCATACTTTTTGTCGATGAACCAACATCAGGACTGTCCTCACGTGACTCTGAAAATGTCATGGACCTGCTGCGGGAACTTGCATTGAAGGGTAAACTTATTTTTGTGGTCATTCACCAACCTTCTTCCGACATTTACAAGATGTTCGATAAAATGGTCATCCTCGATACCGGTGGATACCAGATTTACAGCGGAAACCCTGTTGAAGCAGTAATGTATTTCAAGCATATTGATGCCCAGATTAACAGCGATATTGGTGAATGTCCTACTTGCGGTAATGTAAACCCTGAGCTTATCTTTAATATTATAGAAGCACAAGTCGTTGACGAATTCGGAAACTACACCGGCGTCCGAAAAGTATCACCATTAAAATGGGAAGGTTTCTATAAAGTAAATTTTCCCAAAGAAGAAGTTGAAGAAATAAAAGAAGCTCCTCCAAAATCTTTAAACATACCAAACTGGTTCAAACAACTTAAAATATATTCCATAAGGGACTATTTATCTAAAATAAGCAACAAACAATATATTGCACTTAATTTACTTGAATCGCCATTACTGGCGTTTATCCTGTCTTACATAATCAGGTATATTGCCGATCCGGCTTCCAATATTTATATTTTCCGCGATAATGAAAATATTTCAATTTATATTTTCATGAGCCTTATCGTTTCATTATTCCTTGGGCTTACGGTAAGCGCTGAAGAAATTTTTCACGACAGGAAAATATTAAAACGTGAAGCATTTCTCAACTTGAGCCGTTCGAGTTACCTCGTTTCAAAAATATTCATCCTGTTTTCATTATCTGCTGTGCAGGCATTATCATTTGTAATAATTGGAAATACAGTATTAGGCATTCATAATATGTATTTTGCTTACTGGCTGATCCTTTTTTCAACTTCTGCTTTTGCCAATATGCTTGGGCTAAATGTTTCAGCATCTTTTAATTCGGTTGTTACCATTTATATTATTATCCCGCTGTTAATGATACCCATGATGGTTTTGAGCGGGGCTATGTTTAGTTTTGATAAACTTAACCGCAATGTCAGCAGTGTAGATAAAGTACCATTAATAGCAGATTTAATGCCTACCAAATGGGGTTATGAAGCCTTAATGGTTCACCAGTTTAAAGATAATGACTATGAAAAATACTTTTACGAGCTTGAAAAAGATATCAGTAACGCAAACTTTAAAATAGTTTATTATATCCCGGAATTAATAAAACATCTAGATTTGATAACAGAAGAAATCAAATCAACTGGTAAGATAAATAAAACCAAAAACGATTTATTGATTCTTAAAAGTGAAGCTGAAATCCAGAAAGATATGGTTCCGACTGTCGATTGTAAAATTTGCGATCAGCTTGTTCCTTCCAAAATTACACTGCAATCGGTTATAGATGCACATGAATATCTATCGTCACTTAACGACTATTATCAGAAAACTTACGATATGGCCGATAAAAGAAAAAATAACAAATTAAATTATCTGAACCAGCATAAACCAACTGTTTATAAGAAATTTTACGATAATTATTTTAACGAACATCTGGCAGATATGGTTCAAAAAGTTTTTGAAAAAGAAAAAAATAAAATTTTAATTTACAATCATCATCTTGTTCAGGAAATCGACCCTGTTTATTTGGATCCAAGAGTTAGCGGTTATTACGATTTCAGATCACATTTTTATGCTCCCCGCAAACATTTTATGGGAAAATTTTATGATACATTCTGGTTCAATGCAATTATTTTATGGGCTTTTACACTTTTGCTTTATTTAACCCTTTATTTTGAAGTCTTAAAAAATCTGTTAGATTTACCTGAAAAAATAAGATCGCGTAGAAAATAAATTTATTTGATAATATTTGAAACAAGATAACTATGGTTAAAAAAATCCTGTACATATTCATCGGTCTCATTGTTCTTGCTGCCTGCATTTATTTTATTCAGAAAGGTTACAGGACCAATAAAATTGAGAACCTTGATGTGCCCCACGATGAAGAATTCAAAGGGGTGGTTGACATAGAAGGAGAAGCAGTAAAAAGTATAACGGATAATATTTCTTCACCTGTTGAAATTGCTGCAATGATTAAAGCTTTAGGAGCGCCATTTTCGAAAGGGTACCTCGCTCCCACTGAGTTTACAGCTAATTACAGTACTAATTATTCCCAGGCTTTTGCCCTTGGTGTATTTAGCGCCGATTTAGGTTATCTCAACATGTACAATAAAACCGGATCGGTAATCGATTACCTCAGCACTATTAAAAACCTGGCAGACGCTATTAAAGTTGGTCAGTTTTTCGATTTCTCAACTTTAAAACGCCTTGCCACCAATAGCTCAAATATCGATTCGCTGAAATATATTTCCGTCCATAGTTTTAACCAGATGGATAAATCGTTGCGTGAAAGAAAACGGGGAAACCTGAGCGCTCTTATCATTGCCGGTGCATGGATAGAAGGTATTTATATTACCATCCAGGTTGCCAAAGAACAACCCGATCCGAAACTGACTGAAAGGATTGGTGAGCAAAAAATTATTCTTACCGATTTAATGTTGCTGCTTGCTTCATACGCTAAAGATCCGATTTTTAAGAATTACTTGAACGAATTCAAGTCAATAAAAAGTAAATTTGATGAAGTTACCATTACTTTTATTTCCGGAGAGCCCCAAACAGTTATTGAAAACGGAATGATGACCATAAAGCAAACCGATAAAAGTGTTGTTAACATCACCGATGAACAATTAAAAGGCATTTCTCAAACAGTTGAAGGAGTTCGTAACAGGTTAATCAGAATGTAAAATGAAAGCTATATTTTCAATAATCATATTTTTTGTTCTGGCTTCATGTTTAGGTGAGAAATCCGTTCATGCCCAATCCAGTACAAAACTTGTAGAATATTGCGCTGCAAGTGCCGGTGATGATGCCACCTATCTTAAAGATTTCGTTGTTGAACTCGAGGCAGCAGGCCCCGATGGAAAAGCACCTGAACAACGATATACTATGGTCCTTAGTAAAAATACGGAATACCGGTTTACTATTTGTAATGCCGATGGTTCTGAAGGCAAAGCCATGTTACAACTTTACGACATGACAAAGCTGTATGGAAGCACATATAACCAATCCTCAGGTCAAAGTGTGAAATCATTTAACTTTCAATGCCAGAAAACCGGCGCTTACCATCTTATCGTTTCTTTTATCGATGGCAAAAAAGGATCATCGGTGGCCATAGTTTCATTTGTAAGGACATTGTAATATTGTTCCGAAAATAAATCACTTCGCAGAAAAGCTGGCAAAATTTTGTATACATAAAGCGTAAGCTATAAAAAAATAGTAGCAGAATTTCAAGTAATCAACATTAAGGTATTAAAAATTGGTGGAATTAACTCAACTTTTAGAATTATTCCAAGTCTAATATTATTAAATTTAAAAAATCAAACTATATCGTAAAATAATTTTTTTAAAAGAATAGAAACTGACTGAAATGCGTTTAAAACATCGTAAGAATTAGGTGTTGTGTTAAAAATTTTTCAATAACTACACTCAACCTTCTATTAATGACCAGACAAGAAGCAGAAATAATATTAAAGAGAACTTTTAAACTCAATAGCTTCTATGATGAACAATGGGCGACGATTGATAAAATATTAAAAGGAGAAAAAGTATTACTTATCGAAAAAACTGGTTTTGGCAAGTCGTTATGCTTTCAGTTTCCAGCCATCTTATTTAATGGAACAACTATAATATTTTCACCGCTTATTGCATTGATGCGTGATCAGGTTAAAAAACTGAATAGTCTTGGCGTTTCCGCTAAGTGCGTCAATAGCGAACAAACTCCTGAAGAAAACTCTCAAATAATTAACGATGCAAATGCCGGGAAGATTAAAATTCTTTATATAGCCCCTGAAAGACAAGAAAATTCTGAATGGATTGAAGCGACCCGCAAAATGAATTTATCAATGGTAGTTGTCGATGAAGCACATTGTATTTCCGTTTGGGGTCATGATTTCAGACCGGCTTTCAGAAGAATTATCAATCTTGTTACCTTATTGCCCAAAGGTTTACCTGTATTGGCTACAACTGCAACTGCAACAAAAAAAGTTGAAGCAGACATAGCGCAACAGATGGGCAGCAATCTGAGCATTATAAGGGGAAACCTGATGCGTGACAATTTTAAACTATTTGTAATTAAAGTGTCTTCTGAAGATGAAAAGTTGATTTGGTTAGGAAAAAATCTTGATAAATTGCCCGGTTCAGGTATTCTCTATACCGGAACATGTGTTGACACCGGGATTTATTCAAAATGGTTTGATCATTTAAAAATACTATCTATTGGTTACAACGCCGGGCTTGATCCTGAATCGAGGATTGCAATTGAAAACGGGTTAATGAATAATCAATGGAAGTGTGTTATTTCAACTAATGCACTTGGTATGGGAATTGACAAACCCGATATCAGGTTTATTATTCACACCCAAATACCTCAATCACCGATTCACTATTACCAGGAAATTGGCAGGGCCGGTCGGGATGGTCAACCATCTTATATAATTCTTTTTTATAATCCTGAAGACAGAAAATTACCAGAAGCCTTTATTGAAGGAGGAAGACCGGCAATTTCGAAATATAAAAAGGTGATAAATGCAATAAAAAATGAAATGCTAAGTGAGAAGGATTTAATGAGAAAGACTAACCTGAAACAGAATCAAATCAGGGTTATAAAAGCAGATTTAATTGAACAAAAAATAATTCGTGAAGTTACTATTGGCAGAAGCAAGAATATAGAATATATTTCAAATGCCCCTCAACTTAATACAAAAGCATTTGAAGAATTACGTGCAAGTAAAACTAACGATTTAGAAAAGATGATTGGGTATGTTGAAACGACCCAATCAAGAATGAAATATTTATGTGATTATCTGGGGGACACTGCTTCAGGTTCATTTAATAACTGCGACAACACCGGCTTAAAGAAGATTTCAGTTATCGTTACTCCCGAATGGACTAAAAAGCTACAGGATTTTAGGGAAGATTATTTCCCGGAACTTGATGTGGAAATAAAAGGAACAAACTTGGTAAAGGGAGTAGCATCTTCATATTATGGATTTTCAAACGTTGGAACAGCCTTGCATAGAAGTAAGTATGAAAATGGTGGTGATTTTCCTGATTTCCTGATTAAATTGACATTAAATGCATATCGCAAAAAATTTGGACAAGAGAAATTTGATTTAATTCTTTATGTACCTCCATCGATATCTGGTGATCTTGTAAAAAACTTTGCAACAAAAATTTCTCAGGTTTTTAAATTCCCGATTTCTCATCAATTAACTAAACAACGAGTTACCAGTGAGCAAAAAGTTTTTGAAAATTTTATTCTGAAATCTGATAATGTAAAAGATGCCTTCATCTACAATGAACCCTTAGAAATAAAAGGAAAAAGTATATTGCTTATTGATGATATATTTGATAGTGGAGCAACTATTAAGGAGATTGGAAGATATTTGACTAAATTAGGAGCTTTAAAAATTGCACCATTGGTAATTGCAAAAACTGTAGGAGGTGATTTAGCATGAACAAAGAAGCACCATATTGGATTGCATTGGCACATTTGCCGGGATGGGGCCATTTGAAAATCAATAACCTTATAATTAAAATTTATCACGAGCAAAAAATTTCACCAGAAGACTTTTTCCAATCATCTGAAAACGACTGGAAAAATCAGTACGGACTTGAGCAGAATGAAATTGAAGATTTGAAAAAAGTAAAATCAGAATTGGCAAATATTGCTTTTTTAGCGGAATCCTTATTTAATGAAGGCTATGAATTGATTCCTATAACTTCACCCGTATATTCAAAAACCTTAAAAGAAAACTTAAAAGTTGCACATGCACCTGCTTTGCTATATGTGAAAGGGAATAAGCAGATAATGTCAGAAAAATCTATTGCAATTGTTGGTTCGAGAAATGCTTCTGATATTTCCCTTCAGTTTACAGATAATATTGCGAAACAAGCCAGTAAAGAATATAAGGTTGTTGTAAGTGGTTTTGCCAAAGGTGTTGATAAGCAAGCTTTAGACTCGGCAATCAAATATAAAGGTCAAAGTATTATTGTTTTGCCGCAGGGAATTATGACTTTCGGCTCCGGATTTAAAACTTATTATAAACAGTTGGTTGATGGTAATGTTTTAGTTTTAAGCACTTTTTTCCCAAAGGCGCCATGGAAGGCTGAGTTAGCTATGGCCCGAAATCCAATTATTTATGGGCTGGCAGATGAAATTTTTGTTGCTGAATCATCAGATAAAGGTGGCACCTGGTCTGGTGTTGCAGACGGTCTGAGAAAGAATAGGAAAATATATGTACGAAAACCAGAAGAATCAGAAAAAAATGCCAATAATCAATTAATTCAAAAGGGAGCTGTTGCAATTGATTTCAATGGAATACCCATATTAAGCTACAAACCTATTGATACTCAAAAGTCATTATTGGTTGTGAACGAAACTGAAATAAATTACATAAATAAAATTTTTGAACTTCTTAAAACAGGTGAATATACAGTTAAAGATATATTGAAAAAAAATCAAATAAATTGGACAGGAAAAAAACTCCGGGATTTTCTTAAAACTCAAAAAAATATTGAAATGATAAATAAAAAACCATTACGTTATACAATGAAAAATCAGGTTATTAAACAAGGATCATTATTTGATTAGTTAGACGTATTCATTAAATCCAATCGGTTGTTAAAACAATCAATATAATGCAGGTTTGATATTCAAAACACACATGAAAAAGTTTGTTTAATTTATATCCTTTTATTCCTTGACCTTTGAATTTGTTCCCTTCAATTATTAAGGTTTCATAACATTTTATTATCTTCACTTTAAATTAATTAATAAAGCCATTTAAATTGAACATCAAATTAGGTTGGTCAACTAATTTAACATAAATTTTCATGCTTGTAAAAACTTTTGGAAGCGCTGTACACGGAATAAAAGCTACCACTATAACCATTGAGGTGGATGTATCCCAGGGGATAAATTTCTATATTGTAGGGCTTCCGGATAGCGCCGTAAAGGAAAGCCAGCAACGTATCGATTCTGCACTTCGCACCAATAATTACAAAATGCCCGGCCGCAAGGTTGTAATTAATATGGCACCTGCCGATATCCGGAAAGAAGGATCGGCATACGACTTACCTTTAGCCATAGGTATTCTTTCTTCATCTGAACAAATTGTCACCGATAAGCTCGATAAATTCATGATGATGGGCGAGCTTAGTCTCGATGGAGGCCTGCAACCTATTAAAGGTGTATTGCCCATTGCCATAAACGCAAGGGAAGAAGGGTTTAAAGGGCTCATCCTCCCAAAACAAAATGCCAGGGAAGCTGCGGTAGTGAATAATCTTGAAGTATATGGAGTGGAAAATCTGAAACAGGTAATTGACCTTCTTACCGGTGAATCGAATTTAGGGCCGACAATTGTAAATACACGGGAAGAATTTTATGCCAATGCTTCGAATTATGATGTCGATTTTACTGATGTAAAAGGACAGGAAAATGTAAAGAGAGCGCTCGAAATAGCGGCAGCAGGCGGACATAACCTGATTATGATCGGCCCTCCGGGGGCAGGAAAAACAATGCTCGCCAAACGTATCCCTACTATACTTCCACCCCTTACTTTATATGAAGCCCTTGAAACAACTAAAATCCATTCTGTTGCAGGTAAAATGGACAGGAACTCATCCTTAATGACGATAAGGCCGTTTCGCAGCCCTCATCATACTATTTCTGATGTTGCATTGGTTGGTGGCGGAACTTTCCCGCAACCAGGTGAAATTTCCCTTGCCCATAATGGTGTTTTATTTCTCGATGAGTTACCTGAATTTAAAAGAACAGTACTCGAAGTAATGCGCCAGCCTCTTGAGGACAGGATTGTTTCAGTGTCGCGTGCAAAATTTAGTGTGGAATATCCGGCAAGTTTTATGCTTGTGGCTTCAATGAATCCATGCCCATGTGGTTACTATAACCATCCTGAAAAGGAATGTGTTTGTTCACCCGGTATTGTTCAAAAGTACCTCAACAGAATTTCAGGTCCGTTGCTCGACAGGATTGACATTCATCTCGAAGTGGTTCCCGTGCCATTTGATAAATTATCCGATAAAAAACCTTCTGAAAACAGTTCACTAATCAGGATGAGGGTAACAGAAGCCAGGAATATCCAGGAAGAACGATTTAAGGATACAAAAGGTATCCATTGTAATGCTCAAATGAGTTCAAAATTATTGCGCAAACATTGCGACCTGGATCCTGCATGCCAGGCATTAATAAAAAATGCCATGGAGAAATTGGGATTATCTGCCCGTGCTTACGATAGGATTTTAAAAGTTTCCCGTACCATAGCCGATCTCGATAAAACTGAAAATATTCATGCCCAGCACCTGGCAGAAGCTATCCAATATCGCAGCCTCGATAGGGATGGCTGGGCTGGTTAGTTTTTTAATATTTCCAATTATTTTATTTCAATTGTTTTTGTAACTATTATCTTCAGTGAGATAACAAACTCTGTTCAGGTTGTTTAGACAATAGGCTGTTAGAAGTTTAGAAATAAATATACAAATATTTCTTCCTTCAGTCAAAAGGGCTGCAGACTATCTCCCTGAGTAGTTACGTTCTTTTAACTCCTTCAATTCCCTTTCAAGATTATAAAGCTGTTGTATAAGCTTGGGGAAATTCCTGAAATAAACAAAGCTTTTCATATAATCTTTATAATCCATTGCCGGAGAACCGATAAGTGCGCTGTTTTCCTTTGTAACAGATGAATTTACCCCGCATTGCGCCCCTAATTTTGTACCATTGGCAATAACTGAATGTCCAACCACACCCACCTGGCCGCCAAACATACAATCGCGCCCGATTTTTGTGGAACCTGCAATTCCTGCCTGTGCAGCCATAACGGTATTTTCTCCTACATCAACATTATGGGCAATTTGGATCAGGTTATCGAGCTTCACACCTTTTCTGATTATTGTCGAACCCATTGTTGCCCTGTCGATGGCTGTATTTGCACCAATTTCAACATAATCTTCAATAATTACATTTCCTATCTGGGGGATTTTTTTATAATTATTTTCTGAACTGGGAGCAAAGCCAAAACCATCTGCCCCGATGACTGAACCGGCATGAATTACACATTCTGCCCCAATTTTACAGTCGGGATATATTTTGACCCCCGGGTAAATAACCGTATTATCCCCTATTTCTACATTATCCCCGATATAAACCTGGGGGTGCAGTTTAACATGATTACCAATTTTGCAATTATCGGAAACATAAGTAAAAGCGCCAATATAAACTTTTTCACCAATTTTTGCTTTTTCACTGATAAATGAATTCTTTTCAATACCTTCTTTCACCGGTTTCGATTGCTGATAAAGGTCGAGCAAAGCTGCAAATGACTGGTATGCATCATCGACTTTAACAAGTGTGGCTTTAACTTCACCTTCAGTAATAAAATCTTTATTAATTAAAACAATTGACGATTCAGTTGTATAAAGATATTTACTGTACTTTGGATTTGCAAGAAATGACAATGTACCAGGTCGTCCTTCTTCTATTTTCGCAATATCCCAAACTTCAACATCGGGATTTCCAACTATTACTCCTTTGAGATAATCTGCAATGGAACGGGCTGTAAATTTCATATATTGAATTTTTTTGTTAAATAATTTCCTTAAAACGCAATAATTTTTAGTTAATTGTACTACCTGAAAAAGTAGTTTATTAAACTTTACAAAATCAGTAACTATTTACTTCGCTGAGTTCACATGATTTACTTTAGTTTGTAATTTCAAATAACTTTAGATTTGGTAAACCCCGGTTGTTACTTCTTTAGCCTAATAACCTTTAGTCTAAATACCTGAAGTATTACACTTAATAATTTAACATTGAATTTATAATAATGTTAATGAACCATAAAATAAATTAACCCGAAAGTTCCTTAGGATAACACAAATAATATTTTTTCACCACTTTTGAAAGAACAGAAATATTGAGCATATCAGAAGCCTCAGAAATATCTTTAGTGGTTCCGTCATTGAAAAGAATGCTTATGCGATTATCAGAAGGAATATAAGTGTGATTTGTTATGGAATTGGAAAAAACAAAAAAATTTACTTCTTCATCATTTAATTTAAATTTTTGTTTGACATTTTTCCTCATTTCCCTGACCTTTGCTTCAGGAAAGACAGAATTTTGCATTTCGATCTTATATAAATTCCTGTTTGTTAAATTTCTGCAAAGCATGGAAAGCACTTTATCGGTATAGTTTTGCCAAACTTTTGTAGATGAAATAATATCATTATCGTCGAGTAGTGTAAAATTCTCAATAATATTTTTTCGTAATTCAGTATTGGAATTTAAAAGATTTTTTTTTGAAAACTTTCTTGCAAGAAAGAATTGTAAAGCCGGAGTAGCAAATAATTCATGTCCTTCAAGTGAAAGTTTCTTGGCCCGTTTTAAAATATTTACCAAAAGATTTTCAGCCGAAAGCACGGTTTTATGTAAGTAAACCTGCCAATACATTAGGCGACGGGCAATCAGGAACTGTTCAATTGAATAAATCCCTTTTGCCTCAAGCACGAGCTTATCGTCTTTTACATTCAGCATTTTAATAATACGGTCGGAACCAACAACTCCTTCACTTACACCCGTAAAAAAACTATCGCGTTTCAGATAATCCAGGCGGTCCATATCGAGCTGTCCGGACACCAACTGATAAAGAAATTTTTTATGATAATCATTTCTGAAAATATCTATTGCCAATTTAAGTCTGCCGTTAAATTGATTATTCAATTCATCCATTAATAAATTCGAAATATCCTCATGGGTATAATTATCGATTAAACTAAATTCAAGGGCATGGGAAAATGGTCCATGCCCGATATCGTGCAGCAAAATTGCAATAGTAACCGCTTCTGCCTCTTCATCGGAAATTTCATGACCTTTGGAACGGATCATATTTATGGCCAAACCCATGAGATAAACGGCACCCAATGCATGTTGAAATCGTGTATGTGTTGCACCCGGATAAACATAATTGGTAAGGCCGAGTTGTCTTATCCTCCTTAATCTTTGAAACCAGGGATGTTCAAGGAGATCAAAAATCAATTCGGAGTTAATGTTTATGAAACCATAAACCGGGTCGTTTAATATTTTTCGTTTATTTGTCGGGTTCAATTCAATTATTTTAAAAATTATTTATTTATTAAAATATTAATCCTCAAGTTGAATTTCATCATTCAAACATTTCGGGCAAAGACAATCATCGAATTTCATTAAAATAGATTTCATTTTTTTTGAAGTAATCTGAACCTGTTCACACCAGCAGTCTTTATCGCCGAAACAATCGAAATTATTATTGCACCGGGGACATATTTTTACCTGGTCATTTTTCATATTAGTGCGAAACTTTATTCATTTCATGGTTCAAAGTAAGACTAACGCATTTCATTTTTCCGCCCATGGGCGGATTCATTTTGGATATTTTGACTTTGGCTTTGGTAATTGTTTGAAATTGCCCGCATACTTTTACAATTAAACGCCTTGCAATATTTTCAAGTAAATGCGATGGTCGTTCCATTTCTTCTTTTACCAGATTATAAACCATTTGATAGTTCACGGTATCATTAATATTATCAGAATTTTCAGCTTTGGCCGTATCTGTTTCGAAAGAAAAATTCAATAAAAATTTATTCCCGACAATTTGTTCCTCCTTGAAACATCCGTGGTATGCATAGAACTCCATTTCTTCAAGTTCAATCAGTGCCATCGTACTAATAATAAATTTATAATACCGCCAAATAAAATTCAATAATAGAAATCATCAAGCTAATAATTTCGATTAAATAATAGCATTTTATTTTCTCAAAGGTAGAACTATTTAAGAAAAAATTTCACGGTTAATGAAATACAAAATTTTTAAATCCCATACATTTGTGAGACTTTACAAATAATTCAACTGAACCAGAATTTTGAGATTAATAGAATGTTATGGCAAATGAAATAAATGACGGAAAAAATGAAGGACTGAAACCTTCATTAAATTTTATTGAAGAAATTATTACAGAAGATTTGAAAAACGGGAAAAATGAAGGCCGGGTACATACCCGTTTTCCTCCTGAACCCAACGGCTATTTGCATATCGGGCATGCAAAGTCCATTTGCCTGAATTTTGGCCTGGCAAAAAACTTCGGTGGAAAATGCAATCTGCGTTTTGATGATACCAACCCTGTAAAAGAAGAAACAGAATATGTCGATTCCATCCGGGAAGATGTCCGTTGGCTTGGATTTGAATGGGCTGGGGAATATTATGCTTCCGATTATTTCGACCAGTTATATGAATGGGCATTAAAACTTATCCGGAAAGGGAAAGCTTATGTCTGCGACCTTTCTGCAGAAGAAATCGGCAATATGAGGGGAACACCGTCTCTTCCTGGAACTCCAAGCCCATATAGAAACCGTTCCATTGAAGAAAATCTGGAATTGTTTCAGAAAATGAAAAATGGTGAATTTACGGATGGTTCACGGACATTGCGCGCAAAAATCGATCTAAGTTCTCCTAACATGCATATGCGCGACCCGGTAATATACAGGATAATCCATACCGATCATCACAGAACAGGCAACAAATGGTGTATCTATCCCATGTATGACTATGCACATGGCGAAAGCGATTCCATTGAAAGAATTACACATTCAATCTGCACACTTGAATTTGAAGTCCACAGGCCTTTATACGACTGGTTTGTTAGAGAATTGGAGATTTATGTCCCACGGCAAATTGAATTTGCACGTTTAAATCTAAGCTATACCATTATGAGCAAACGTAAATTACTGGAGTTGGTCAAAAATGGATTTGTAAATGGTTGGGACGATCCCAGAATGCCTACTATATGCGGTTTGCGGCGAAGAGGATTTACGCCTGAATCCATTCGCATGTTTGCAGAAAAAGTCGGTGTGGCAAAAAGAGATAACGTAATAGATGTTGCATTGCTTGAATTTTGTATACGCGAAGACCTGAATAAGCATGCCATGCGCCTTATGGGTGTGATGAATCCAGTTAAACTCATTTTAGACAATTATCCCAACGAAAAAACTGAAGAATTAGAAGCTATCAATAATCCTGAAGATGAAGGCCAGGGAAGACGGAAAGTTCCATTTTCAAAAGAACTTTTTATTGAACGGGAAGATTTTATGGAAATTCCGCAAAAAAAATATTTTCGCCTTGCACCGGGTGAAGAAGTGCGGTTGCGTTATGCCTATTTTATAAAATGTACCGGTATTGAAAAAGACGATAATGGTGAAGTAAGTGTTATTCACTGTTCCTACGACCCTGCTTCGCGCGGAGGAAATTCCCCTGACGGACGGAAAGTGAAAGGGACTATTCATTGGGTTTCAGCTAAACATGCCGTTCAGGCCGAGATACGTCTGTACGATCGCCTCTTTTTAAACGAAAATCCGGATGAAGTGGGTGAAAACTCAGATTTTACTTCAAATCTCAATCCTGATTCATTAAAAATAATTCAGGGATTTTGTGAACCATTTATTCTGAATCTTCATAAAGATGATCATATTCAATTCGAACGTATAGGTTATTTCAGTGTCGATCCTGATACAAAACCCGGCAAAATGGTATTTAATCGAACGGTAACTTTGAAAGATTCGTGGGCAAAGACCAAAGCTGGTTAAAGAATTATCTGAATAATAAAAATAAATAATTTCTGTTAATATTCTTTTGGGAAAATTATACAATTGAAATAACCAAAATCCAGATCTTATCATTTTGCCAATTCTATAATTTTATAATTCAGGGAACCGAAACAGCCATATCCTCCATTTACAGTAGTAACAGGAGGCCTGTAGGTATTGAAGTTGAAAAATGAATTGGTTGCTGTTGTAATATATTTTGCCATGTTCCTGTCATAAGCACCAATTATTAAAATTTGCCAGGTTGCTGAATGCTCAGGTATCCAATCAATTTTTACAGTATCAGTTCCATTTCGAATTACTCTTTTGTTTTGCATATCATTTGCAGAAAAAAGGTAAATATCATACAGATAGGCAATTGTGTCGGGAACAATCTTAAAATTTATTTTTGAAGAGGTAACACTTAAAGAACCCTTAACAACCTCAGGAACAAAAGGCACTGTTGTTTCTCCGGTAAGTACAGGTAAGCACGGACTACTGCAAACAATTTTATAATGGGTCCCACCTTCGGGCTTTAATTTGTCAGAAACATACCGCGGAAAACTCCATGATGTGTCGGACTTTGTTTCAGCATATGAAAGCTTTATTGTATCTATAATTCCTGAAGTTGTAGTTTCAAAAAGAAAAACCGATGCATTCTTAATAACCGGATCGCTAAAAGTATCATTTTTTGTTGGAGTTGTATGCACGAGATAAACAAATGACATTGGTTTGCCATCAGAATCAGGCCGGATTACACCAAATATATTTAATTCATTTTTCCAATCCGATTTATCAAAAAATTTAGGTTGCATAGGAACTCCCAAATAATAGTCAACTGCTTTTTCACAAGAAGAAATTATTAAAAAGTTTATAACAAGAATTAATAAACAGAGAATCTTATTCAAAGTTCTCACTATTTTATTTTTTTTATAAATTTTACATGTTATCATTCTTCAAAATTTTATTACATATCCAAAATAAACATTAGGGAAATAATTGGTCCCAAAAGGCATATAATAATTGAGGTTAGGTACATACATATAAAAGGCCACATTTCTCCTGAAAAAAGTAACATTTTCGATAGTCCCTGTAAGGTACGACTCATCGGCATGCAACCATTTCATAAGTTTGGCGCCAAATCCATCGCGTATTTGCTTTTTGAAACCGATATCTAACTGAATATCCATCGGTAAACGTGCGTTGTTCTTACTATCCGTAACATATTGGGGCGACCATGCCAGTGAATTATTTACCGGATCGTAATTAAAATAGCTTTGCTGCGTTTGTGAAACAGTTATCGGGTGTCCTGAAAGAATTTGCCAGCTTGTGCTGTATGATAATTTATCTGTCACTTGGAAATTACAGACACCTTTAAAAGTAAAGGTTTTGTCGAAATCGGATAAAAATTCTTCCCCATTATTGTATTGTGGATATTGTCTTGTAGAACGGCTGAGACCCATAGTTGTCCAACCAGAAAATCTATTATACTGACCTTTTAACATAGCTTCTAAACCATAAGCCTTTCCTTTTCCCTGTTCAAGTTTATCGGAAAAACTGAATGCTTCAACTTCACTTTGTGTAAGGTCAAAAGTATATATCCTTGAAATATCTTTATAATATGCATTAACTTCAAAAGATAAAGATGAAGACAATTTCTTATCTATTCCTGCAATATAATGTACCGAGCGGGAAGGCTTGACATTTCTGAGAGGGTAATAATAATCGAGCATCTGCGACATTTCATATTCACTCGTATTCATACTGGTTATGTATTGATAATATATCCCCCAGGCAATGCGGATTTCAAAGTCATCAGGTAACATCAGTACAGCATTTAATCGCGGTTCTGAGTAAGTCATGTTGCTTAAGCTATATTTGCTGAAACGTATTCCCGGTCGGATAATGAAATTGTTCACGGCTTTAATTTTATCTTCAATATAATAAGCGAATAATCCCGGATTTCGGGTTTCATTCCCTTCTTCCAACTGATCGAGATTTACTGTATTATTAAAATTATAATTATTTGCTTCGATACCGGCCTTAAGATTGTTCCACTCAGTAAATTTATAATTAAATGACGTTTTAAAGCATATATCATTGATTTTGCTTTTGAATAGTGAAGAAAACCTAAATTTCATAGGTTGAAATGTGTCGGTTTTGTAATCAAAATTCATAATTGTTGAATTATCTGACGCATGAAAAGAACCATAAATTTGTGATTCCCAAAATAGGCGTGGGCTTAGTACCGAATGGACCATCAATGTAACTGCATTGTTATTCCAGTGATTATTGTATTGTAAATTTATTCCTTTAAAAGCATCCTGCATGACTTGGTCACTGAACATATTTGCTATATAAGTGTAGAATGTATTAAAATTCATATTTTGCTCGTCCTTTGAAGAAAAATATTTAATTGTCAGCTTGTTCTTGTCATTTATTTTAAGGTTATAAGAAAAATTAAAATCATAAAACCAGTTAGTTGAATTTAAAATAAAATTCATGGTTATCGGATAAAATCCTCTCGCTGCCAATGTCATAGTTGAGTTTTGCGAAACAGGGAATTCACTGTATCCATTAAAGAAGTTTGTCCCAGGGGTAAATTCACCGTGAAATCCATTGTTATTGCCTTCTTTTGTAGTGATATCTATTATTGAGGAATTGCGTCCCCCGTATTCAGCCCCAAATCCGCCCGGAAGAATTTCAACATCTTTTAATGAATTTGTATTGAAAATTCCCATTGAACCTAAAACATGGTAAGGATTATATATAGTAATACCATCGAGCATAATTAAATTTTCTCCCGGATCACCGCCACGAACTGAAACAAGAGGACTAAACGGGGAACTACCTTCAATACCGGGCATAAATTTCAACGCTTTAAAAACATCTCCTCCTGCTGAAGGAATTGTCTGAATTGCCTTCATCGAAAGTTCCTGCAGACTTGTTTCGACTTCCCTGTCGCCTATTTTCGACGAACCTATACCCACAACCGATACTTCTTTTATAGATATTTTGCGGGTTGCAAGTTTTGTCTCTTTTAACATAAGGTCATGGTTGGTTACGAAAACAACTATTTCTTTCTGCTGGTAACTTAAATGTGAAAATATTAGTGTTTGATTTCCAATTCCCACACCACTTAAGCGAAAAAGACCGTTTATATCAGAAGCTGTACCCTTAAAAGTTCCCTTAAGTGAAACAACTGCACCTATAACTGTTTCACCTGTAATGCTGTCAGTAACATATCCTGAAATTGTATAAACCTGCGTCTTACTTTCAAGACAAAACAAAATTTGAGCAAAAACGATAAAAAATAATATTCTTGAATTTTTAAGTAACATATTATAAAAGCAATGTTAATTCAATAAATTAAAAATTAATACCTAAAGTAATTCCAATCCCAGACCTTTCGAACATTCCCATGCAATATATATAATATAAATCCTGGTTAAGGACAAGCCCAATAAACACAGATCGTTTTCTGAAAGGCATGTAATAAATCCCTCCATTTACCCCAACATTGGCCTGCACAATATCATAAAGCTTATGATTATAAGAATTCATGTCTTTCCACCGGTTTACCCCGATACCTTCATTAACATATATATCGGTTACAAAACTTTCATTAAACCTGTAAAATTGATGGTAACATCGGCTACTAAATTCCACCGATTCAAAACGCTTATCATTTGAATATTTAAAAAAATATGTATGACGGTAAAATTTCCGGCTGGCTTCGGGGTCAAAAAAACCCAAAGCTGCTTCAATCGAATATCCCTGGTTATTTATGGAGAATGAAGAAAAAGTTATTGCCGACTGGCCCGTTCTGAATTTGGCCGGGATAAAATTAGTGTTAAGGTAGTTTTTGTTTTCCTTTGCTTCATCTGGCAGATTTTGTAAATCAGTTGTGAATTCTTGTTTCCATGTATCGATAAGGGTTTCAAAACATTCAATCTCCCTGTTTCTTTTCGGTCTTTTACCTGGAATTTCATAAACCAAAGTGCCCCGGAATTGCTTAGCAAAACCTTTTCTGCCAGAGTATACCTGAATTTGTGCAATTAATAAAGGAACCTTAATAAATTTTTCCTGAGAAGTAAATTCAAACCGATCAATTATTAATTTATAAATATTGGTATTTTCAATGGTATCTGAAAACATCGATTTTAATTCAACTGTCAAAGGTTTTTCCAACACATAATAAAAATCTACCGGTATATAAAGATATTTTGTACTTTCCGTGATTTTCAATTCCGTTCCTTTTAAATTTTCACGTGCATCGATAATTGAATCTATTCTTAAAGGAATAAGTTGGGTTAATGGCTTTCCAAAGTAAACGATAGTGGAATCGCTGATATATTTTTGCGCTGATAAATTAATATTAAAGAAAGAAAAAATTAAAATCTGAAAAAGAAAGAATTTTAGTAATAAACGCATTTTATCAGAAAATTTTAGATGCGAATAAATTCAAATATCATACCAAAAAAATAATTTAAATTTTTACCTGGCTGATAATTTATTAGCTCTACGATTTTAATTTATTCACTACTTATCAACATTAATAATTTTGATACTGAATATAATGTACCTTTATAGAACCTGATTTTTATTATTGAAATGGTTGATTTTGTTCATCTTCACGTACATACTCAATATAGCATTCTCGATGGGGCATCTTCCATCAATGCTTTGATTGAAAAAGCAAAAAACGATGGTCAAAAAGCTTTAGCAATAACCGATCATGGAAACATGTTTGGAGTAATGGAATTTTTAAGTGCCGTAAAGAAAAGCAATAGTAAAATATATGAAGCTATCAAAAAGGCCGGGGATAATAATCAGCTTGCAGATGAATTAAAGAAAAAACTATTCAAACCTATCATTGGTTGTGAAATATATGTTGCAAGAAACAGCCGTCATGAAAAGAAAGGGAAAGAACATTTAAGCGGTGAACATCTGATTGTTCTTGCCAAAAACGTGACAGGATATTACAACTTGACAAAATTAGTTTCATTGGGTTACATCGAAGGTTTCTATTCAAAACCCCGAATAGATAAAGAACTTCTTAAAAAATATCATGAAGGATTAATTGTTTCCACTGCATGCCTGGGAGGTGAAATACCCCGGGCAATCGCAGATAATAATTTAGATAAGGCTGAAAAATCAATCGAATGGTTTAAAAGTATTTTTGGTGATGATTTTTATCTCGAGCTCCAACGCCATCCTGCTTCAGTTTCAAAAGCCGACCATGATACCTATCCTAAACAACAATTCGTCAACAGGCAATTGACAGAGCTTTCAAAAAAACATGGTGTAAAGCTCATTGCCACTAATGATGTTCATTTTGTTAACCAGGAGGACGCCGAGGCCCACGATATTCTTATTTGTCTCAATACCGGTGCAGATTTCAACGATTCAAACAGGCTCATTTATACCAAACAGGAATGGCTTAAGACCTGCGAAGAAATGTTTGAACTTTTTAAAGATGTTCCCGAAGTCTTTGAAAATACTTTGGAAATAGCAGATAAAGTGGAAATTTATGAAATCGATAATCAGCCTTTAATGCCCGATTTTCCGTTGCCGGCTGGTTTTACCGATCCCGATGAATATCTTGAACATTTAACCTATGAAGGAGCAAAAAATCGTTACAATGACATAACTGATGAGATCAAAGAACGTATCGATTTTGAATTGTCTACGATCAAAAAAATGGGATTCCCGGGATATTTTCTAATTGTCCAGGACTTCATAGCTGCTGCCAGGAAAATGGGGGTATGGGTTGGTCCCGGCCGTGGTTCGGCTGCAGGATCAGTAGTGGCTTATTGCCTTCGGATTACAGATATCGATCCACTTAAATACGATTTGCTTTTTGAACGTTTCCTCAATCCCGATCGTATTTCCATGCCCGATATAGATATTGATTTCGATGATGATGGCCGTCAGGAGGTTCTAAATTATGTAACAGAAAAATATGGCAAAGATAAAGTTGCACATATTATTACTTTCGGTTCAATGGCTGCAAAGTCTGCAATTAGAGATGTTGCAAGGGTTATGAAATTGCCCCTTCCTGAATCCGATCGCCTTGCAAAACTTATCCCTGAAATTCCAAGAATGACATTGAAATCTGCTTATAATGAAATTAGAGAATTGGCAGATGCACGTAATTCAGAAAATCCGCTTATCATTGAAACACTCAAATATGCTGAAGTGCTTGAAGGTTCTGTTCGCAATACTGGAATTCATGCTTGTGGAATAATCATAGGTAAAGACGATCTTAAAAATATTATCCCATTAAGTCTTGCTAAAGAAAAGGAAGGCGATGAAGATGTTTTAGTTACTCAATTTGAAGGAAAATGGGTGGAAGAAGTCGGCCTCCTAAAAATGGATTTCCTGGGATTAAAAACACTTTCAATAATTAAAGATGCACTTGAAAATATTAAACTCTCAAAAAATATTGAAATCGATATTGAAAATATTTCACTTGAGGATACTCAAACGTATGAATTATATAGCCGGGGGGATACAGTAGGGACTTTTCAGTTTGAATCAGATGGGATGCGCAAGTATTTGCGCGAATTGAAACCAAATAAATTTGAAGATCTTATAGCTATGAATGCTCTCTATCGCCCGGGACCGATGGAGTACATTCCTCAATTTATAAACCGGAAACATAACAAAGAAAAAATAGAATACGATTTCCCCATAATGGAAAAACGTTTGAAAGAAACTTATGGGATTACTGTATACCAGGAACAGGTTATGCTTCTTGCTCGCGATATGGCTGGATTTAGCAGGGGCGACAGCGATAAACTCCGGAAAGCAATGGGTAAAAAACAAAAGGATGTGATGGATGCCCTGAAAGTGAAGTTTGTAAATGGTTGTTTGGCTAATAACTTAGAAGAAACTAAAGCATTAAAGGTCTGGACCGATTGGGAAAAATTTGCTGAATATGCATTTAATAAATCACATTCCACCTGTTATTCACTCATCGCCTATCAAACAGCATATTTAAAAGCACACTATCCGGCTGAATATATGGCGGCTGTTTTAAGCCGTAATATCTCTGATATTAAGAAAATTTCATTTTTCATGGATGAATGCAGAAGAATGGGAATAAATGTTCTGGGTCCCGATATAAACGAAAGCTACCTGCATTTCACCGTGAACAAGAATGGAGATATCCGGTTTGGATTGGGCGCAATTAAAGGTGTTGGCGAAAATGCAGTAAACTTAGTTATCGAAGAAAGAAATAATAATGGCATATTCAAATCAATATATGATTTTGTTGAACGTTTAAATCTTCAAACTGTAAATAAAAAAAATATTGAAGCCCTTGCCCTTGCTGGTGCTTTTGATGAATTTAATATTAATCGGGCAGGTTATTTTGCCGGTGATGAAAAAGAATCCGGTTTCACGGAGCAAATCATCAGGTACGGAAATAAAATGCAAAACGATAAAAACAATACCATGCAGACCCTTTTTGGCGGTTCAATGAGTATTGAAGCACTAAAACCCGAACCATCAACAAATCAGGAATGGCCGTTGCTTGAAAAATTAAGAAAAGAAAAGGATGTCATCGGCATTTATCTTTCTGCTCATCCCCTGGATTCCTACAAATTTGAATTCGAATACCTTTGCACCCATTCCCTGGAAGATTTATCCGATCTCTCAAAAATTAAGACAAAAGATGTCACAGTAGCCGGACTGGTAGCTGAATTTCGACAAGGAATGACAAAAAACAACAGGCCTTATGCCTTAATAATTATAGAAGATTTTTCATCTTCATTTAAGTTCAATCTTTTTGGAAAAGATTTTATTGAATATGGAAGATATTTTGGAAAAGACTGGCCGGTATTGATAAAAGCCAAAATTCAACCACGCCAGTATGGCGATACCAGCGAACTTGAATTCAAATTATCGCAGGTTATTCTTTTAAATGAAGCACGTGAAGAAATGATCAAATCAATTTCATTGAAAGTTCCTGTGACTGAAGTTAATGAAGAACTCATTTCGGATTTTAACAATTTATTTGAAACAAAAGAAGGCAAAGCATTGTTAAAGTTAAGTATTATCGATCCATTGGATAATCTAAAGGTCGATATGATATCAAGATCTATTCGGGTGAAACTTTCTAATAAGTTAATAGATTATATTAAAAGCAATCCTGAAATTGAATTAACGGTAAATTAAATAAGTTAATTTTTCTGTTTGCAAGTTTTAACCTTTTGATTTACTTTTAGCATAAACTTCAATCTTTTTAAATATTGAAATAAATAAAATTTTAATAATATGGCAACCGAAGTAAACGAAGCTAATTTTGATGAAATTGTTATAAAATCGAGTAAGCCGGTATTAGTAGATTTCTGGGCAGAATGGTGCGGACCATGCAGAATGATAAGCCCCATAGTTGATGAAATTGGCATTGAATATGCCGATAAAATTGTGGTAGCAAAAGTCGATGTTGACAATAACAATGCCATTGCATCGAAATTTGGGATCAGGAATATCCCAACAATTTTGTTTTTCAAAAACGGACAGGTGGCAGACAAACAGGTTGGCGCAGTACCTAAAAGCACCCTGGTAAACAAGCTAAATGCACTTATCTGATTATTTCAATGAACTGGATTCATTTTTTTAAATTCTTTCCTATAAATTCATCTAAAATTAAATTTAAGTCAGGATAGCCTATTTCCTGCAAGTCATAGAAAACACGTGTTACAGGTTTATTAATTTTTACAATCCTGTTCAGGTCAATTGGAGTGCCAATAATAACTGAATCACATGGTGTGTTATTAATTGTTGTTTCCAAATCCTTTAATTGCTGGCCTCCATAACCCATTGCAGGTAATAAAGTACCAATATTGGGATAAATGGCAAATGTTTCTTTGAGTTTCCCGGTAATATAAGGTCGTGGATCGATCAATTCAGAGGCGCCGAATTTATCGGCAGCCAAGATACCGGCTCCGATTTTCATTTCACCATGTGTTAGCGTGGGGCCATCCTCAATAACCAAAACTTTTTTTCCCTTTATTAATTCAGGTTTATCAACTCTTATGGGCGATGCTGCCTCAATAATTATGGCATCCGGATTTACCTTTTTAATATTATTTCTCACCTTCATTATTGATTCGTA
>Ga0265316_10000850_pt1 | contig 33664 bp, 32 predicted proteins | sample 4522metaG_FD_202092 | JGI IMG/M metagenome (GOLD analysis project Ga0265316, IMG submission 202092) | Rhizosphere microbial communities from Carex aquatilis grown in University of Washington, Seatle, WA, United States - 4-5-22 metaG | ecosystem: Host-associated > Plants > Roots > Rhizosphere >...
TCAAAATCAACCAGTTTTTACCCTTAATCCCAAACGGGAACTGGTTGATTTTTCAGCTTTCTCCCTTTTGGGTTTGGGGTAAAAAAGCTGAAAAATCTCAGAAAAACCTAATCTGTTAAAGTAGAATTAATTAAAGATTTCATTATTGCAGATGTTCAGTTAAACAGGCGTTAGTCCAATGGTCGACAGGTGAGATTCCTGACGGAACAAAAGTAAATTGATTTCTAAAAACAGATTTTAAATGATCTGTATTTTTCTAAATTCCTGATTTCGCTGCAGTGAAACTTAGTCTTTATAAGCCTTTTCAAAATACTTTATAAAATTTAGTATCTAAAGGTTTCTTATTGTCATAGATATATTAAATTGAAAAATACCAGACATTACAAAGAAATTGAAATTATCCTTTTTTTTTATACTTTTATATTGAAATAACAATGAGATAAATATGAGACTTGAGTTTTTTGGTATCGAACATTTAAACTTTGTTGAATTCAACACTACCGGTGATGATCTTAATTGCCATCGTTTGAATGAAGAATCAAAATTTCTGAGCAGTGAGGTATTTAATCTCTTTGTTCATTGTTTTGAACATAGCAACGATCTTTATGAATACTTTGAACCCACAAAATATAACTCCCGTAAAATAGTTGTTCTTAAAAATGAACTAAACGTTAACCTCGATAGGCTTTTCAATATTAAATCTCTTGAAGAATTTATAAAAAATATTGATAGTATTTTTCTTGGAAAAGTGTTTCTTGCTGAACTTGAGAAGAACGACGCATCCTGGAAAGAAAATTGGAAATCCTATAATTCTCAATTAATTGAAACCAATAAAGAAATGATTTCCATAGTCAATTGTTGTATTGATGAAAGCAAGATATTATGGATAATGGGGTATTAGTATTTTTTCGATATTAATTTTACACGGATTGGCTCAGCGATACTTTATACAATTAAGCTTTAGAGGTACCTATTTTCATGGCTGGCAAAATCAGGAAAATGCAACTACTGTCCAGGAAAAATTGGAAAAGTCCTTGGAAGTTTTGATGCGTAAAAATATCTCCGTAACAGGAGCCGGACGAACAGATACCGGCGTTCATGCGACTTATTTTATCGCGCATTTTGACAACGATGAAGAATTAACTGACATAAAAAAACTGGTCTATCAACTAAATCATATTTTACCAAATGATATTGCCATTCAAAGTATATTTCCTGTAAATTCATCCGCTCATGCTCGTTTCAGTGCCAATTCCCGTACTTATGAATATCGTGTTATGTTTACAAAAGATCCATTTGAACAAGAATTTTGTTTGTTTTTGAATCATGAACCCGACATTTTATTACTAAATGAAGCAAGCAAGTTACTGTTACAATATTCTGATTTTTCAAGTTTTTGTAAACTTCATAGCGACAATAAAACAAATATTTGCAAAATAATTGAAACCGTTTGGCAAACAGTCAATAACAAATTAATTTTTAGAATAAAAGCAAATCGTTTTCTTCGCGATATGGTCAGGGCACTTGTGGGAACAATGCTAGATGTAGGAAACAACAAAATAAGTTTGTCGGAGTTCAGGGAAATAATTGAGGCCCGGAATAGAAGTAAAGCAGGTACTTCGGCTCCTGCTCATGGTTTGTATCTGGTAGATATAGAATATCCAAAAGAAATTTTTATTTGAACTTTTACCAAATTAAATCTGCTTTGACAGATTTCAAAATCAAACTGTTTTTACCCTTAATCCCTCAAGGGAACCGGTTGATTTTTCAGCTTTCTCCCTTTTGGGTTTGGGGTAAAAAAGCTGAAACATCTTAGAAAAACCTAATCTGTCAAAGTAGAATTAAATTCTGCTGACTTTTTCAATAGAAACATTTATTAAACCTTAACGTAAAAATCAATGTTTTTTATTTAAAATATTTTTTATGTCATTTTCATAATAAATTGAAATAGCGGATAAACGTCCAAATATAAAATCATTTTTGTAACTTAGGACTTGTTAATTTAACCACATTAATATGAGACTTACTATTTCCTGGAAATTAGGTATTGGATTTGGGACGGTAGTATTTATAATAATTTTAAATGTTTTTCTTACTTCAATTATATCTTTCAAGAATAAAAAATTAAATGAAGAAATAACGGATGTTTTTGTACCATCTGCCAGTCTATTAAATGAATTGGCCAATCAGATTTCAGATTCAAAAATGCTTATTAAAAACTGGGTTTATATAGATAAAGTAGCAGATACACCTGAAAAAATAAAGTTAAAAGTATTGCATGAAAAAGAATTTCCATTGCTCGATCAAAAAATAAAAGAAACGTCAAAATTGTGGGCGGAATACTTATCTCCTGAAGTTGGAAATACTTATGAAAGAATCTCGAAGATTATTACAGATAGCCTGTTTCATCAGCATCAGCAGATAATGGAAAAATTGTCAAATCTTGCAAGTTACAACGACTTCATGGTTATGTCTGAAATTACACCAATGGTCGAGACAAATGGATCCCTTATTACACAAACCGATTACGTAATTAATGAAATCAAAAAGCTTGAAAATTCTTTTAACGAAAAAGCAAATGCACTGCGTTCTACAATGAGCGATTCATTTAAAAGTTTTCAAACTTTTACTATCATAGCCGGCCTAATTGTAATATTAGTAACACTTATCGTATCATTCTGGATCATACGTTCAATAGCAGATCCATTAAGAAAAGGTGTCCGTTTTGCTCAAACCTTCGAAAATGGAAACATAACAGCGAATATAGAAATAAATCAGAATGATGAATTAGGTGATTTGGCAAATGCCCTTCGTAGTATGCAGGTAAAGCTGGCCGAAATTATTGGAATTTATATTACCAGTGCAGACAATATCTCTGAAGCCAGCAATCAAATAAATAAAAGCTCCCGGAATCTTTCAATAAACGCGGCCAGTCAGGCTGCAGCTACAGAAGAAATATCTTCATCCATTCAGGAAATAGCATCAAATATTCAGCAGAATACCGATAATTCGATGCAGACTGAAAAAATTTCTTTGCTTGCCGCAGATGAAATCAAAAAAGTAAATGAATCAGCCCATAATTCGGCTGCCTCAATGCGTAGAATTGCTGAAAAAATTTCAATTATTAATGACATCGCTTTTCAAACAAACATATTAGCCCTAAATGCTGCTGTAGAAGCTGCCCGTGCAGGTGTGCATGGAAAAGGTTTTGCAGTGGTTGCAGCAGAGGTTCGCAAATTGGCAGAGCGCAGCAAGATTGCAGCTGAAGAAATCCAGGGTTTGTCCCGTAAAAGTTTGCAGGAATCTGAGGATTCAACTAAACAATTGGAAGCCGTGGTACCTGAAATTGAACATACTGCCAAACTTGTAAAAGAAATAACTGCGGCCAATCTTGAACAAAATTCAAGTATCGATCAAATTAATAATTCCATACAGCAGCTAAATTCTTCAACCCAACAAAGTGCCTCGTCTGCTGAAAAAATGTCACTTAATTCTGATGATCTGGCTAAACTTGCAGCTGAACTTAAACAAACTGCAGGGTATTTTAAGGTTTAAAATTACTCTGAACCTCTACAAATAGTAATAGTTAAAATTAGCTAATCCACTTCGAATTTTGTCTGCAAAACTTAACAAATTAAAGCAATTATTGTGTGATAGTTGCATATATATCGCGGTCATACTGAACATTTCGAAGTATGACTTTTATAGAAAATTACCTTAACCTCATCACTTTAAATAAAATTGCTTCTCCAAAAATTAAAATTTCCATTAAAATATATCCCATTAATTTCTTCATTTATAATCATCAACAAGTAGCTGCTTATGATTTCAGAAGTTACTAACATGCCTGGTTCATATTTACAGACATAAGAATTAGAAATATTGCCAAAAATGTTGCTATTTTTGGACGGTAATTGAGGTGAAAACTTATGAACCAGGAAAGAGAACAACTTTATGATGACAGCGAAAATGCAGACGTCATGAACCGTTACAAAAAGATGATACGGAACGGCAAAAACTATTTTTTCGATGTTCATGAATTTGAAATGCTAATTGAGCAATTCCTTCAATTCGGAGATTTTGAAAATGCCGGCAATGCAATAGATATAGGCATTCATCAACACCCAAATGCCGGGGTTCTTTTGTTAAAAAAAGCCCAGTTGCTTATTGATAAAGGCGAAAACATTAATGCACTTAAAATTCTTGAAATTGCCGAAAAACTTGAGATTGGCAATTTCGAATTATTTCTACTTAAAGGAATAGCCTGCAATTTTATAGGACTAAAAAAAGAAGCAAAAAATCATTTCGCAAAAGCATTAGAAATATCAGGTGATAATATTGTAGATACCCTCTTTAGTATAGCGGTCAATTTTGAAAACCTCAACGAACACGATACCGCGTTACATTATCTCAATGCAGCCCTTGAAAAGGACAAAAAGAATTTAACAATTTTGTGTGAATTGGGTTGCTGTCACGATCGTCTTGAAGATTACCCGAACTCAATCAAACGATACAATGAATACCTGGATATTGATCCCTTTTCAGATACTGCCTGGTTCAATTTAGGTGTTGTTTACTCAAAATTATTGGAATTTGACAAAGCAATTGAAGCATTCGATTTCACAATTTCCATCAATGAAAAATATGTTTTGGCTTACTTAAATAAAGGAAATGTTCTGGTGAATCAAAACAAGTATGATTTAGCTGTTGACGCTTATAAAGAATATCTTTCTTTTGACGAAAATAATGCGGAGACTTTATGTTTTGTCGGAGAATGTTATGAACGAATGGGTAAATTAGGACATGCACTTGAATACTATTACAGATCACTTGAAACCGATCCCAATTATTCGGAAGCAATTTATGGAATTGGTATAATTCATAGCATTCGTGAAAATTATCAGGAAAGCATACTTTTTATACGCAAAGCTATTGACCGTAATCCCGACTCTTCAGATTACTGGTTTTCACTGGGTAACATTTACTCCCTGCTCAATCAATTTGAAAAAGCCGTTGAGGCTTATACACGGTCAATTGAATTGGATCAAAGGGATTATGAATCCTGGTTGAATCTTTCTGAACTTTATTTCAAGAAAAACCTGCTTTCCAAAGCTATTAAAACTCTTGAAGATGCATATCAATCCAATTCAGATGTGGCCCTGATTAATTACCGTCTGGCAGCATATAATTTACTCAAACATAATATTTCCGAAAGCCTTGAATATATTAAGCAAGGGATGAAAAATAATTTTGAAGAACATGAAGAGCTTTTTAAATTTTATCCTGCAGCAGTCGAAATTAAAGAAATTACTGAGCTTATTCAGCAATTCAATTCTATAAAACAATGAATTTCAATCTGTCTCACATCCCTCCACGTGTCCATAAAATAAGGTCATCCGGACTTACAATGGTTATGGACAAAGGATTAAGTCTGCGAGAAACAGAAAATTTTATCTCCTCATGCGGGGATTTTGCTGATCTTGTAAAATTCGGATTTGGAACTTCGCTGATAACCAATAATCTTGATGAAAAAATTAAGCTTTACCGCGATGCCAATATAAGGCCATATTTTGGAGGTACTTTATTTGAAATGTTTTTTGTCCGGGGGTTATACAAAGAATTTAAAAAATACATAGAAAAATATAAACTAGATCTTATTGAAATATCTGATGGCTCTATTGCACTGCCTCACGATGAAAAATTAAAATTTATTGAAGATTTATCCAAACATGCCACAATAATATCCGAAGTTGGTTCTAAACAAGCCGGTCTTGTTATTTCACATGAGAACTGGGTAAAAATGATGAAACATGAACTAAAAGCAGGCTCTTGGAAAGTAATTGCTGAAGCGAGAGAAGCCGGAAATATTGGAATTTACAATCCCGATGGTTCAGCCAACAAAGAGTTAATAAACGATATCGTCAAACATGTGGAAACTGACAATATTATTTGGGAAGCTCCCAATAAACCTCAGCAGGTCTGGTTCATTAAATTGCTGGGCTGCAACGTAAATCTGGGAAACATTAGCCCATCAGAAGTAATTCCATTGGAAACACTTCGATTGGGTTTCAGGGGCGATACTTTTTTTCAATTCCTTCCGGAAAACATTGTGAAAAAGTACAACAACACTTAAATCATTATTATTTCTCATGACGAAGATTTATGGTTTAATAGGATATCCATTAGGACATTCATTCTCTGCGGGCTACTTTGCTGATAAATTCAAAAAAGAAAACATACACGATTGTATTTACCGGAATTTTCCCTTAGACGAAATTTCAAAACTACCCTCACTAATTTCTGATACACCTGAATTAATTGGACTTAATGTCACCATTCCTTATAAAGAACAGGTTATTAAATTTCTGGATGAAATCGATCAGGAAGCCAAAGAAGTTGGAGCAGTTAATACGATTAAGATATCGCGAACAGCAAATTCATATAAATTAAAGGGATTTAACAGCGACGTTTATGGTTTCCGGAATTCATTACAACCTTTGCTTAAAGAATATCACAAAAAAGCACTTATCCTGGGAACCGGAGGGGCTTCGAAAGCTATTAAATTTGTTCTCGGAAAATTAAATATTGAATTTATTTCTGCTTCAATTGAGGAACTTAAAGAAAATGAAATTCGATATGAAGCAATAGATAAAAATATGATCGAGGAACGTTTACTCATCATTCATGCTACTCCGTTAGGCACTTATCCGAATATTGATTTTTGTCCACCGGTACCATATCAATTTCTGACTCCTAAACATATTCTATTTGACCTGGTTTATAATCCTGAAGAAACTTTATATCTAAAAAAGGGTAAAGAGAAAGGCGCAATAACAATGAATGGCCTTAAGATGCTTCATTTTCAGGCAGAGAGGTCATGGAAAATTTGGCATGCAAATATTTAGAAATAGCCTTCTTTTTTTCTGTCCTCCATTGCTGATTCTGATCTTTTATCGTCCCAGCGAGTGCCTCTTTCAGTGGTTCTGCTGGCTGCAACTTCTGTAATAATATCCTCTATAGAAGAAGCAGGTGATTCAACGCCGCCGGTGCAAGTCATGTCACCAATGGTACGGAAGCGTATCTGCATCATTGATATTATGTCGCTTTTCTTTCGTGGAATGTATGGACAATTTGCCAATAAGACACCATCCCGATTAATCATCTCTCTTTGGTGTGTAAAATACAAACTTGGAATATCAACTTTTTCTGCATAAATATATTGCCAAATATCCATTTCGGTCCAGTTACTCAAAGGAAATACCCTGAAATGTTCACCCATGCGTTTGCGTCCATTATAAATATTCCACAATTCAGGTCTTTGATTTTTTGGATCCCACTGACCAAATTCATCCCTGTGAGAAAAAAAACGTTCTTTGGCACGCGCTTTTTCCTCATCACGTCTGCCGCCACCCATTGCAGCATCGAATTTAAATTCCTCAATTGCATCCAGAAGAGTAACCGTTTGAAGTACATTCCGGCTTGCATTTGGTCCGGTTTCTTCTTTTACCCTGCCTGAATCAATAGTATTCTGGACACATCGTACTATGCAGGTAGCTCCGGTTTTTGTCATGAGATTATCACGAAATTCCAACGTTTCAGGAAAATTGTGCCCGGTATCGATGTGTAAAAGAGGGAACGGAACTTTAGCCGGCCAAAATGCCTTTCGCGCAATATGAAACATGACAATTGAATCTTTCCCGCCAGAAAAAAGAAGACAAGGTTTTTCAAATTGGGCCACAACTTCACGGATGACGTAAATTGACTCCGATTCCAGCAAGCGTAAATGATTTATTGCATATTTTTTTTCCAAACCTGGCATATTCAATTCAATTTTATCAGCAACAAATATTTTTAGTACAATTATGCAATGTCATTTAATTAAACTCAAAAAACACTTCGACTCCGCTCAGTGTGACACTCTGACTGTCCGTCAGGCTGAGCCTAGTCGAAGCCTTTACCAGATAAATTTTCTTAATTATACGACATTGAATTGTGAATATTAAAAAAAATTATTTCTGTAATCTAAATCATTTTTCCGGAAATTCTGGGAAGTATAAAATTTACCAACTTCACAATACATTCGTCTATATCATTATTGGCAGTGTCGAGAACTAGGTCGGCTTTTTTTGGTTGTTCAAAATCAGCGCTGATACCCGTAAATTCCTTGATTTCACCTTTCCTTGCCTTTTTATAAAGACCTTTTACATCGCGCTTTTCACATACTTCAACAGGTGTGTCTAAATAAATTAATAAAAAATCATCATCTCCAATAATATTCTTTGCCACAGCTCTCATTTTCTCAGAAGGACAAATAAAAGCGTTCAATGTAATAACCCCGTTATCGATAAAAAGTTTTGATACCTCAGATATCCGCCTTATATTTTCCATACGATCCGATTCAGAAAAACCCAAATTAGAATTGAGCCCTTTTCTTATATCGTCCCCATCCAGAATTACTGACAGGTAACCTTGCGCTGCCAGGGCAGTATCTAATTCATAGGCAAGTGTAGATTTACCTGAACCCGAAAGACCCACCAGCCATATTGAAACTGTTCTCTGGTTAACTATCATTTCCTTTATTTTTCTTCTGCTGTCGATATTCATAATATTAGGTATTAAGCTCTGAGCACTGGGCACTAAGCACTCGTTTTAAAATTCAGGAGCCAAATTTAAAAAAGAATCCTGTAAAAATTCAGGAATATGAAATATGTTATTCTTATATTCTTCAATATTAACATTTTTGTAAATCGAATAAAAGTCAAATAATTTTTTATACGGTAATTACTCAGATATAAAACTTTCCTGCTAATTTCGATAAAACATTTCATATATCAGAATGAACTTTTTTTATAGAATTAAATCTTTTTTTAAATTTCTTTATAAGGCCAAACCATTGGCTGGATATGGAATACATTCTCCATTCATGTTTAATTTTGCCACAAATATTTTGCAGACGGCAAATAAAAAGAAGGTACCACTAAATGAAATTAAGAAGTTATGGAAACGATTAAAATCAGATAACCGTTCTTTAAATGTAATTGATTATGGAACTGGTTCCAGAAAAAAAAGTAACACACGTAAAGTTTCACAAATAGTTCAGCACGCTTCTACACAGCTTCATTATTGCAGGTTGCTATTCAATGTTGCTCAGGAAGTAAAACCAAATACAATAATCGAGCTTGGTACTTCATTAGGCCTTTCAGCAACTGCATTTTCACTTGCAGCGCCAAACAGCAAGATTTATACAATCGAAGGTAGTGAGGAAATTGCCAGGGTTGCTGAAGAAAATTTCAGGCAATTAGAATTGAAAAATATTATACAATATATTGGCACATTCGAAGAAAATCTTGATAACATTCTAAAAAAAATACAACATCCGGTTATGGTTTTTATAGATGGTAATCATAGTTTTGGTCCGACAATGAAATATTTTAAAGCATTTGTTGAAAATGCAAATTACGACAGTATCATTATTATCGATGATATTCATTGGTCACATCAAATGGAAAGTGCCTGGAGAGAAATCTGCAACCATCCTGCAACAACTATGAAGGTGGATTTATTTCAAATGGGGATCGTGTTCTTTAAGCAGGGTCTTCCAAAAATGGTTTATAATATCCTTTTCTGATTTGTTTAGGTATTGGTCTTTAGCAGTTGGCTATTAGCTATTGTTCTTCTGTCTTCTGTCTTCTGTCTTCTGTCTTCTGTCTTCTGTCTTCTGTCTTCTGTCTTCTGTCTTCTTCAAACTATCCCTCTCTCCTTTTTAATTTTCTCATAAGCCTCATTTACTTTCTTAAATTTCTCATTAGCCGATTTTTTTATTTCTTCGCCCAGGTAGGCAACTTTATCAGGATGATACTTTACCGCCATCTGGCGATACGCTTTTTTAATTTCATCATTTGAAGCGGAGTTATCAATTTCAAGTACTTTATATGCCCAGTTTGTATCATCTACAAACATTGATTTTATTGATACAAAATCCGCAGGATTAATTTCCAGTCTCCTGCAAATATCTTCAATCGCATTAATTTCTTCAGGGCTGACAATACCGTCAGCTTTTGCAAGGCCAAAAAGCAGATGTATCAATTGCAGGCGCGAAGAATAGTCTATATGATATCGCACCTGGGTGCATACATCATTTAATGGGATAGGTTTGTTAAGGATGTCCTTTAATAATTTAAGAGCCTCCGAAGCATCCTCTTCACCAAAGGAATGTAAAAGGTATTTTTTTACATAATCAAGTTCAGATTTTAGTACTTTCCCATCGGCCTTCATAACTGAAGCCATAAGAACTAGCATGCTAACAATAAAATCACCTGAAGTCGTTCTTGTAATTCCCGTACTTTTTACTTCTACACCATCCAAAAAGGCACCAAGGGTAAAACCTAATATTCCACCAATAGGACCACCAAATGCCCATCCTAAACCTCCGCCAATCCACTTTGAAAAACCAGCCATAGAATTTGATATTTATATAAAATCCTTAAAACTTTTTTAATTAAGTCATATTATGATTTTGCGATTCGGTGATAAACATATTATGGAGTTTAAGCACCTGAGGCAATATCAATGAGTTTTCATCATTGCTAATTATGTAATTTGCATGTTTCATTTTTTCAGAATCAGCAGCCTGATTTTTGATTCTGTTCATTACAGTATTTGTCTCAACGTTATCTCGTAATTGAACGCGTTTAATTCTTAATTCAAGGGGAGCAATTACTAGTACAATATAATCAATATCTTTTATATATTTTAGTTCAAGAAGCAATGCGGATTCCTTAATTACATAAAAACTATTTTTCTGATTTTGTAACCATTTGGTAAATCCGCTATTTACGATTGGATGAATAAAATTATTAACCTTTTGAAGTGCTTCGGGATCATTAAAAATTAAAGCAGCTATTTTTTGTTTATCGAGAGAATCATCTGTAAAAACGCTATCGCCGAATTCATTTTTGTAAAATTCAATTACATCGAATGAATTAAGTAATTTATTTGCTTCGAAGTCAGAATTAAATACAGGCGTTCCTAAATGTCTGAAAATTTCGCAAACAGTTGACTTCCCAGAACCTATGCCTCCCGTGACACCTATTTTGAGCATTTACTTTTCAATAATATAATCAACTGTCTTTGGCCTGAAAGAAACTGATTTTACGAAAGCCGGCTGCCTTTCCAATGTAACTTTCAATTTATTATTAATTGAAGAATTTATGTTACGATAATCTACTATTGCCCTAAATTGCCGCGGACGAACTTTATTGTAATTTCGTAAGGAAACTATATAATTAATTTTGATCGAAGCAGGAAATGTTTTCATTTCCATACTGTCTGGAAGATTTATAACAATTACAGGAACCATAATAAATGATTCAGTAAATTTTTCTACAGGTACGAAAATGGTAACCTGCTTTTTAACAAAATATACACCGGTAATCGGAATAAGATTAAAATCAACTGAAAATGATTTGTCTACTTTAGAAAATTTCTTATAAACTGTTTGAACTTTTTTTATCGTATCTGTGAGTGAATGTGGCCCGGAAACTATTATGCTGTCCGGTTTTGAAGTAACACCACTACCAAGCATATACTGACTGGCGTATTCAATATCTAAATTAGGTTCAACCGGTACTTTTTTTCGTTCAATTGGTGAAAATTCATAAAAGATAGTATCCGGAGTAATATAATTAAGAGTAATTTCTGTACCCAATTGTCTTTGAATAATTTCTTTCAAACTTCTGGTTTGAACAGAAAAATTGTTTGAATCAGAATTAATACTGTCATAGCTTAGGGACATGGCCCTGAGAATAATTGGATGTTGACTTGCCGTAAAAACATCGCGAAGTAGCGTATACCCTCTTCCACTTACATTTAGATTCAATTCTTTGGGTACATCCCCCACCATCTCCTTGTTTGGCATCTGATGAATGTACTTTATTGGAAAAGTGATATTGGTGGAATAGTTATGATCCAAAGCATTTAGCAACCAAAATATAGACGCAAGAACCAGAAAAAATAAAAAAGTAACAAGTTTTTGATTAAACTTAAACTCTTTCCGGTTTGCATAATATCGTTCCTTGCTTCTCGGTTCTTTTTCCAACACGAATAGAATTAAAAGCCGGTAAATCTTTGTAGGATGATTACCGGCAATGTAATTTATTTAGGTTCAATATCGCTCGGATCCTTAAGAATTGCAGCCTTATCAACCCTGATTTTTACGTTCGAGTCAACTTCAATTAAAGAAGTATGATCATCAATTTCAACTATGCGGCCATAAATGCCTCCAGTTGTTAAAACTTTGTCACCTTTTTTCAATTGTTCCCGGAAATTTTTAAGTTCTTTCTGCCTTTTACTCTGTGGCCTTATCATAAAGAAATAGAATACTACGATGATAAGAACCATCATTAATAAAAATTGCATAGATGAACCTTGTCCAGCAGGAGGATTAGCTAACATAACAGTAATCAAACTTTTCATTATTTTAAAATTTATTAGTGAAACTTTATTGTGAATTAATTTATAATTAGCAAATTAACGAAATTTTTAGCAAAGAACTACTACAAAAAGAATATGTGAATCGTGAAGTTGTGAAGTGTGAAGTGAAAAACCAATAATTATTATTTATATTAAGTCTACAGTCAAGATACTGTTAGAGATTGCTTCACTTCGTTCGCAATGACGCTATGAATAACATCATTGCGAGGAGGTACGACGAAGCAATCTGCGTAATAATAAGCTTGACTTAACACTAGTAAAAGATTGCACATAATTTTTTTTGTCATTCCCGTGAAAGCGGGAATCTTATATAATATTATTGAGTGTGAGGAGATTCCCATTTGCATGGGAATGACAGTTTTGAGTATTGAGAGTGCTTAATGTATAATTATATTTTAGACTAAATATAAACTTAATTAAATAAGAACTATTCATCTCACCCATTACGTTTCAATTAAACCTCTGCCGGTTTTTACTATTTTGTTTTCCTTTTTTAAATATTTTACAATATTATCTAATATTCCGTTAATAAAGGTATTGCTGTTTGATGTGCTATAATCCTTAGCAATTTCAATATATTCGTTTAAAGATACTTTTATTGGAATTGAAGGAAATTCTATGATTTCAGCTAATGCCATACGCATAATTAAAATATCCATTATCGCAATACGGTCAAATTCCCAATTCTGTGAATGGGTTTTTATTAATTCATTATATTCAACGCAATTGAGACTAACCTTGTGAAACAACTTTTTAGCAAATTCGCGATCATCTTCATTCTTGAATAAAGGCATTAGTTTCTTTTCCGGACCATCAGATTGTTTAAATGATTTTAATGTTTTAAATACCATACTCAGAATGAAGTCCATATCGTCGTTCCAAAAGATACTCAATTCCTCGAGTGTACTTTCCAATGGCTGGAATAACGGAACTTCTTCTTCAATTATTTTAAGTATTATTTCTTTATCATCTTCAAATGTTGGTTCACTTATAGCCAAATATTGATTGAAATAATCTTTTTCCTTTATTACATTGTAAAGATTTTTAATGATTTCAAAATTATTAACCCAACTAATTTTATTATCTGATATATACTTTTTTAATTGTGAATTATTTCTTAATTGATTGATGTGCTTGTTTTGAGCAAACGTATTATTTGGATGCAAATCTTTGAATGATGGCATAAGTTTTTGTTTTGCCATATCCAAATGTTGTTCTTCAACTCGCACCAGTTCAATGGGTAAAAGCAGAAGAAAATAATACAAATCATAAGACTTATTGATGCTGAAAAATAACTCTTTTTCGGATTGCTGAATTGTCTGGTCCTGTTTGTTATGGCTGGCATACAAAACCTGCAAAATTTTAACTCTGAGGAGCCTTCTGCTTATCATTACGAAAGAACTGAAATTAATAAATTTAAAATGCGGGGCAAATTTATACTTTTTACCCGGATTTTAGAGAAGAATGAAAATAAATAGTGATTTGTGAAAAAATATTTTATTTATTCAGAGATCAAATAACGTCCATTAACATATTATAATTCAGAACGATAACATATGATTGAGATAAAATCATATAACTGTTTGTTAAAGAATAATTTAAAATAAATTGTGAATTTTCATAAAAAATACTAATTTTCTTCGGCATTTTATTCGTCGCAGATTAATTTAGTCTATTTAGAACCCTATGATATCAAATTTGATTTAGAAACCTGAATGTGTGATGATTATTTAGTAACTAAAAAAGATCAAAATGGAAGAAGGAATTGAAAAAGGCAGCAGCTCGGAAACTATTGAAAGGGAGGAAATTCATTCAAAAGCAGTTAGGGCTGGAAAGAGGACTTATTTTTTTGATGTGAAAGCCACCAAACGAAACGATTATTACTTGACTATAACAGAAAGTAAAAAGCGTTTTAATAAAGACGGTAGATTTTACTATGAAAAGCACAAAATATTCCTGTACAAGGAAGATTTTGAAAAATTTATGGATGGACTGACAGATGTTATTGAATTTATTAAAACTTCAAACCCGGTTTTAATAACAGAAGCTGAAGGAACAGAAAACGATGTTAATGATGCAACTGAAGAATACATCGCAGTTGATTTTGAAGATTTAGAAAATCCAGATTACAAAGGCTGAGTAAAATCAGCCTTTTTTTCCTTTGAGGTATTAGTACCTAATTATTCGCTCAACTTTGTTCCTCTTCAGGAATCCTTTTATTATTTGTAAAACTTCATGATTGTCTTTACGGGCAATTATGCATTCTTTTAGAGTATCAATGCCTGCAATACAAGCGCTGTCGATAAAACCATAGCCCAAATATTTTCCATTTTCAATTCTTACTACAGTTTTCTCTTCATTGTTTCTGCCATTATCGATAATTAACAAATTTTCATTGCCATTTCCAATCGAATTCATTGCCATCATAGCCCTGCGATTATATTCTTCAGCACATTCAACGCCAATACATGCCCCATTGCATTGACGCAATTCATAATGGAAACATGCTCCTGATGATTTATATAGCCCGCATAACTTTTGACATAAAGTATATTCTTCAATTAGTTTGAAAAGTGTTAACCTGGCATATTCAAGGCTTTCGTAAGTATTTAAAGGTAACAGTTCTTTTGTATTGGTCTGTTCAATCTTAAAACACAAATAGCCGTCCTCATTTAAATAATTAAATATTCCATAATGTCTCACAGTTCGTCGCTGAGTTCTGTTATAAAGAGGTTGTAATTTTTTAATTTCATCTGATTCCAATAATAAAGCAATAAGTTCACTACCAGTTAATTCGTATGAAATATCAGCAATTTCCTTTCTCATTTTCAGGGCTGTTTTGGTTTTGGCTGCACCCAAATGAGTGAGGATACGGGATTTAATATCCTTACTTTTACCAACATAAATAATTTCTTTTTCTTCATTGTATAAATAATATACCCCGGCTTCTTCAGGAAGATCAGTTATTTTTTTTAAATCAAGGCCCGGATGGAGTATGCCAAAATCTTTTTTTCCTAATTCAATTTCACCGGTCTGCTTATTCAGGTTTAATAATAGCTCGAATAACTTTGTTGTTGCCAAAGCATCTCCTGCAGCCCTGTGTCTATCTGTAATAGTGATCCCTAAATCGCGGCAAATATTACCAAGGCTGTATGACTTTTTACCTGGAATGAGCTTTCTGCTAAGCCGAACTGTACAAAGCAAATCACGCTTAAAGCTATATCCCAGACTGCGATATTCACTACGGATGAAATTATAGTCAAATGATGCATTATGAGCGATGAAAATTTTGTTCTCGGTAATTTCTAAAATTTTGCGGGCAACTTCATAGAATTTAGGTGCATCAGCAACCATTTCATTGGTAATGCCGGTAAGTCCTGTAATATAATAAGGTATGGTTTTTTCAGGGTTGATTAGTGTAACAAATTCATCTACAATCTGAACCCCATCATGAATAAATATCGCTACTTCTGTAATCTTCTCATATTGTGGACTACCTCCGGTTGTTTCAATATCCACTATTGCGTACATCAGTCGATTTATTTTTAGAATAAAATTTCTACAAATTTAATTCGTAAATTTTTATAGTTCCAGTTATCAGGATTTAGAAAAATTAACAATTCACTTTTTTGAGATTTTGTACTTATTTCCTTAAATACATTCGTTAAAAAAATGCTTCGACTAAATTCTACATGACTGCATAGTATTTATGAATAACCATTGTTATTATTGTGAACAATCTTATTGAATGTAAGCCCATTTGCAATTATTACCATAATTTTTTCGGATAAATACCTTCGGCTATTAAAGTATTTAGTTTTTTGATAGATTCCTCTTTGTCCTCTTTATAAGTAACACCAAACCAGGAGTCAGGTGTGCTCAATACTTTTACCCTTGCATTCCCTTCATTTAAAAGTTCATTAACAGGCAATGGAATAAAAAATTCTGCTTTTGGATTTTGATAATTTGTAGTTATAAACGTTTTAAATTTTGCTTCTAAATGTTTGAAAACACTTACAGGAAAACCCCAGAAATTCATCGATACTAAATCTTCGCCGTTTAAAGTTTGCCAGGTTTCATCTGTGTTTTTGAATACTATTTCATTATCTCTACGCATAATTTGAGTGCGCTCAACAATGCTTTTGAGCAGGTGATTGCTCGATATTTCACAAATGCCGCGAGATACATGACCGTTTTCTGATAAAGTATTGCGTAAGCTATATCCCACCATGCAATAGGTATCTGCATCAGAATCCCGCTTGGATGTGAGATGTTCAGCAATTATTTGAAATGACTTTGCTCCATAAAAATCATCTGCATTAATTACAGCAAATGGTGTATCAATATTATTTGCGGCTACCAGAACAGCATGACCTGTACCCCATGGTTTCTGTCTTTCAGAAGGTATTTTAATTCCTGCTGGAACATTATCGAGTTCCTGGTAAACAAAATCAACTTTTATCTTATTGCTGAATTTAGTAGTAACTTCCTTGAATTCAGCCTCAATACTCTTACGAATAACAAATACTACTTTACCGAAACCGGCACGAATAGCATCATAAATTGAATAATCAATTATTGTTTCCCCTGAAGGTCCTAGTTTGTCAACTTGTTTTAAACTTCCATATCGGCTGCCAATACCGGCCGCCAGGACTAATAAAGTAGGTTTTACGCGCAACATATAATTATTTAGATTTTGGTTTTCGATGCGAAATTAGTTTTTTATCCTGAATGTAAAAACATTGCTTTTTAAATAAATATTTATACTTTTGAAACCTTCATTCTGCTAATGCAGGACGTAGAATAAATGAATTAATTAATTTAACGCTTTCGAAAATTTAAGTTTGAAAGCATAAACTAAACCTAAATAATATGAGCAGCAAATTTAAAGCATTTCTTGATGAAGATGACATGCCAAAGCAATGGTATAACCTGGCTGCAGATCTTCCCTCACCCATGCAACCACCATTGGGACCGGATGGCAAACCAGTAACACCTGAAATGTTGGCTCCGGTATTTCCGATGAATCTTATTGAACAGGAAGTAAGTACGAAACGATGGATAGATATCCCCGAAGGTATTCAGGAATTGCTTTTTAGATGGAGACCTGCTCCGCTGGTACGTGCAATTCACTTAGAAAAAGCATTAGGTACTCCGGCTAAGATATTCTATAAAAACGAAAGTTTATCGCCTGCAGGAAGTCATAAGCCAAATACTGCTGTTGCGCAAGCATGGTATAATAAAGAATTCGGTATCAAGAAAATAGTTACAGAAACCGGTGCAGGACAATGGGGAAGTGCCCTTGCTTTTGCATGTGCACTTTTAGGCCTTGAATGTAAAGTATACATGGTTCGTATAAGTTTTGACCAAAAACCTTTTAGGAAACTTATGATGCAAACCTGGGGAGCAACTTGTATTGCTAGTCCAAGCACCCAAACCAATGCTGGTCGGGCAATTCTTGCACAATATCCTGATACACCTGGCAGTTTGGGAATAGCTATCAGCGAAGCAGTAGAAGAAGCAGTAAGTGATCCCAGCGGAAAAACCAGGTATGCCCTTGGGAGCGTTTTAAATCATGTGCTCTTGCATCAGACCATAATTGGACTCGAAGCTAAAAAGCAATTAAAACAATTTGGAATAAAAAAACCAGATATAATCATCGCTTGTGCTGGTGGTGGAAGTAATTTTGCAGGACTTGCATTTCCTTTTATATATGATAAAATTCATGGAGATGATATAGAAATTATCCCTGTTGAACCAGCTTCATGCCCAACTATGACCAGGGCTCCTTTTGTTTACGATCATGGAGATACAGCAAGAATGACTCCCCTATTGCCAATGCATAGCCTGGGGCATAACTTTGTCCCAGAACCTATTCATGCCGGTGGATTACGTTATCATGGAATAGCACCCTTAATCAGTCAGACAATTGTTGAAGGTCTTGTTACTCCCAGGGCTCTTCATCAAACTGAATGTTACAAAGCTGCCATGCTTTTCGCGAGAACGGAAGGAACTATTCCGGCTCCTGAAACGAGTCATGCTATTGCAGCTGTAATTCAGGAAGCAAAAAAAGCAAAAGAAGAAGGTAAAGAAAAAACCATTCTGTTTAACTTTTCAGGCCATGGTTTAATGGACCTTTCAGGATATGAGAGGTTCATGAATGGAGAATTGACAGATTATGAATTGCCACAGGAAGTTATTGATCGCAATTTGGAAATATTAAAAAATTTACCAAAACCGGAAGTTCATAAAACCGGTAAGTGGTAAAAGCATAAGCATATTAATTAAAAACCCGGATGAAATATTTAGTTTCATCCGGGTTTTTTATAATGAATTCAAAATTTATTCTAATATCCTGATTTTAAAATTAATTACTTAAAGCTGGCTCATCTTCTTTCAGATATAAAGCTTCCGGGCCTCTTTCACCTGTTCTGATTCGGATTACATCTTCAATATCCGATACAAATATTTTACCATCACCTATTATTCCTGACCAGGCTGACTTTATTATAGCATCAACAGTTTTCTGTAGATTTTGATCCCGTACAACTATTGAAAGTATTCTCCTCTGAATTCTGTTTGCAGCATATACAGCTCCCCTGTAAATATGACCTTCAGTTTCCTTACCTGTACCAGTAACATCCCAATAAGTAAAAAATTGAATATCTGCGGCATGCAATGCGTTTTTCACTTCCTCAAACTTTGATTTTCTGATTATCGCTTCAATCTTTTTCATTTTGATAAGAATTATATTTTTAATTATTCGCTATCTGACTATAGATGCAAATTTAATATAATAATCAAATAATAATACTTTTTGTTCATTCTTAATTATTGATATACAATATTATACATCATCCAAAATAAGGACCAAATTCAAAAAACTATCTTTTTTAAGAAATGTGATTATAAATTTCATAGGTCGGCAATCCAAAAATTGTAATTTTTTTCAAACTTTAATAAAAAAAAGAGGGGGTGAAAATAAAAAAGAGAATTTTTAAAAATTCTCGTTTTTATTTAAATATTTTGATTTTTCAGCCTGGTTTTTGCCAATTTTTAACTAAAAATTGAGACAAAATTGCAATTTGAAATCATTTTTTAAATAGAATATTGAAATTTACATTTAGTCTGCTTCCGTATATGCAACTTCTTCATGTTGTGTCAGGTCAAGACCTGTTGTTTCTTCATCTATATGAGCTCTGATACCAACCAATTTGTCTACAATTTTATATATTATAATTGTGAAAATTACACAGTAGACCAAAACTACAACTACTGCCAGTACCTGAACTAATAATTGTTTAGGATTTCCATACAAGAGGCCACTGTATGACTTTTGAACAAAAGGAGAAGCAAATATACCAACCAGGATTGAACCTATAAAACCTGCAACCCCATGAACTCCGAAAGCATCTAGAGAATCGTCATAGCAAAATTTTATTTTTACCAGTCCAACCATTGCAAAGCAGCAAATTGCACTAATTACGCTTATTATCATTGCAGCATGTAGGGTAACATAACCGGCGGTTGGAGTAATAGCAGCCAGACCGGCAACTGCTCCCGTACAAAACCCGATGGTAGTCGGTCTTTTGTTAATGGTCCAATCCAAAATAACCCAGGTTAAAGCTGCTGTAGCAGCTGCTATATGAGTGACAAGAAATGCATTCGCGGCAACACCATCTGCTGCCAATCCACTTCCAGCGTTAAATCCAAACCATCCAACCCATAACATGCCAGCACCTATGGCTACAAAAGGAATGTTGTGGGGCTGGGTTGGCATATTCTCATAGTATCTTCTTTTACCAATCAATATTGCCATGACGAGTGCAGATATGCCTGCAGTTAAATGTACTACAATACCTCCTGCAAAATCTAAAACACCCATTTTATGCAACCAGCCATCTGATGACCAAATCCAATGACATACAGGGTTGTAAATTACAATTGCCCATAATACGCTAAACAAAAGAAATCCTTTGAATTTTATTCTTTCTGCAAAAGCTCCAATAATTAAGGCAGGTGTGATTACTGCAAACATGCACTGAAACAAGACAAATACAATATGAGGTATAGGATTCTGGGGCATAGAACCAGTGTAAGGACTCGGATCGTTAATACCTATATTATTTAAAAAAGCCCACTTAAAACCTCCTATATATGGAGCCAATGCACCTTTTGCAGAACTAAATGCATTGCTATAACCAAAGGCAACCCATTCAACACTTATTACAGCAGTTATGATAAAGCATTGCATAACAATATTTAAAACATTTTTACGATGCACCAAACCACCGTAAAAAAAAGCAAGACCCGGTATAGTCATAAATAGTACTAAAGCTGTTGCCACAAGCATCCAGGCAGTGTTTGCAAAGCTTATTGCATTTTCTGTATTGTTTTGAGGTAAAGCAGATTGGCAAAAAATATTGCAAAAGGGGTATAACAATAAAATACCCACCATTATTAAAATGGATAGCCTTCTATTCATACTCTTGATTTTAAAATAGTTAATTCTTGAAAGACAAGTGTCTTATTTTTTTACGCAAGTGCCAAAAATAATATCTTTTTTTAGAAAATTGTATATGAAAATGATAAATTGTTAATAAAATGTTGACTTTTATGTTAAAATATACGCTTAAATGACTCATTTTTTACTTTTTTATAACATTTTCTTGATTTTTTGAGCTAAAATTGAAATGACTGTATTTGAATTCTTATTAGTTCCACTTTGACAGATTTCAAAATCAATAAGTTTTTACCCTTAATCCCCAAAGGGAATTGGTTGATTTTTCAGCTTTCTCCCTTTTGGGTTTGGGGTAGAAAAGCTGAAATATCTCAGAAAAATCTAATCAGTCAAAATAGAATTAGAAATTTGTGTGGAAAAAAAATAGAGGCGCCGTTCAGCGCCTCTATTAAAATAAAATTTGCGTAAAAAATATTGGAGAGAGAATTGAATATTAATTATTCTGCTTCTGTATAAGCTATTTCTTCGTGCTGACTTAGATCCAGACCGGTAGTTTCTTCTTCTGCTGAAGCCCTGACTCCAAAAATTAAATCAACTACTTTAAACAGAATGGCTGTTATTACGACAGTATAAATAATTGTAGCCAAAACAGCTACAACCTGTATACCGAATTGTTTTGGGTTCCCATAAAATGCACCGCTATAAGCGCTTTGTACAGTTGCAGTTGCAAACAAACCGGTCCCTAATGCACCCCATAAACCACCTATTCCATGTACGCCAAATGCATCAAGTGCATCATCATAACCAAATTTGGGTTTTATGATTGCAACCATAATGAAACAGAATACAGACACCATTATACCTATAGCAAATGCTCCGGTTACATCAACAAATCCGGAAGCCGGAGTTATAGCAACCAAACCGGCAACTGCGCCTGTACAAACACCTACTACTGTAGGTTTTTTATTAATAATCCAGTCTAATAAAACCCACGTTAAAGCAGCAGCCGCAGTTGCTATATGAGTTACAAGAAAAGCATTTGCTGCCAATCCGTCTGCAGCCAAGCCACTTCCTGCATTAAATCCAAACCAACCTACCCATAACAACGCTGCACCAATAGCCACTAAAGGTATATTATGAGGTTGGGTTGCATGACCATTGTAATATTTTCTTTTTCCAATCATCAACGCCGTAATAAGTGCAGCAAAACCTGCATTAATATGTACAACGGTACCACCTGCGAAATCCAGCGCACCTTTTTTGAATAGCCATCCATCAGCAGACCATACCCAGTGTGCAATTGGGTTATAAACGAAAAGCGCCCACAATACTGTAAAAATCAGAAAGCCTCGGAATTTTATTCGTTCAGCAAAAGCACCGATAATCAAAGCAGGAGTTATTACTGCAAACATACATTGAAACAAAATAAATACAAGATGAGGAATAGTCCCGATTGTTCCACCGTTTGCCGTTGGTTGTGAATGTGAAATAAAATAAGGGCTCAAATCACTTACCTTTATATTATGTAGAAATGCCCAGTCAAATCCACCGATATATGGAGCCAGAAAACCTTTGGAAGATCCGAAAGACAAGCTATAGCCGCAAATGACCCATTCGATTGAAATAACAGCAGTAATTATAAAACATTGCATTAAAACATTCAGAACATTTTTACGGCGCACCAATCCGCCATAAAACAAAGCTAAACCAGGAATTGTCATTAATAAAACTAACGCTGTTGCTACTATCATCCAGGCAGTATCACCTGAATCAACTTTAGGAACTATAGTTGCTATTGATACAGACGCTACTGAGGTCTTAACAGTATCAGTAGCTAATGGTTTATTTAAATTTTGAGCATTCACACTTGTATTTAGTAAACAGAACATAAACACTATGCCAATAGTAAATAGTTTATATAGATTATTTTTCATAATTATATCATTTTGAATTAATTAAATTGTGTTGAAATATAAATAATAATAAAAGTGAAAAACTAATAGCCAAGCAGCTATTAATAATTAGATATAATTAATCCTAATTATTCTTCACCTTTGATATACAGAGCTTCCGGGCCTCGTTCGCTATTGCGAATGCGGTATACCTCCTCGATGTTTGAGATAAATATTTTGCCATCGCCCATATCTCCGGACCTTGCAGAGTTTATAATTGCAGTTATTGTTTTTTCAGCATTTTGATCACGTACAACAATAGATATCATAGTGCGCTGAATTTTACTGGTGTCATACGATTTTCCCCTGAAAATTATTTTTTCAGTTTGTTTTCCTACTCCTGTGGCGTCCCAATATGTAAAAAAATGGATATCTACATCTTGTAACGCCTTTTTGACATCCTCAAATTTCGACTTTCGGATAATTGCTTCAATCTTTTTCATCCTTAAATGTATTTTTGGTTAATATTCTTTCAAATATGATACAAATTTAGAAAAAAAAGACAAAAACACATATTTTTTATATTTATTTCTAATTTGATAGGATTTTTTAAAGGGGTATGATATATTTTTCAGACTTTTTTATGATTTACAACACTAATTTATCAGGGGGTCTTTTGAGTATTTTGTTTTTTAACAAGAGTTATTTTACTGTGGATTTGAACATTATAAATCTTGCGAGAGAAAATTTAATTTATGCATATTTATTTTGCAGATTTATTATTAAAAATAAAACCAGATTCTATTCTTATTTTGGATATTTTCTCAAACAGATTAATTGTGTGGTGATCCAATTTAGCTTTTTATAGTATTCAAGAGCAGGGATGTTATTTTTGTCGCACAATAATTGTAGCCTTTTTATATTATTTTCAAAAGCCCAGTCTTCCATCTTCTGAATAAGCATACGACCAATCCCTTTTCTCCGATAATTTTTATCTATAATCATATCTTCAAGCATGCCAGCCTTTGCTCCTTCTGCTGTTGAGATATAAATCTGTGCAGTTAGCATGCCTACAACTTTTCCATCTGATTCTGCCACTAAAACTTTGGAATAATTTTGATTTTGAAGAAGCAATTCAAGCCCTTTTTTTTGTTTTAAAACATCAGCTGTAAAATCTTCTTCAATAGAAAATAATTGTCCCAGCAAAATAACCATAGAATCTATATCACTCATGGTTGCTGAGCGAATAATTACATTCATTTTAATTGTTTTTAAATCCAAATACTGTCATTTTGACTTTTAGTTTTTGTGGAATGTACCAGGCTATCATTCCCACAACCAGTGCCACCGCATATCCAAAAGGTAAATTTACAGCAAGAACACCAACAATAAGAGCTATAAAAAAATCTTTTTTTGAATTCATAACATCTCTCAGAAGTAACATTAGTGTTATACTTTCAAAAAGTAAAATAATTCCTAACAGAGAGAGAGGGAACAAATTAACTAAATGTTCAAAATTATTTGAAAAGAACAATCCTGCAACAATAAAAACAGAACCGTAAATAATTACTGAACCGGCTGTACGTGCTCCAAAAGTATAATTACCCGCCAGTCCACCTGATCCATGACATACCGGAATGCCTCCAAAGAACGGACATATAATATTCATCAGGGAGTAAGAAAAACTTATGTTTTTTACAGAAACAGCTCTTTCAGGGAAAAAGTCTTTAGATACCTGACTTGTTGCCAAAATTGAATTTCCAATTGAAAGAGGAATCTGCGGCAAAGCCAGTAGAAAAAAACCTTTTACTAAATCAGCAATTGAGAAATCTCCAGTGAAATGCGGAAAATGAATTGATGGTACCAACATACTTATTGCTCTCACTTTGCTAAAAAAAAGAATGTACAATAACCCAAGCACCATTATAAAAATTGCAGGAGGGTATTTCCGGTTTCCTATGAGCACCAAAGCTATTACAAATGCCAAACCTGCAAAAATATAACTTATGACGGGCCCAACAGAAATATAGTTTTTAAAAGCAAGCATACCTAACTGCAATCCAAGGCCAAACTGGATTCCTCTTACCACACTTCTGGGGACATATTTAGCAAACCATTCTACCAAACCGGTAAGGGTGAATACAAGCATTATTATTCCAATTGCCAGGCCACCGGCAAAAATGACATTTCCTGTTAGTTTCTGGGCAATGATTATAGCGGCAAAAGCTTTTAAAGGTTGAACAGAAATTGGTATTCCATAACGCAATCCGGTAAATATCTGCATGATTCCAAACATAATCAGGACGCTGGCCAAATTTATTCCGGAAACAGCAACAATACCAATAATGAGTGGCAGACTTGTACCTATATCTCCAAAGGAACCTGACAATTCATTGCGATCGAAACGGATGTTAAGTGCTTTCATAACCCTATTTTGCAACATACCTCTTCTAATTCTGTCTGAGTAAGTCCTCTTTTTTTCCGAATAGAAATGTTCTTTATTTTATCAAGAATGATCAGTGCTTTTTCCTTTTTTACCTTAATGGATTTCTGATTAAGAAAATTCATTAATGCCGCACTACCCGAATGACTTCCGAAAACAAACCCTTTATCTTTGACGCCAACTTCAACTGCATCAAAAAGCTGATAGCTACGTGCGTTTTTCAACAGGCTGTTAGTATGGATGCCTGATTCATGCTTGAAAGCCATCTCCCCCACTACCGGTTTCATCTGATGTAATTTGCGTTTTGAAGCTTGTGCTACAAAATTGCATAATAAACTGAACTGACCTGTTTTGTATTTTATAGGTATGCCCATTGAATGCTTCATAGCCATAACTACTTCTTCAAGTGCAGCATTTCCTGTTCTTTCTCCCAGGCCATTTACAGTTACACTGACACAATTGATTCCTGTTTGAATAGCTATAACAGTATTGGCTGTAGCCATTCCCAAATCATTATGCCCGTGAAATTCAAGTTGCATTTTACCGGAAATTAATTTTAGTTTCAAACGGCTTATCAGATCAAAGGTTGAAGCAGGATTCAGATTGCCTATAGTATCTGCAATTCTCACTCTATATATTCCAAGCTCTTCAGCAAGTTTTAAATAATCAGAAAGCAGATTAAAATTTGACCGCGATGCATCTTGTGCTCCCAGAGAAACATACTTAAATCGTTTTTGAGCATACCTTACCAGGTCGGGCATGGTTTGAAAAATCCATTCCCGCTCCTTACTTATCGCAGCCAATTGAATTTCCGATACCGGGAAAGAAATATTGATACCAGGGGCACCGGTCAGAACTGCTGCATCAATATCATCATAACGTGCCCTGCTCCAGCAGGAAATCCGTGAATTTAATCCGGCTTTTACAATTTTGCGAATTGCATCAATTTCTTTGTGATAAATAAAAGGAGAACCTGCTTCAATTTCATCAATTCCAATTTCATCAAGCATTTTGGCTATTGTAAGTTTTTCCTCCACGCTGAAAACGACTCCCGGAGCCTGCTCTCCGTCACGAAGTGTTGAATCAATAAGATATGGCACAGAAATATTCTCACATTTATTCTGAAAAGAATTCTTTTTTATCATTGTTTCCATATCTGGTGCCATTTTTTAAGAACAAGAGCATTAGATACCTTTCTGATTATTTCTAATCCGCAATCAGGTATTTATCTACAGTTTTATCATTTTCAAGTGCATCAAGAATTTCATCAACAGCACTTTCGTTAATACCACCGTACCATAAATTATTTGGATGGATAACCATCACCGGTCCCTGCGCACAAACATTCATACAAGCGGTACTGGATACTGCAACATCCAGACCTCTGTCAGTTGCTCCTTCCATAATATATTGAATGAGTTGTGGCGCATCTTTTTTGTTACATGCACCTTGCGAATCTCCGGCAATACGATACGAATTGCAAACAAGAATGTGAAATTTGGGCTTTTTCATTATTCTATTTTTTTAATTTATTTTATAACATTCTATGATATCGAATAATATATTATTGTTGTGTACTTAAGCATATCAATACTAAATTTCAATGTTTGATTAATTAAACAATTCTCTGATATCCTCCTGAACAGCTAAGGATAAAATCCCTTTTCTTTTAAGTAAATGAGCTGATTTACTCCCAATCTGGGCAGTATATAGCAATTGACAATCTTTAATTATATTACAAATTTTTTCAAAATTATCTTCATCAAATGCGGTCTTGTTTTTAGAATTTATTGACTCAAAAGTTTTACGTATTTCAACAAAAAATCTCATTTTGTTTCTGACCTCGTAGATATAAAATATTTTTGCCTGGCAAAAACTTGTATCTACAAATTTTCCATTTGATGATGTAATTGCCGCTCTCATGATTTATTATTTTTTAAAAAATTTAACTATCAACAACCTTGTCCGTTACCTTCGCAGGATTCGCCGCATTTAAAAGAGTGACTCTTATATCCGGCTAAAGTTTTTCCCTTGTAAACTGCATCGAGTCCGATTTCAATTAAGCCATTCATCTGGATTATTTGCAGTCCCATGCTTTTAAGCATTGAACCCGGGTTAGAACCTGCGCCGCTAACCAGAACGGTATTGCAATCCTTCAGTATTTTAGCCAGCTGTATCCAACGCATATCGCCGCTGCCAGGCAATGGTGCTTCGCGTTTATCAATTATTGTATAACCATTTGTAGCCTCAGCATAAATTAAAAATTCACGAACTTCTCCCAGATGCTGATTCACCAGCATGCCTTCATGACTGGCAACAGCGACAAAAGGCTTGCTTTTAGTCACATACAAGGGTTTGCTTGCACACTCTTGCAACAATGTAACGCTATCTACTATGTCGTATCCTAATAAACCGGCAGCATCTGCACGGCAACGTGTGCAATGCCCCATTGGTTTGATATATTTCGAAACACTTTTTAAAATGTCAACCATTTTTTGTTTTGAAGGCTCAGTAATGTCTTCAAAAGCAGTTTCCCTATTCGGATATACCGGAATACAATTCATTATGTCTGCACCCAGGGAAGCTACTTTTTCTGCAATTTCTGCCATATGATGATCATTGTATCCTGGTAAAACAATTGAATTTACTTTAACAACTATATTGTGTTCCTTTAGTAACCGAAGGGCTTCCATTTGTTTTTCAAAAACTAATTTTCCTGCCTCCGGGCCCCGATATATGTGTTTGTCGTAACGAACCCAGGAGTAGATATTAGCTAATATTTCAGGTTGAACAGCATTAATGGTAAGTGTTACATGCGATATACCTAATTCTGTTAACTTATTGATATATTTAGGTATTTCTATTCCGTTTGTAGAAAGACAAAAGTGCAAATGTGGGAATTCGTGTTTTGCAAGTTCTATTGTCTCAAATACTTCATCAGGGTTTGCAAGCGGGTCGCCGGGTCCAGCTATACCAATGACAGAAATGTCGATGTCTTTTTTTAGAATTTGTCTTAAATAGTCTAATGCTTGTGACGGGGCCAATACTGCACTGCAAACTCCCGGACGGCTTTCGTTAACACAATCATACCTGCGGTTGCAATAATTGCATTGAACATTGCATTTAGGTGCTACAGGCAAATGAACCCTGCCATATTTTTTCTTTGCTTCAACATCGAAGCATGGGTGAGTGCCTTTCTTTAAAGGAATAATTAATCCACCATTCATCGTATTATTCATAGCACTTTTTAATTAAATGTTGAACGTTAAGCCAACTCCTTTTCCTACATATATTTGTATCCTACCGGTGAATGATCCTGTTTGTATTCAATCAAGGCATTTGTAATTCGATCGAAAAGTTGCTGGGCACCACGATATCCTATATGCAAAATCCGTTGTCCACTTATCCTGTCATGAATCGGAAATCCAACCCGTACCAGTGGGATTCCAAGTTCGTGTGCAATATAATATCCTTTACTATTCCCAATAAGAATATCTGGTTTAAGCTCTTTAGCCAATTCGGCCATTTGTTCAAAGTCGCCATCATTAAGAGTTTTGATATCTTCCCCGGCAACTTTAGTCAATAATGATTTGAATTTACCGCTAGCTCCTCCGGAAACGGCCAGTATTGTTTTCATTCCTATTTCCTGGAGAAATGATGCCAATCCAATTACAAAATCCTCTTCGCCATATATAATGGCACGTTTTCCGAATACATATTTGTGCCCATCAATATAAGAATCCACAAGCCTGCTGCGTTCCTGTTCATATTTTTCAGGAGTACCATATAAAGATAGTTCCTCAAGAATTTCAAATAAATTATCGGTAGCATTGATTCCGATTGGCATTCCAGTATGAAACCGTTCTACGGCAAATCGATTTTTCAAATATAAAGCAGCTGAAGGCTGATGGATTTCTTCATCAACTTTAATTTTAGTTTGAGAAGAATTGAGGATATGTCCAAATTCAAGAGAGGCATGTGCAGTACCTGTAATTTTAATCTGTTCTAATGATGTTCCTCCCGGTGGAATAGGTTTATAATCTTCCCAAATTCCACTATCAAGTGTTGCAGAATAATCTGGTAATACTGCAAATTCTATAAAAAAGTCATAGAGAATCTCTTTCAGATAACGTAAATCTTCAGGTGAAACAAAGCCGGGAAAAACGTTAATATGTTCGCCACGCCTGCCTCCCTGTGAGAAAGCCTGAACGAGAGATGTTACCGCTTCATGAAATCCGTCAACATGTGTTCCATTGTAACTTGGAGTTGAAGCGTAAACCAACTCAGGCACATCCTCGCCTTTATGTGATATTTTATATTCCTGAATCATTTGTGACACATTTTCGCCTATGGTCTCACTGAGGCAAGTACTGGCAATTCCTATAATTCCAGGCTTGTATTGTTTTATAATATTATCAATGCTGATGTTGAAATTTTTTGCCCCTCCAAAAATTGTAGTATCCTGGCTAAAATTTGAGGACGCTATATCAACAGGTTCTTTAAAATGACTGATAAGATAACGCCTGATATAAGTTGTGCAACCTTGTGAGCCATGTATTAGCGGCATACATCCCTGAATTCCTTTAAAAGCTACTGAAGCTCCCAGGGGTGCACAGACTTTACATGCATTGCAAGTGGCAGCAGAAGGCTTTTCGGTATGTTGTAATATATCAAGCATGATGTTTGGTTTGACTTATTTTTTATAAATTGTTATAATTAATTGCCTTTCCCTTACCTCCCCTGTTCCTCCTTAAAAAGGAGGGAAAACTGCTTTACTATATTGTTATAGCCCCGCCAACGGCGGGGTTGGGGTTGATTTAATTATTGTATCGGCATAGCTATCCTTATCCTTGTGATGTTTCACAAACTGCCATACAGGACTGGATGCAGTTGCATATATTTCCCTGGCAAAGTTGAGCATACCAGTGTATCCCGCCAGCGCTTCCTTACGCTCATGGTTGTGATCGCAAAATCCTATTCCAAGTTTGTGAGCGATGGGCCTTTCTTTGACCCCTCCGATAAAAATGTCAGCTCCTTTCTCCCTGATGAAATGCTGTAATTCAATTGGGTTTGAATCATCAACTATAATTGTGCCTTCGTCGCAGATTTCTTTTATCAGGTTATAATCATCTTTGCTTCCTGTTTGAGATCCCACCATCACAGTTTGAACACCAATTAATCTTAAAGCTTTAATGAGAGAAATAGCTTTGAAAGCACCTCCTACATATATTGCTGCTTTATGTCCTGCTAATTTTTCTTTGTATTCTTTTAAAACCGGCAGAAGTCTGCTTAGTTCATCATGAACCAGATCGCATGCAGCAGCCATCATAGTATCATTTTTAAAAAACTTGGCAACTTCATATAAGGCATTGCTCATATCTTCAATTCCAAAATACGAAACCCTGATATATGGAATATTATATTTATCCTGCATATATTTTGCAAGCCATGTCATGGAGCCGGAACATTGAACTACGTTAAGACAAGCTTTATGGGCCTGCCTTATATCATTGACCCTGCCATCGCCTGTAATCCGGGCTACAATTTCAACACCTATTTTATTATAATATTCTGAGAGTGTCCATAATTCGCCTGCCAAATTGAAGTCCCCCAAAATATTGATACTTTGTGGTCTCTTTTCAGATTCTGGCGAAGTGCCAATTAATTTCGCAAGTGTTTCGCAGGCAATTTTATAACCGTCTTTTTTAGTGCCGTTGAACCCTTCAGCCTGAACCGGTAAAACAGTGATATTTTGTTCCGTACTCACCCTTTTACACACAGCTTCAACATCGTCGCCAATTACTCCCACAATGCACGTTGAATATACAAATGCAGCATTGGGTTTGTATTTCACAATCAATTCACTTAAAGCAGTGTACAATTGGTTTTCTCCTCCAAAAATCACATGTTTTTCGCGCAAATCAGTCGAGAAGCTTAACCGGTGCAACTGAGGGCCAGATGAAAGAGCACCTCTTATATCCCAGGTGTAAGCTGCACAACCAATAGGTCCGTGAACAAGATGAAGGGCATCGGCAATAGGATAAAGAACGACCCGTGAACCACAGAAAACACAGGCTCTCTGACTAACCGAACCAGCTACACTTGGCTTTGAGCAATCTATTTTAAAATTGTCGTCACCTGCAATAGCTATTTGGTCAACGCGTTCTTTTAAATAATTTCCCATTCGTTCAACATTTACTTTCTGTTAACCCTCACCTTTAATACTCAGAAGGATTACTTAAGATTGAAGCTCAGAACCTTCAGGCATTACCAGGTGAGGGAACATTAACAGAAAAGCATTAACCAATAAAAAAAACTTAACTTCACTAACAGAACTAATTAAATTATTACATAACCAACTCAACTTTTTCTTCTGGAGCATCACGGTCCTGTCTGTCCATAAGTACTCCAAGTATTTTTTCAAGCACTCTCTGACCGCCGTGATAACCAACTATTGGAAAATAACTATGGCCAACGCGGTCAAGTATTGGAAAACCCATGCGGACAAATGGAATATCTTCGTCACGGGCAATATACTTGCCATAGGTATTTCCAATTAAAAGATCAACTCCCTGTTGTTTAATCCACTGGTGAAGCAGAAACATATCTGCACCTTCACCGTTTTTATATTTTGCTTCCGGAACTTTATCTCCTAATATTTCTTTCATTCGATATTCAAATAATTTACCAGGAGTTCCACTAACAATGTAAACTGGTTTCATGTCCAGTGTCATGAGAAATTCAGCCATTGGAATCAACCAGTCCGGATCGCCATAGAGCGCTACACGTTTGCCATACAAATATTGATGCATATCGGCGACCATGTCAATTAAACGTCCTCTCTCATTGGTAAGTGATTGTGGAACTTTTACTCCTGCATAGCGGCTCAGGGCAGATATAAACCTGTCTGTAGCAATCAATCCTATAGGTAAATCAACAATATCATATTTTACTTTGCATTTATATTCTAATTTTTTAGCAGCTTCTTCAGTTGCCCATGGACCAATACCCAATGAAAATTTTGCATCACCGGCACTAATAAGCTCATTAATTGTAGCTCCGCCCTTTGGATAAAAAATATGTTTTCCGGTCAGCGGTCCATCCAATATGCCCGATGTATCGGGAAACATAATAGTATTGGCCATCATTTTTTTAGCAATGCGTTTTATTTCACGCATGTCACTTGGTTCTACCCAACCGCAAATTAGATTTATCTGGTAATTTGATACTCCGGTATTTTGTGCAAAATAAGAAACCATTCCCATCACCATATTCGCATATCCTGTAACATGCGAACCCACATAGCTTGGAGTATTACAATGAATCACATGTTTACCTTTGGGTACCTTGCCTTCTTCACGGGCTTTTTGTAAAATCTGGTTCAAGTCGTCACCAATAGTCTCACTTAAACAAGTGGAATGAACGGCAATAACTTCAGGTTCATAAAGTGCAAATATTGTTTCGATAGCTTGCATGAGGTTTGACTGACCCCCGAAAACTGAAGAGCCTTCAGTAAATGAACTTGTTGAAGCCATAATAGGTTCTTTGTAATGCCGGGTTAGAGCGCTACGATGGTAGGCGCAGCATCCCTGTGAACCATGACTATGTGGCAAACATCCCTGAATTCCAAGCGCAGCATACATTGCCCCTATAGGCTGGCATGTTTTTGCCGGGTTAATAGTTAGCGCCTTTCTTTCCTTTATCTCGTCTGTAGTATGTCGAAGTAGCATGATTTTATTTGTATATATTATTTTTTAATGTCCTGCCTTTTAATTTTCCGAAAAACAATTATACCATGTCGATTACAAAATTTGCTTCTATTTGTTTTTGGACTTCCCATGGAGCATGAATATATTTCCATATTGAAGCCCCGGTTATTTTATCAATATCTTTATAAAAATTACTTGCTCCTTTGTATCCGGCATATGGTCCACCATAATCATAGCTATGCAATTGTTTCAGGGGAATTCCCATCTTTTGGACAACATATTTTTCCTTTATGCCTGCACAAAATACATCGGGTTTATAAAACTCGATAAGCTTTTCAGTTTCCCAATGGTTGATGTCATCGATAATGAGTGCATTTTTCTTCATGTCAGACATCATTCCGGAATAATCATTTATTTCGATACCGGAGGCTTTTAATTTTGCCAGTGACTCATCGGATTTGCGTTGTTTGTAATGTGCTTCATCTTTTTCAACATGAATTTCTTCAATGTTTCTGCTATCAGCATCAACCGTAATAGTTGGAATAACTTTGCGTCCCTCGTAATCATCGCGGTGACCGAATTCATAACCGGCAGAAACTGTTGTCATGCCAAGTTCATCGAACAAGTCCTGGTAGTGATGTGCCCGTGAACCTCCAACAAACAGCAT